>Ga0335077_10004168_pt1 | contig 17617 bp, 13 predicted proteins | sample Lox_Sample_31_FD_207151 | JGI IMG/M metagenome (GOLD analysis project Ga0335077, IMG submission 207151) | Soil microbial communities from Loxahatchee National Wildlife Refuge, Florida, United States - Lox_Sample_3.1 | ecosystem: Environmental > Terrestrial > Soil > Wetlands | place: USA... | reverse complement strand
GAAATTATCGAACGGGGGCGGCGAGGGGACGGTCCACTCGAGCGTAGTCGCTTCCCAAGGATTCGCCGGCGCTTTCGCGCCTTTCTTCAAGCTCCAGAATAGGTTGATTACGAAAATAAACTGCACCGTGGCAGTGAAGATTGCCGCGTGCGTCATGAACTTGTGAATGGGCATCAGGTTGTTCATGAATTCGAAATTCGTGAAATCGGCGTAGCGCCGCGGATTGCCCGCAATTCCCAAAAAGTGCATCGGAGTGAAGATGGCATACACGCCGAGGAACGTCAGGTAGAAGTGGATCTTGCCCATCGTCTCGTTCATCATGCGCCCAAACATCTTGGGAAACCAGTAGAACGTTCCGGCGAACATCCCGAAAATCGCCGCCACGCCCATGATCATGTGGAAGTGGCCCACGACGAAATAGGTATCGTGGAAGTACAGATCCAGCGCCGGCTGGCCCAGGAAAATGCCGCTGATGCCGCCGCTCACGAACAGCGAAACGAAACCCAGCGCAAACAGCATGGCCGTCGTGAGTCGAATTCTGCCGCCCCACAGCGTTCCAATCCAGTTGAATGTCTTGATGGCGGAAGGCACCCCAATCGACATGGTCAATATGGAAAACGCCATCGCGGAATAGGGGTTCATCCCACTCATGAACATGTGGTGGCCCCAGACAAAGAAGCCCAGGAAACCGATTCCCAGGATGGCGTAGACCATGGCACGGTACCCGAAGATCGGCTTACGCGCGAATGTGGCGAGCAGTTGCGACGCCAGACCCATTCCCGGAAGGATCGCGATGTAAACCTCGGGGTGCCCGAAGAACCAGAACAAGTGCTGCCAGAGCAGTGGCGAGCCGCCTTTATGGTTCAGAATCTGGTCGTTCACCACCAGGCCTGCGGGGAGAAAGAAGCTTGTGCCGGCCGTCCGGTCCAGCAACAACAATACCCCGGCAGCCAGAAGAACGGCGAAACCCAACAATCCCAGGATCGCGGTGACGAACCAACTCCAGCAGGTGAGCGGCAAGCGCATCATGGACATCCCGCGGGCTCGCAGATCGATCGTCGTGGCGATGAAATTGATAGCGCCCATCAGCGAAGCGCCGCAGAAGATGGCGATGCTGATCACCCAGAGCGATTGGCCCATCCCTTCACCCGGTCCAGAGAGCGGGCCGACTGCACTCAGCGGCGGATAGGCCGTCCAGCCGGCTAGCGGTGCGCCGCCGGGCACAAAAAACGCCGCCACCATGACGACCAGCGCCAGGAAAGTGGTCCAGAACGACAGCATATTCAGCACCGGGAACGCCATGTCTTCCGCGCCGATCTGAATCGGCAGGAAGAAATTTCCGAAACCACTCTGCGGCGCCGTGGTCAGCACGAAGAAGACCATGATGGTGCCATGCATGGTCATCAGCGACAGGTACAACTCCGGCGTCATAATCCCGCCCGCGGCGCCCGTCGGCCAAAGTTTCTCGAACAAAGAAACCTTGGCATCGGGATAGACCATGTGAAACCGCATCAGTACCGACAGCCCCATCCCCAGGAATACCGAGAACAGCGCCAGGAAGTAATACTGAATGCCGATGACTTTGTGGTCGAGGCTGAAAATATAACGCCGAATGAATCCTTTAGGCGCCTCGTGCGCCGCATGAACTATCGGTGAGGACATGCTCTCTCCCCTGCTGAAGTATGAATGAAGAACGGACGACGGTGTATGCTCACTTCTGCGCGGCCTGTTCCTGCTTCCACTTTTCAAAATTTGCTTCCGACATCACTTCGAGCGTGGTTCGCATCTGATGATGCCCCAATCCGCACAGCTCCGAGCAAGGTACTTCGTAGACCCCGATTTGATCGGCCTGGAAATGAAAAGGGATTTCCATGCCGGGCACGATATCCTGCTTTAAGCGCAGCTCCCGGACAAAGAAATTGTGAATCACATCGCGGGATCTGAGGATCAGAAGGATCGGCTTTCCGGCGGGAACTTTGATGGAGGCGCTGGTAATATCATCCTTGCCGGCCGGATCTTTGTCATCAATGCCAAACGGATTGCCGCCCTGGTCATTGATCTGCTTGAGGTCTGTACGGCCGAATTTGCCATCCGGCCCCGCATAGCGGAAGGCCCAGGCAAATTGTTTGGACATCACCTCGATGCGCAATGCATCGGCCGGCGCCTCTTCAAAATGGACCGCCGCCCAGATCCGCGTCCCGGCGAGCACCAGCCCGATAAAGAGAAGCGCCGTGGCCGAAGTCCAGATCGCTTCGAGCGCGTTGTTCCCGTGGGAGTACTTAGCAACGCCGCCCTTGTCCCGGAATTTGATGATCACATACCCCAGCGCGATCTGCGCCAGGAAGAAGATAACGCCCGTCACCCACAGCGTCGCATTGAACTGCACGTCGTACGCCTGGCCGTGCTGCGAAATGGGAGGAGGGAACCACCAGTAATGCCCCAGAAAAAAGTAGCAGATGACTACCGTCAGGACCCAGACGATCAGACCCAGTAGCATGGACTCTCCAGAAAGGACTCAGGCAGGATACAGGTCAAGGGATTGACCGTAACACAAAGTGATTGTGATGGCAACTGAAATGTAAATGACTGATTCGGGACTGACACGCAGCGAGCCGTCAGGAATAGCGGGCTTTTTATAGCACCGGTGGCAGCGTCAGATTCGCTTTTGCCAAAGCCTTTTGGAGAAGAGTGACGGCTTCGGCCTCGGGCATTCGCCGTGCCATTGTGAGCTCGGTCACCAGCATGTGCCGCGCACGGTCCAGCATCTTCTTCTCGCGGAACGAGAGCGGCTTTTCGATCTGTAGCAGCAGCAAACCCTTCAGCACCTCCGCCACGTTGAGAAGACTGCCGCCCAGCATCTTCTCCGAATTCTCCTTGAAGCGCGATTTCCAGTCCGAATGGAAACGGCAACTCCCGCTCGAAAGAAAGGCCAACACGCGCGCGATCTCGGCATTGCGCGTGACTTTTCGCAGCCCAATGGTGTCCACGTTGGAGAAGGGCACCATCACAGTCATGCTGCTGTAGACGAGGCGCAACAAATAGAATTTCTCGAATTGCGCGCCGAAGGACCGGCTGCTGATGTTCTCGATGGTGCCTACCCCCTGGTTAGGGTATACCACCCGGTCACCGACTTCGAAGGTCATACGGAGAAACCCTCCCTGTACCACCGGTGCTTAGTTGTTATTGAACTGCAACTGACGAGAAGAGAGATCATAATCTCAATATTTGTTAATGTCAATACGGAATTTGCTGAAAGCCCCTTCAGATGGGCGTTTCACACACACTGGGAGAACAAAAGGCAACACAAAACAGGTACACGTTGGGTAAGGAAATCGCTGACCAGCCCGAATTGCCACCCGGCAACGGTGGTGTATCGAATCAGCCCATTAGGCGGCGGACGTACCGCAAATTCCTGGCCAGATCGTCCTCTACCGCGTTTGAGGGCGAGTCGGTCTCCAGATTGGCGAAACCGCGAAAACCTATGTCCTCGATGGCTTTGACAATCGGAGGAAAGTCGATCTTACCCTCTCCGAGGAAGTGTGGATTGTCTTTCAGATGGAATTGACAGATCCGGTCCCTTCCCAGCCAGCGGATCTCCTTCACTACGTCGAAGCCGCCCTGGGTGGAGTTGCCGACATCGTAGTAGGTGAGCACCGCCGGCGATTTGCTCCGCTCCATGATGCGGACATTGTCCTCCGCCGATATTGTGTCCTCGAGTCCCAGGATTACTCCGGCTTTTTCGGCCTCCGGCGCGATCTCGCGCAGCACGTCGCCCACGTAGTCCATCTCCGGCTGAGTGGTGAGCGCACCCTTGCCGAAGAACGGCAGCAGGATCACGCGAGCATCCAGATTTTTCGTGATAGGAATGGAGTCTGCCACCCACTTCGCGCCCAACTTGTCGTTCTTCAGATAATTCGTGTGAAGAATATCGAGGCAAGTGCCATCGATCGGCATCTTGTGGATTTTCGAGGCCGTCAGATATTGCTGTTGAAGCACTCGGTCCTCCAGCGGCAGTTTGCCCTCGATGGGCTTTCGCCCCAGGCTCACCTGCACGCCGTCGAACTTCAATCGCGCTGCTGTTTCTACAGCGTCGACTTTGCTGGTGAGGCGCAGATTCCAATCCGTGATCCCGATCTTGAGGCCGCGGGGGCGCGCTGCAGCACGCCCGGCCAAACCCGCAATACCCCCCAGGAAGCTCCGGCGTGGAATCTTCATCGAGACATCTTCATCGATTACAGCGCCCGCGGGCTAGACTCCGGCGACCTTCGCCCGGGCCTGGACCGGTTTGCGCTCCGCCAGCAGTAAGCGCCGAAGCGTCCGCAGATCATTGAGAAGCCGCCCGCTGGTTTGCATGTGAAAGGATAACTTGGCTAGATTGTATGCGACGATCTGCAGGGCTTCTTTGCGGCGTGCCGCGTCACCATTCGAAAACGCGATCTCCTCATCCACTTCGCGACGCGCTTCTTCGATGGCGTCATGCAGCAAGGAAACGTATTGATGCGAACTTTCAATATTGTCGAACGGCGTATCAGATGTATAGCTCATCCAGCGCCTTTCCGATGCAACCTCCCGACAGGAGGCGCGTCGTTAACGATCTTTAACGTTTTCTAAATTCTCGCATAAACCGGCCTGTAACGGAGCCTCGGATTTGGATGGTATCCACCAGATCTGCCGTAAGCGGCGGCAAACACAGGTAAATTTGGTTGCATCCGGTGGGTCGTGCTACCATCCAGATATCCGACAAAACCCAGCGGGGACGTAGTTCAGTTGGTTAGAACGCCGGCCTGTCACGTCGGAGGTCGCGGGTTCGAGCCCCGTCGTCCCCGCCATGCTTTGTCTCGAGGTTCATCCACCCACCTTCTTGGCGCTGGCTGCGGTCTGTTGGGTGACGTTCTGCATCTGGATCGATGGCCTTGGCCACGCGCTCGACCCCGCGCGCCGTTGCTCATTCCCAGCTTGACCTTGTCCACCCGTGTGTTCGCCTTGCCGGCGCTTTCCGTCAGGGATCGGACCGTGGCCAGGGCTAACAGGAGAGCCACCATGCAACCAAGGGCGTGGAGTTTCCTGGGCCGGTTGCGTGGAGAAGAACCTTCCCCGGCCGGCACCTCATAATCTGAAGCAGGTGACCGCCGCCGGCGCACCAATAAGGAGCAGATCCCTAAATGCCAGGACAGATCAAAACTATGCTCGATTCGATCATTCAACAACGCGCCAACGGAAATGCCACGATCGCCAACACCACCAAGACCAAGTTGATTTTGAAGGGCGTGCACCCGGACCGCTTCAATGGCTCCTCGCCCGACGACCCCGCGTTGATGGAGAAAGTGAAAGCCATTGCCCTTGAATTAGGAGTACATGTCTAGAGACCGCCCGGAGCATAACTTATGCCAATCAAAACCGCGAATTCAAGCAAAGAACTGCCGGATGCCGTTGCCGATCTAAAGCGCCAGTGCGGAGGTATGCAACCCCGGTTGGTTCTCCTGTTCAGTTCGTCCAAATACGATGCCGGAGACATCAGCCGGCAGGTCCAACAGGCATTCCCTCACGCCTGTGTAGTGGGTTGTTCTACGGCTGGCGAGATCGCCGGCATCCGCATGCTGACCGATTCGGTGGTGGCAATGTTTCTGGACGACGACGTGGTGGAGGACGTGGTGTCCGCGGTGGTCGAGGACCTCAATGGCGAGGCGCGGGTGCGTGAGGCTTTCTCAAGCTTCGAGCGGCATTTTCATGCGCCGGTGTCTTCCATGGACATCCACAAGTACGTGGGCTTGGTTCTCGCCGACGGTTTAAGCGGAGCCGAGGAGCAATTGATGGAGAAGATCGGCGACCGCACCGATCTTTTTTTCATTGGAGGATCGGCAGGCGATGATCTGAAGTTTAAGAGCACGCACGTATTCAACCAGGGCAAGGCATACAGCAACGCGGCCGTGCTGGTGCTCTTGCGAGCGAAGAGAGGCTTCGAGATTATCAAGACCCAGAGTTTCCGCAGCACCGGCAAAGTGCTGACGGCGACCAACGTAGACGAAGCCCTGCGCAAGGTAATCGAGTTTAACCGCCAGCCGGCTTTGACGGCGTACGCGCAAACCCTGGGTGTGCCACCGGAGTCCCTGCCCAGGCTGTTCATGAAGCACCCGCTCGGGTTGATGGTGGAGGGAGAGCCATTCGTGCGCAGCCCGCAACGCGTCGACGGCCAGAGCATCGTATTCTATTGCCAGATCAAGGAAGGCATGGATCTGGAAGTGCTGGAAGCCACCGACATCGTGGCCGACACTCGAAAAGCAATCGAGGCCCGGAAGGGAGCCGACGGACGAATCGCGGGGATCATCGACTTCCAGTGCATCCTGCGCACGCTGGAGCTTCGCGCCGAGAACCGCTGTGAGCAGTACGGCGCCATCTTCGCGGGCCTGCCGGCGGCGGGTTTCAGCACATATGGCGAAGCCTATCTCGGCCACATCAACCAGACGTCAACGATGCTGTTGTTCCGCTAGCGAAGCCGGATCAAGCAAGCACCGTCACCAATAGCATCCTATGCCACAAGTGGCGTGACTGATTGCCGGATGAGAAGTTGATTCTCGCACTGAATCCGGTTCCTCCGAAACGAAAGTTACAGCATGGCAAGGGGTAACCGCCGGAAAAAGTCCTTGACAAGCGGAACCGCCAAATGATAGAAAATCTCAAATCATAGGTTTCTATTAGACCGCTTACAGGCTCAAACGCTCGGAGTTGTTTTTCGGCTGCGGGCCAGGATTGGGAGGAGAAACGAAATGCAGACCAGGCTAAAACGCGGAGTGGGGACTTGGAGTGCTCCCAGACGGATGTCCTTTTTTTGTGATGTCTTGCGACACGAGTCGAAACGCGCGGTCAAGGCGGGTCTTGGCATCGCTTGTTTGCTCCTCCTTGGCTGGATGAGTTCCGGCGGGAACGCATTCGCTCAGGCGGTGTATGGCAGCATCGCCGGGACGGTTTACGATTCCACGGGCGCCGGTGTCCCCAAGGCCGCCGTGACGATTACGGACCTGCAAAAGAACATTAACTATGCGACGGTCACCAACGATTCCGGCAACTACAACCAGTCGCACCTGATCATTGGGCGATACCGTGTCAAGGTGGAATTGGCTGGCTTCAAAACCGCAATACAAGACAGCGTGGAACTGGCGGTCGACACCGTAACCACCGTGGATGTGACCCTGCAGCCGGGCGACATCACGCAGACGATCGAAGTCAAGGAAGATGTCCCGCTGCTGAAGACTGAGCGCACCGACGTCTCTACCACCCTCAGCGAGAGATCGGTAGCGGAGTTGCCCACATTCGGCAGGAACTTCACGCAATTAATGCTGCTGACTCCGGGCGCCATCCAGTACGGGTGGAACGATACCTCGACCGAGAATCCACAGGGCGGGATCGCGGTCAATGTGAACGGGCAATTTTTTGTGGGGGTCGGAGCTCTGCTGGATGGTACCGACAACCGGGACATGATGTACGGGAACATGATCATCGTGCCCAACCTTGACTCGGTGGTGCAAGCCAAAGTGACCAGCTCGAATTATGACGCCGAGTTCGGATCGGCGAGCGCCGCGGTGGTGACTACTTCCACTAAGTCCGGTACCAACGAATTCCACGGCACGGCTTTTCTTTACCGCCGCAACGACGTTACGCAGGCGCGCGACCCGTTTGCCCAGACGACCGCCGATCCGGTTACGGGCCTGTTGTTGCCCCAAACTCTGTGGGATCAGTTTGGCGGTTCCATTGGCGGTCCGATCAAGAAGAACAAGGTCTTCTTCTTCGCGGACTATCAGGGCACGCGGGCCAAGGACGGAGGTTCCAACATAGCGCGCGTGCCAACGGCGGCAGAGCGCACCGGTGACTTCAGCGCTCTGGCCGCGGCCACCGGCCAGAATATCTACAACCCATTCGATTCCACCGGGAATGTGATTGCTCCGGCACAGCGTCAGCCGTTTCCAGGGAACATCATTCCCGCATCATTGCTTTCTCAGCCGGCTCTGAACCTGTTGAAGTACGTGCCTCTGCCGGATATTGCGACGTCGGATCCAGCCGCGCCCAATTTCTCAGGAGCGGGCCAGGACGAGTACAACGCGGACGCGATCAACGCCCGCGTCGATTATTTCAAAAGTGATCGGCTGCGGTTCTTCGAGCGTTATACCTACACCCAATTTCTCAAGGAAGCGCCTGGTTTGTTCGGCGGGCTGGCGGGCGGACCCCAACTCAGCAACATTGGGTACACCGGGAAGGGCGACACGCGTCCGCAAAGCATGTCAGCGGGATTCGACTACAACTTGAGTCCCAGGATCTTGACGGATTTTCGCTTTGGCTGGTATCGGCAGCGGATCTTCGTTGATCCTCTGGTGACGGGCGCCTTCGCCTCACAGGCGGGCGCGCCTGGCCTGAATATTTCGAGCGATCCCACGACGAACAACATGCCGGCCTTTTTCATAAACGGCCAGGGCGGGTTTCAGTTTGGCTCATCGCTCTACAACAACTGCAACTGCCCGCTCATCGAGAAGATGCAGCAATTCCAATTCGTCAACAACTGGTCTTTAATCAAAAGCAACCACACGTTTAAGATTGGCGTCGACATTCACCGCCTGCAGAACTTAAGGGTGCCGAGCGATCAACACCGTGCCGGGCAGCTCAATTTCAATCCGGATCTGACCATGGGACCCGACGGGGGCGGATCCGGCATAGCCAGCTACCTGCTAGGCGACGTTTCCTCCTTCAGCCGCTACGTTTCCAATTCGTTGGACGCCGGTGAAAGGCAAACCCGTGAATTCATGTACGCGCAGGACACGTGGCGATTAACCCCCAGACTTACCTTGAACTACGGATTGCGGTGGGAGATTTACAATCCTCAAACCGTCACCGGCAAGGACAAAGGCGGATGGCTGGATCTCAGCACCGGCGAAATGCTGGTGGCCGGCGAAAATGGCGTGCCGCTCAGCGGTAACGTCAAAAACAGCTTCACCAACCTTGCTCCCCGTCTGGGTATTGCTTACCAGCTTAACGAAAAGACCGTGGTGCGTATGGGCTACGGCCGGACGTTCGATGTGGGCACCTTCGGTTCCATCTTCGGCCACAGCGTGACGCAAAACCTACCCGTGCTGGGCACCCAGAACCTGGTTCCCTCGTTCAGTTGGCAGAGCGTTTTCAACCTGGCGCAGGGGCCTCCGCTATTGAATCCCAGCACGGTTTTGAGTACCCAGCCCAAGGGACCCGATGGCAACCCGATCTACCCCAACGGGCTTCGGGCATGGGTCTACCCGAACAAGATGCGCATTCCAACCGTCGACGCTTGGAATGCCACGGTGCAACGCCAGCTCACCCCCACGATTACGATCGAAGCCGGCTACGTCGGAAACAAAGGGACCCATATGATATGGGACGACGGTCCGTACTACGATCTGAACGCGCCCACGCTCGTCGGCTTCGCGCAGGGGGTATCTACCGACCAGCGCCGGCCCTTCTTTAGTAAGTTTGGGTGGAATATCCCGCTCCAGTACTTCGGGAACGATGCCAGTAACCACTACAATTCACTGCAGACCAAAGTGGAGAAGCGCTTCGGACACGGTTACTCGTTCCTGGCACACTATACGTACGCGCATGCTAAGAGTTCCACCACGAACCTATACCACGAGAGCCCGCAGACAACCGCGATTTGGTATGGGCGGCCCGACTACCTAAGAGACCATGTAGTGGTCGGGACAAACATCTGGGAACTGCCGTTCGGGAAGGGAAAGCGATTCCTCGGCAACGTTTCCAAAACCGCCGACCTGATCGTGGGTGGATGGGAAATCACCGACAACACTACCTGGATGAGCGGCGGAGGATTTAATACCAGTTACGCGGAGTGCGGGGCCGATAATGACATCGGCAGTTGTCATCCGGATAGAATTGGAAGTACTTCGATCAGCGACCAGAACGCAAATCACTGGTACGCCGTGGCAAGCACTCCTCTGACAAACAATGGTGACACCAGCGGACCATGGAGACGCCCTCAGATCGGCACGCTGGGCAACGATGTCCGCAACTCGCTCGTCGGTCCCAAGTGGTTCCAGACCGACGCCAGCGTAATCAAAAACTTCGCGATTCGAGAGCAATTGAGGGCGCAATTCAGGGCGGAATTCTTCAATCTCTTTAACCACGTCAACATGGGCAATCCGGATGGGTGCGTGGATTGCGCGACGGCCGGTCGAATTTTTGGCTTGGCCAACAACGCGATCATGAGGCGGCTGCAGTTTGCGGTCCGCGTAGAGTTCTAATATAGGGGTTGACGCTGGATGTTCCCAGTTATCGGTTTCGCTGCGCGCGGACGGAAGTAACCCTTCCGCGCGCATGCGCTCTGGCTGTTCTTCTTGGATGGACTCTCGCGGCTGCGGCGCAGTCGGTTAACAGCCAGGCTCTGGCGGATATCAAGCAGGCTGAGATTCTTTTGAGTCAGGGCAAGCCCGATGACGCCCTTGCCTTGCTGATCCGCCTGGTTGACCAAGATCCGAAGCTGCCGGGTCTCGAAGCCAAGCTAGGAAAGGCATATTTTCAGAGCCGGAAGTTTCAGCAGGCTGCCTCGCATCTTCAACTTGCGCTCGAACGCCAGCCGGATGATTGGGAATCCTCACAGTTGCTGGCCCTGACGTACTATTCGCTCGGCAACTGCCCGCAAGCTTTGCCTCTGCTTCTGAAGCTGCGCGCGCACATACCCAACGGGGAGATCGACGGCCCGTATCTAACCGGTGTCTGCTTCTTGAAGACCCAGCAATGGGCGGAGGCCCGGGCTGCCTTCGCGGAAATGTTCGGGGCTCCACCGGGCAGCGCCATGGCTTACCTGATGCTCGCCAAGATGATGGTCCGGCAGCGGATGGAGGAGCGGTCCGTGCCGGAAATCCAGAAGGCTCTGGAACTCGATCCCCGGCTGCCCATGGCGCATTTTCTCTTGGGTGAGATTTATCTTTACCAGACGAATCCGCAGCGTGCGCTCGAGGAGTTCAAGAAAGAGCTGGAAATCAATCCCACGGTGTGGCTGGTCTATTGGCGGCTGGGTGATGCCTACACACGGCTCGAGAAATACGATGAGGCGGAGAAGGTTCTCAAAAAAGCCGTCTGGCTCAATGAGAGCTTTACGGGATCCTATCTGTTGCTCGGCGAAGTTGAGTTGAAGAAAGGCAACCTCGAACTGGGCGCGGGATTTCTGGAACGCGCCTTGAAGCTGGATCCGCAAAACGACTACGCGCACTATGCGCTGGCCCGTGCCTACCAGCAGATGGGCCGCGCCGAGGAAGCCAACCGCCATTTCGAGATTACGCGCACGCTGCGCGCCGAAAAGAAGAGCGACGAGCAGCGGCTTTTCCAGGACATCACGAGATAGATCCGGTGAATTCATCCAGGCGCGATTATTTGAAGGCGCTCACGGCCGGCACGCTGCTCGCCGGCGCGGGCTGCAAGCAGTCACCGGTTGTTTCCATGCCCAACGCCACTCCGCCGCCCGGCCACGAGCGCCGCATCCGGTGGTGGCGAGAAGCAAAGTTCGGCATGTTTGTTCACTGGGGTGTCTACAGCTTGCTGGCCCGCGACGCCTGGGCCATGGGCGATGAAGACATTCCGGTCAGTGAGTACGAGCGGCATGCCAGGCAGTTTCAGCCCCAGCCGAATGCTGCCCGGGCCTGGGCGCGCCTGGCGCGTGAGTCCGGGATGAAATACATGGTGCTGACGACCAAGCACCATGAGGGATTCTGCCTTTTCGATTCCAAGCTCACGGATTACTGCGCGCCGCGCCAGGGTCCAGGCCGCGACCTGGTGCAAGAGTACGTGGATGCCGCCCGTGCCGAGGGCCTGCGCGTGGGCTTCTATTATTCGCTCATGGACTGGCATCATCCCGACTGGCTGCACGCCAAAGACGAAGCCGCCGCGCGACAGCGTTTTGTGGATTACACCCACGGACAGATTCGCGAACTGCTCACCAACTACGGCAAGATCGACATTCTCTGGTACGACATGGCGGTCCCTCTGGACGCCGAAGGCTGGCAATCGGAAAAGATGAACCGGATGGTGCTTGAGCTTCAGCCCGACATCATCGTGAACAACCGGAATCGTCTGGCCGGCGACTTTTCCACTCCCGAGGAGACTACCCAGGCGGCCAAGGGCGATTGGGAATCCTGCATGACGATGAACGACAGTTGGGGTTACTGCGCGGGCGATCAAACCTGGAAGTCGCCACAGCGCATTGTCCGGGATTTGGTGGAGTGCGCGCGCGACGGCGGAAATTACCTGCTCAACATTGGCCCCAAAGCGGACGGTTCCGTGCCCGAGCCCAGCGTCCACCTGCTCAACGCGGTAGGCAGATGGCTGCAGAAGAACGGCAGGGCGATCTACGGCACTCAGAAATGCCGCTTTCCTCACGGCAACATCGAAGCCTACACGCGCAAAGAGAACACGCTGTATACACACGTTCACTTCTGGCCTGGAAGCACGGTGACTGTGGGCGGCGTCACGACCAAGGTGAAATCCGCGCGGCTACTTGCCACGGGCAGGGAAGTGGCGTTCACGCACAAGGGCCGGCAGTTGATCTTCTCGGGCCTGCCGGCCGCGCCGCCGGACGAATTGGTGACCGTGATTGCCGCCGAGTGCGAATCCGAGCCGCTGCAGGACGCGCTGTCGTCGCGGGCGGATGTGGATAGCTAAGCTGGCAATGATTTCAGGATGAGCAGCGAGCGCCCGTCAAGTTGCCAGATGGTTGCAGCTTTGGCTGAGGGCTCCTTGCTTGAAACATATTGTTGGGCCGTCGCGATCTCTACCGGGGTCCGTCCATAGTTCGCCAGGACCACGAAAATCTCGCGGTTAGCAAAGACAGACGCCACGACATTCTGAGGCAAGGGGCGGCGGAATAGCGGCGAATCCTTGATTTCGATCCAGGCCCACGACCCTTCTTCCACCATGGGAGCGTATTGCCTCAGCCAGTCCGCGTGCGCGGCGCGCGCTTGCGGCCTGCCGGGGACTGAGTCCCACCAGCCGTAGCTGTACGGGCCGTTCGGGTGGCTCTGATAATACTCCCAGATGGCGCGGCAATGCTGCGTCCAGAAGTCTTCCGCCTCGGGGACGTACTGGACGCCCGGGATCGTGGCGCGTTCGCCGGTGAAAGGCTTGCCGGCGAGAAGAAGTGGAAACTGCATGTAAGGAATCGCGTGCAAGTAAAGTTCGTCCTCGTTCGCGATCCGCGCGCGGCTCATATCTAAGCAGGGGACGACGTAGGGAGAATAATTCTTGACGGCCTCGCGCAAGGAATCCCCGCTCTCCACTTCCTCGCCCACCCAAAGGTAATCGTAGACTTTGCGATTGGTCTGCGGCCGGTCCGTGGCCCCGCAGTGGACCTTCACGACGCCTCCGCGACGATTCACCTCTTCGTAGATCAGCGCCAGCAAATCCTCCAAAGCGCCATCATTCGATTCCGTCTCCGGAAAGGCGAGCACTTCGTCCTTGGTTGGTCGAGCCGGATTTCCGGCCAGCCGGATATACCCCAGGTCGTTGTAGATGCCGTCGACTCCGTATTCATCCAGGAGCCGCACCAAGTGGCTCAGGAAATATGCACGCCAGCCGGGGCTTGCGGGCGAGCAGCGCGCGTAGTGGTAGAAGAGCTCGACCAGATCCTGATCCCGCGCCCATTCCTGGCGGAAATCCGGATCGCGCTTCTCGAAAAATCCGCTCGACGCATAGACGATGACCCGCATGCCGCGCTGGTGAGCGAGGTCGATAAACCGGCGAAAGCCGGCTGGATTGAGCGGGGCAAACTTATGCGCGCCGAAGAGGCGTTGCGAGTCGTTCCATTCCTCGTGCAACTGAATGAGGCGAATACCGTGATCTTTCAGCCGGTCTAGTTCATGCACATCCCAATTGCCAATTTCCCAGGGCTTGCGGCACGGATATTCGCCGAGGTTGTACGAGCACTGTCCCGGCAGGTAATTGGTGACGAGATGTTTCCGCAAACAGGAATCTATGGCCTGTTGGCAGGCCGCGATATTTTTCAGCCGCCTGCGGTGATCCTCGGCCGTGTATTTCGCGAGGACGCCGGGAGAGGCGCCGCCAGGAGCCGCCGTCAGTCGCGAGATTCCTGTGCCGGCGATCGTCCCAGAGGCACTGGCTCTCAGGAATTTGCGCCGATTCATTTTACCGCGCCCATCGTCAACCCGCGTACCAGATGCCGCTGTACCAGCAACGCGAAGATCACCAGCGGCACGGCCGCGACCACGCCGGCCGCCGCCATTTCACCATACAGCGTTTGCGTCTTTCCAATCAGAGCGGCAGTGCCGACAGGTAGAGTCGCCGCCGCCGGGGTTGAAGTCAGGATGAGCGCGAAGAAGAACTCGTTGTATGTGATGATGAGCGAAAAGATAGCGGTGGCGGCTAGACCGGGTGCGGCCAGTGGGAGCACAATATCCCGGAAAGATCGAAGCCGGGTGGCTCCGTCCACCATGGCGGCCTCCTCCAGGTCCACGGGAATTTCCTGAAAAAAAGAGCGCATCATCCAGGCAACAAAGGGCAAATTAAATGCGGTATAGACCAGAATCAGGCCTAATTTCTTGTTAATTAATCCAATTTCCTGCAGCATTAGAAAAAGTGGCACGACCAGCGCGATGGGCGGAATCATGCGGGGCGCTAAAACCCAAAAGTTCAGCTTCTGTTGCAGGCGACTGAAGCGCGCCAGAGCGTAACCGGCCAGTGACCCCATCAGCAGCGACAGCAAGACGGCGCTCCCCACAATCACGAGGCTGTTGAACAGGTACGTTCCCAGATGGCGGCGCGTGAAGACGTTGACATAGTTGGCGAACGTGAGGTTTTGCGGCCACAAGGTGGGGGGCGAAGTAAATACTTCAACCTGATTCTTCAACGACGTGTTCACCATCCAGTAAACCGGCAGCAAGGTGATAGCGAGCGCCAGAACAATCAACGTCAGGCGCGTGAAAAACCACAGCCGCCGCCGCTGGGTGACACTGAGTCGTGGCACTAGAAGCTACTCTTGAACGCCCGCGTCAAAGCGGCCGAGAAGAACATCACCAGCACCAGCAGCCCCATGGCCATCGCAGCGCCATAGCCGAATTGCGAGAAGCGGAAGGCCGTCTTATAGATCATCAACGTGGCAACTTCGGTCGTGGTGCCCGGCCCGCCCTGTGTCAGGACGAAAACCTGGTCGAAGACGGTGAACGCATCGAGAGCGCGAATCAGCAGAGACACCACGATTACCGGCTTCAACATGGGGACGGTCAAGTGCACAAAGATATTCCAGGAACCGGCGCCGTCCACGCGGGCCGCTTCGAAAGGCTCCTGCGGCAGCGACTGGATCCCCGCCAGCAGGATGAGAAACATGAACGGCGTCCATTCCCAAATGTCGACCAGAATCAAGGCAGGCAGCGCCAGCGTGGTGCTGGAAAGCACGCTGACACTCTTCCCGGTCAGCGCTTGCACGGCGAAGCTGAAGAGCCCCACATCGGCGCCGTAAAGCAATCGCCAGATGATCCCAACCACCACGGGCGCAATGGCCATGGGGACAATCAGGCTGGATCGGATCAATCCCTGGAAAGAAAATTCTTCTTTGAGCAGCAGCGCCAGTCCCAGCCCGAGTAGGAACTCGAACGCCGTGGCCACGACCGTGAAGATAAGCGTCGTACCCAGCGAGCTATGGAAATTTGCGTCGTGCAGCAGACTGGCATAGTTCCGCAGTCCAACGAAGACCGGCGATTGCCCCAGTGGAAATTCCCTTAGGCTGGTCAACACGGAATAGCCGAGGGGCAGGACCGTCAGCGCCAGCGCGCAGATGACCGTCGGAGCGATGAGCAGCCGTGGCGCCCATTTACCTCCTTCGCCCGTCCGCGCCATGGCCTTAAGCGACGGGATAGCCCGCACCCTTGAGGAAAGCGGTAGCTTCGGCAGCGGCAGCGTCCAGGTGCTCCTTGGCTTTTCCCTTTTCAAGAAGCGCTTTATTGAGCTGCGTTCCCAGAATATCCTCGACTTTCGACCAGTCGGATGTTCGTGGCGACGGCACTCCACAAGTGAGGGCCCTCAGAGTGGCGTCCAACCACCTGGCTTTTTTTTGCGCCTCCTCGTCTCTAAGAGCGCTCGTGCGAAAGGCGGCTCCTCCGGCTCGCGCAAACCGGAGTTGCACCGAAGGGCTGCTAAACCACTTGAAGAATTCCAGCGCTCCGGTCTTGTTCGGCGCCGCCGCGGCGATTCCTGCCATGAACAAGCCGAGCTTTGCCACCCGGTTTACTTTCTTCGGAGGCACATCAAAGCTGATCTTTCTCACGACCCTCGATTTTGACGGATCGTCAGTCTGGGGGCACCAGCCCGTCCACATGGTAGCAGCGAAGGCATTCCCCTGCAGCAGCGTTGCGCCTTCCTGGTCTGAATCAAACTCGGCTACCCCGGACGGCGCGTACTGCAACAGGCTCAAGTAAAACTCCAGGGCCTCAACGGCCTGGGGGCTGTTGAACACTACTTTCCAGTTTTCTCCGAAAATGTCACCGCCGAAATCGTGCAAGAGGACGAAAAACGAATTCATGATCGGATTCCCCTTGACGCCGCGCGTGACCCATCCATACTTGCGGTGGGCCGGATCGGATTTCTGGCGCGCCATCTTCAACACGTCGTCCCACGTGGCTGGAGAACCGCTGCTGAAAATGTCATTGCGATAAAAAAAGAGCTGGCAATCGCTGATGAGCGGCAGAGAGTACAACGTGGGCCTGGCTTTGGCATCGATGCCCGGCTGGCGCAGGCCCGTCTTGGGCGGCCAAAAACCCAAGTCCAATGCAGAGGGCACAAAATCAGGGTCAGGTTGAAATCCGAGCTCGTCCAAATTCGCCAGATAACCGGCTCCCGCGAAGCGAGGGACCCACAAGTCGTCCATCACGTAAATGTCGAAAGCTCCGGTTTTGGTCTGGCCGTCGTTCAAGGCTTTTTGGAACCAGCCAGAAAAGTCAGCCTCCACCCATTCTGCGTGGATGCCGGTGGCTCGCTCGAACTCCGGCAGAAAGGTGTCCTTGAGCAGATCCAGGGCTGGATCCGCATAGCTGCCGAAAGTGATCTGGCCGCGGCGGCTCGCGTCTTTCTTCCCACTGCATCCGGACAGAGAATGCAGTGCCGTTGCGGCAGTCGCCAATCCCAGCGAATTCTGCAGAAACTTTCTGCGAATCATCTCGGGTCCAGGCATAAGTCAGTAAGGCGGTGGAGCGCCGGGAACAATCGAAGGTGGCCCGAAAAAAGCCGTATCCTTGAGCAACCCGACAGCACGGCAGATGGCCTCCTCGGCATCCATCAGGGGATCTTCATGCTCGATCGACAGAACTCCGTCATAGCCGACCGAGCGCAGGGCGGATACGAACTCACCCCAAAACTGCACACCGTGGCCATACCCCAGAGTACGGTACGCCCAAACCAGATCGCGCACCGGCTTTCCTGGTTGTAAATCGAGCGCTCCTTGCACAGCCAGATTGTACGGCTCCACGCGCGCATCTTTGGCGTGCACGTAGCCGATCGCATCACCTAGTGCCCGAATGACCGCCAGCGGATCCATGCCCTGGAAGAAGAAATGGCTGGGGTCTAGGTTGGCGGCAATCATCGGTCC
>Ga0335077_10004166_pt1 | contig 17621 bp, 14 predicted proteins | sample Lox_Sample_31_FD_207151 | JGI IMG/M metagenome (GOLD analysis project Ga0335077, IMG submission 207151) | Soil microbial communities from Loxahatchee National Wildlife Refuge, Florida, United States - Lox_Sample_3.1 | ecosystem: Environmental > Terrestrial > Soil > Wetlands | place: USA... | reverse complement strand
AGCCGCATCCAGCAAGCGTGGATTCATCGCTGCCGGTTCCGGCCCCGTCTTCCGAACCGCTCGCTGGCAACTCAAGTGAAATCAACACATCCGAAAACGTTGAACTTAAAACGCTTCAGAATGAACACTTACGAGAAATGCACGGGACCGAACGAGATGCAAAAGGACCCATTCCCTCTCGCTCAGCTCCAAGCTCGCCGCCACTCCAGGGCCGCAAAGACGGCAACACAAGCAACTGTGGAGGAGACTCGAAAACATAGAAGGCGCGGGCGTCCGGTTAGGCATCGGGCACGGTAAGGCGAGACCTCGTTGAGGACGCCGCGCGATTGTGGCACAGTGAGTTGGAATCCGGGGTCAAAATTGTGAAAGCCGATCTATGAAACTCTCGACCGTGAACGGATTCTTATTTCCGCAATGATCGCCTTAATCATATTTGTTTTCGGCCTGATCATCGGCAGCTTCCTGAACGTCTGCATTCTGCGCATACCGGTTGAAAAATCGATTGTCTTGCCGCCCTCGCATTGCCCCTCCTGCGGCAAGCCAATCAAGCCATACGACAATATCCCGGTCATCAGCTGGCTAATGTTGGCGGGCCGCTGCCGGAAGTGCAAAACGCGTATCTCCGCGATGTACCCGATGGTGGAGTTGGCCACGGGGCTGTTGTTCCTGGCCTGCTATCTCGTCTTCGGGCTCAACGCCGAGGCGCTCAAGTGGGCCATTTTTGCCGCCTTGATGATCGTGCTCACCGTCACCGATTTTCGCGAGCGCATTTTGCCCGACAAGGTGAATTTCGCCGGCCTGGGCTTGGGACTCCTCCTGAGCCTCTTTACGCGGCCGGTGGATGGCACAGCGCCCTGGCTGGCCAACCACCTTTTTGCCTATCCGCCGCCCGAGGCGGCATTGTCGTTCGCCGACGCCCTCCTCGGCGCGGGCGTAGCCAGCGGCCTTCTCTGGCTCGTCGCCGAGGGTTACTTCCGTGCGCGAGGGCGCGAAGGCATGGGATTCGGCGACGTCAAGATGATGGCCATGGCTGGGGCGTTCTTGGGAGTGCAGCGCGCTTTGCTGACCATTCTTCTGGGTTCGTTGCTCGGAAGCCTCATCGGCATGGCCGTGATCGTCATCGGGCGCAAGGGGCGCGACTTCGAGCTGCCGTTTGGAACTTTTCTAGGAGCCGGGGCCATCCTCGTGGTCTTTTTTGGTTCTTCTGCTATTGATTGGTACCGTGCGTTCGCACATGTCTAACGCGGCGGCAGTAATATCCGCCGCAGCTTGGGCGTACCTCCAGGCGCCATCGTTGCGCCTAGGGTGGATGGCGGCGGGGCTCCTGTTTGTGCTCTTCATCCTTGCAGGTCTGGCGCTGGCATTTTTTTTCATTCGGCGCGGCTTTCGCTCTGGCCAATCGGAAGAGAATCCTGAAATCTCCCTGCCGAAGCCGTCCATGGACAATCCCTCGGCTTTCATGACGGCCTCCATGCAGGCCGTAATTCAGAAACTCCGGGACCAGGAGAAGGAGCTCGCGGCCCTCCATCGCCGCGATCGGGAGCGCGCTCAGCAAACGGAACGGCTCAGCGAAGCCGTGACCCGCAACATGCCCGCGGGACTCTTGCTGATCAGCTCCGCCGGGCTGATTACCAGCGCGAATCCCGCTGCGGAGGCGGCTCTCGACGTGCACGCGCTTCCCTACCGCCGCTATGCCGAAGTCTTTGGCAAGGAATCGGCGCTCACCAGGCTCCTGGCCAATTGTTTGGCCGACGGGCGCACCTTTCGGCGTGAGGAGATCGAGTACACCACTCCCAGCGGCGAGTTGCGCCAGCTCGGCGTGACCATCTCCCCGATCCTGGGCCGGTCCGCGAAGGTCACCGGAGCGCTGTGCCTGCTGAGCGACCTCACGGAACTCGCGGCCCTGCAGCGCCAGGTACAGGTCAAGGAGAATCTCGCCGCACTCGGCGAGCTCTCCGCCGGCATCGCGCATGAGTTCAAGAACGCCCTGGCCACGATCTCCGGCTACGCTCAGATGATCCGCAGCGAGTCCAAAGGCGAAACGGCGGAGAATGCGCAGTTCATCATCGACCAGACCCGCGCCCTGACCCACGTGGTCACGGAGTTCCTAAAGTTTGCCCGGCCCTTGGACCTCTCCACAGAGGAGATCCCGCTGCACTCGCTGGTGGATCGCGCCATAACCGAGATTCGAGAGGCCATTCCGGACGTGGAGATTTCCTCCGGCGGCGAACTGCAAAACATCGCCGGAGACGAAGGCCTGCTGCGGCAGGCGCTCTTGAATTTGATTCGCAATGCCGCGGAAGCCGCGGCCGGGCAGGCGTTTGGCGGCCGAGTCGAGGTGCATGGCGCGATCGAACATGCCAGCAGTGGCGATCTGCAGCGCATCTCCATCGCCGATAACGGCCCCGGAGTTGCCCCCGACGATCTTTCGCGCGTCTTTGTGCCCTTCTACACCACCAAGACCAATGGCACTGGGCTGGGCCTTGCCATCGTGCAAAAGATTGTGGTGCAACACGGGGGCTCCGTCGAAGTCCGCAACCAACCGCAGGGAGGAGCCGAATTCATCGTCTGGCTGCCACTTAGCAGACAGGGCACGGCCGAGGGCGGGACCGTTGATTCCGTCACGGCCGGTAACTAGACTGAAGGGAGTTCTAGTACTACGCCCAGCACTGAAAGGCGGCCATCTATGCTTTCCCGAAAACTGCTGTTCGCAACGATTTTTGCGGTTACAGCAAGCGCTGTGTTTATTCACGCTCAGGACGTGCCCGTAAATAACCCGGCGCCGTCCGTGGCGGATGCGGCGCGCAAGGCTCGCGCTCAAAAGAAGGATTCAGTCAAGCCGGCGAAGGTCTTCACGGATGACAATTTGGGCGAGATAAAAGGCCAAATCTCCGTGGTTGGGTCTCAACCTGCCGCCCAAACGGATAACGCGGGCGGGAAAAAGGAAGACGCTAAGGCGGAAAACGCCTCCGGCGGGAAGGATCAGACGTACTGGCAGGGGAGATTTGCCGACGCGCGCAAGGTGCTGGCCGACGACACCAGAGAAGTCGATATTCTGCAGCGAGAATTCAACCTAAAGCAGCAACAGTTCTATACAGACCCAACAGCGGCGCTGAAGGAGCAGTACAGCCGAGAGGATTTGGACAAGACCCAGAGTCAAATCGACGCCAAGAAGCGGGACGTGGAGAAGGATAAACAAGCGATCTCCGACCTCGAGGACGAGCTTCGCAGGTCGGGAGGAGAGCCGGGCTGGGCAAATGAGCCCTCCGGCACCGGCTCCTCCGAGTCGAGCACTTCCGAATCGGGCAATTCGGGGTCGGCAGCACCTTCGGGAGCCGGCAATTCCGGCGCGACGAGCGCAAGCTCCGACGCTTCCAAGCCGCTGTAATCAACGCAACGCCGAAGCTAGCCGATTGCACAGTTGGGCGGGTCAGACCAGGGCACCGCGGTACTTTGGTAGCCGCGTGTGCCCTTCGTGACCCTGATCTCGAGATTCCACGGAAACGTTCTCATCTCCGCACACATGCGCGTTTCCACGCAAATGATTGGCTCGGATTCATGATAGAAGAGAACCCGTGGAGCCACTCCTCCTAGTTGAAGATAAGCCTGAACTGCGCGCCATGCTGCGCAAGGCGCTGGAGCGCGCCGGACATTCGGTGGATGAGGCTGCCGACGGCTCGGCGGCGGTGAACAAGATCCGCTCGCGCCGCTATTTGCTGGTGCTCAGCGATCTCAAGCTGCCTGGCTGCTCCGGTCTCGAAGTGCTTCGCGCATCCAAACAGGCCGACCCTACCATTCCGGTCATTCTGATCACCGCCTTTGGCTCTATCGAAGAGGCCGTGGCGGCCATGAAAGACGGCGCCTTCGATTTTATTCAGAAGCCCGTCGATCTCGAGCATTTGAATCTGCTGGTGGCGCGCGCTGCGCAGCAGCAGGAGCTACTGCGGGAAAATCTGCTGCTGCGGGAGGAATACACGGCGCGCTACGGCTTTCCGCGAATCGTGGGAGAGCATCCCTCCATGCAAGCGGTAACGCAGCAGGTGCAACGGCTGGCCGCGACTGATTCCACCGTCCTCCTGTTGGGAGAAAGCGGGACGGGTAAAGAGCTCTTCGCCCGGGCCATTCATGCTCTCTCCCCGCGAAGAAGCCATCCCTTTGTGGCCTTGAACTGCGCCGCGATTCCGGAGGGGCTGGTCGAGAATGAGTTGTTCGGCCACGAGCGCGGGGCTTACACGGGCGCGGGCTCGCGAAAAATCGGCAAAATGGAGCTGGCCCACCGGGGAACGATTTTTCTCGACGAAATTGGCGAGTTGCCTATCGCCATTCAATCCAAGCTGCTGCGCGTTTTGGAAGAAAAGCGCTTCGATCGCGTGGGAGGCACACAAAGCACGGAGGTCGACGTCCGGATTATCGCCGCGACGAATAAGGACCTGCGCGCTGCCGTGGCAGCCAAAATGTTCCGGGAAGATCTCTTTTTTCGCATTGCCGGCGTGCCCATAACGATTCCGCCCCTCCGCGAGCGCGGCAATGACGTCCTTCTGTTGGCCGACGCCTTTCTCGACCGCTTTCGCAGAGAGTTTCGCAAGCCGGAGTTGCAACTGACCGATCAAGCCCGCGAGGCTTTACTCGCCTATCAATGGCCGGGCAATGTGCGCGAACTGCAAAACACTATGGAGCGCGCGGCGATTCTCAGCGACGGCAATGCGATCGACGCCGCCGCTCTGCAGCTTTCGGCGCAGCGTCCCTCGGAAGGACAGATGCCCGCCGGGATGCTGAACGAAAGTTTCTCGTGGGAGGGAACCATGCAGGACGTCAGCGCTCGGGCGCTGGAGTACGTCGAACGGTTCAAAATCGGCACTGCGCTGCAGTCGTCGCGATGGAACAAGACGCGCGCCGCCGAACAGCTGGGCATCTCTTACAAGACGCTCTTGACCAAGATTCGCGCCCTGGGCCTTGAAGAATGAATCCGCCGCATCTGTTCTGAATCGGCAGCTTCCTTTGTCTTGCGCAATCGCTTCTAAAAGCGCGCCTGGCCCGTATGCAGCGTTACGATTCCTCCGGTCCAACTTTCGAAAGCCACCTCGCTGAATCCCGATTCCTCCATCAGTTTCGAAAGCTGACTCGGAAGCGGGAAGCGGGACACCGAAGTCGGCAGATACGTGTAAGCAGACGGGTTTCCGGAGACCGCCGCGCCAATGGCCGGAAGCACGCGGTGAAAATAAAAGTGGAAAAGACCGCGAAAAAGCGCCCCGCGAGGTTCCGCGAATTCCAGGATCGCCAGCGAGCCGCCGGCTTTTAGCACCCGGCGCAACTCCCGGAGCCCTTCGGCATAGTTGGCCAGATTGCGGAATCCGAACGCGGTGGCGACCAGGTCAAATGTGGCGTCGGCAAAAGGAAGCGACAACGCATCCGCTTCCACAAATTGAATCGGGCGGCCACGGCTGGGGCGAACCTTTTCTTGGGCGCGCACCAGCATGGGATGAGCGAAATCGGCTCCTACCAGGCGCAGCGCCTCCGATTCCACTCCGCTTGGCAACGCGTTCGCCAAGGCCAGAGCAAGATCCCCGGTGCCACAGCAAAGGTCGAGAATGCGCGCGTCAGGACGTTCGAGAATAGAGCCGAAGCGGCGCGCCAACCGCTTTCGCCACATCACATCGAAACGCATGGACAGGAGATGATTCAGCAGGTCGTAACGCGGAGCGATGCGGCTGAACATATCCCGCACTTCGCGCGAGGCTGCCGCTGCGTCGTGAGTTCCCGCCGGGCGCGTGCCAGGCAACCGGGCGCGACTGGATTCGCCTGGACTCATGGACGTCTAAGTTGGGCGGTCGAGCTGACGGAGAACTTCAACGACGAGTTTTGCCGGAACGGAAGAGAATGTTTCGGCGCTTCCGATCTCGCGGCTTAAGACGAAACGCAATTGGCCGCCGCGAGTCTTCTTGTCCGTGTGCATGATCTCTACTAACCGAGCCGGCTTTGCACCCGGCAGATCGGGAAGGGGGCCCACCTGCCGCACGAGACTTTCAATTCGCGAAGCACTCTCCGTCTTGAGCAAATGCATCCGCGCCGCCAACCGCGATGCGGCGATCATCCCCCAGCCGACCGCTTCGCCATGCAGATACTTCCGGTATCCGGTAGCCGTTTCAAAAGCGTGCGCGAAGGTATGCCCGAAATTGAGGATCTCGCGCAGCCCGGCCTCACGCTCGTCATGGCTCACGACTCGGGCCTTCGCCTGGATACACCGGGGGATCACGTAGTCGAGGGCCTTTTTTTCTCGATGGACAAGCGCCTCGACGGATTTTTCGAGAAAGGCAAACAGCCGCTCGTCGCCGATCACTCCATACTTGATCACCTCGTATACTCCCGAGCGAAACTCCCGCAAAGGAAGCGTCGACAAAGTGAGCGGATCGGCCAAAACAAGTCTCGGAGAATAAAAGGCGCCGACGAGATTCTTCCCTTCCGGCAGGTTGACGCCGGTTTTGCCCCCAATGGCGCTGTCGACTTGGGCGACGAGAGTCGTCGGCAAGTGAACGATTCCCACGCCGCGAAGATAGGCGGCGGCCACAAATCCGGCAACGTCTCCCACCACGCCGCCGCCAGCAGCTACTAGAATCGCGCGGCGGTCAGCGCCCGCGCGAACCAATTCCCTGCACACGCGCTCCACGGTGGAAACGCTCTTAGCCGCTTCGCGATCGTCGAAAATCACCGTATGGCGCAGTCCCGCGCTTCGTACCGCGCGTTCCAGCTTGCCTCGCCAGTGGCGTGCAACGCGAGGCGAAGACAGCAAGAATATGCCTGTATTGTCGCCCAGCAGCGTGACAGCCGCGCCGGCGCGGGACAAGACACCGCTGCCGTAAACGACTTCGTACCGCCCATTTTCGGAGGCAATGGAGATTCGCCGCGGACTCACGGATGCGTGGCTGCGCCGGCCTGAGCGAACTTTTGCTCGAGCTGCGGCAGGACTGCGATCAAGACGTGTCCCACCCTGGCCAAGCTTCGCGGGCTGACTTTGTCGAGAGTGTCTTGGGGCATGTGCCAGTAACCCAGGCGTATTGGAGTATCCAAATCGATGATGTCCGCCGCGGAAACGTGCCGCGCGAGAAAGGGGTCGTGGTCATCCGTAACAGCCATTTGAGACGACACAAAGGTGTCGCCATACCCAAGCCGAGCCGCAGTAGACCAAATCATGTCCGTCAGCCAGGCAGTGGAGTCCGTCTCACGCTGCAAACGCAGATTCGGTCCGCCGACCATATCCGCAAGAATCACGGCTTTGGTGCGGGCCAGATCGCCGGAAAGCGCCATGCGCGCAGCGAGTTCGCGGCTCCCGTAGGTATTGTCGGGATCCTGCCAAACGGTTGGGTTGAACGCTTCTTCACCGTCGAGGAAAGCAATCCAGATTGTGAGTGCATTCTTACGCGCGCACAGGAGATGAGCCAATTCCAGCATCACGCCAGTCGAAGAGCCGCTGTCGTCGGCCCCCACAAAATTCGGAAGGCGCTTGGAATCGTAGTGTGTAAGGAACAAAACGATGTCCCGGGAGCTTCCGGGGATTTTCACCACGATATTCTTCATCTCCATATCGCCAACGGGCGTCGGAGTGTGAAAGGGCTCGGGATCGGCAGTACAGCCAAACCCCTTCAACTGCTGGGTGATGTAGTCCTGAGCGCGGTGGCTGCCGTCGGTTCCGGCCGAGCGCGGACCGATGGCTACCAAATCGGAGACGTACTTGAAGGCACGTTGACCGTCGAACCCTCCGCTCTTGTCGGGAGCCGGTGCAGCCTGCTGAGGGGCGGGTGATGCAGGTCCGCTGGGCGCGCCGGTCGCTACCGTACCGTTACCGCCGCAGGCAGCAAGGCACAGCGCCGCAAAGCAGGCCCACATCGATACGCGCGGAAGGCGAGCGCTGTCTTTTCGCACTGTGCTCCTTAACCGGACATCGCGCTGCGGCGCTTGTGACGTACGACCGCCGCGGAAACACCGATGCTGACAAAGTAGAGAACGATCATGGGAGCCATAAAAACCAGCATGGTGATCGCGTCGGGTGTAGGCGTAATCACCGCCGCCAGAATAGCAATGACGAGGATAGCATAGCGAAAATTCTTCCAAAGGAACCGCGGGGTCACAATTCCAAACAGCGACAACAAGAAGGCCAGCACCGGCAGTTCGAAGACGATCCCCACGCCAAGCAGCACATTGAGCACCAGATCGAAGTACTCATCCACGCTGATCAGTGGAGTAAAAGGCCCGCCCGTTTGGAAGTTGACGAGAAATTTCAATAAGTAGGGCAGGATAACCAGGTAGGCAAACACGATTCCGGATAGAAATAGCAACACCGAAGAAACCACGAAAATCGCCACGGCCTTTCGCTCGTGCCGGTACAGGCCTGGCGCTACGAACAGCCACACCTGATACAGAACGTACGGCGAGGCGATCACGATTCCGATATACAGCCCCAGCGTGATGACCTGGTAAAGATAGCCGGCGGGATGAGTAAAGATCAGCTTGTCCTGCAGATTCGCGGCCTGCAGCGCCTTCACCATGGGGCGCGCCACAAACTCAAGAACATGCTTGGAGACATAGACGCCGATGAAGGTGCCGGCGACAATTGCGCCCGAGGCGTGGATCAGCCGCGTGCGCAACTCGGCAAGATGGTCGAAAAACGACATCTTGCCGCCGTCTTCTGTTTCCTCCAGGCGGCTAGACAGGCTGGGATTCGCCATCTGCGGGTTTCTCGGAAGTTACTGCCGGTGCGGGATCGTGCTGGGACTCTTCGGCGGGCGCGGCGCCCAGCAACTGGTTGGCGGACTCCGCAGTGCGGACGGATTCGGCATTCATCTCCTTGATTCGCGTCTGCCGCTCCATCTCGCGCATCTCGTCTTCAATCTGCACGCGGAAATCGCCGGTGATACGCCGGAAGTCGGCCATGGCCTTGCCCAGACTCCGGGCTATCTGAGGGAGCTTTTCCGGCCCCAAAACAATCAAGGCAACCAAAAAAATGATGACGAGATGGGGTACGCTGAGCATCTGCTTGTAGCTTCGAACCCTAAGTCAGCCTCTGAGCGTCGAACGGCTAGACATGTCAATCGGGCGTTCTTACGCAGCAAAAAGGCTCTCCCGAGCATCATAGAAGAGCGTCGTAGGGGTGTCAAATCGCTGAAATAAAGCGTGCTATACTGGCTGCCGAAAGCGAGGGTGGGATGAAGGGCGAGAGGCGTGGGGCTCTGCTGGTCTTGGGCGTATTGGCGCTATCTGCCGTCTTGGGCGGCATATACGGACCATCCGTGCGCGCAACCGCCTCCGGGACCACCGATCTCCAGGACTCCCTGAAAAATTTCAGCAGGGTCTTGTCCATCGTCCAGCAGGAGTATGCCATTCCCCTCGACACCGATCACGCGCTCTATGACGGCGCCATCCCGGGGATGTTGCGTGTGCTCGACCCGCACTCGACCTTTTTTGATCCTCGTCAATACGCCCTCTTGCGTGAAGATCAGCGCGGCAAGTATTACGGCGTGGGGATGAACGTCGGACCCCAGGAAAATCACACCGTCGTGCTGGCTCCCATGCCGGGATCGCCCGCCGCAAAGGCCGGTATCCGCCCTGGCGACATCATTCACAGCGTCGAGGGCAAATCCACCGACGGATTGACCACTTCCGAAGTAGCGGATCTGCTGAAAGGCCCGAAAGGCACGGTCGTGCACGTGAACATGGTTCGCGAGGGCTATGCGCAACCATTGGCCTTCACCATTACACGCGACGAAATTCCCAAACACTCCGTGGACGTGGCTTTCCTGGTACGCCCCGGAATCGGCTACGTGCGGCTTTCCGCGTTCAACGAGGAGACCGACACGGAGCTAGCCACGGCATTGAAGCAGCTCGAGATCGCCAATCTCGACGGATTGATTCTCGACTTGCGCGGCAACCCTGGGGGCTTGTTGAACGAGGCTGTCTCGGTTTCGGACATGTTCCTCGAAAAGAACCAACTGATTGTCGCGCATCGCGGGCGCTCCTCCCAGGAACGCCGTTATTATGCGGTCCGTGGAAATCGCGGCGTGCAGATTCCGCTTGTGGTCGTAGTGAACGGCGGTTCCGCTTCAGCCTCTGAGATTGTTACCGGTGCGATTCAGGATCACGATCGCGGGCTCGTCGTGGGCGAACAGACGTTTGGCAAAGGACTGGTGCAGACAGTTTCTCCCTTGAGTGAAAATACCGGTCTCGCGCTCACCACGGCCCGCTACTACACGCCCAGCGGCAGGCTGATTCAGCGTGACTACAAGGACGTGTCGCTTTACGACTACCTGTATAACCACAAGGATCCCCGGCCGACCGAAGTGAAGCTCACCGACGGAGGCCGCCAGGTATACGGCGGCGGAGGCATCACTCCCGACGTTGTGGTCAGCGAACCGAAACCCAACGATTTTCAGCAGCTTCTGCTCCGGCGGGACATTTTCTTTCCTTATCCCGAGCAGCCCGGCGTAGGGACGTTTACGACCTCCTTCCTGGGAACGAAACCGGAGATCAACAAGAATTTCGCGGTTTCGGACAATACCCTGGCGCTCTTCCGCCGCCATCTCGATAAGGAAAAAATCTCTTATACGGATGCCGATATCGACCAGAATGTTGATTGGATCAAGCGCGAGATAAGGAAAGAAGCTTTTATGTCCGTGTTTGGTCTGCCGGCCGGGTTTGAAGTCGAACTGGAGGACGATCCTCAGGTAGTACGCGCCATCGAATCCATTCCGCAGGCTCGCGCGCTCTACCAGAACGTGCGCAAAGTCATCGCGCAGCGAAACGTCCTTCCATCCGCAATTCAATAAGGGACTGTTGAAATACATCGGGCGTTCGCGGCGCTTTTCGTTCGCCGTGAACGCCCGTAGGTCTTCTTGCCGCCGTTTGGCGCGCCTTCAGCTGAGCTTGACTACCTTCATCTCACGCTTGCCCAATCGGCGCGCGCCCGTTTCCGTCACAACAATCGAATCGCCAAACTGAGCCGTGGCGCCATTCTTCATCCGGAAGGTTGGCTTTATATCGAACACCATGCCCGCTTGCAGCACGCTGTCCCCCACCGGCGGGGCGGAGCCGCCTCGTGGAAGCGTGCCAAGCCCTCCGGAATGGATCACCAGCGCTCCCGCCCGTTCACCTCGCGCCACCAACCGCTTATCGAGCGGCGCGCAGATCTCCTTCACTGCCTTGCCCGGAGCGACCAGCGCAACCATCTCGTGGAAGGTATCTAGGCTGTCCTTCGCCGCCGCATCCCAATCGGCCGGTGCCGGAGAGCCGACGACCACGGAATGATTCACCTGCGAACCATAACCCAGCACGCAGGCCGAACACTCCTGACTGAGCACCTGCCCCGCTTTCATGACCTCCTCCAGAGGACGATTGAGCGCGCTGTTGCCCTCGGCGTCGGCACGAACCGAAACGCGGAATGGCCGCTCGCCGGAAGCATTCACCATAGCGTTCCACATGGCCAGCCACACCGTTCGCTGCGTGACTCCGGGGCGCGCCGTCGCGAACATCGCCTGCAACCCGAGTTCGCCGACTTGCGTGGATTTCTCGAGCACCGCGATCTCTTCCGCGCTGTGCATAGCGGCGACGCCATCAATCAGGTAGCTGGTGGGCTCGAACTTCGCCTGAGGAAATGCCTTCAGGATGCGATCGTATGTGGTGTACGTAACTTCGCCTTCAGTCTGCCGCGAGGAGTCCGTCAAATTCGTGACGCCGATACGCCCTTGTCCCAGATTGGCTTCCTTCATCGCATCGATGATTCCCGCCGACCAAGGACCACGCGCAACGCGCAGATCGATTCCGCGATCCTTGCACAGCTGCTCCTCGGGTTCGCCTCTTACCTGCTGGGTGGAGAACGCGGTCACCTTGCCTTCGTACGGCAGCACCACCCACTTGAACGGCAAAGTGATGCCGGTCAAATATTCGACGTCGGCGTCTCCATCCTGGCGCTCTGTGATCATCTCGCCCGAATGATGCTGGCAAACCAGGAGCGCATCGAGATTGGCCTCCTTCATCTTCTGCCGGACGGCGGCCCATCGGCGGTGGATCTCCTCGGGCGTCCACGCCTTCGGCAGCGACGACGGAGTGATCGCCGGCAAGTGGCCCATGGCCATTCCATTCTGTGCTTTCTCCGTTTGGCCCCAACCCGAAATCGCAGGAGCCAAAATCGAAGCGGCCACACCTGCGGAGGCTCCTTGCAGCAATTTCCTGCGTGAGAGCGCTCCATCCGCGGATATGTCAAGCCTGTTCTTGGAGGATGAAATCTTCATCTGCGCACCTTCCCTAACGAGCCGTTAGCCGTCCGAAAGTTTTTGCGTGCGAAAATTCCACTTTGGCTCGGATGGCAATTTTATACACCGCAAACCCTCCGGAGCGAAAGAAATTCTCTTCGCCATGCGAAGTTTACGGGTTATCTACCACGGACTGACAATGAAAACCTGCGCTCGCAGCCGGTTGCGAAACCATGCAACTCTCTGTAGCATGAGGACGATTGGCATTGGCCTCAAGTCGAATTGGCAAGGGCGGCTAGCTCAGTTGGAAGAGCGCCTCGTTCGCAACGAGGAGGCCGCGGGTTCAAGTCCCGCGCCGTCCACCAACCTTTTCAATAACTTATACAACTTTCGAAACTCCACGAGTTGCCCGAGTTGCCCATTTCGAGCCGATTTGGGCCACCGCGTGCCGGGCACCTTAACCCCAAGACCAATCCTTTCCGCCCACATCAAGCGAAAATTCCGGTCCTGGCCAAGCTTGATGCAGCGTTCGGAAGCATGATGCGGCACACCCTGACCGGTAGTGCTTAAGCGCTTCGGGAACCACTCTCCAGCACCCAGTAAGTCCCCGTTAACCACACACGAACTCGCCTCATAACTCGATGATGTCTTCAGCATTCAGAGTGATTGCGCCATATTCGAATGTTGTCCCTGGAAAGTAGTCCTCCGTGCACTCGCGGCCGTACGAATCATGTGACTTGTCAGTTTACTTATCGGATTCGCTGCCGCCGGCGGGATTAGCGACTGCTTTCAAGTAATCGATGATTTGAGAGGGTACGCAAAGCCGTTCGTCGAGCATTTGATTCGGTACCCATTTGAAATATTCGGTGCCGAGCGTAAACGGCTTTGTGTAGATTTTGGGATCGTCGACCGTGACGATCAGCTGTAAGTTATTGTGGTCAATGCGAGTGAATCGCTCCTGCACGTGCACATCGACGCTGTGCGGATAGCCCGCGGCATTCAACCATGTCTTGTCATCGATTCCCGTCGTGTCCACGACGAACGTGTTGTCGCCTTCCCAGTGTCCCACCGAATATCCGTAGTAACGGGGGTCCGGCGCGCCCTTCTCGGCTGCGCCCACGTTCTTCGGAAGCTCGCGACCATCCGTCCAGATTTCCCGCCATATCTGCTGGTAGGGATAGAGCACCACAACCCGGTCTGACATGGTGGCGAATGCCATCTCCACGATCGTGTCGATCGCGCTGCGCGGAAACCCCAGAGGATCGCACGTCATCGCCGTGGTGTCGTTGGTTCCCGCGGGACCAAACCGGTCCATACTCTTATTGGCGCTAAAGAGCTGCTGCCCTAAAAGGGTCATCGGAGGAACTTCTCCTCGCTTGAAGTCCGGTACTCCGGCGCCGGAGCGAGGTCCTGCCCAGGAGCCGGTCAGATCGTGCATGGGCGCCGGACCACCGGAGCCAACGACTCGATTGTGACCATCGTACTTCCACGGAGAACCTTGCTGAGTTCCTGATTGGGGACCGGCAGATTGCGCCATCGTGATAGCGGAAAAGAAGAATAGCGTCGCCAAGATGGCAATTGCTCGAGTGATTGCGTGGTACATTTTTTGCCGTCCTCCCAGACGCCTAGAACGCTTGTACTCTGCATCGACTTCGAGCCCTGCGGTGTCTTACTGGCGCAAGTTCAGAATTTGCATTCTTGGCTGGACCAGATAAGGTTACGAATCAGACCTTTTGGAACATCAGGCGGTTGCGAGCTTGGTGATGCCGGAAGCCAGCAGGCCCTTGGCCATATCGATTTTCGTGGAGTTGTACTTCAACGGCGCTGCATTCGTCAGCGCCGTGGCCAGCGCTCCGCGCGTCAGGTCCGTGTTCAGCGTCTTGCCCTTCAGATAACCTTCCACGGCGACCTCGCGCCAGGGCTTGCCCGCGATTCCCCCGAACACCACCCGCGCATCCTCGATGGTGTTGCCCTGCATCTGCACGCTCATCGCCAGCGAAGCCATGGCAAAGTCCCACACGCCGCGCGGCCGCAGCTTTTCGAACGATGCCTTGAACCCAGGCTTCGGCGCCGGAATGGTCACTTCCGTCAGGATCTCGTTAAACCGCAGCACGTGCGACTGCAGCCGCCCGTCCACCATCATGTCACCGGGCACCAACTGCTCGATGGTCATCTCCTTCATCCCAAACGGAGTGGCCACCTTGGCCTTGGCATCGTGTGGGATCAGGGCCGTGGCAATATCGCCCGGATACACGGCGTAGCACAGCCGCCCGCCCATCGCCGAGTGGTAGTAGCTGTTATCGCCGATCGCTCCGTAGCAGATGTAGCCGCCATTGCGATAGCAGGAGTAGCCGCCGCGCAGATACTGGCACCACACCTGCTGCAACATGTCGCCGCCCACCGTGGAGGCATTGCGCAGCTCCGGCGAGGAGATCTTCTGCACCGCCGCAACCAGCATGGGATACTTCTTCGCCAGCAGATCCGACTCGGCGACTTCGCCCAGTTTGGTGAGCGCGCCGATCTGCACGCCGCCCTGCCCGTCCTCTTTGATATAGCGCAGGCCGTCGATCTTCTTGATGTCCACCAAAAACGACGGCGCCGCCTCGATGCGGTTCTTCAATTGAACCAGCAGGTCGGTGCCTCCCGCATACACGCCGGCTTGCGTCCCGTGCAGCGAAAGGATCTGGATGGCTTCCTCGACGCTCGAGGGCCGGTAGACTGAAATCGGCTTCATACGATTGCTCCTTTGGCTCTCAAGCCGGCGAGAATCTTATCCTTCGTGATCGGATGTTCCCGGACGCGCACGCCGCACGCATTGTAGATGGCATTCGCCAGCGCGGAGGGCGCGGCTCCGATGCAAGTCTCCGCGAAACCTTTCGAGCCAAAAAACCAGCGTGGCTCCAGGCTGTTGACGAATACGTTGGTCTGCTCCGGCGGTTCGTAAATCGTGGGCAGCCGGTACGACAGATACCCCACGCTGTAATGGAAGGTGCCCGGGAACTCCTTGTCCCAGGGAATGCCGTCGGTGGCCATCTGAGTGCTCTGGATCAACGAGCCGTGCTGATCGGCATTGGCGAGAAGCGGATTCATCACTTTGCCTGAGTCCTGCGCATAGACCGCGTTGACGTAGCGCCAATCGCCTGTCCAGGTGTCCACCTCCACCTCGGCAAAGCAAGTCCCGATGCCACGATTCATGGCCCTGCCGATGGCCCCAGGGTGGAGGCAGCGGCCCTCCTGCTTGATGCTTCCCTTGTTCGCCTTCGCCAACTCCGCGAAAGTCGTTTTCTTCTTCGGATCTTCCGTCGAGGAGATCACGCCGTCGCGGATCTGCAGTTTCACCGCATCCACCTTGAGAGCATTGCTCGCTCGGCTGATCAGGTCTTTGCGCATCTTGTCCGCCGCGTTGCACAGCGCCCCGCCTTGCAACTGCGTGGTCAGCCCGCTGTGCCAGGGAGGAGCCGAGGGCGCCATCTCCGAATCTCCCCAGATCAGGCGGATATGATCGAGAGAAGTGAACCCGAGGATTTCGCCAACCTGGATGGACATGGAGGTGCCGTGATTGGTGCCGCTGTCTGGCTGGGCAAAGTGCATTACGATCTGCCCGTCCGAGTTCAGCTCTAATTCCGCGTTAAAGACGTCTCCCTCGCCGCCCTGACTGACATTACCTTGCCTCTTGTTTTTAGCGAGCACCCAATCGTAGCCCGGCTCGCCTTCCTGGTAGCCCACGCGTCCAGCGTGGTGCTGCGACATGGCCACTCCAAATCCGCGCTTGAACCTTCCGGAGTTTCCGCCCGGCACAGGATTTCTCTTATCCCATCCGATGGCCTTGGCTCCCTCTTGGAGCACTTCCACCGAGGCATAGGAATCGTAGTGCAGGAATCCATTCTCCGTCTCCGGCATCTCGACAATCGTAGGCCCGCCTTGCTTGAGACCCACTTTCGTTCCGGGCTTCTGCACGTTCATCAAGCGGAACTGCACCGGATCCTTGCCAACGGCCTCGGCCATCTCGTCCATCATCTGTTCCCAGGCCCACTTGAACTCCTGCTGGAAATTGCTGCGCGACGAACCCATGACAATCACATTGGTTCGATAAAGCACGCCGATCTCTCTCCAGTTGGGAACCACGTGGAGGTACAGCTCGGAGCGGCCTCCGCCTCCTTCTTGTACTCCTCCCTGGTTCGCGCCCATGCTGACGTGGAACTCGCGCTGGCAAACGGTGATCTTTCCGTCCTTGGTCGCTCCCACTTTGAATTTGCTGAGCGTCTGCGGCTTGATTTGCAGGAATGCCAACTCCTGATTTTTCGGGAGCACCAGCTTGGCGGGCCGGCCGGCTACTTTCGCGATATGCGCGACCCAAGCATAGAACTTATCGCCGGTGGGCAGCGCGCCTCCGAAGGAGCCGCCGTTCCACTTGTCGACGAAGCGAACATTTTCCGGCGGGATGCCCAGCTTCCGGGCCGCATTGTTTCGCGAGTTGTAGATCGACTGGCCCATGCCCCAGATGGTTACCTTGTCGCCGTCCCACTTGGCAACGCACCCGTTGGGCTGCATCGGCACGGGAATCGCGCCCGAAAACGAGTACGTAAACTCCTTCACGATATCGGCTTCGGAAAACGCTTTGTCGACCTCGCCCCACTCGAAAAGCGTCTTCACGACGCCGGGCCGCTCTCTGCCGTTAACCTTAATCGTCAGGTCCGGCGCATTCGCTGCCGAGGCTTGCTCCAGGCTGGATGCGAAAGGAAGAATCTCATATTCGACCTGGATGGCCTGAAGAGCGTCCTCCGCAAGATCCTCTGTATCGGCGGCCACCAAAGCCACCACCTCACCCTGGAAGAAAAGCTCCTCGGGAAAGGGATAGGTCTTCGGCGCATTCTGCGCGGTCAGCACGTGAGCCACGCCCGGCATCTTCTCGGCTCTCGAAACATCGATCATCTTCACTTTGGCGCGAGGATGCGGACTCGTCAGCACCTTCACCCAAAGCATGTTGGGTAAATTGATGCGCGTGGCGTATTCGGCTTTGCCGGTGAGCCGCGGGATGCCCACTTCCGGCATGGCCGGATGCGGCTTCCCAATGATGTTCAGATCTTTGGGCGGATAGCCCTGCCACTTCCTGGTTACGAACTTGGCGTCGCCTTCGACCAGCGTGTCCTCAGGGCCGTGTCCCCCGCCGGTCGAAAAGTCCCGCACCATCGGCTGTTCGATGATGACGCAGTTTTCCGGTTCGGATGTGAGTTTTTGTCTTGCGGGTTTGTCGCTCATATTTCCGCCTCCCCGCGCAGCACTTTGCCCGTATCCACTACGGTTCGCACAATGGCCGCATAGGCCGCGCAACGGCAGATATGTCCGGCCAGCGCCGCCTTCACCTGCTCCACGGTCGGATTCGGA
>Ga0335077_10004165_pt1 | contig 17623 bp, 16 predicted proteins | sample Lox_Sample_31_FD_207151 | JGI IMG/M metagenome (GOLD analysis project Ga0335077, IMG submission 207151) | Soil microbial communities from Loxahatchee National Wildlife Refuge, Florida, United States - Lox_Sample_3.1 | ecosystem: Environmental > Terrestrial > Soil > Wetlands | place: USA... | reverse complement strand
CCCGGTCGGGCCAGGACCGGTCGGGATCGCGTACGGCGCCGACGGACGGTACGCGTATGTGACCCTGAGTCGGGAGCAGCCCACGGGACGGGTCGTCGTGATCGACACGGAAACCGACACGGTCCGGTCCACCTTCCCGGTCGGCAAGTCCCCTCGCGGCCTCGCCGTGCTCTTCGGAAAAAACCAGGGATGGTAGAAGGCGCGGTTTGAACGGGGCGGCGGTCAGGGTCGTTTAGGCTCGACCGGCCGGAAGACCCGGTCTTCAAGAACCGCCAGGAGCTTGGGAAGCGTCTCGGGGTGAAGGGCCGAGATCGAGACGGCGTCATAGCGCCGGCAGACGTCCTTGACGATCTGCGGATCGACCCGGTCTTCCTTGTTGAACACCACCAGACGGGGAATTTGATCCAGCGAAAGCTGCCTCAGCAGTTTGACCACGTCCTCGATCTGCTCCTCGAACCGGGGATTGCCGATGTCGACCACATGGAGCAGGAGATGGGCGTCCCGCAGCTCGTCCAACGTCGGCGCAAAGGCGCCCATCAGGTCCTCCGGCAGCTCGCGGATGAAGCCGACCGTGTCGGTGATGATGACCTCCCGCTCCCGGGGAAAACGCAGGCGGCGGCTGGCGGTGTCGAGCGTGGCGAACAGGAGGTCGTCCGTCAGCACCTCGCTGCGGGTGAGCGCGTTCAGCAAGGTCGATTTCCCCGCGTTGGTATATCCCACGATCGAGACGATCGGGATCCCGCTCTTCACCCGGGACGACCGCCGTTCCGTCCTGGCCCGGCTGAGCATCTGGAGTTCCTTCTCCAGGCGGCTGATCCGATCCCGCGCGCGCCGTCGGTCGACCTCCAGCCTCGTTTCGCCCGGACCGCGTCCGCCGATCCCCCCGGTGAGCCTGGAGAGCGACGTGCTCCGCTCCGACAGGCGGGGCAGCCGGTATTTCAACTGGGCCAGCTCGACCTGGACCTTCCCGTCCCGGCTGTGCGCGCGCCGCGCGAAAATGTCCAGGATCAGCTGGGTCCGGTCGATCACCTTCATCTCGGTCATCTCGCCGATCGCCTTGTTTTGAAGCGGGGTGAGGTTCTGATCGAAAACGATCAACTCGGCCCCTTGCTGATAGGCCTTCATGATCAGCTCCTTTATTTTCCCCTCCCCCATGAGATATTTCGGATGCAGCGTCTTGGGTCGTTGGGTCACGGTATCCACCACGACGAGCTGATCGGTCCGCGCGAGCTCGGCCAGTTCCTCCATGGATTCCTCCTGATCGAGCCGGTTCCGGGTGGAGGCGCTGGCCAAGACCGCCCGCTCCCGCTTGTCCTTGACGTCGTAGGCCGTCTGGTGGCGGGTCAGATCGTCCTCGATCGTCGTGACGAAGGATTGAAAATCCAGGTTCAACTGGTGTGTCCATTGCGGCGGATGCACTTCCCAGGCCTTGCCTTCCGGGTTGGGCGGAAGCAGATGCGCGAGGTAACAATGTCCGGGCAGCCCGTTTTCCTGGACGCCGATCGCGGCGATGAGATCCAGCCGGAGCAGGGCCAGATCGGTGAAGTCGTCCTCCGTGAGGGGCGAATCGTCCAGATGGGTGTGGAGACAGCGGACGCCCCGAAGCCGGAAGCGGCCCGCCCGGAACTTTGACAGGTCGGGGATGACGATCTCGCGGTCGTCGCCCACGATCACGGCGTAAATATCCCCCCGCCGCGTCACAATCAGCCCGATCTGCCTTCCGACGTCCCGCGAAAGCTCGGTCAGAGAACGGGCCAGTTCCTGGGTGACGACCCTGTCGGGCGGTATGCGGCGGCGGTAGAGGTGTTCCAGGCGCCGGGTCTGTCCGGCCTTAAGCCCGCTGAGATGTCCGTGTAAGGTGGGAATCGGCTTTCTCCGTGTTTCGGCCATTATAACAGTTGAGCCGCCTGAACTCCAGCCTTTGTCAGCCCGCCTCTTCACGATCAAACCGGCATCTTTATTATCCTAAACGGCAATCCTTGGCACGGGTCTTGCTATCATTATAATATGCAAATATCGGCTTTCGAGAAGTCCATCCAAGCGCCGCTACCGGAGAGTGGTGCAAATGGGATATCCCAGAATCCTGGTCGTTGACGATGAAGAGAATTTCCTGAACCTTTTGTCCAAAATTCTTGGAAAAGAAGGGTATGAAATCAGGGTGACGGCCGATGGGGACCAGGCCCTGACGTGGCTCGAGGAGCTGCACTTCGATCTGGCCATCGTGGACATTCGGATGCATCCCGTGGACGGGTTTTCGGTTCTGGAAAGAATCCGGGCCCGACATCCCGGCACCAAGGTCATCATGATGACGGCTTATCCGGCCGTCGATACCCGCACGCTTTCCTTTCGCAAAGGCGCGATCGCCTACCTTGTTAAGCCCATCAATATTGAAGACCTGAAGGCTGCGGTTCGGAAACATCTCCTCCCTCAATAGTCACAAACGGCCGTCGCCGGCGCTTGCACCCGATTACCTTGACAACGAATTTCCATGGGCATAGGATAGGATATCGGAATGCTATCGGAAGGTTTCCAATGTCGATTTCGGAGCGGGATTCTTTAGCGGAAGGGCCAACCCAATGGCTCAACGGGCCGGGCGGGAAAGACGGCCTATTCCGGTCTCTTTTGGAGGCGCTTCCCTACGCCTCGGTGGTTATCGACTCGGAAGGCCGTCTCCTCTTTGTCAACTCTCAAACGGAAAAGATTTTTGGATATAGGCGGGACGAACTGCTCGGCCAACCCGTTGAAACCTTGGTGCCCGAACGTTTCCGGGGAGCCCATATCGGCCATCGCGCCGGGTATATTTCCGAGCCCCACACGCGGCCGATGGGTAGCGGCCTTGAGTTGACCGGCCTTCGAAAGGACGGAACCGATTTCCCCGTTGAAATCAGCCTGAGTCCGTTGAAGACGGAAGCGGGCACCCTGATTACCGCCATTATCCAGGACGTCAGCGACCGCAAAAGACTGGAAGTGGCGCTGCGCGCGAGTGAGGAAAGGCTGCGGGCGATCCTGGACAACACCGAGGCGGTGATCTACGTGAAGGATACCCAGGGCCGCTACATGCTGGTCAACCGTCGGTTTGAAAAGCTTTTCCATGTGGCCAACCCGCAGATTGTCGGCATGACCGCCCATGACCTCTTCCCAAAGGAGTTCGCCCAGGTTTTCGCGGAGAACGACCGCAAGGTGATCCACATCGGAGTCCCGGTGGCGTTGGAGGAGGTTGTCCCCCAGGATGACGGTCCGCACACTTACATCTCGATGAAGTTTTCCCTGGACGACACTTCGGGACTTCCTTACGCGGTCTGCAGCATCTCTGTGGACATCACCGAGCGGAAACAGATGGAGGAGTCGCTCCGGGAGAGCGAGCGGCGGTTCCGCCATCTGGCCCACGACCAGGAGCGGCAGCTCATTCTCTCGGAACGGCTGATCTCCTTCGGCGAGCTGACGGCCTCGCTCGCGCACGAGTTCAACAATCCGCTGGGCATCGTGATCGGCTTCGCGCAGGATCTGTTGACGGAGGTGGATCCGTCGGATCCCCGCTACCAGTCCGTCAAGATCATCGAGGAAGAGGCCCGCCGGTGCAAGAAAGTCATGAAGAACCTTCTGGACTTCGGTCGTCAGACCCCGCCGCAGCATACGCAGACGGACCCGGTGGAGATGGTCCGGAAGAGCCTCGAGCTGGTCTCGCCCCGTTTCCAGAAGACCGGCATTCGGACCGTGATCGAGAATCCGGGCGGACTCCCGAAGATCTGGGCCGACGCGCAGCAGATGAGCCAGGTGCTGGTCAATCTCTATTTCAACGCGTTGGAAGCGATGCCGCGGGGGGGGACCTTGACGATCGGGGTCGCGGCCATGCCGTCCCCGCCGGCCGACGATCCGGCTCCGAACGACGACGTGATCATCTCCGTCACGGACACGGGGCAGGGCATCGAGCCCGGTCAGCTCTCCAAGATCTTCCTTCCCTTCTTCACGACCAAAAGCAAGAAGGGAATGGGATTGGGGCTGTCGATCTGTAAAAGAATCATGGAGGCCCATCACGGGAAAATCTCGGTCGAGAGCGCGCCGGGCCGGGGAACCACGTTTTCTCTTTATCTGCCGGCCGACCGAAGGAGGCGTCCGCGATGAACCCGCACGTTCCCGACTCCGCCGCGCCCGGACGAGTTCTGGTGGTCGACGATGAGCCCAACATGCTGGCCCTTTTCCAAAAGGTCCTCGGAAAAGAAGGGTACGAGGTCGTGGCCGTCTCCTCCGGGGAAGAGGCGATCGGGAAGCTTGAGGCGGAATGGTTCGATCTGCTGATCTCGGATCTCAAGATGCCGGGCTTAAGCGGATCGGAGTTGTTGAAGAAAGCGAGAAGCGTCAGTCCGACCCTCCCCTGCATTCTGCTCACCGCGTACGGGACGATCGATTCGGCCGTCTCCGCGATGAAGGGAGGGGCCTTTGATTACCTGACCAAGCCGATCAACAACGACGAGATCCTCCTGACGGTGAAGAGGGCGCTCGATCTGCATCGGCTGACCCACGAGGTGGAGCGTCTGCGGGAGAAGGTCGGGGCCGAGAGCGCCTCGGGCGGCATCATCGGCCGGAGCAAGCCGATTCGGGATCTCTTTCGCCTGATCGGGCGGGTGGCGGAAAGCCACACCACGATCCTGATTTACGGAGAGTCGGGGACCGGAAAGGAGCTGATCGCCCGCGCGATCCACCAGCAAAGTCCGAGACGCGATCGTCCTTTCGTGGCGATCGACTGCGGAGCCCTTCCGGAAACCCTGTTGGAGAGCGAGCTGTTCGGCCACGTGCGGGGGGCCTTCACCGGAGCCGTCGGCAATAAAAAGGGGCTCTTCGAAGAGGCCGACGGCGGAACGCTCCTGCTGGACGAGATCGGAGATACAACGACGGTATTCCAATCCAAGCTGTTGCGGGTCCTGCAGGAAGGGGAAATCCGGCCGGTGGGGGGGAATAAGACGATCAAGGTCGACGTCCGCGTCATCGCCGCGACCAACAAAGACATCAAAAAGGACGTCGAGAAGAAGTCCTTCCGGGAGGATCTCTACTACCGCCTGGCCGTCGTTCCGATCGTGATTCCGCCCCTGAGGCACCGGAGGGAGGACATTCCCCTCCTGGCGGACCACTTCATCAGAAAATATTGCGAACGGAACCGGCTGGAGCCGAAACGAATCACGCCGAAGACCATGAAGCTTTTGGTCGAGTTTTCCTGGCCGGGAAACGTGAGGGAGCTTGAAAATGTGATCGAGCGCGCCGTGTTGATGAGTCCCGGTCCGGAAATTTCGGCGGAGGCCCTCTTCATGGAAGCCCCCGTTGAAACCCCGGACGATGCCCTGCCCGATGTGATCCGAACGGCGACCGAATCGGTTGAAAGGGAAAAAATCGCGGAGGCGATCCGGAAGGCCGGAGGGAATCGATCGCGGACGGCCAAGCTTTTAGGCATCAGCCGGGCGACGCTCTACAACAAATTGAAACGGTACAACCTCGTCGAATAGCCGACCGCCGTTGTATAGACAAATGTCCATGCCCGTGAACATCGGGAGCCGTTTGAAAACCCGACGGAAAAAAGCATCTTCAATTTTCCTGTCCAGATCGTTGGACATTCCTTCCCTGTATCCGCCCCGATGCTTTAAGGCGCTTCCGGAATATCGGCTTACCTCTTGATTTATAAAGCTGTTCGTCGAAGCCGTCCCGCTTTGCCTCCATCGAGGAGTGGCATAGCCTTTGCTTATTATAGAAGTCAGGGAAGGAAAAAAGAGGGTAGCGTAAAAGAGGAGGTTGGGTCATGAGACGCACGGAGTACTTGACAGAAAAGCGGGAATTTCATAAACTGCCGGCCTCGTTGCTGATGGAGCAGGACGTTAAATTCTGCCGGCCCTCCGATTCGGCCCGCCACATCGCATCGGAGCTGACCAAACATAATTTCGGGAGTCTTCCGGTCGTGGACGGCCAGGGGATGCTGGCGGGCTTGGTGAGCGAATTTGATCTCCTCAAAGTTCTGATGAACGGCCGGGAGATGAAGGATGTCCGGGCGGAAGAGATCATGTCTCGGGAGGTCAGGTTTATCCATGAGGAGACGCCGGTGGATGAGATCATCCGGCTTTTGGAGACGGATCACCTGATCCGGGTGCCGGTGGTCCGGGAGGGAAAACTGGTGGGGATCGTCGCCAGGCGGGACGTCCTCTTCGGCTATATCAAATCCACGGCGGAATACTGGCCTTAAGGAGTCTGACGGCGGGGGAAGCGCAGGCCCGCCGGGAGGTGTGAAATGCTGACCTTCGAAATAAAAAACAGGATGCGGTTGAGAAATTGGTGGAAAGGATACGAGGAGAGGCGCGAGGCCGGCGCGGCCGAGATGGAATGGCCGACGGCCCCCGAACATGTAAAGGCGTATCTCAGAAACGAAAACGTCCCGTATCGGCTTATTCCTCATCGAGAGGCTTTCACGTCCCCCGAGGTGGCGGCCTCGATTCATGTCTCCGGACGGAAGGTGGCGAAGGTGGTCATGGTTTGGGCCGACGATCGTTACGTCATGGCCGTTCTTCCCTCCCACCGTCCGCTCGACTTGGCGCGGTTCGCGGAGGTGCTCGGTGCGTTCCGGGTGTCTCTTGCGCCGGAAGCGGTTTTGGATAAGCTTTTTCCGGATTGCGAGGTGGGGGCCATGCCCCCGTTCGGCCATCTCTACCAATTCCAGGTTTATGTGGACGAGTCCCTGACCCGGGAGCCGGAGATTTTCTTTCAGCCGGGGACGCATCGTGAAGTGATTGCGATACGGTATGAGGATTTCAAGCGGCTGGTTCGCCCGGAGACGGCTCGTTTCACGTCGGAGCCGATGAAAAGGGCCGACGGGTTTTGAGAAGGCGGGGAGGGCGCCACGCCGATTCGGAAAAATCTCGCGGTCAGTCCCGATTCTTATTTAAATAAACGAATTGAAAGGAAGGTGTGTCATGGAAAAGGAAAAGGAGAAAGAGACGCGGGAGGTGACTCCCTGGAGACCGTTTTCGGAGTTGAGCCGCATGGAGCGGGAGGCGGAGCGACTCTTCGGCGATTTCTTCCGCAGGCCGTTGTGGGGCATGAGTTGGCCGGATCGTTTTCGGGAAATCGGGCTTCGAGAGCCGGCGATCGAGATTTTCGAAGAGAAAGACGACATCGTGGTGAAGGCCGAGATCCCCGGCATGAAGAAGGAGGATCTGGATGTCAACATCTCCGACAGTCTTCTCACCATCAAGGGCGAAAAGAAACAGGAAGAGGAAGTGAGAAAGAAAGGGTATTATTATTCCGAGCGCTCGTATGGAAGCTTCATGCGGACGATCGATCTGCCCAAAGAGGTGAAGACGGACAAGGCGTATGCCAATTTTAAGGACGGGGTGCTGGAAGTGCGCTTGCCGAAGACCGAAGAGGCAAAGAAAAAGGAAGTGAAGATCAGGGTGGAATGATCGGCCCTTTGGGGAAAGGGGATGATGGAGATGAAATGTCCAAAATGCGGCGGCCTCATGAATTTTGAGGAATTTATGTACGGAGGGGGCGGGGAGGTACCGTGGTCCTATGAAGGCTGGCGGTGCCTCTTCTGCGGTGAAATCGTCGATCCCCTCATTCTCATGAACCGCGGGGAAGCCAAGGCCCGCGAGGAAGAGAAAGTTGAAACCGGGGGTGGGCGAAGCAAACGCTGATTTATCCCCGATTTTTTTCAATGCCAGAGCCTCGCCTCGCGACGGTCGTGATCATCGCGCGGTGAGGCGACCGTCGCCCGCCGGGTCGAGGAAGCTCCGGTCCGAAGACCGGGGTTCCGCAAATCGAACAAAAAACGAAAGGAGAGGATCGTGATCGAACTGCATCGGATCTTGATGGCAACCGATTTTTCGGACTATTCCAATGAGGCGTTGGAGTACGCCGTGCATTTGGCGGCGGGCTTCGGCGCGGACCTTTATCTGCTCCATGTGTTCGAGCCGCCTTTTTTCAGTCCTTCCGGCGTGTCTCCGGGTATCCGTCCGGAGATCCGTCAATGGATTCGGGAAGTCAAAGAAGAGGAGCACAACAAACTCAGCAAGCTGGCGGATCAGGTCCGGCATCGTGGGCCCAACGTGCACGCCATTTTGAAAGAGGGAACGCCGTTCCTCGAGATTCTCAAAACGGCCGGAGAGGTCCCGGCCGACCTGATCGTGCTCGGAACGCACGGACGCACCGGAATGGGGCATGTCCTGATGGGGAGCGTGGCCGAGCGGGTCGTGCGGAAGGCTGTCTGCCCCGTCTTCACGGTCAAACCGAAGGCGCTGGGGAATAAGAAAAAGGAGAAAGGCTAGCCGATGGATCCGGTTTCAGATGAGGGGGGTCCCATGTCGGGCCCGGTTGAAGTCAAAAAAGAGTCGGTGTCCGTTTCCTGGGTCGAAGGCGTTCAACTGGCCGTGGAAATTCGGAACCATCGGCTCCTGCTGGATCAGCCGGAGGACGAAGGCGGTCAGGACCGGGGAATCACGCCGGTCGAGATGTTCGTCGGATCCTTGGCGGGTTGCATCGCTTATTTCGCGGCGCGCTTCTGCCAGCGGCACGCCATTCCGGCCGACGGTCTGAGGGTGACCATGCACTGGGACTACGCCGAGCGGCCTCATCGGATCGGCGAGATGACCGCTTATGTCGATCTTCCGGCTCCGCTGGATCCCCCGATGAAACGACGCCTTCAGCAGGTTTTGGAGGGCTGCACGATCCATCAAACCTTGGCGGACCCTCCCAAGGTGTCCGTCGTGATCAACGAAACCTCGAATCCGAACGGTGAACGTCATTCCCGTCCGTGAGGGCGGGGATTCTTCAAAACAACGCAAAGGGTGGAACAAAGGGGGATAGAATGAAACTTCCGCTTCAGATTACGGTTCGCAACGCCTCGGTTTCCGACGCGGTTAAAAACGAGATCCTCGAGAAGGCGTCCAAGCTGGATCAATATTCCGATCATATCATGGGCTGTCGGGTGACCGTGGACAGTCCCCATCGACATCAGCACCAGGGCATGCGCTATGAAGTGCAAATCGATCTGACCGTCCGCGGCTCCGAACTGGTGGTCAAACGCCAGCCCCATGAGGATATCTATGTGGCGATCCGGGACGCCTTCGATGCGGCCCGCAGGCAGCTGGAGGATTACGAACATCGGCTTCGCGGGGACGTGAAAAGGCACGAGCCCGCGACCCATGCCCGCGTCAGCAAACTGTTCCCGGAAGAGGATTATGGTTTTCTCGAGGAGACGGATGGACGGGAGATCTATTTTCATCGGAACAGCGTGCTTCATGACGCCTTCGACCGCATGAAGATCGGAACGGAAGTGCGCTTTGTTGAAGAAGCGGGAGAAAAAGGGCCCCAGGCGAGCACCGTCGAGATGGTTCGGTCCCGTCGAGGCCGCGAGGCGCAGGCCTGATCCGAAACGAGGGATCCGTCCCGCGCGCGGGACGGATCGGACGCGTGACATTGCCAACCAAGAAGGGAGTTTCCATGCTGCGAGATTACCGTATCATCCTTATTCTATCCGCCGGCCTGCTTTCAGGATTCGGCAGTTGGGTTTTGGCCGGCGCCGAAACGGTCGGCGACGCTTCGAAGGGGAAACCGATCTATGAGAAGAACTGTCTTATCTGTCACGGGCCGGAGGGCCGCGGTGATGGACCGATGGGACAGTCGCTCCATCCGCCGGCCCCGAACTTTGCCAGCCCGGAGAGTCAGCGCAAGCCCGATTCCGAATGGATGAAGGTCATTCGCGAGGGCCATCCGGACACCGCGATGACGACCTGGAAGGGAAACCTCTCGGACCAGCAATTTCTGGATGTATTGGCCTACGCGCGGAAGCTGAGTCGAGGCGTTGAAAAAGGGAGGAGCTAAGACGGCCGACCCGAGGGATTTTCTACTAAACGTTTATGAAATTTTAGTCGATAAATCTTTTTATAATCAATCGGCTATGGGGCAAGTAAGTTTGACATTTGTGTTTTTAAAGAGTATTATAAAGTCGGATCGGAAAGAATGATCATTGAAAAAAGAATAGGACTGCGGTGTTCGTAAAGATCGCTTGACCTTTGGGAACAGCAAAAGAAGGGGAGCCTTCCCCCTTTCCTGTCGGAGACGGAGGGGGGGTAAAAAGAGCACCCGCCTAGACCAAAGCCTCAGGTTCAACGATTCAAACGGCATTGCGGTCATGGCACCGTCCCAAAGAAAGCCTGTCGACGTTCGACGAGTCCGTAACACCGGGAGGTGTATAAGCGGATCCGAGAAGATCGGCCAGGGAAGGCGGCGGCACCCCCAAGGGCCGCGGCCAAGCCACCGGTCGAAATCGGAACCGACGGACATAAGGTCAGCGTTTGGGACGTTGCTTTTTTTGGAAAGCCGAATTCCCCGGAAGCCGGGGAGCTCGGCTTTTTTTATTGATCCTTTTTGCACGATGAATAACTTTGCAGGATGGCGTCCGGTTTTTCGGGATCGAGACATTGACATTGAACCGGCAAACCGGATAAAGTTCTCCTGCACGCGTTGCCGCAGGAGAGGTGCATGACCTTGAACCGCAGAGAGATTCCTTCCGACGACCTCCGCGCTCGTTTTGATCCGGATCAATTTTCCTTCACGACCACGGAAGAGCTTGTCCCGCAGGACGCCGTCATCGGGCAAGAACGGGCCGTTCGGGCGATGGACTTCGGCCTGCACATTCAGGACCGGGGATACAACATCTACGTTTCCGGAGTTCCGGGGACCGGAACGAACTCGATCGTGAAGTCCATGATCAAACGGGTGGCCGAAACGCAGTCCACCCCGGACGATTGGTGCTATGTTCATAACTTTCAAGATCCGGATCGTCCGAAAGCGATGAGCCTGCCTGCGGGAAAAGGACGGGAGTTTCAACGGGAGATGGAGCGTCTCATCGGCGCGCTCCAACTTGAGCTTCCCCGGGTGTTCCAAAGCAAGGAGTATGAAGATCAGCGGAGGCAATTGGAAGAAACGTTTTCCAAAGCCCGTGATGGCCTCACGAATCAACTGGAGGAACAGGCGCGAAAGTACGAGTTCATCATCAAGAGCACGGCCTTCGGGATCGCGGTGGTTCCCATGATCAAGGGAAAACCGATCGAGACGGAGCAGATCGAGGAACTGGACTCCCTGACCCGGGCCGAAATCGAGCGGAAGCAGAAAAGTCTTCACGAACACATCCATGCCTTCGTTCAGCAGATCCGCGCCCTGCGGGACGAGATGCATCGGAAGATCGCGGAGCTCGACCGGCAGGCGGCGCATTACACCTCCGAACACGCGTTCGAAAGCTTGCGGAAGAACTATCGGGGCTTTCCGAAGGTCATGGACTACATCGAGACGGTCCAGCAGGACGTCCTCGAGAACTTTAAAGACTTCCTTCCCGAGCAGGAGACGGCGATGCGGATTCCCGGTCTGGAGATCGAGTCTCCGCGGAAATCGATGACCCGATATGCCGTCAACGTGGTGGTGGATAACGCCGGAACCCAAGGCGCGCCGCTGGTGGAGGAGGGGAATCCCACCTACAATAACCTGATCGGCCGTATCGAAAAGAAAGGTCGCCTGGGAACCCTCTACACGGATTTCACCTTGATTAAGGCCGGCTCGCTTCTTCAGGCCAACGGCGGGTATCTGGTTTTAAACGTCCTCGATGTTCTTCGAAGCCCCTTCACGTGGGACGCCCTCAAGCGCGTGATCAAAAACAAGGAGATCAAAATCGAGGATATCGGGGAACTCTACGGCGTGATCGCCTCGGCCGGCATCAAGCCGGAGCCGATCCCGGTGCACCTGCGGGTCGTGCTGATGGGGAATCCGCTGATCTATTACCTGCTCCACGCTTACGACGAGGACTTCGAGAAGATGTACAAGGTCAAGGTCGACTTCGCCCAGGAGCAGGGTCGGGACGCCGGGGCCCCGATCCAGTACGCTCGTTTCGTTTCACGGATTTGCCGGGAAGAGGGCTTGCTCCATTTCGATCGGTCCGCCGTGGGCGCCCTGATGGAGCAGGCCTCCCGCTGGGCGAGCCACAAGGGAAAACTCTCCCTGCGTTTCGGCGCGTTCACGGATTTGATCCGGGAGTCGAGCCACTGGGCCCGATCGGAGGGCGCGGACCGTGTTTCACGCCGGCACGTTCAGAAGGCGGTGGAGGAAAAAATCTACCGGTCCAATCTCTTGGAGGAGCAAATCCAAGAACTGATCACGGAGGGAACCCTCATGGTGGATCTGTCCGGGGCGGTCGTGGGTCAGATCAACGGGCTTTCCGTCTATGAGTTGGGCGATTTTTCGTTCGGCCGTCCCTCCCGCATCACGGCGCGGGTCTTTCTGGGCCAGTCCGGGATCGTCAATATCGATCGGGAAGCCAAGCTCAGCGGGAGGACGCATAACAAGGGCGTGATGATCCTTTCGGGGTATCTGGGCGGCCGTTACGCCCGGGAAGTTCCTCTGTCGGTGTCCGCGAGCCTGTGCTTCGAGCAGAGCTACGGCGAGGTGGAAGGCGACAGCGCCTCGGCGGCGGAACTGATCGCGCTCCTGTCCGGCCTTTCCGAAATTCCGATCCTTCAGGGAATCGCGATCACGGGTTCGGTGAATCAACGCGGCGAGCTCCAGGCGATCGGCGGTGTGAACGAGAAGATCGAAGGCTTCTATGCCGTTTGCAAGGCGCGGGGCTTGACGAACGACCAGGGCGTGATCATTCCCGGTCGGAATCTCAAGCACCTGATGTTGAAAGACGAAGTGGTGGAGGCCGTGGCGGCCGGCCGGTTTCATGTTTATGCCGCCGAAACGGTGGATGAGGCGATGGAGATCCTGACGGGCCGCTCCGCCGGGGAGCTGCAAGCGGACGGGAAATACCCCGCCGGAACCTTCAATGCGGCCGTCATGAATCGCCTGGCCGACATGAATGAAAAATTGCTCGCGATGGAAGCCGACCGACCGCGCTCCGTACAGGCCTCCGCCTCGGAAGCGCCGGACGAGAGCCTCCCGGCGCCGTCCGGTCCTTGAGACGCCGTCGTTCGGGGCCTTTCACAATCGACAGCGGATAAGCGCCCCATGGAGTCCGAATCCAGCATCCTGCTCACCGATCTTTATCAACTCACCATGCTCCAGGCCTATTTCGACCGCCGGATGGAAGAAACGGCGGTGTTCGAATTTTTTGTGCGCAAACTTCCGCCCGGCCGCGGTTTCCTGATGGCTTGCGGTCTCGAACAGGCGCTGGACTATCTGGAGCGGCTGCATTTTACGGCGCCGGAGCTGGACTGGCTTGCCCGGAGCGGCCGCTTCAGTCGGAGTTTTGTGGATTCCCTCGAGCGGCTGCGGTTCACCGGCGACGTCCATGCCGTTCCGGAGGGAACGGTCTTTTTTCCGCATGAGCCGGTTCTTCGGGTGACCGCCCCGCTTCCGCAGGCACAACTGGCCGAGACCCGCTTGATCAATCTTCTCCATTTTCAGACCCTGATCGCCTCCAAGGCGGCGCGCTTTGTTCTGGCTGCGCCCGGAAAACTCCTCGTCGATTTCGGGTTGCGGCGGGCCCACGGGGCGGAGGCCGGACTCCTGGCGGCGCGGGCCGCGTACCTCGCCGGGTTCTCCGGGTCGGCCACCGTTCTGGCCGAATTCCGCTTCGGCGTGCCGGCGTACGGAACCATGGCCCACTCGTTTATTCAGGCCCATGACGATGAACAGGAGGCCTTCTTGAATTTCGCCCGCGCGCAGCCGAACAACGTGATGCTGTTGCTCGACACCTACGACACCGAGGCGGCGGCCGAAAAGGCGGTTGCGCTCGCCTCCCGGCTCAAAGCGGAAGGGATCCGGATTAACGGCGTGCGACTCGACAGCGGGGACCTGGGCGACCATGCGCGCAAAGTCCGTCGGATTCTGGACGAGGGCGGCCTGACCGACGTGAAGGTCTTCGCCAGCGGCAATCTGGGCGAAGAGCGTTTGCGGAATCTGATCGAGACCGCGGCCCCGATCGACGGCTATGGGATCGGTTCGGACCTCGTCACCTCGGCCGACGCGCCGCACCTGGACTGCGCCTATAAACTCCAGGAGTACGCCGGACGGGCGCGGCGCAAGCGCTCGGAAGGCAAAGCCACCTGGCCCGGGCGAAAACAGATTTTTCGACGCTACGGCCCCGACGGCCGGATGCTGGAAGATCTTCTCACGCTCGACGACCATCCGGCGGAGGGCGAGCCGCTGATTCATCCGGTGATGCGCGACGGCCGGCGCCTGGCCCCGCCCGCTCCGCTGACCGATCTGCGGGCCTACGCCGCCGAGCAATTGGCGCGTCTGCCCGGGCCCCTCCGCAAGCTTGAAAACGCGCCGCCGTATCCCGTCAAGATCACGGAGGCCCTCAAGGCCCTGGCCAATAAAGTGGACTCGGAGACGCGTCTTGAGAAGCCAACATGAATCCGCATCGCGGGTGTGCTATGTCTAAGAACGGATGTAAAGATGTCCATTTTCATAGACGCGACATAAGTCATAGAAAATTCAGGTTATGAGACCAATTTTAAGGAAAGTGTGTACAATTTCTTAGACAAAGACCGATTTGTAAATATGAATCACGGTTCACCTCGGATCGGTTATTTTTCCCCATCGCGGGAAAACCAATCATTCTATTGGTTCAATCCGGTTTCGACAGCATAGCCCGCTGCCCGTAACAGAACATGGCACAGGCATTGCACCATATTGATCGGAAAAAAAGCATTAGCATAAGTAGTTGAAACCTGTAAGCGGACTCGAAAAAAATCCGGGGATGATTTTGGGCTTTCGGCCAGGAGGACACCATGCAGGATAAAATCGGTCCGTCCATGGAATTGCCGGTCATTCAAGGGAGCGGGCCTCCTCTTATCGCGGGGATGAGTCATCAGAAGGGTGTCCGCTTGCCGGTGATTCAAGAGCCCGGAGTCCGGACCGATGAACCTTCGGTGATCCCCGGGGTCAGCCGTCGTGACTTTCTCAAGGTCTGCGGAACCGCGGCGGCCCTGCTCGGCCTGGAAGCGATGTGGGTTCCCAAAATCGCCGAGGCGTTGGTCGCCGCGATGGGCCAACGTCCATCGGTGATCTGGTTGAATTTCGCTTCGGACACCGGCTGCACCGAGGCGCTGATCAAGGCCAACTACCCGAACGCCGCCCAGCTCATTCTGGAAACGTTGAGCATGGACTTCAACGAGACGATCATGGCGGCGGCCGGCACGCAGGCCGAGGAGATCCTGCAGCAGGCCTTGAAAAAGGGCGGCTACATCTTGATCATCGAGGGCGCCGTCCCGACCAAGCGGGGCTATGGCATGGTCGCCCGTCGCGATATGATCGACATCGGCAGGGAGTTCGCGGAAAAGGCCAAGGCGATCATCGCCGTGGGAAGTTGCGCCACCTGGGGCGGGGTGCCCTCAGGCAATCCGAACCCGGCCGGATTGAAGGGGGTGCGCGAAGCGCTGGGAGTGGACTGCATCAACCTCGATCTCTGCCCCGTCAACGAAGGAATCCTCGTCGCCACCATTACGGATTATCTGCTCAACAACCGTCTGCCGGAACTGGACGATCACGGACGGCCGAAGATCTTTTACGGCCAGACGATTCACGATCAGTGCGAACGCCGGGCCCATTTCGACGCGGGCCGCTTCGTGGAGCGGTTCGGAAGCAAGGAGGAGGAACTCGGCTACTGTCTGTACAAGGTGGGATGCAAAGGTCCGGAGACCTACGCCAACTGCTCGAAGATGCGTTACAACGACCGGGTGAGCTGGTGCATCGGGGCGGGGGCCCCCTGCATCGGCTGCGCGGAGCCCCACTGGGTGGACAAATTCGCCGGATTCTACGAAAGACTTCCGGAGGTCTGGATCCCGGGAATCGGCGGAGTGGAAGCGGGCGCGGACAAGATCGGCCTCCTGGCCGGCGCGGCCACGGCCGTCGGGATCGCGGCCCATGCGATCGGCACGGCCGCCAAGGGACGGTTCAAAGGGGAAGCGTCCGAAGAGCATAAGGACGAATCGAAGAAGAAATAGAGGCGCGACCCGTCGCGCCCTATCGGGTCCGCACGGACCCGCGGGTGATGAATTGGGAGGGCCGAGCATGAGCCGTATCATTATAGATCCGATCACCCGAATCGAGGGGCACATGGCCCTCGAGGTCGAAGTGGAAGGGGGAAAGGTCAAGGACGCCTGGGCCTCGGGGACCCTTTTTCGCGGGTTTGAAATCGTTCTGAAAGACCGGGATCCTCGCGACGCCTATCACATCACCCAACGGATCTGCGGCGTTTGCCCCACCTCCCATTCCCATGCGGCCGCCCTGTGTCTGGAGAGCGCCGTCGGCATTCATCCTCCCGAGATGGGCCGACTCGTCCGCAACATGGTGGAGGGAGCCCAGTTTCTCCATTCCCATATCCTGTGGTTTTATCATCTTGCCGCGCTCGATTTCGTGGACGTCGTCTCGGCGCTCAAGGCCGAAACGAAGGAGCATTATTTAAAGGACGTCCAGGCCCGCATCGGGAAATCCGTGGAGGGCGGCCAGCTCGGCCCGTTCGCCAACGCCTACTGGGGACATCCCGCCTACAAACTCCCCCCCGAGTTGAACCTTCTGGCCGTAGCCCATTATCTGGAGGCGCTGGACAAGCAGGCCCAGGCCTCCCACATCTCGGCCATCTTCGGCGGGCGGATGCCGATGACGATGACGACCCCGGCCGGCGGCTCGGTCCATATCCCGACACTGGACGACATGGCGAATTTGATCCCGCGGCTGGATGAAGTCCGTCATTGGATCGACCATGTCTATATCCCGGATGTCCTGGCGATCGCCCCGTACTACCTCGACTACGCCGCCATCGGCACGGGACCGCGGAACTTTCTGGCCTGGGGCGTCTTCGACGATCCGAGCTTTGATTCGAAGAACCGGCTGATGCCCAGCGGGACCGTCTTCGATTGCAGCTTCAAAGCGCAGGAAGTGGATCAAAAAATCGTAACGGAAGACGTGGCCCACGGCTGGTACAAGGACGGCCCGCCGGAGCATCCGAGCACCGGCGCGACGGAACCGGAATTCACGGCGTGGGATACCGACAAGAAATACACCTGGGCCAAGGCCCCGCGCTACGGGGACCGGCCGATGGAGACGGGGGCCCTGGCCCGGATGGTCGTGGCCTATTCCAAGGGCCAGCCCGATGCGACGAAGCTGATCAACCAGACGCTCCGACAGCTCGGCGTCGCCGACAAGCCGCAGGTCCTCTGCTCCGTGGTCGGGCGCATCGCCGCGCGGGCCCTGGAGACCAAGATCGTCGCGGATGCCATGGAGGTATGGGCCAACGAGATCATGGAAAACCTCAAGTCCGGAAAGAAGGAAACCTTCACCTCGTACGATCTGCCTCAAAAGGGGCAGGGGGTGGGGTTGTGGGAAGCCCCGCGGGGCGCGCTGGGACACTGGAACCAGATCGAACGCGCCAGGCTGTCCAACTACCAGGTGATCACTCCGACCTGCTGGAATATGTCGCCCCGCGACACGAAGGGCGTCAAGGGACCGATCGAGCAGGCCCTCATTGGGACGCCGGTGGCCGATCCCAAACGGCCGCTCGAGCTCTTGCGCGTGGCCCATTCCTTCGATCCCTGTCTGGCCTGCACCGTCCACGTGATCGACCCGGAAAGCAACGCGGTCTACAAGGTCCGCG
>Ga0335077_10004162_pt1 | contig 17628 bp, 17 predicted proteins | sample Lox_Sample_31_FD_207151 | JGI IMG/M metagenome (GOLD analysis project Ga0335077, IMG submission 207151) | Soil microbial communities from Loxahatchee National Wildlife Refuge, Florida, United States - Lox_Sample_3.1 | ecosystem: Environmental > Terrestrial > Soil > Wetlands | place: USA... | reverse complement strand
GACCGATTCTTGGTTCCCCAGACCTCATCCGATTGCGCTTCTATCATCCCGGGCGGCAGGTACCGGCCGCCGAGGCCGTCGCCCATGCGACAGGCGTCATGTGCCTGTCGGTGTCGGCTGTCCGCACGTTGCTTACTAACTTCGACAGGGATGTCGACGAAAATGCACTCGATCCGCGAGTAGCCCGCATTTCGCAGCCAGTCGATGCGCTCGTCGGCTGATGACACTTTGGACATCGTGACATCCCAAATGACGTTCTTTCCGTCAGCATGGGCTCGGTGAGCTAAGCGCTTCGCAATGTGCGAGGACTCCTCGTGCACGAGTTCAGAAGCCTCCATAGGAGTGAGACATCTGACCTCGGGCACCATGCCACGTCGAGCCATCTCCTCCTTGACCGCGTCCGGATTGATCATGAGGTAACGGCTCAGATCAATCCCAGCGTGGCCCGTGAGAACCGTCGTCTTGCCCGCTCCGGAGATTCCGCCCGCAATGATCGCCTCGCGGCCGTTGGGCACAGATGCAGCTCTCGCATAGAGATCCTCCAGTAACGCGTCGTGCTGCGCCTCTCGTTCATCTGACCAGATCTCATGCTTAAGGTCGATCGTGTGTTGGACGTCTGTGGCGAGGCCGGCTTTGCGGGCCTCGTCTAAGCGCGCCCGAACGTCGGCTACGTGCTCGGCGTGTTCCGCGTCGGTTAACGGCCGAACGCCGTCAACTTGGCCGGCGCGCTTGTCACGATCGTAGTTCGGCGATGCAGGATGGTTGTCAGGGAGCTTCTCAAGCCGTCGCCGTAACGACGAGACCCCGGTCTCCACGACCTCCGTAGGGGTATCGACACCCACCGGCGGCCTCCCGAGCCCGACGACAACAGATCAGCACGAACCACGATAGACCAGAAGGAGACATCACTAATGACCACGCCGAGTTCGTGGGACGACTCCTACACCGCAGCCACGCCAGCTCCCTGGGATATCGGCCGCCCGCAGCCGGCCTTCGTCCGGCTCGCGGCGCAGGGCCTGCTCTCCGGCCGCGTGCTCGACGCCGGCTGCGGCACCGGCGAGCACGTACTGCTGGCCGCCAGCCACGGTGCCGACGCGACCGGCGTGGACCTGTCTCCCACTGCCATCGAGATAGCGAGGGCCAAGGCCACGGGCCGGGACCTCGCCGCGCGTTTCGAGGTCGGCGACGCGCTCGACCTCGGCCCCCTCGCCACCAGTTTCGGCGTGATCATCGACAGTGGCCTCTTCCACACGCTCAGCGACGAAAACCGCCCTCGGTACGCGGCGAGCCTCGCGTCCGTGCTCGAGCCCGGCGGTCATGTCTACCTGATGTGCTTCAGCGATCGCCAGCCCGGCGACTGGGGACCGCGCCGCGTCCGGCAGGAGGAACTGCGCGCCTCATTCGCCGACGGCTGGGCCTTCGACTCGATCACTGCGGACGTCTTCGACATCAATCCGGTGGAAAGCGAGACCACCGTACAGGCCTGGCTGGCCGACATCACGAGGACCTGAACCACCGCCCTCCACGCCCTCCTACCTCCATTTGCCCCACAAGCAACGCTGAATTCCCTGCATACTGGGGCGTAGCTTGCAGCCAGGGGGGCTAGTGGCAGATAAGGCATCGGGCGCTCGGGCCGCTGATGACGCGCAACTGCTGAACCGGGTGCGCACCGGCGATACCTCCGCCTTCGGCGTGCTCTACCAGCGGCACGTGGCCGCGGTGCGCCGTCTTGCCCGCGAGCTTGTGATGTCTCCCGCCGAGGCCGATCACCTCACCGCCGAGACCTTCGCCCTCGTGCACGACGTCACCCAGCGCGGCGGCGGACCGACGGACGCGTTCCGTCCCTACGTGCTGACCGCACTGCGCAGGGTGGCCGCCGACCAGGTGCGGGACTGGCGGGTCCCGACAGCGGGGCATCACGATCCCGGCGAGCCGCTGCCCTCGCCCGGAAGGCCGAGCCCGGATGACTCGCCCGTAACGCGCGCCTTCCGGTCCCTGCCCGAGCGCTGGCGGGCAGTGCTGTGGCACACCGACATCGAGGAAGAGCCAGCGGCCGAGGTCGCACCGCTGCTGGGCACCACTCCCGAGGGCGTCGCGGAGCTGCGCCGAAGTGCCAGGGAAGGCCTGCGGCAGGCCATCGTCCGAGCGCACATAGCGCGGACCGCGAGCCCGCCGTGCAGCCAGGTCGCGGAGCGGCTTGACGAGTACCAGCGCGGCACGCTGCCAGCGCCGGACGCCAGCGCCGCAGCCGGGCACCTGGAGCAGTGCGCCGACTGCACCGCCGTCCTGGCCGCACTCGGCGGCGTCACGGCAGCCCTGCGCAACGAGGTGGCGCCCGTCTACCTGGGTCCGGTCGCGCTGCAGTACCTGCTCGGTGCCCGTCGCGCGATCCTGGCCGAGCCGGGAGCGCCGCCGCCGGCCGACACGCGCGAGTTCGGCGCCGTGACCGCCGGCCCGGCCGCGGGCGTGCTGGGTCAGATCAGGCGGCTGTCAGGACGCGCCTGGGTCGGCGTCGCATCCGGGCTCGCGGCGTGCGCGGTGGCGGCCGTCGCACTCGCAGCGACCGGGCCTTCGGGCGGCGGCCACGACAAGGCAGCGGGCGCCACGTCGTCCGCGGTCACGGCGACCCAGGCGCCGTCGCGGTCGCCCGCGCCGTCGCCGTCCGCCACGCACCGGGCCAGGCATCGCAGCGCTGCCAGCACGACTCCTCCGCCGAGCCCGCAGGCGACGACAGCTCCCGCGGCCATCGCCCAGCTCACCGCCGCCGTCAGCCTCCAGCGCGGCTTCGGGTTCCTGCCGGTCTCCTTCCAGGTGAGCAACACGGGCAACGCCGCAACCGGGACACTGTCCGCGACCATCACGCTGCCCGCCGGCTCTACGTTCGTCGGCCTGTCCCGGCACGGCGGCGACGGCAGCTGGACCTGCGAGGCAGTATCCGGCGGTGCCAGCTGCCAGCATCCGGCCATCTCGGCCGGGGCGCAGGCCGTCGGCACGGTCTTCATCATCGCGGGCCGATCTGCGTGCGGTCAGCCCGTGCAGTTCTCGGCCGCCAGCGGCGGCGCGACTGCCAGCGCCGAGTCGCCGCAGGGCATCCAGTGCGGTCGTTAGGATTCCGCTCGGCGAGCCGACGCGAGGTCCTGCCACACCCTGCCGCTGCGCACGCTCTCGGGCCGCTCGGCCGCCACGTCGGACCCTGGCCGCGCCGCCGCGTCACGCGCCTTGACCAGCACCCACCGCTTCGCGCCGGTACGCGACAGGCCGAACCGCCCGGCGAGCTTCTGCCCGTGCAGCTCCGCGGTCAGGCGACCGGGCTCGTCGCGCATGACTTCCGCCGGTCCCTCGTCCCAGATGATGACCGCGCCCGATCCGCGTGCCGCGCTCTCGTGCACGCCCTCGAAATCACCCGCCGATAGCTCATGGTCCTCGACGGGAACGGCAAGCCTCCTGACCGCGGGGTCCATCGAGGGACCCTTCGGCACGGCCCAGGAGCGAAGCACGCCACCGATCTGAACGCGCAGGTCGTAGTGCAGCCGCGTCGCGTCGTGCAGCTGCACCACGAACCGGGAACTGGTCACAGCGGTGACGGTACATGAAGGCCGGCAACGCACCGCGGCGAGCGGCCGGAAAATGGCGCGCTACCCGCCAATTGGTTCCGCTGTGTCATCCATTGGCCTAGTCGGCGCGTCCAACCAGCAGTCGTGACCGCAATCGTTTGCAAGTTGCAAAAGGCATATTTCTCGGAGCTCGCCCAATGGCCGACATCTCATATCACTGCCACCACTGCGGCAGCGTCCACGAAGTAGAGTCCATCCGGGAGAACCTGTACGTCAATCAGCGGTCGATTGCCAGCTACGCTTACCGGTGGCGGCACCACGCGGGCCCTGGGGCGGGCATCGCGCGCTGGCGGATCGCCCGTGACATCGCCAAGGCATTATGGCCGCGTTATCCGCGCGGCGCGCAGCATTAGCGCCGGGCGGACCGGCCCCGGTTCGGTCCCGGCGGGTGAGCTAGCCCGTCGCCTGTACGGCGAAGGCGGCAATCCCGTTCTGCGCCGCGGCGAAGATCATGTTGCCGGCAAACACCGGCTGCCCGAAGTCGCTGCCCGAGACCAGTTTGCGCACAACCGTGCCCGCCGCGACGGAGCCGGAGCTGACCGTGGTGACGAGATCGACGCCATCGCCGGCCTCGCTGCCGAAGATCGGCACGGCCAGTATCTGGCCGCCGTCGAGGGCCGGGCTGCCGATGTCCTCGCCAGCCAGGCCCGTCGCCCAGATCACATCCCCGGTGTCCGGATTCAGTTCCTGCACGGAACCCGGGTAGGTGGTCTGCACGCCGCCAACATCGAGCGTCGTCCCGTTGCCGCCGACGAACAGGTCCCTGCCGTTGTACGCGGGGGTAGCCAGGCATGAGCCGCCGCCCTTTCCGGACGGAACGCCGACCCGCCGCTCCCACGCCACCTTCATCGTCGACTGATGGAGCGCGTAGTAGATGCCGTTCTTGTCGCACGCACCGACGAAGTTGCCGAAGAGCAGCGGCGAACTGCCGAAGTCGCCGTCCCCCGTCACCTGCGCCCGCGGAACCTGGAACCGGCCGAGCAGCCGCAGCGTGCGGGAAGAGAGCTTGAGGATCGACTCCGAGTAGGCCAGCCGCGGCCGCTGTGCCGGCCCGTTGCCGGTGGCGGCGTATACGTCGCCGTTCGCGGCGACCCCGACGCTCGACCAGACCGACCCGCCGACCTGCCCCCTCGGCACCGTGTAGAACTCGGCGAGTTTCTTCCCGGTGCGCTGGCTGTAGGAAATAACCCCGGCGCGGACGAGCGGCTTGTCGCAGTTCGAGGAGACGCCCATGTAGATCGTCCCGTGTGCCACCGTGGGCGAGCCCCAGTTGAAGTAATTGTTGATCTTGGCGGACGGGATCGCGACGACGGACCGCCAGACTACCGACAGGTTCGACGCTCGCAGGGCGTACAGGTAGCCGTCGGGGCCGGCCACGTAGACGGTCAGCTCGCGCCGCGCGGGATCGTTGGCCACCGTCGCCGTCGACACGACGCCGCGCGCCGACTCGCAGGTCCGCTCGGGCTGCCGGCCAATGTAAATCTTGTGCAGCGTCTTGCCGGTCTTCTCGTCGAGCTTGAAGAACCAGCCAGTCCCGGCCCCGACGTACACCGCCCCGCCGGCGATCGTCGGACTGGCGAGGACCTGCTGGGCAAACCGGTCGCCCCACCTGCGGGCCAGGTCCGGGGCAGTCGCGGGCGTGATGGCGGTCTGGCCAGGGATGTACGAGTGATGCGCCGGGCCGACCAGATACGCGGGCCAGTCCGTCGCCAGGCTGGTCCCGGAGCGCGCGGCGGCCGGGCGCTGCACCGCCGGATGCGAGCCGACGCCGGCCGCCGCGGGAGCGCCAGCTGCCCCCGCCTGACTCGCGACCAGCCCCACGGCCGCCACCGCCAGCGCGATCCTGGCACCCCGGTACCGGGCCGGGCTTGCGACGGCTCGCATCAGCGTGCCGCTGCTCGGGCCGGGACCGGACGTGCCCCGCGCCGCAGCGCGGTCACCGCGTTCCAGCGCAGGGCCCCGGCGAGATCGCGGGCGTGCTCCAGCGCGGTGTAGTCAAGCCTGGCCCGGCTCTGCGCGATCGCCCGGTCCAGGTCGTAATCGCACTGGGTGAGCAGGATGGAGAAGTCCCGCCGGACCGGATCGAGCAGGTCGTACCCGAACGAGCGCTGCAGCCGCGCGAACGACGCACGGTACAGCCGTGCGCGCTCGTGCAGGCCGGAGGAGTGCGACATCGGGTTCTTCGGCCGCCGCCTGATGTACTCCGGCAGCATGTCGGCGAACGCCTGCCGCATGATCCATTTCTCCTGGCCGTCGCGGATCTTAAGGCTCGCCGGGAGCCGCATCGCAAGCTGCACCAGCGCGAGGTCCAGGAACGGCACGCGCGCCTCGACGCCCTGCCCCATGCTCACCCGGTCGACGCGCTGCAGCTCGGTGCGGTGCAGGTTGCGGATCTTGTGCAGGAACAGCCGCCGCGACGCCAGCGCCCCGATGCGCTGGTACATCGAGTACCCGCCGAACAGCTCGTCCGAGCCGTCGCCGGTCAGCACGACCTTGATGCCCAGCTCGCGCGCCCGGGCGAACAGCGGCACCGACACGATCGCGTTGATGATGTCGCCGTACTCGGTGAGCTCGGACATCCGGATCGCCTCGCGAACATCGTCGGCCCTGATGCCGGCGGGCTTCACGTCGATCACCTCGTGCGGGACGCCGAACTCTCGCGTCAGCCGCCGCGCATAGTGCAGGTCGTCGCTGCCGGGAGCGCCGATCGTCAGCGCGACGCAGTCGGGATGCATGTCCCGGACGTGGCTCAGCACGAGCGAGCTGTCCAGGCCGCCGGACAGGACCACGCCGACGGTCAGGTCGGTATCGACCCGGACCCTGATGCTGTCCGCCAGTGTCACGCGCAGCAGCGCTGCCGCCTGCGCGACGTCCTCGACCGGTTCCTGGCCCTCGCCGAGCCGGAGCAGGTCCGCGTACGGCGCGAGCAGCGGAGCCTCGCCGGGGCTCGCCGCCCAGCCGTGGCAGCCCGGCGGCACCTCGCTCACCGCCGCGCCGACGGGGACGAGGGCCTTGACCTCCGACGCGACGTGCAGCCTGCCGCCGCTGACCGACCAGTACAGCGGCTTGACTCCGACCGGATCGCGGGCGAGGTAGGTGCGCCCGTTCTCGCGGTCGGCGATCGCGAACGCGAACTCACCGCGCAGCCGGGACACGCCCTGCTCGCCCCACTGCAGGAACGCCTCGAGCACGACCTCGGTGTCGCTCTCGCTCCGCAGCCTCCGGCCGAGCGCGGTCAGCTCGGCCCGGAGCTCGCGGTAGTTGAAGACCTCGCCGTTGTAGCAGAGCAGCCAGCGGCGGTCGGCGGACAGCCACGGCTGGACCGCGCGTTCCCTGTCCACGATCCGCAGCCGCTGCGTGCCCGCGAGCACGAGCCCGCCCTCGTGGCTCTCCTCGGTCTCGCCCCTGGGCGCGAGGGAGCCGAGCATCGCCCGGAACAGCGCGGGGTCGGCGCCGCGGCCGATGATGAGCGCGATGCCGCACATCGTGCTCAGATCCTCGGCAGCTGCGCCGGGACGAGGCGGAGCGCGCGCCCGACGCCCGGCCGCACGCAGACGTGCCAGGCCTGGCCCTCGTCGATGACGTTGAGCTCACCCGCGTTCTGCCGGTGCAGCAGCAGCGCCTGCAGTATCTTGTCCGCGCCCCCGTAGCGGCGGAACCACGTCATCTCGACGTCGGCCGCGTAGCCCATGCAGTGCGCGCTGGGCAGCAGGGCCGCGTAGCCGAGCCGGCGCAGGTGCCGCTGGTGCTCGACGCTGCGGGTCAGGCTGGTGACCCACAGCGGCGGCGTGCCCCGCGGCGCGACGGCGCCGAACTCCTGCGCGATCTGGTTCAGCACGACGATGAGCTCGGAACGGGCGCACGGGAACCGCAGGCCCGCCGTGCGCGGCGTCCGCTCGGGCGCGGCGCGTCGCTCCGCGCAGCGCGCCGCCCGGCCAAGCAGCGACGTGGTCTGCAGCCGGTACCGGAACAGCAGCATGTCGTCCTGCCGCAGCGGCTCCAGGTGCAGCAGCTCCCTGGCCGCGAACACCTCGGCGTCCGACACGTACTCCGGCAGGTGCCCCCACCACAGCAGGTCGATCTGCGCGAGCAGCGCGATGCGGATCATGGCCGGCAGGTTCTCCGCCGAGCTGCAGGCGCTCTGCCGGTAGGCCCTGACCTCGCCGACGATGCGGCGGACGGCGGCCTCCTCGCCCTTGGGCACCGCGGACAGGACCGACACGAAAACCGGCTCGCACAGCCGCCGGGTCAGCAGCCGCTCGGCGGTCTCGACTGTCAGGTACCGGCTCGGCCCGACTAACTCCGCGAGCAGCAAGGCCACCGCGTCGCGGTAGGCCGCGATGTCGGCATCGCGGCGTGCCTCGCCTGCGACCAGACTGCGAGCTGCGGTTTCATGACCGACCTGCCGCTCCGTCACGAAAAGCTCCCCCCGCCGCGCAGCCGTGATCCCGCCGGCGCGCGTCCTGGACGTTCTGCTCCTCAGCGTCCCCTGCACGAGGAGTCACAAGAAGATAACACTCAGTGGCCGAATGCGTGTCACGTCACGCGCAGGGAACTGCGACTGATGCGCTAGCCGGGGGCCGGCAGCGCCGCCTCGATGAGGTGCGGGCCGGGCTCGGACAGCGCGTTGCGGAGCTGGGTCGCCAGCTCGCCTGCCGTTACCGCCCTGGTGGCCGGGACGCCCATGCCGACGGCCAGCGCCGTGAAGTCGATCGCGGGCCGGGACAGATCGAGCAGGCTGCGCGCCGTCTCACCCGCCGTCGCGGCACCGGTCCGCTCCAGCTCCATTTTCAGGATCGCGTAGGAGCGGTTGCTGAAGATGATCGTGGTGATGTCGAGCTGCTCGCGGGCGTGCGTCCACAGCGCCGAGGCGGTGTACATCGCGCTGCCGTCTGCCTCCAGCGCGAGCACCGGCCGGTCAGGGCACGCGATCGCGGCGCCGGTCGCCAGCGGCAGGCCCTGGCCGATCGCGCCGCCGGTCAGCGTCAGCCAGTCGTGCGGCGGCCCGCCCGCGGTCGCGCCCGGCAGCCACAGGCCGGATGTGTTCGCCTCGTCGCACACGATCGCCCCGTCCGGCAGCAGCGCGCCGATGACGGCCGCAGCGCTCTCGCCGGTCAGCTCGCCGCCGGGCAGGCCCGGCCTGGATGGCTGCTGCGGACTGGGCCTGGCATCCGCCGCGACGAGGTCGGCAACCGCGCCGAGCGCGCCGGGCACGTCGTCGCCGCGCTCGGCCAGCACGAGCACCCGACAGCCGTCGGGCACCAGGTAGCTCGGCTTGCCGGGATAGGCGAAGAACGACACCGGCTCCCTCGCGCCCGCGAGGATCAGGTGCCGCGCGCTGGACAGCTGGGACGTCGCGAACTCGGCGAGGTAGCCGAGCCGGTCGATCGCGGGGATCCCCGCGCCCCGCTCCAGCCGCGCCGGGAACGTCTCGGCAATCAGCCGGGCGCCGGTGCCCATGCTGACCCGGCTCGCGGCCTCCAGTCCGGCCCGGTGCAGGCCGGTGCCGCCGAGCATGATGACGGCCGGCTCGCCGCCGCGCAGCACGCCGGCGGCCTCGCCTATCACGTCGTCGGAGACCACAGCGGGCGGCCGCGGGCGGAGCGCCGCGGCGGGCTCGGCGCCGTCGGTCCAGGTGACGTCCGCGGGCAGGATCAGCGTCGCTACCTGACCGGGCGGCCGCAGCGCTGCCGCGACCGCGGCGGCGGTGTCGCCGGGCGCATCCGCGCTGCGGGTACTGCGCCGGACCCAGCCGGACACGCTGCCCGCCAGCGCGTCGATGTCCGACTCCAGCGGCGCGTCGAACCGCTTGTGGTACGTCGCGTGGTCACCGACGATCGCCAGCAGTGGCGTGCTCGCGCGGCGGGCGTTGTGCAGGTTGGCCAGCCCGTTCGCGAGACCGGGTCCGAGGTGCAGCAGGACGGCCGCCGGCCCTCCGGCCATCCGGCCGTAGCCGTCGGCCGCGCCGGTCGCGGCACCCTCGAACAGGCACAGCACGCCGCGCATCTGCGGCACCGTGTCCAGCGCCGCCACGAAGTGCATCTCCGACGTGCCGGGGTTCGCGAAGCAGGTGGTCACGCCGCTGTCGACGAGCGTCCGTACGACGGCCTGTGCACCGTTCATGGCATTCCTCCTGATCGCGCTGATCGCGATGCTGGCACTTCGCGAGGCTAGCGGACAGTCCCGACCGCGAGTGAGCCCGGACCTTGCTGGCGGAGCAGACTGGAAGTCATGACAGCGACGACGGTCGTGAACCTCAAGGGCCACCGGGATGACCCGAAGTACGCCGACGTCATCTACGTGGGGCGGGCGATGCACCGCGGCGGCTGGCACCTGGCTGGCTCGCCGCTCGCCAATCCGTTCCGGCCCGGGCCCGATGGCACGCGCGAGGAGGTCATGGCCCGGTACCGCGAGTACCTCATGTCGCGGCCGGACCTGCTCGAGCTGGTGCCGCCGCTGCGCGGCCGCCGGCTTGGCTGCTGGTGCCGGCCGCTGCCGTGCCACGCGGAGATCCTGGCCGAAGTCGCCGACGCCGGCCCCCGGCAACCGCGGCACGGTTAAGGGCGTGGCTGCACCAGCGCAGATACGAACCGGGACGATCCGCGCCGGCGAGCTGACGTTCGGGATCCTCGAAGCCGGCCGCGGGCCGCTCGCGCTGTGCCTGCACGGCTTCCCGGACACCGCCTACACGTGGCAGCAGCTGCTGCCCGAGCTGGCAGACGCGGGCTTCCACGCGGTCGCGCCGTTCATGCGCGGCTACGCGCCGACCGGGCTCCCGGCGAGCGCGGACTACTCCGTCGGCGCGCTGGCAACCGACGCGCTGCAGCTGCATGAGGTACTCGGCGCCGACCGCGACGCGGTGCTGATCGGCCACGACTGGGGCGCCGAGGCGAGCTACCGCGCCGCCCGGCTCGCGCCCGGCGGCTGGCGGCGCCTCGTCACGCTCGCGATCCCGCCAGCCGGGCTCGATGATGCCCTGCTGGCCGACTACGACCAGCTCAAGCGGTTCTTCTACCTTTTCTTGCTGCAAGACGACACCGGGCTGGCCGAGCGCGTCGCCAGCCGGGACGACATGTCGTTCCTCGGCAGGCTGTGGCGGGACTGGTCGCCGGGATTCGACGCTAGCCCGTACCTGGCGCGGGTGAAGCAGTCACTGCGCGAGCCCGCGAACCTGCGCGCGGCAATCGCGTACTACCGCGCCACGGACCTCATCGGGACGGGCAGCGCGCCGGACCCGGCGCCACAGCCGACGCTGTACCTGCACGGCGGCCGCGACGGCTGCATCGGAGCGGACCTGATCCGCGGCGCCCGCGAGTTCCTGGCGCCGGGATCACGGCTGGACATAGTCGAGGACGCGGGCCACTTCCCGCACCTGGAACGCCCGGACACGGTGAACGCCAGGATCATCGGATGGATCACGAGCTAGGCAGCCTCCGCACGCCGAGCTCGTCGGCACGGGAGAGCAGCTCCGCCGGGTCGGCGTAGACGCGGTACGCGCCGGCCCGCTCCAGCTCCTCCCGGCCGTAGCCGCCGGACAGCAGCCCGATGCCGAGCGCCCCGGCCCGCCGCGCGGCGAGCAGGTCCCAGACGCTGTCCCCGACCACCCACGCGGTGCCGGGGTCCACGTCGATCAGCGCGGCCGCGGCCAGGAACAGATCGGGATCGGGCTTGGCGTGGCGGACCATGTCGCGCGTGACCATCGGCGCGTCGTCGGGCAGCTCGAGCATCCGCAGCGCCTGCCCGGCCATGACCCGCCGCCCGCTCGTCGCGATCGCCCACGGCACGCCATAGGTCGAGAGCGTGGCGAGCAGCTCGCGCGCGCCGGGCAGCGGCTGCACGGAGCCGACCTGCGCCAGGTACTGCGCCGCGTGGTCCTGCTGCAGCAGCTCGATGTCCGCGTCCGACAGCGACCTGCCTGTCTCGCGCAGCAGCGCCGACACGAACAGGCCGCCGCTCATGCCGATCCGGCGGTGAATACGCCACACGGACAGGTCGATGTCCAGCCGGGCGAGCGCCAGCCGCCACGCGATGACGTGCTGGTACACGCTGTCGATCAGCGTCCCGTCCAGGTCGAACAGGAACGACGGGCCCGCCGGACAGTCGTACCTGGCCTGCTCTGCCACGTACCTCACATTAGTCCGCCGTCACGGTCCGTCACCGCGGCGCCCCTGCTCGCCCGGCCCGCGCACCGGGCGGATAGCGTCCCGGTTGTGGAACACACGCGGCTTGGCCGGACCGGCCTTCAGGTTTCCAGGCTGTGCCTGGGCACGATGACGTTCGGATTGCAGTGCGACGAGCCGACCTCGGTCGCCATCCTCGATCGCGCCGCCGAGGGCGGCGTCGACTTCCTTGACAGCTCCGACGCGTATCCGCTCGGCGGCGACCTCGGCACGCGCGGCGTCACCGAGGACATCCTCGGGCGCTGGCTGCGCGGCAAGCGCGACCGCTTCATCGTCGCGACGAAGTGCTTCGCGCCGACCGGGCCCGCGCCGTTCGACGGCGGAAATTCGCGCAAGCACATCATGTCCGCGGCGGACGCGTCGCTGCGCCGGCTGCAGACCGACTACATCGACGTGTATCAGCTGCACGGCTACGACCGGCAGACGCCGATCGACGAGTCACTCGGGGCGCTCGACGACCTGGTCCACCAGGGCAAGGTCCGCTACATCGGCGTCTCGAACTTCCTCACCTACCAGCTCGTGCGCGCTGTCGGGCGCACCGAGACGCTGGGCCTGTGCCGGGTGGACTGCGTGCAGCCGCGCTACAATCTGCTGTTCCGCCAGATCGAGCGCGAGATGCTGCCGTACTGCCGCGAGGACGGTATCGGCGTGATCCCGTACAACCCGATCGCCGGCGGGCTGCTGTCCGGAAAGCACGTGCGCACGAGCCCGCCGCCCGAGGGCACCAGGTTCATGCTGGGAACGGCGGCCCAGAATTACCAGGACCGTTACTGGCACGAGCGCGAATTCGACACTGTCGAGACGCTACGCGGGAGGGCTGACGCAGCCGGCGTGCACCTGGTGACGCTGGCAGTTGCCTGGGTGCTGGCGCACAAGGCGATCACCGCGCCCATCATCGGCGCGAGCAGGCCCGAGCAGCTCGGGCCCAGCCTCGCCGCCGCGGAGTACACGATCCCCGACGACCTGAAGCGCGAGCTGGACGAGCTCACGCACGACTACCGGCTGGGCGACGCCCCGCGGTAGCCGCGCGCCGCGTCAGGCCAGCAGCTTCTCCGCGAGCGCGCCCGGCTCCCAGTCGAGGACCTTCTCGAAGTGCACGGTCGTGCCGTCCTGGCTGGTCAGGCTCATCTTGTCGGAGACCGCATCGATGATCCGCAGGCCGCGGCCGCTCTCGGCCATCAGCGTCGCCTCGTCCGGGACGCGCGGGGCCGGCGGCCTGGCGAGCCCCCGGTCCGCGGTGTCGACCACCTCGATGATGCAGCGGCCGTCGCGGGCGCTCGCGACCACGTCGTATTCCTGACCGGGCCCCGCGTGCAGGATGACGTTTGCGCAGGCCTCGCTCAGGGCAAGGGCGATGTCGCCGCGGGTGTCCGGTCGCACGCCGAGTGTCTGCAGGCAGCAGTCCAGGACTTGCCGGGTCACGGGCACGCTGGCCGCGTCGCGCGGCAGCGAGAGTGACATCTTGATCTCCATCCCGCCCTCCGCCATGGTCTCGGGGTCTATGGCGTCCTACTGGCTGAGATGCCCGGCGAAGGCCGGTCCTAACTCCGACACGCGCACTTGCTATGTCCGCAGGATGTTGACCGCCCGCGCGATCACCAGCGCGGCCAGCGACAGCGATACCGCCGACTGCACCAGCATCGTGAGCTTGGCCCAGCGCGCCAGCGGCATGACGTCGGTCGGGCTGAACGCGGTGGCGTTGGTGAACGACAGGTACAGGTAGTCGACGAACTGCGGCTCCCAGTCCGGCGGCGCCAGTTCCGGCGACGCCATCTGCGGGAACATCAGGTCCGGGAAACGGCTGGTGCCCTGCGCGCGCCGTACCGGACCGCCGCGGTCGAACTCCCAGTACCACAGGCCGAACGCGATGACGTTCGTTACCCAGATGGAAGCGGCCGACATGAGCAGCGGAACCGCCTGACTGCCCGCCTTCCCGTCGAGGATCGCGCCGATGAGGAGGCCTGCCGATACCGCGTTCGCGATCGAGATGAGCACGATCTGCACGATCGTCGCCAGCCTGATGACGGCACCGCCGCGCTCGACGCGGACCGGGTCCGCGATCGTCAGGCCGACGAGCAGCGCTCCCTCCAGCACCGGCATGAGGTACCGGGGAAACGGCTCGATGAACCGCGGCGGAAGCAGCCACTGCAGCACGATCGCCGCGATCACGCTGAGGTTGATCGGCCAGCGGTGCTCGCCGCGCGTGCTGCGCAGCCAGGCGGGCAGCGGGATGCCCGGCACGTGTCCCGTGGCCGTGTGCTCGGCCCGGTGCAGCCAGACCTCCCAGGGGTCGGGCATGCCGCGGCGCCGGCGCCGGGCCGGCCAGTGGCCGCTGGCGACCGGATCCGGGCCCTGCTGCGGCCCGGCAGGCTGCGGCGCGCCGGGGGCCTGACCTGGCGCGGACTCGCCGGACCGCCCGGCTGGCTGATCAGGGCCGGGGGCCTGACCTGGCGCGGACTCGCCGGACCGCCCGGCTGGCTGGTCAGGGCCGGGGGCCTGACCAGACGCAGCCTCGCCGCTGGGGCCGGCCGGAGCATCCGGCCGCGGCGGGTAGGACGGCTGGCTGTCGGTCATCGCTCGGACCCGGACCGCTTTCCGTGGAACTTCCCCAGCTCACGCCGTCGCTGGCCGGCGCTTCCGGGGCTCACCCAGAGGTCTGCCCCGCTCCGGGGCGATCAGTCAGGGCCGGTCGCGATATGACTTGTCTTTTGGCCGGCTCCGACGTACCCTGTCGATATATCGTGATCGTATCGCGAGAGGGTGAGCAGATGACTGCCGGATCAGCCTTCGGCGCTGGTGACTTCTTCGCCGCCGACGCCCTGTTCGAGGCGCTGAAGGACTGCGGCGATGACGCGGTCCGCCAGCTCAGGCGCGCGGCCAAGGTCATGGCGGCCGGGCACAGGCGCGGCGGCCCGTGGGAGCACGACTTCCGCCGCGGGGGATTCGCCGGGCACTGGGGCGGCGGCTTCGTCGGGCCGAAGGGCGCCTGGTGGCCAGGCCCGCCAGGACCGCCGGGGCCGCCGGGACCGGGCAGGCCCAGGCCGCCGAAGGCCAGCCGCGGCGACGTGCGCGCGGCGATCCTCGCGCTGCTCCGCGAGGGGCCGCGCAACGGCTACCAGATCATGTCCGACATCGAGGAGCGCAGCAACGGCGCTTGGCGTCCGAGCCCGGGCGCGGTCTACCCGGCGCTGTCGGCGCTGGCCGACGAGGGCCTGATCACCGACGAGAAGACCGACGGCAAACGCGTCTTCCGGCTCACCGACGCGGGCCGCGAGTACGTGGAGCAGAACCCGGACATGGCGCGCGGCGCCTGGGAGTCGACCGAGCAGCAGGAAGCCTGGCAGGTGCCCGGCCTGTTCGCCGAGGCGGCCCGGCTGGGCGCAGGCATCGTGCAGATCGCGCACGCCGGGGACCCCGCGCAGGTCAGGGCGGCCGAGCGGCTGCTGGAGCGCACCCGGCGCGAGCTTTACCGGATCCTCGCGGACGACGCAGAGGACGCCGACACCGACGAGCAGGAAGAGTAAGGACGGGGACGGGCAATGGACGATCGGATGCGAATATCTGACGCCGACCGGGAGCAGGTGACCGCGCGGCTGCGCGAGCACTACGCGGCCGGCCGCCTCGATTCCGAGGAGCTGGACGAGCGGATCACCGCCGCGCTGAAGGCGAAGACGTTCGGGGACCTGCGGCGCGTCATGGCCGACCTCCCCGAGCCGGCCCCGGTGGGCGCGGACACCGGCAGCGTGCCGCCGCCGCCATGGGCCAGCCGGCCGGTGTACATGTACCGGCGCGGCCCGCGGCTGCTGCCGCTGGCGCTGCTGTTCCTGCTCGCGGCCGTCATCCTGCCGCCAATCGGCTTCGTGTTCTTCGCCTTCCTCAAGGTTGTCCTGCTGATCTGGCTGGTCACCCTCGTCGTGGGCATGTTCACGGCCGCGCGGTTCCGGCGGCACGTCCGCCGGCACTGGCAGTCCGGCCCCGGTCCCTGGCGCGGCTGGTAATCCGCCGCGGCGCCCGATGACCCGCCGCCGCGCCTGGCCCGGACGGTTACTGCGCCAGCAGACGGAGGAGCTGCCGGCGGTCCGGGCCGGGCGCCGGCTGCTGCGGCTCGTGCCGGGCCCGCTCGGCCTTCTCGCGCATGCCGGGCCGCTCGCGCACCTCGTCAGGTAGCGCCAGGCAGAACGCGATCTCGAGGAACGCGCGGAACGCGTCCGGGTCGGTGTTCGCGGCGGCCAGCAGCCCGGCGGCGAACGAGTCGTCTGGCGGTGGCTCGCGGCCCGCGCGCAGCGCATCCATCTGCGCGAGCCGGATCCGGTCCGCGCTGATCTGGTTCCGGTAGTGCGGTGCGAGCATGGCCTCGGTGCGCTCGTCCCAGGCCCGGGCGAAGCCCGCCGGGTCGCCGAGCCTGTCGCGCACGGTCTGCCGCAGCAGCTGAGCGTGCAGCGCGCCGACGCTGATCCCGCGCCCGGCGGACGGATTCGTGCATGCCCACGCGTCGCCGACGGCCGCGAAGCCGGTCGCGATCGGCTCGCCATCGACGACGAAGCGCCGGTAGCAATCCATGATCCCGGCGATGGGCAGCACGTCGGTGACGGGCTCGCCGTCGAGCCAGTGTGCCTGCAGCGGGCACGCCCGGACGACCCGGCTGAACGTGTCGACGTGTCGCAGCTCCTTCAGCGGCGCGTCGCCGCCGGCCGCGAACACGGTCACCGACCAGGTGCCGCTGTCGCCGGGCAGGGTGAGCAGCGTGATCGTCCCGATCGGCAGAATCGGCGGCCCGATCCTGGCCGGCAGCGCCGGGCCGCTGAAGTACCGCGTGTAGTACGCGAACCCGCAGTCCTCGGATTCGGTCTGCGGCCGGCGCGCACCCAGGGCCGCGAGCAGATCTGCCATCGCGGTGCGCCTGCCCGTGGCGTCGACGACCAGGTCGGCGCCGATCTCGTCACCCTCCGACGTCACGACGCCGGTGACGTGCGGCACGCCGGCGATCGCGTCCGGCCCTCTCGTTAACCCGGTAACCCGCACGCCGCGGCGAACCTCGAGGCCGGGCTGTTCCGCGGCGAGGCTGGCGATCGTGTACTCGATGGCGGGCCGCCTGCCGGTCGCGAACGCCAGGGTCTCGTCCCCGGGGCGAGGATCGTGATCGGTGAGGCTCGGCGGCAGCACCGCGACCGGGTCCTCCCACACACAGCCGGCCGCCAGCAGCCGGCCCGTCACCTCCGGCAGCTCCGCGTCGCAGACCCTGCGGAAGCCGGGGAACAGGTTGTGCGGCTGCCGGAACTGGGCCACGCCCTTGCGCTGCCAGGATTCCCAGGCCGCGCCCGCCGTGGCCGGCACCTCCGCCGGGTCGGCCTCCAGCACCGTCACCCGGTGACCGTCCCTGACCAGCATGGCTGCCGCCGCGAGTCCGATTACGCCGCCCCCGCACACCACGATGTCGCCCACGGCACTCCCCTCCCAGGCTCCGCAGTCCACGGTAGCGATTCGTCCGCCATCTGGCATTGCGTCAGCCGACAGACGCGCTGTCCAGAATCCAGCCGCCCGCTTCCCGCCACGTCCGCCAGGCAGCGCCGGCTGCGGGGTTGACGCGGTAGCCGCCGGCCGAACACTGGAAGGAGGCCGATGTGCAGATCGGGGGTGCGACCGTGACCGCACCGAGTGTCCGGCTGATCCGGCGGATCCGCCGCGACTTTCCGCGCGGCACCGACGACGACGTCATCGTGCGGCTTACCGCGCTGTCGCCAGATGACTCCAGCGAGCGCATCCAGGCCGCGCTCGTGCTCGGGGCCGCCGGCAAGTGGAGCAGGTTCGAGCGGCAACTGCGCCGGCTGGAGAAG
>Ga0335077_10004158_pt1 | contig 17640 bp, 16 predicted proteins | sample Lox_Sample_31_FD_207151 | JGI IMG/M metagenome (GOLD analysis project Ga0335077, IMG submission 207151) | Soil microbial communities from Loxahatchee National Wildlife Refuge, Florida, United States - Lox_Sample_3.1 | ecosystem: Environmental > Terrestrial > Soil > Wetlands | place: USA... | reverse complement strand
TCGAACCGGCGAAGAGGAGGGACCTCCTCGACGACGCCGACGTCACAGTCAGGAAGATAACCGCCTCCGACCCGCTCGCGATAGGCGGCTCCCCTGGGAGCCTGAGGGAAAAGATAGACTGCTGGGAGGCAGACATCAAGTACTTTGAGAACTACGTCTACGACTACGGGCTGAAGGTAGGCACGTACTACAGGATAGTCGACGGGGCCTGGGAGCCTGTCAGCAAGGAGGTGGCCGGGGACGTCAAGAGGTCGCTCGACTCCATCCTGGCGAAGGCCACCGGGGACTCCGCCGCCTACATCAGGGACTGGGCGGAGCTTCTCGGCCAGCCCCTCACGACCTTCAAGAGGATAGCGTGCGACATCGAGGTCGCCAACGAGGAGAACCGCATCCCCGACCCCGAGGTCGCGGACAGGGAGGTCATCGCCGTCTCGTTCTACAACGACAAGGAGTCGGTCGTCTACATGATAGACCGTACGGGCAAGGACGCCTCTCTGGGCGGGCTCCTCACCTCCTACACCAGGGTCTTCCCCGACGAAGCCTCCCTCCTCCGTGCGACCTTCGAGAAGATGATGGAGTACCCGTTCCTGATCACCTTCAACGGGGACGACTTCGACCTCCGGTACCTCAAGCACCGCGCGATGAGGAAGGAGATAGGCATCAGGGAGGAGGAGATACCGATCGCGCTGCAGAGGCAGGAGGCCTCCCTCAAGCACGGGGTCCACATCGACCTCTACCGGTTCTTCAACAACAAGTCGATCCAGGTCTACGTCTACAACAACAGGTACTCCGAGCACACGCTCAACGGGATCGCCGAGTCGCTCCTGGGCAAGGAGAAGATGGTCTTCGAGGGCAACATAGGGGAGCTCCCCCTCTCTCTCCTCGCCCAGTACTGCCTCAACGACTCGGTCCTGACCTACGAGCTGACGAGCGCGAACGACTCGCTCCTGATGAAGATACTCCTGGTCATCTCCAGGATAGCCAAGATGCCGATGAACGACGTGGCGAGGCTCGGCGTCTCGAACTGGATCAGGAGCATGATCTTCTACGACCACAGGAGGGTCGGCGCCCTCATCCCGAGGTCGGAGGAGCTCAGGAAGAAGGGCGGGGCCTCCTCCGAGGCGATAATCAAGGGCAAGAAGTACAAGGGGGGGCTGGTCATCGAGCCCAAACCGGGCATATACTTCGGGGTCTCCGTCCTCGACTTCGCCTCCCTGTACCCGAGCATCATCAAGGTCCACAACCTCTCCTACGAGACCGTGAACTGCGTCCACGACGAGTGCCGTTCGAACAGGGTCCCCGACACCGACCACTGGATCTGCACGAAGCGGAGCGGGATAGAGAGCCTCCTCATCGGCTCGCTCCGCGACCTCCGCGTCGGCCACTACAAGGCGCTCGCCAAGGACAAGACCCTGCCGAAGGAGAGCAAGGACCTCTACAGCACCGTCGCCCAGGGCCTAAAAGTCATCCTCAACGCTTGCTTCACCGGCGACACGCTGGTGGTCACCCCCACCGGCATCAAGAGCATCAAGGACTTCAGGGTGGGAGACCAGGTCGTCAACGTCAACCCGGAGACCCTCGAGGTGGAGGTGGACAAGGTCGTGGCCGTCCAGGCTTACCATTACGACGGCGAAATCTACCACTTTCGAGACAAGGGGTTCGTCGACCTGATGGTCACGCCCAACCACAGGCTCCTGACCGTCGACAGCCGCAGCTCTCCCAGAAGCGGGGCCACGTTCAGGTCTGCTGAGGAGGTCCGAGACCTCGCCAACGTCGCCATCCCGAAGTTGCGAGCAGGCGTGAGACGGGACTCAAATCATAGAGTCTCGCTGCTCAAGGTCGCCCAGGAGGCGGGCGCCCTCGCCAGCTTCTACCCGCCCTCAGGAGTCCGCCTGATCAGCTGGTTCGGGACGCTTCCGCCAGGGTTGCAGGACAAGGTCCGCGAGCAGGGGCGCACCAGGAAGATCGGAGCCCGGCCAACACGGATGCAGAAGGTGAAGGACCGGCAGTCCCGCTATGTGCTGCGCGCCGACGCCGTCGAAGAGGTCGACGTCGACGCCGTCGAGGCCGCCGGAGGCCGGGTCATGCTGGGAGAGCGGCGCTCGCTGCAAATCCCGGCCCGCTATCTCGCGGCGGACCTCGCCTCCCTCTGCGGCTGGTTCGTCTCCGAGGGCGACCCTAGCTCTTCCAAGATGAAGGCGCCCGCGGGCCCTCGGGCCCGCGGCGAGGCGTCGGGCGTCGAGGTCGCGCAAGGGTTCGGGAAAGGGAACCCAACGGGGACGCACCAGGGGGCGGAGACAGACGGCCTCCTCGGCAGGCTCGGGCTCAGGAGCATCCAGGACTCGGGTCGGAACCGACGCTTCAAGGCCGGCAGCTCGATCCTGAACCGCTGGTTGCTCTCGGAGTGCTACGTGGAGGGGCAGGGCCACCGCGCCGACGCGAAGAGGATCCCCGACTTCGTGTTCGAGTCGAGCGAGGCGATGAAGGAATTCCTCGCCTCGGCGTGCAAGGGCGACGGGAACAGCAGGGGTGTCGGGTGCTCCACGGGGAGCACGCGGCTGGCACACGACATGGTCGTCCTGCTGAGCCTCCTCGGGTACAAGGCCAAGCTGACCTACGAGAACGAGTCCCGCACCTACAGGATAGTCTTCAAGAACGTCAGTTCGAGACTCACCTACTCGGGGCCTGAAAAGGGGAAGGGGCTGGATGTCCTGCCCTTCCAGGGGACCGTCTACTGCGTGACGACCGAGAAGAACCACACGGTCATCGCGGGCAGGAACGGCCGGTTCGTCCCTGTCGGGCAGTCGTACGGTGTGATGGGATTCGAGACGTTCGCCCTCTACTGCCTCCCCGTGGCCGACGCCACCGCAGCGCTCGGGAGGGACGCGATCACCAGGACGATCGGGAGGTGCAGGGACGAGGGAGTCTCGGTGATCTATTCCGATACCGACTCATTATTTGTCGAAAATCCGAACAAGGAGAAGATCGAGGGCGTCCTAAAGTGGGCCGAGAAGGAGCTGGGCGTCGAGCTCGAGGTGGACAAGACCTACCGCTACGTGGCGTTCAGCCAGCTAAAGAAGAACTACTTCGGCGTCCTCCAGGACGGGACGGCCGACATCAAGGGTCTGACCGGCAAGAAGTCCCAGACCCCTGAGTACCTGAAGGGCAAGTTCTACGAGATGCTAGACGTGCTCGGGGCGGTCCACAGCCAGTCGGACTTCGACCAGGCGAAGGCCCGGATCAAGAGGCTGCTCACCGACATGGTCACAAGCCTCAGGGAGAGGAAGGTGCCCATCGAGGAGCTGTCCTTCAACGTGATGATGGGCAAGTCGATAGGAGGCTACAAGTCGACGAAGTCCCCAGAGGCGCCCAAGGTCGAGGCCCAGAAGCGGAGGGAGCAGTCCTCGCTGCACGAAGGGCAGCAGGAGCCCTCCCAGGGTGGTTTCTCGTCCTCTGAGATGAGCGGCCTCCCGCAGCACGTCAAGGCCGCCATCCTCCTCAGGAAGGACAACAAGGAGGTGAAGGCGGGCGAGCTGATCTCGTTCGTCAAGACCAAGGGGGGTCACGGCGTGAAGCCGACCGTCCAGGCCAAGCCCGAGGACATCGACGTGGACAAGTACATCGAGTACGCCAGCTCGATGTTCGACCAGGTCCTCAGCGCGCTCGACCTCTCCTTCGAGTCGGTCGTCCCGAAGACCAGCCTCGACGCCTTCTGGGGCTAGGACCTGCTGGCTGTCCTCTTCCTCAGGTCGGCGGCGAAGTCAGGCAGCTTCACGCCGTACTTCACTTCGCCGTCCCGCGCCCTGACCGCGACCGTGCTCGAGTCCTGCTCCTTCGCTCCTATCACCAGCATGTAGGGGACCTTCTGGAGCTGGGCATCCCTTATCTTCCCGCCTATCGTCCCGCTCGACAGGTCCTCCTCGACCCTGAACCCGCCCTCCCTCAGCTCCCCGGCCACCCCCGCCGCGTAGGCCTTGCTCTCGTCCGAGACTGTCATCACCCGCACCTGCACGGGCGAGATCCAGACCGGGAACCTGCCCTGGACGTGCTCGGTGTAGACGCCTATGAACCTCTCGAGGGAGCCGAGGATCGCGCGGTGTATTACGACAGGGACGTGCTCCTTCCCGTCCGAGCCGGCGTAGGTGAGGTGGAACCTCTGCGGGAGCTGGTAGTCCAGCTGGATGGTCGAGTTCTGCCACTCCCTACCCTGGGAGTCCTTGATGTCGACGTCTATCTTGGGCCCATAGAACGCCCCGTCCTTCTCCTTGATCTTGTAGGGCAGCCCCCTGGCCTCCATCACCCTCGAGAGCGTCTCGGTGGCCTTGTCCCAGAACTCCTTTGTCCCGAGGTGGTCGTCGGGCATCGTCGACAGGTTGAGCTTGTACTCGAGCCCGAAGATCTTGAAGACCGAGTCCATGAGGTCGATTATCCCCTTGACCTCGCCCTCGACCTGCTCCTCGGTGGCGAAGATGTGGGCGTCGTCCTGCGAGAACGACTTGACCCTGAACAGGCCGCTCGCCACCCCGCTGAGCTCGTTCCTGTACAGGGGGTCGAAGCACGACACGCGCAGCGGGAGCTCCCTGAAGCTCCACCTCCTCGTCCTGTAGTACAGCATGGTTGGCGGGCAGTTCATCGGCTTGAGCCCCGCCTGCTCGTCGCCGATGGAGGTGAGGAACATGTTCTGCCTGTAGTGCTCCCAGTGGCCGCTCACCTTCCAGAGCGCGCTGCTTACCAGCCCCGGGGTGCTCACCTCGACGTACCCGGCCTTCGCAAGCTCGCCCCGCATGAACTCGATGAGCAGGTTCCTGAGCTTCAGGCCCTTGTCGTGCCAGTAGACCATCCCGGGCGAAGGCTCCTGAAAGCTGAAGAGGTCGAGCCTCTCCCCGATTATCCTGTGGTCTGTCTCCGGGAGGCTGCCAAAGTCGCTCTTCTTGATCCGCGCCAGGAGCTGCTCCTCGGTCATCTCGTGCTGGGGTCTGCGCTCGACCGTGGGCGCGGGCTCCACCTTCGCGGGGGCGTTGGAGTAGGAGCGGGACTGCTCGGCGAGCGGGTGCCCCTTGACCTTGATGGTGAATGTCTTGTTCCAGCCGAACGGCGCCCTGTACGTCTCGAGCCCGGCCCCCCTGGCGTCCGTCTCCATCGCCCTCAGGACCTCGAGGGCGTCCTTCGGGCGCGCGAGGTTCGAGCTCAGGTGGGCGTACGGGTAGATGATGACCCTCTTGACCTTGAGCTTCTCCAAGAACGCCTTGGTACCGTCGACGGCCTGCTTCGCGGTCGCCTGGTCGTCCCCCTGCTCCACGCTGACGAAGAGGGCGACTATCTCCTCGTACCTCTGCTTCTTCTTGTCGGGGATGTCCTCGGCGGACTGGATCTCCTTGGCTATCGGCTCGTACTCGATGTAGTCAAGGTGCTGCTGTAGTATCCTCATCTTCTGTCGCCGCTGAGCTACCTAGCCCCATCTCGCCCTTTCGATGTCCCTTTCCTTCTTGGTGGCCTTCTTCCAGGCCTTGTAGTGGTCGCGGCACAGGTACACCCTCCTCCCCTCCCCCGCCGCTGAGAGCCCGCTGCCCGCGAGCTGCTCCCTCCCTATCGACCTCTCGCTCGGGTTCTTGCACCCGTTGACGGAGCAGGGGGCGCCCTTGTCGACTTTGCCCATCTCGAAAACGGGTCAGCGAGCCCATCTTTATAGCCATATTCGGGGCGAAGGAAGCGAGTTTGCTCGACAGGCTCAGGGGCTCGCTCTCAGGCGTCCTCTCGTCGCTCGGGAGGGGGGCGGCCAAGGTCGTCCCGAGCCCCACCGCGTGGACCCTCGTCGGGACGCTCTTCGCCTTCGTCTCCTTCTTCTTCTACCGGGGAGACCGCCCGCTCCTCGGCGGCCTCATGGTCCTCCTCTCGGGGTTCTTCGACATCCTCGACGGGGCGGTCGCCCGCGCGACAAAGAGGACGAGCGCCAGGGGCGCCTTCCTGGACTCGACCCTCGACAGGGTCGCCGAGCTGGCGATCTACCTGGGGATACTCGTGGGGAACTACACCAGCCCGGCGCTGGTCCTGGTCGCCCTGGCTTCCAGCCTTCTCGTGAGCTACACCCGGGCGAAGGGGGACGCGCTCGGCGTCAACCTCGCTGGCATCGGGGTGGGCGAGAGGAGCGAGAGGCTCGCGGTGCTGATAGTCGCCTCGTTCCTCCACCTCGTCGGGATAGGGGTGCTGGTGGTCGCCGTCCTGGCGATAGTGACCTTCGCCGAGAGGACGATAAGGGTGAGCAGGGCGTTGGCCCCCAAGGTGGCGCCCGTCGGCAGCCCTGGGCCTGTCCCTTCCTGACCCGCCCTAGCGCGCGTTCGCCGCTTCACCCGTTTCGGATGTTCGGCCATCCAGGACCAGGCCGACGCCGGTCCGAGCCTTGATGATCGTGAGCCCGAGACGGGAATGTCGACGGTTATCGAGCTCGAGGCCTTGCTAGTAGCTGTTGCGTCTCTCTGACTTGGCTCTTACGTTCACTATCCCGTAGTGCACGGAACAGCTGATGCAGTAGTAGCGAACGGTGGTCGGCGCTGCGATGTACGCCCCGGCCGCCCTCAGCTCCCTCGCGAGGAGGGGCTCGACCAGGCTCAGCCTCGTCGTGACCTTCTTCGCCTTGTCCCTGGGGACGAGCGCGCCGCAGTTGCTGCACGAGATGAAGCCTGAGCTTCCCTTGCCGCCCTTGGACCTTCCGCGGCTCTTCCTCTTCTTTGTCATCCTGATGTTACCGTGAAGGCGCCTCGATAGCCTGCTTAAAAGTTTGGGGCGAAGTCTTAAGACGCTTCGCGAGCGGACGTGTGGAAACGGTTGAACGTCCTTGTCGCAGGGTTCATCACTATCGACAGGATCGAGCTCAACCTCAGGCAGATAACCTCGATAGGGGGCCCTCCGTGCTACTCCGGACTGCTCTGCGCGAGGTTCGGCTTCGACGTCACCCCCCTGACCAAGATAGGCGCGGACTTCCCCGACGAGCAGATAGTCTGGCTCGCCCGCAACGGCCTGCAGCTCCGCGCGATCGACAGGAGCAGCACCAAGAAGACGACGAGGTTCAAGCTAGTCAACAAGGGTGAGGAGCGCTCGCTCTACCTGGTCGAGAGGTGCGAGGACCTGACCAAGGACCAGGTCCCCGACAGGAACTTCGACGCCGCCCTCGTCAGCCCGCTCGCCCACGAGATATCGGTCCCTGTCTTCGAGGAGGTCAGGAAGCGGTCGGACTTTTGCTTCCTCGACCCGCAGGGCTTCGTCAGGATGTTCGACTCCTCGGGGAAGGTCTTCATCGACAGCTGGAGCGACGACAGGGTCCTCGGGGGGGTCGACGCCCTCAAGATGGACCTCGAGGAGGCCAACGCCCTGACCGGGACCTCGGACGGCAAGGCCGCCCTCGCCAAGCTCTCGAAGAAGGTGAGGAAGGCGGTGGTCACAAGGGGGAGCAACTCCGCGCTCGTCCTGGAGGGGAACAAGATCTCCGAGGTGGAGGTCCCGAAGGTCAAGGTGGTCGACAGCACGGGGGCGGGGGACATATTCGCGGGGGCCTTGATCAGCTGCTTCCTCCGCTCGCGCGACTTCCTCTGGTCTTGCTGCTTCGGGATAGCCGCGTCCTCCCTCTCCCTCAACTGCATCGCGCTAGGGAAGATCGACCTGCCGAGGAGCGTCGACCAGCAGGCGAGGAAGCTCTACGCCGGGGCCTCGACTGTCGAGACGGTCTAGCCGATGTTCGAGACCACGGCGGACGTCCGCCGTCTGCAGGAGCTCCTCGACCGCAGCATGTCGGAGCCGGGCGCCCACATGCGGTCGATCTTCAAGCCCGAGCACAGGCTCACCGCCGCCCAGGTCTGCGGCTACCTCCTCGGGGTGTTCCAGGTCGCCGCCGCCACGGCCACCGCCAAGGGCGAGCCGCTTGCCGCCCCGATCGACGCCGCGTTCTACCACGGCAAGTTCTACCTCTCGACCGACGCGAGGTCGGTGAGGGCGAGGCACCTCGCCCGGCGTCCCTCCGTGAGCCTCACCTACTTCGAGGGCGCCGACCCGGTCGTGATCGTCCACGGCAAGGCCGCCTTCGTCCGGAACGGCCAGCGCCCGTTCGCAGACCTCGACGCGATATGGGCCAACCAGTACGGCAAGAGCGTCACCGAGGTCTCAGACTCTGTAGTCTTCATCCGGGTCGACGCCAGGAAGATGTTCGCCTACTCCCAGCGCCCCGAGCGGTTCGCGGAGGGCGGGGCTCAGTAGGCCTTCGCGAGGTACGCCAGCTCCGTCCCCTTCGTCCCGCACCAGGTGCACGAGGCGGCGTGCTCCTCGCTGATGTCCGCCCGCCTCCCGCGGACCTCGTACCCTCCCGTCTGGGCCTTTATCTCGGCGGCGCACTCCTCCCTCCCGCAGAAGGTGAACTTGATGAAGCCGCCCGTGGTCCTGGCCTGCGACAGGACCTCCTGCTTGGTGGCGGCGGAGTGGATGTTCGAGTTCAGCCAGTCCCAGGCGCGCCGCGCCAGCTCGGCCAGGACCTCCTTCTCGAGGGCGGCCAGCCTCGTGACCAGCTCCGCCTCTGGGACGCTCTCGCGCTTCCTCGTGTCCCTCCTGGTCAGCGTCAGGACCTTGGTCTCGGCCTCCCTCGGCCCCACCTCTATCCTCGCGGGGACGCCGAGCATCTCCCAGCGGTAGAACTTCTCGCCAGCAGTCTCCGTGCCGTCGTCCATCCTGGCCCTGTATCCGGCGGCCGCCACCGTGGCGGTGAGCTTCTTCGCGTACTCTACGAGCGCGGCCTCGTTTCTGATCGGGACCACCACCACCTGGACGCTCGCCGCCTTGAACGGGAGGACGAGGCCGTACTCGTCCCCGTGGACCGCGACCACGAGGGCCGCCATCCTCGACACCCCGGGCCCGAAGCAGGTCGACTCGGGGGTCACCTTCTCGCCTTCGTTGGAGAGGAAGGTCACCCCGAACGGCTTTGTGAACCTCTGTCCCAGGAGGTGGGTCGTCGCCGACTGGAGGACCTGCTTGTCGGGGAGCGGGACGTCGTAGGCGAGGCTCCTCTCGGCCCCGGGGAACCTGTCGAAGGGCTCCCTCTCGATGGGCAGGAACGGGAGGCCGAACTCCTCGAACGTCTTCTTGGTGATCTCTAGGTCCTCGCCGAGCTGCGACTCGGCCTCCTTCCTCGTGGCGAAGACGTTGTGGGACTCTATCCAGAGGAACTCCCTCCCCCTGAACAGGGGGCGGGTCGCCTTGGTCTCGTACCTGTAGACGGCGCAAGACTGGAACGCCTTGAAGGGGAGGTCCCTGTAGCTCCTGATCCACAGGGCGTACATCGGGTAGATTGCGGTCTCCGAGGTCGGCCTGATGAACAGCCTCTCCTCCGATGCCTCGGCCTCCGACCTCTCGACGAAGAACACCTCCTTCTCGAACCCCTTCACGTGGTCCTTCTCGACGAGGAGGTTCCTGTGGGAGATGAGGAGGGGGAAGAGCATCTCCCTGTGGCCGGCGGCGACGAGGTGCCTCTCGAGCGTCTCGTAGATCTGCTTGACGATGTGCATCAGGTTGGGACGGTAGACGACGAAGCCCTTCACCCCGTACCTCACGTCCGCGAGCTCAGCCTTCTCGGAGACCTGGTCGTACCACTCCCCGAACTGCCTGAACTTGTCCGGGAGGGGGGCCTTCGCCAACTTCGCCGCGCCCGCGCCTCGAACGAGATTTAAGGCTTCGGCGGGCTCAGTATCCCAGGAGGCTGGTCACGATCACGGTCGCCCCTATCGCCGTGAAGACGACGATCGAGAGGTACCTTATCCTCCTGGGGGAGAGCACCTTGCCGAGCCTGTTCCCCAGCGCCGTCTCCACGCCGGTCGCCGCGACGAGGCCCACCACCGCCCCTGCGAAGACGACGAGCGCGTCCTGGAACCTCGCCACGAGGACCACCGTGAGGAGTTCGGTCGCGTCCCCGGCGAGGTCGAGGGCGATCAGGGAGAGGAGGGCAGGGATGAATATCGACCAGTAGCCCCTCCCTCCGCCTCCGAGCACCTTCTCCTCCCGCTCCTCCATCGACCTGTCCTCCCGCGAGAGCCTGGAGTACTCCCATGCGGCGTAGGCCAGCATTATCGCGCCCCCGGCGAGCTTTATCGCGAGCACCGGGACGAACGCTACCAGCACCGAGCCCAGGAGGACGATGACCGCCGAGGTTACGGTGAAGGCGACGCTCCCCGCGGCGAAGACCAGCCAAGCCCTGGTCTTGGTCGCCAGCGCGAGGAGAAACAGCGCGTCCTTGTCCGTCAGCTCGGCGAGGAAGAGCGTCCCCGCCGTGGTCAACAGCGCAGCCAGGGCGGCCCCCGCTTCCATGCTCACCCCTCCCCTCCCGCGACCGGCGCCATTGGGGCACCCGGCCCAGGTTTTCTCGTAAAGGCTTTCGGGCCTGGCCAAATAGTGATATCATCGAGGCAACGAGGCTCGGCGAGACGGGAGGATGGCGAGGCTCGCGATAGCGTTCCAGGGTGAGCACGGCGCCTACAGCGAGGAGGCGATCTTCAAGCACTTCGGGCGGGACGTCAAGACCGTCCCCGCTGGCACGATTCACGAGGTCTTCAACCTGACCGAGGCTGGGGCCGTCGACCTCGGGGTAGTCCCCGTCGAGAACTCGGTGGAAGGGAGCATCAACGAGACCTACGACATGCTCCTCGCCTCGAGCCTCACCGTAGTGGGCGAGGTCGTCCTCCGGGTCGTCCACTGCCTGATCGCCCTCCCGGCCGCCAGGCTGTCCGACATCAGGGTTGTCTACTCCCACCCGCAGGCGCTGGCGCAGTGCAGGGGGTTCGTCACGTCGATGGGGCTGGAGCCCGTCGTCACCTACGACACGGCCGGGAGCGTCAAGATGATCAAGGACGAGCGCCTCCGCAAGGCGGCGGCCATCGCCGGGGAGAGGGCGGCGCACATCTACGGCCTGAAGGTCCTCAAGAAGGGGATAGAGGACTACTCGACCAACTCTACGAGGTTCCTGATAGTATCCAGGGAGGACGCGAAGGGCGACCACGGGCCCGACGCCTCGCGCGGCGGGATAAGCAGGGGGAGCAAGACCTCCCTCATCTTCGCCGTCCCCCACAAGCCTGGCTCGCTCTACAACGCCCTCGAGGTCTTCGCCCGGGAGAGGATCAACCTGACGAAGATAGAGTCCAGGCCGACAAAGGAGCGCCCCTGGGAGTACTACTTCTTCGTCGACTTCCAGGGCCACAGGCAGGACCCGAAGGTCATCAGGGTGCTCTCCGAGATGGCCAAGAAGACGGCCTTCCTCAAGGTCCTCGGCTCCTACCCGGCCTCCAAGGCAGCTCGCTCCTGATGGCTGACCCAGGCCAGCTCCCCCTCGACGATTCGCTGGCGGCCGTGGCGGACGAGGCGCGGGTGTGCACGAGGTGCCCGCTCTCCTCGACGAGGACGCGCGCGGTCCCTGGGGAGGGCCCAGCCGACGCGAGGGTCGTGGTCGTGGGCGAGGGGCCTGGCAGGAACGAGGACCTCGAAGGCAGGCCGTTCGTCGGCGCGGCGGGCAAGCAGCTCGACCTCCTCCTCGGCCGGGCGGGACTGAGGCGCGATGAGGTCTTCATCACCAACGTGGTGAAGTGCCGCCCCCCAGAGAACAGGAGGCCGACGGGCGAGGAGGCAGACGCGTGCAAGCCCTTCCTCGAGAGGCAGCTGAGGGTCGTCCGGCCGCGCGTTGTGGTCCTCCTCGGCGACAGCGCCCTCAAGCGGTTCCTCCCCGCCGAGACGCTCTCAGCGGCTCACGGGACGCTCTTCGAGAGGGGGCAGGTCGCCTTCTTCGCCAGCTACCACCCCGCCGCCATGATCTACAACAGGTCCCTCCAGGCTGTCATGGAGGATGACTTTGCAGAGCTGGGGAGGATGCTGAAAGCCGAAGGCCGGGGCTAGTCTTTCGAGTCGCGCAGCATTATGAACGCCGCCGCGAGGAGCAATATCAGCCCCAGGCCGAGGCCGGCGATGGTGTTCCTCTTCCCGACCTCGTACAGCGCGGCGGGGGAGGCTATGAGGAGGACGATGATGAGAAGGTTGTCCCTGTTCGCCCCCTGGAGCTTCACCGACGGCAGGATGAGGAAGCTGAGGAGGACGAGGAGCGCGGGGAAGACGAGGGGGTACCTACCGTCGAGGAGGTTGAACACCGCGGTCGACGGGTCGCCCCCTGCGGAGTAGAGGGCCGCGATGAAAGCGAGGACGAGCGAGACGCCCGCGAGGGTCTGCAGCCTCCGGCTAAGTGTGACGACACCGCCCCTCCTGGACTCGAGCGACTCTGAGTTGAAGTCCATCAGGGCAGCCCCGAGGACGGCCGCGAAGCCCACGAGGAAGACGTACTGGTTCTGGGCGACCTCGAGGAAGACGTACTGCGGGAGGTTCGCGGAGAGCCCCGCCTGCGCCCACTCGTAGAGCGTGTATACGAGGTTCACCGCGAACGGAGCCACGTAGAGGAGGAACGCCAGGTCCCCGCCCCTGCCGACCGCCCCTTTGCTCAAGGGCCTCCCCGCGCGCCAGGGCGGGGTTAAAACTCTTCTCTAGCCGAGCTTCCTACCGAACACCAGGTACGCCGTGTGGGCGACCATGAACATGGACGGGCGGGTCATCCCCGGCCTGGCCTCGATGTTGCGGGCTATCAGCTCGAGAGTCTCCGTCGCGACGAACCCCTCGTCCTGGAGGGTCTGGACGAGCCTCTCCGCCTGGTTCATCGTCGGGCAAATGGCCGCGACCATCGCCGAGGGCGCGAGGGCCTCCCGGACGGGCTTGACGAGCTCCCACGGGTCCCCGATGTCGAGCAGAGCGGCGTCGAGGTCCCTCTCCTCGACCCCGAGCCTCGCGTCCTGGTTCTTCAGCGTCACGCAGGAAGCCAGCCCGAACCTCTCAAGGTTCCTCCTCGCCCCTGCCTGGAACTCGGCGTTGATGTCGTAGCTGTAGACCTGCCCCGCGGGGGCGACAGTATAGGAAAGGGCGGCGGTGGCCGACCCGCTCCCCGTCCCCGCCTCGAAGACCCTGCTCCCCGAGTGCACCCCGCACTTTATGATGATCATTGCGATGTCCTTTGGGTAGATCACCTGGGTCTTCCTGGCGAACTTCATCACGACGTCCTCGAGGGTCGGCTTCAGGACGACCAGCTCGTCGTTCATGGTGGTCGTCACTCTGATGCCGTACTCCCGCCCGACGAGGGCTGCGCAGTCCAGTATCCCGAGGTGGGTGTGGAGCTTGGGAGTCTCGGACGGGCGCACCAGCCACTTCCTCCTCCTGTCCCGGTAGACCAGGATGAACGAGTCGGCCCCTATCTTTTCCAACTTTCTGTGGCCGGCCCGCGCGAGCGCTTATATTGTTTCGAGAGACGTTCGCACGGACGAGGCGCGCAGGACGACGCACGCGGGCCCAGAGCGTCAGAGCCGCTCGAGCCGAAGACTACCTAGCGTCCGACCTAGTCCGGCGCGCTCTCCCTATCGCAAGCAGGACGGGCAGAAGGGCCGCCAAGACAAGGAAACCTGAAGCATTGCCGAGTGGGAACTGGGGCACCCCGGTCGATGATCCTGACGGACTACCCGTGACGATGGGCGTCCCGTCGAGCGCTGCGACGGAGATGTCACCGCAGACAGTCCTGCCGCCGATCGTATTCGTCGAGATGGTGAGACCCGACACCGATGTCCATCCTGAGCCGTCCCAGTAGTCCATGAGCGTGTTCGAAGCGCTGGCGATGCAAACGTAGGCCGTCCCGTCCCCAATCCCTGCGATGTGGACGTCGTAGTACGCGGCCCCTCCTCCCGCGACGTTCGGGTCGGGCCCGACGGAAGGCACGGCGCCGAGGTCAGAGGCCGTGATAGTGACCGGGCCGGTTCCCGTCGTGCTCATGATCGAGACGGTGATGCCGGTTCCCGTGGCGTCCGCTGCGAAGCTGCCGCCCGTCGGGGTGCCGGTGCAGGAGTCCTGGGCCGTCGTCGTTGCGCCGTCAGTCGGCGGAGGAGCTATGACGGCAGTGCATCCACCTGGCAACCCCGGTCCGGTGAACTCGAGGATCCTTCCGTTGTTGAAGTCTGTGACCCAGAGGTTCCCGCTGGGGTCAAAGGTGATCCCCTGCGGATGGTTGAAGCCGTAGGAGACCACGCTGGGAGACTGCCCGGCGTTCCCCAGGCCGGACGTGAAGGTCGACTCACCGAGGACGACGTTCGCTGTCGTCTGGACTACGCCGCCCACCACGGGGAACTGCAGTATGCGATTGTTTATCGTGTCCGAGACCCAAAGGTTGCCCTCTGGGTCGAAGGCTATCCCGTAGGCTTGCGAAAGCGTGCCGGCCATTGGGCTCCCGCCTTCGTTCGCTTGATTCTCCGTGTAGCCGACCTGACCTATGACCTTGGTCGCGGTCGGCTGGATGACTCCAGAGACGAGAGGGAACTCTAAGACCCTGTTGTTGCTCTGGTCGGCGACCCACAGGTTCCCCTCAGGGTCGAACGCTAGGGTGGTGGGACCGCAAAGAGTGCTCGCCGTGGGGGCCGCAGGGGGCCCGGTGCCCGCCTCGTTGCACGCTGGGGAGCCAGACCCGTTGGCAGCGCTGGTCTGGCCTATCAGCGTGGTCGCGGTGGTCTGGATCACACCTCCCACGAGGGGGAACTCTAGCACCCGGCTGTTGTCAAAGTCCGCCACCCACAGGTTCCCGCTGGAGTCGAACGTGAGCCCCTCGGGCTGGCAGAGGGTGCTGAGCGAGGAGAACGAGAACTCGTTGCATCCGACCGCCGAAAACGAGGTCTGGCCGATCACCTTCGTTGCCGTGGTCTGGATCACTCCTGAGACCAGAGGGAACTCCAGGATCCGGTTGTTCACCGTGTCGGCGGCCCAGAGATCTCCTTGCGAGTCGAACGCGAGCCCGAATGGCAGGCGGTCAGTGCTCGCCGAGGGGCTTCCGCCCTCGTTGCCGAGGTACGCAGTGAAGCTGGTCTGGCCTATCACGCTCGATTCTGTCGATTGAATCGTCCCGCCAGACAACGGGAACTCTACATATCGTTGGTTCGAAGTGTCGGCGACCCACAGGTTCCCGGCGGAGTCGAAGGCGGAAGCGTAGGGGAAGCACAGGGTCGTATCGGACGGTACCGGCTGGGTGCCGTCGTCACAGCCTCCGGTTGTGAAGTTGGGCTGCCCTACCTCGGCGGCGGCGCTCTGCTCGTTGGTGAAGCCGAAGGCGAACGGGAGGCTGAACGTCGAAAGGGCGAACAGGGCGAGCACAGCGCAGATTGAAATTATTGCCGGTCTCCGTCTGAGCGCCACCAGTCCATGGCTGGAGGGGCCCCTGCTCAATTGGGGTTCCCATGCCAGATAGGAGCTCGTGAGGCGCGTGCTGGGGTCTTCGACAGGCCTCTCCCAATCGTGGGTTCGCACAGGTCAACACGTGCGATTCCGCCGGTCACGGCCCGATCCTTTGCACCGCGCACGCTGTTTTGAGCCGCTCCGAGATAATAAAAAAGGACGAAGCCGAGCTTCACGCTCGTGGATTTCAGATTCATGTCGTCGGCAGCGGTCCTCTGACCGTGGAGTGGGGTCTCCGCTTTCTCCGGCCAACGTTTATATTGGTTCTTCACTTATTTCAGCTACCGGAATGAGCAGCGGCACCGAGGATGGGGGCATAGGCTCGGGGTCCACCGAAGACGATTCCGGGTCCAGGCAGCGCTCCCCGACCTCCTACTTCAAGGAAAAGCCCGTCAAGGTGGGCGAGGAGCTCGACGTGACGGTCTCCGAGGTGAGCAGGCGCGGCGACGGCGTCGCCCGGGTCCAGGGCTTCGTCATCTTCATCCCGACAGCGAAGCAGGGGACGCAGGCCAAGATACGGATCAAGGAGATCCGCCCCAACTTTGCGACCGCCGAGATAATCGAGGGCGGCTCCCCTAGCTAGGGACGCCACCAGTCGAAGCCGAGAAAGTCCGCCTTGCGCGACTCGGCGTCCACCACCGCTATTATGAACTGCTTCCTCACCGTGGTGGCGAGCCTCCCCGACCTCACCATCCCTGTGGCTGTGACGCGCTCCTTGTCGCTCTCGACCTGGACGAGGTATGGGGCGTGGTCGATCCCAGGGCCGTGCTCGTAGACGGCGAAGTCGGAGCCGAACTTTATCCCCGGCCCGACGACGAAGCCCGACTCGCGGAGGAGGCTGTAGACCAGGTACTGCTCCCGGAAGTTCGGGTACCCCTGGGCGCACATGGCCTCGAGCTCCTTGGCCGAGAGGACATCCCCCGCGGCGCTCTCGACCTTGAGCTTCTTCTTCTTGACGAGGTAGTAGCTCTCCATGAGGTCGAGGATCAGGGGGGCGTCGAACTCAAAGTCCTTGGGCTTTGGTATCCCGAGCGGCTTGCCGTAGTACGAGTCCTTGAAGAGCCTCCTCGAGGCCTCTACGTCCCACACGACTATCCTGTTCTCGAACAGCCTGCCCGTCGCTGCCTTGGGTGGGTGCGGCAACCTGAGGGCCGGCGCAACCGCGACTATATCTGCGTGTGGGCTAGACGCCCAGCGCGACGATGGTGGTGGCGTCGGCCGCCGTCAGGGCGGCGTCGGCCGTGTCCTCTATGGCCTGGGCGAGGTCGCGCATCGTGATGAGGTCCCGGTAGCCGTGGACGGACTTTATCAGCTCGGTTATCAGCTCTCGGTGCCTGGTGTCTATCTCGCTCTCGAGCTTCTGCACCTGGGTGGCCATCTCGATCGACTGGTCGGGGTTGATGGACAGGGCCCTGACGCAGTCGTTCTGCTTCGAGATCGCCTCGATCAGCGTGTTCAGCAGGTCGTTGTAGGCCTCCCTGTACTTTTTCAGCCGGATGACGTTCCGCCGCACCTGGGATAGCTTGAAGGCGCACCCGTTGAGGTGACCGACCACGCTCTCGATCGCGAAGGCGACCCGGAGAAGGTCCTCCTTGTTCATCAGGAGGGTACCGACCTGCGCGAGCTCCCTGATGAGCGACCTCCTCAGCGTGACCACGTCCTCCTCCGCCTTCTTGACCCTCTCGAGGCAAGACTTCACGACGGCCTTGTCGTTCGATATGACGGCCTGGAACTCCTCCCTGAGGACCCGCCCGGCGTCGGTCACCCTCCTGACCTCGTCCTCCAGGACCAGGAGCGTCCTACGCCGAGCCTGAAGGTCTGCCTCAGAACCTGACAACCCTCTCCCCCGCATAGGCAATGAATGTTGAGAATATAAGATAGGGGGAAATTAGCAGCCGTAGGACTCTGGCCGGCCGACTCCCTTTTATCGAGGGGCGGCCTCCGAACCCAGGGAACGGGCATGGACAGCCCCGAGGGACACCCCGCCGGCAGGACCCTGTTCCTGACCGCCCTGGCGGCCGCGTTCGCGCTGTCCCTCGCGGTGTCGTTCGAGCCCAGAGCTGCGGCCTCCCAGCCTTCCACGGTCGTGGTCGACTTCAGCGTGCCCGTCGACCCTGGTTCATCGAGCCTCGTCTCCCAAGCGGTCTCGACGGCGGAGTCGTCCGGCGCCCCAGCCATCCTGATCGAGATGAACACTCCCGGAGGCCTGCTGAGCGACATGACCGGGATAATCGACTCGATAGAGCAGGCCAACCAGTCGGGGATACCGACCTACACGTACGTCCCTCCCGACGCGCTCGCGGCGTCGGCGGGGAGCTA
>Ga0335077_10004157_pt1 | contig 17644 bp, 11 predicted proteins | sample Lox_Sample_31_FD_207151 | JGI IMG/M metagenome (GOLD analysis project Ga0335077, IMG submission 207151) | Soil microbial communities from Loxahatchee National Wildlife Refuge, Florida, United States - Lox_Sample_3.1 | ecosystem: Environmental > Terrestrial > Soil > Wetlands | place: USA... | reverse complement strand
CGGCCCGAGCCTGGCGGTAGACACCGCCTGCTCCTCCTCATTGACGGCACTGCACCTCGCATCGCGCAGCCTGGAAGCCGGCGAATGCGATCTCGCACTCGCAGGCGGAGTCAATCTCATCTTGTCGCCCGAGCTGGGCCTGGTGTTCTCCCAGGCCGGAATGATGGCGGCCGATGGGCGCTGCAAGACCTTCGATGCGGCTGCCGACGGCTATGTCCGCGGCGAGGGATGCGGAGTAGTGGTGCTGAAGCGCCTGGCAGATGCGGTGCGCGATGGCGACGCCGTGCTCGCAGTGATTCGCGGATCTGCGATCAACCAGGACGGGCGCAGTAACGGGCTCACCGCACCCAATGGTCCCGCGCAGGAGGCGGTCATGCGTCAAGCATTGACGCATGCCGGGCTGGAGGCGGCGGAGATCGACTATGTCGAGTGCCACGGCACCGGAACTGCGCTGGGCGATCCGATCGAGGTCCAGGCACTCGCGCGCGTGTACGGCGAGCAGCGCTCAGCGGAACGGCCGTTACTGATTGGCTCGGTCAAGACCAATATCGGGCATCTGGAGCCGGCGGCGGGCATCGCCGGTTTCATGAAGGTCGTGCTTGCGCTGCGGCACAGAACGATTCCGGCGCATCTCAACTTCTCCACGCCCAATCCACGTGTGTCCTGGCAAGACCTGCCCGTGCAAGTGGTGACCGCGGCGAGGTCCTGGCCACGGGACTCGGTATGCAGAGCAGGCGTCAGCTCGTTCGGGTTCGGCGGCACCAACGCACACGTGATTGTGGAGGAAGCCGAGGCGCGCGAGGCGGCGGTGGAGTCAGGCGAGCCGGAGCGCGGGGTGCACGTGCTGGCGCTGTCGGCCAAGAGCGAGGCGGCGCTGCAGGAATTGGCGGGGCGCTACGCGCGGCACATCGGTGAGCACGAAGAGCAGGCGCTGGGCGAGATCTGCCACACGGCCAACACCGGGCGGGCGCAGTTTGCGCATCGGCTGGTGGCGCTGGGGGCGCAGCGCTCGGCGCTGGTGAAGCAGCTGAGCGAAGCGGGAGATGCGCAAGCGCGGGGGCTGATTCGCGCCCAGGCCGCGCGGGTGGCGCCGAAGGTGGCGTTCTTGTTCACCGGGCAGGGTGCCCAGTACGCTGGCATGGGGCGCGAGCTCTACGCGAGCGCGCCGGTGTTCCGCCAGGCCATCGATCGGTGCGCCGAGCTGCTGCAGGGCGAGCTCGAGGTGGCGCTTTGCGAGCTGCTGTGGGGCGAGGCGAGCGGGAAGTTGAACCAGACGCGCTATACCCAGCCGGCATTGTTTGCGCTGGAGTACGCGCTGGCCATGCAGTGGCAGGCCTGGGGGGTGCAGCCGGGGCTGCTGCTGGGCCACAGCGTGGGCGAGGTGGTGGCCGCGTGCATCGCCGGGGTGTTCAGTCTCGAAGACGGGCTGAAGCTGATTGCGGCGCGCGGGCGCTTGATGGAGGCCACCGCGGAGGGGGCGATGGTTGCGGTGCTGGCGGCTCCGGAGCTGGTGCAGGCGCGCGTGGTTGCCGGAAGCCGAGTGGTGATCGCGGCCCACAACGGGCCGAGCAACACCGTGATCGCGGGCCCGCCCGCGGCGGTGCAGGCGCTGGTGCAGGGGTTGCATGCAGCGGGCATCGAAACGCATGCTCTGGCGGTCACGCGCGCGTTTCATTCTCCGTCCATGCAGCCGATCCTGGACGCCTTCGAGCAAGTGGCGCGCGCGATCCGCTACCAGCCCGCGCGCATTCCGGTGATCTCCAATGAGAGCGGGGCGCTGGCGGGGCCGCAGATCAGCACCCCCGAGTACTGGGTGCGCCACATCGCGGTGCCGGTCCAATTTGCCGCTGGCATGCAAGCGCTGCAGGCCCAGGGGCCGGGGGTGTACCTGGAGATCGGGCCGGGGGCGACCCTGCTGGGAATGGGGCGGCGTTGCGTGAGCGGCGAGGGCGCGCAGTGGCTGGCCTCGCTGCACCCCTCGCGCGAGCCGTGGGTGCAGATCAGCGAGAGCCTGGGGCGGCTGTACGTGAGCGGGGTAGCGGTGGATTGGGCCGCATTCGATGCGGGTCACACACGCCGGCGTGTGACGCTGCCCACCTATGCCTTCCAAAGACAACGCTACTGGTTCAGCGAAACCGAGCAGGCCGGCGGCGCGCTAAGCGCGGGGCAGGCGGGGCTGCTGCCCTATGACGCGTGGCTGGGCAACGAGATGCACAGCGGCTCGGGCGAGGTGCTGTATGTGCAGCGCTACACACCCAGTGCGCCGTTGCCGCTGCAGGATCATCGGCTACACGGCAGGATGTTTCTGCCGGCGGCAGCGCACGCGGTGAGCGCTCTGGCGGGGGCGCAGCGCCTGCTCGAGGCGACACCCGCTGTGCTGGAGAACCTGGCCGTGGACGCGGCGCTGGAGCTAGGCGAGCAGGGCAGCCGCTTGCTGCAATACGCCTTTGTCCCCGATGGCAAGGGTGGCTACAGCTGGCGTGCATACAGCCGCGCCGATGCTGCGCCCAGCAAGCCGGGGGACTGGCGCTCGCATGCGAGCGGTCGCATCGTGCCGGGGCAAGCCGGGGCGCGGGAGCCGCTGTTGCCACAAGCGCGGCAGCAGTTGCTCGAGCGCTGCCCGCACAGCCTGCAGCGCGAGGCGCTCTACGAGCGGCTTACGCAGCTGGGCTACGGCTACGGGCCGGCGTTTCGCGGCATCGCGCAGCTGCACTGGAATGAGGCCGAGGCGATCGCGCGCATCGAGCCGCAGCCGGATACGCATGCCGCCGGTTTGCCGGTGTCCGCAGCGCTGCTCGATGCCTGCTTCCAAAGCGCGCTGTTCGCGGCCTTCATCCCCGGTGCCGACACCGAGCAGCTGTACGTTCCGGTGGGTGTGGATCGACTGCACATCTACGAGCCGATCCAGGGCCCGCTGTGGTGCCATTGCACCCTGCGCAGCGCCGATCACGCAGGCGAGATGCTGGTGGCGGATCTACGCGTGTACCACGACAGCGGCGAGCTGGCCGCGCAGATCGAGGGCTTGTGCGGGCGGCGCGTGGCGCAGGCGCTGCTGCGCCATCGGCTCGAGGCGCAGGAGTGGCTCTACGAGCTGCAGTGGGTGGCGCAGCCGCTGCCCGAGGCGCACGCGCCGGTGAGCCAACCGCAAGGCGCTGTGCTGATCTTCGCCGACGCCGGGGGGCTGGGCGAGCAGCTTGCCGCGCGCTTGCGCCGCGAGGGTGTGCCAAGCGCGTGCGTGTATCGAGGCGAGAAGCGGCGCGCGGGGTCGTCGCGCTATGACATCGATGCCGGCTGCGCGCAGGACTTTGCGTGGCTGCTCTCCGAGGTGGCGCAACACCAGGGGGCCCCGCGCGCGATCGTCTACCTGTGGGGGCAGGACGCGGCTGCGGCAGAGGAGCTCGATGCGGCGCGCCTGCTGGCCGATCAGCGCATGCAGTGCGGGGCAGTAGTGCAGCTGATTCAGGCGCTGCACGCGATGCGCTGGGCGCCGCGGCTGTGGCTCATCACCCGCGGGGCGCAGGCGCTGAGCGCGGGCGAGGCGGTTGGCGCTTTGAGCGCCAGCAGTCTGTGGGGGCTGGGCCGCAGCATCGAGTTCGAGCACGAGGAGCTGCGCTGCGTGCGCTTGGATCTGGATCCTGCGCTGCGCGAGGTGCAAGCGCAGGCGGGGCTGCTGCAGCAGGAGCTGCAAGCCGACGGGGCGGAGACCCAGATCGCATACCGCGGCGAGCGCTATGTAGCACGCTTGGCACATGCCGCGCAGCCTCAAGCGCTGGCCCCGGTGGCCATGCGCGCCGATGCGACCTATCTGATCTCGGGCGGATTGGGGAGCCTGGGACTGGTGTTCGCGCGCTGGCTGGTGGAGCAAGGCGCGCGGCAGCTGGTGCTGCTGGGCCGGCGGCCGCCCACAGCAGCCGGGGCGGCCGAGCTCGACGGCCTGCGCGCGCAGGGTGCGCGCGTGGAGGTGTTGGGTGTGGATGTGGCCGATCACAGCGCCTTGGAGCACGCTTGGGGCAAGCTTGCCGGGACGCTGCCGCCGCTGGCCGGAGTGATCCATGCTGCCGGGGTATTGCGCGACGGGCTGATCACCACACAGCGGTGGGCCGAGTTCGAGTCGGTGCTCGCACCCAAGGTGCTCGGTGCGTGGAACCTGCACCGGCTCACCGCGGGGATGCAGTTGGACTTCTTCGTGCTGTTCTCCTCGGCCGCCTCGCTGATTGGATCGCCGGGGCAGGGCGCGTACGCGGCCGCCAATGCCTTCTTGGATGCGCTGGCCTGGCAGCGGCGCAGTCAAGGGCTCACTGCCACCAGCATCAACTGGGGGCCGTGGTCGGCGGGCATGGCCGCAGAGAGCGGAGCCGACGTACGCCTGCGCCGCAGCGGCATGCGTGCCATCGAGGTGGAGCAGGGCGTGCTGCTGTTTGCGCACCTCCTGGCCGCGCAAGCCACGCAGATGGGCGTGATGAGCGTGGACTGGGCACGCGCGGCCTCCGAAATGAATGCGAGCTCGAAGCCGGTGTTCGAATCTCTGGTGGAGGCGCGACACGCCCCGCAGCCTGCAGACAAGGATCTCCTACGCCGGACGTTCGAGGCGCTTCCGCAAGAGCAGCGCAAGGCGTTTCTGATCGAGCGGATCGGGGAGCGCGTGAGCGCGGTGATGGGCTTGCACGGATCGGTCGATCCGCACCAGCCGTTGCGGGAGCTCGGCCTGGACTCGCTGATGGCGGTGGAGCTGCGCAACGATCTCGCGCGCGAGCTCGGCCGCGAGCTCCCGGCCACCATGCTGTTCGATTATCCGTCGGTCGACGCCTTGGCTTCGTTCGTCCTGTCCGAGCTCGCTCCGCCGCCGGCAGCAGCTCCGCCCGAGACAAGCGGGACATGGGACGAAGAGCTGGACGCGATCGAGCAACTTTCCGACGCAGAGATTGAGCAGATGCTCGGCGCCGTGCCGGGCGAATCGAGCGAGAGGCGCGAATGGGCGACGATTTCCTGAAACGCATCAGTTCCCTGTCCCAGAAGCAGCTCGTGCTGCTGGCGGGCAAGCTGCAAGCCAAGCTGGAGGGCATCGAAGCCGCTCGGCAGGAGCCGGTGGCGGTGATCGGCCTCGGGTGCCGATTCCCCGGCGGAGGGGATAGCCCCGAAGCGTTCTGGCGCGTGCTCGAGGAAGGCGTGAATTGTGCCCGGCTGGTGGGTCGCGATCGCTGGGATATGGATGCCTTCTACGATCCGGATCCTGCTGTACCCGGAAAGATGTACACGCGGCACGCGGCGCTGCTCGACACAGTCGACGACTTCGACGCGGAATTCTTCAGCGTTCCCGCCGGCGAGGCGGGAAAGATGGATCCTCAGCAACGCCTGCTGCTGGAGGTCGCATGGGAGGCGATCGAAAATGCGGGATACGCACCCCCTCGACTATCGGGTTCGCGCACTGCCGTATTTGTCGGGGTGATGAACCACGACTACGAACATCTCCAGAACCTGCGTCGAGCCTTCGATGACATTTCGGGTTATGTGGGCGTGGGCACCGCGCTCAGCGTGGCCGCCGGACGACTGTCCTATTTTCTGGGGCTCAAGGGCCCGAGCGTCGCACTGGATACGGCGTGCTCCTCGTCTCTGGTGACGGTTCACCTGGCCTGCCAGAGCCTGCGCCATCGGGAATCCGATCTCGCGCTCGCCGGTGGCGTCAACCTGATCTTGTCGCCAACGACGATGATCGCGGAATCCAAAGCCATGATGCTAGCGCCCGATGGGCGCTGCAAGACTTTCGATGCGTCGGCGGACGGCTACGGGCGCGGCGAGGGCTGCGGGATCGTGGTCCTGAAGCGGTTGGCAGACGCGAGGCGCGATGGCGATACCGTGCTCGCGGTGATTCGCGGGTCTGCGGTGAATCAGGATGGACGCAGCCAGGGGTTGACGGCTCCGAACGGGCCGGCGCAGCAAGCCGTGATCGAGGCTGCGCTCGCCAATGCCGGCGTGCAACCACAAGACGTCGATTATGTGGAAGCCCATGGCACCGGCACTCCACTGGGCGATCCAATCGAGATCCAGGCGCTGGGCGCTGTCTATGGGGCGGCGCGTGCGAACGGCACTCCCTTGTTGGTAGGCTCGGTCAAGACCAACGTCGGGCACCTGGAGTCGGCAGCCGGTGTGGCCGGGTTGATCAAGTTGATTTTGGCTTTGCAGCACCGGACCATCCCTGCGCATCTGAATCTGCAGAAGGTCAATCCGCACATCGATCTCGAGCGTCACCAGGTGGCCGTTCCTACTGCGGCCACACCGTGGCCGACAAAGAACGGCAAGAAGCGAGTCGGGGCGACCAGCTCATTCGGCTTCAGCGGCACCAACGCACACGTGATTGTGGAGGAAGCCGAGGCGCGCGAGGCGGCGGTGGAGTCAGGCGAGCCGGAGCGCGGGGTGCACGTGCTGGCGCTGTCGGCCAAGAGCGAGGCGGCGCTGCAGGAATTGGCGGGGCGCTACGCGCGGCACATCGGTGAGCACGAAGAGCAGGCGCTGGGCGAGATCTGCCACACGGCCAACACCGGGCGGGCGCAGTTTGCGCATCGGCTGGTGGCGCTGGGGGCGCAGCGCTCGGCGCTGGTGAAGCAGCTGAGCGAAGCGGGAGATGCGCAAGCGCGGGGGCTGATTCGCGCCCAGGCCGCGCGGGTGGCGCCGAAGGTGGCGTTCTTGTTCACCGGGCAGGGTGCCCAGTACGCTGGCATGGGGCGCGAGCTCTACGCGAGCGCGCCGGTGTTCCGCCAGGCCATCGATCGGTGCGCCGAGCTGCTGCAGGGCGAGCTCGAGGTGGCGCTTTGCGAGCTGCTGTGGGGCGAGGCGAGCGGGAAGTTGAACCAGACGCGCTATACCCAGCCGGCATTGTTTGCGCTGGAGTACGCGCTGGCCATGCAGTGGCAGGCCTGGGGGGTGCAGCCGGGGCTGCTGCTGGGCCACAGCGTGGGCGAGGTGGTGGCCGCGTGCATCGCCGGGGTGTTCAGTCTCGAAGACGGGCTGAAGCTGATTGCGGCGCGCGGGCGCTTGATGGAGGCCACCGCGGAGGGGGCGATGGTTGCGGTGCTGGCGGCTCCGGAGCTGGTGCAGGCGCGCGTGGTTGCCGGAAGCCGAGTGGTGATCGCGGCCCACAACGGGCCGAGCAACACCGTGATCGCGGGCCCGCCCGCGGCGGTGCAGGCGCTGGTGCAGGGGTTGCATGCAGCGGGCATCGAAACGCATGCTCTGGCGGTCACGCGCGCGTTTCATTCTCCGTCCATGCAGCCGATCCTGGACGCCTTCGAGCAAGTGGCGCGCGCGATCCGCTACCAGCCCGCGCGCATTCCGGTGATCTCCAATGAGAGCGGGGCGCTGGCGGGGCCGCAGATCAGCACCCCCGAGTACTGGGTGCGCCACATCGCGGTGCCGGTCCAATTTGCCGCTGGCATGCAAGCGCTGCAGGCCCAGGGGCCGGGGGTGTACCTGGAGATCGGGCCGGGGGCGACCCTGCTGGGAATGGGGCGGCGTTGCGTGAGCGGCGAGGGCGCGCAGTGGCTGGCCTCGCTGCACCCCTCGCGCGAGCCGTGGGTGCAGATCAGCGAGAGCCTGGGGCGGCTGTACGTGAGCGGGGTAGCGGTGGATTGGGCCGCATTCGATGCGGGTCACACACGCCGGCGTGTGACGCTGCCCACCTATGCCTTCCAAAGACAACGCTACTGGTTCAGCGAAACCGAGCAGGCCGGCGGCGCGCTAAGCGCGGGGCAGGCGGGGCTGCTGCCCTATGACGCGTGGCTGGGCAACGAGATGCACAGCGGCTCGGGCGAGGTGCTGTATGTGCAGCGCTACACACCCAGTGCGCCGTTGCCGCTGCAGGATCATCGGCTACACGGCAGGATGTTTCTGCCGGCGGCAGCGCACGCGGTGAGCGCTCTGGCGGGGGCGCAGCGCCTGCTCGAGGCGACACCCGCTGTGCTGGAGAACCTGGCCGTGGACGCGGCGCTGGAGCTAGGCGAGCAGGGCAGCCGCTTGCTGCAATACGCCTTTGTCCCCGATGGCAAGGGTGGCTACAGCTGGCGTGCATACAGCCGCGCCGATGCTGCGCCCAGCAAGCCGGGGGACTGGCGCTCGCATGCGAGCGGTCGCATCGTGCCGGGGCAAGCCGGGGCGCGGGAGCCGCTGTTGCCACAAGCGCGGCAGCAGTTGCTCGAGCGCTGCCCGCACAGCCTGCAGCGCGAGGCGCTCTACGAGCGGCTTACGCAGCTGGGCTACGGCTACGGGCCGGCGTTTCGCGGCATCGCGCAGCTGCACTGGAATGAGGCCGAGGCGATCGCGCGCATCGAGCCGCAGCCGGATACGCATGCCGCCGGTTTGCCGGTGTCCGCAGCGCTGCTCGATGCCTGCTTCCAAAGCGCGCTGTTCGCGGCCTTCATCCCCGGTGCCGACACCGAGCAGCTGTACGTTCCGGTGGGTGTGGATCGACTGCACATCTACGAGCCGATCCAGGGCCCGCTGTGGTGCCATTGCACCCTGCGCAGCGCCGATCACGCAGGCGAGATGCTGGTGGCGGATCTACGCGTGTACCACGACAGCGGCGAGCTGGCCGCGCAGATCGAGGGCTTGTGCGGGCGGCGCGTGGCGCAGGCGCTGCTGCGCCATCGGCTCGAGGCGCAGGAGTGGCTCTACGAGCTGCAGTGGGTGGCGCAGCCGCTGCCCGAGGCGCACGCGCCGGTGAGCCAACCGCAAGGCGCTGTGCTGATCTTCGCCGACGCCGGGGGGCTGGGCGAGCAGCTTGCCGCGCGCTTGCGCCGCGAGGGTGTGCCAAGCGCGTGCGTGTATCGAGGCGAGAAGCGGCGCGCGGGGTCGTCGCGCTATGACATCGATGCCGGCTGCGCGCAGGACTTTGCGTGGCTGCTCTCCGAGGTGGCGCAACACCAGGGGGCCCCGCGCGCGATCGTCTACCTGTGGGGGCAGGACGCGGCTGCGGCAGAGGAGCTCGATGCGGCGCGCCTGCTGGCCGATCAGCGCATGCAGTGCGGGGCAGTAGTGCAGCTGATTCAGGCGCTGCACGCGATGCGCTGGGCGCCGCGGCTGTGGCTCATCACCCGCGGGGCGCAGGCGCTGAGCGCGGGCGAGGCGGTTGGCGCTTTGAGCGCCAGCAGTCTGTGGGGGCTGGGCCGCAGCATCGAGTTCGAGCACGAGGAGCTGCGCTGCGTGCGCTTGGATCTGGATCCTGCGCTGCGCGAGGTGCAAGCGCAGGCGGGGCTGCTGCAGCAGGAGCTGCAAGCCGACGGGGCGGAGACCCAGATCGCATACCGCGGCGAGCGCTATGTAGCACGCTTGGCACATGCCGCGCAGCCTCAAGCGCTGGCCCCGGTGGCCATGCGCGCCGATGCGACCTATCTGATCTCGGGCGGATTGGGGAGCCTGGGACTGGTGTTCGCGCGCTGGCTGGTGGAGCAAGGCGCGCGGCAGCTGGTGCTGCTGGGCCGGCGGCCGCCCACAGCAGCCGGGGCGGCCGAGCTCGACGGCCTGCGCGCGCAGGGTGCGCGCGTGGAGGTGTTGGGTGTGGATGTGGCCGATCACAGCGCCTTGGAGCACGCTTGGGGCAAGCTTGCCGGGACGCTGCCGCCGCTGGCCGGAGTGATCCATGCTGCCGGGGTATTGCGCGACGGGCTGATCACCACACAGCGGTGGGCCGAGTTCGAGTCGGTGCTCGCACCCAAGGTGCTCGGTGCGTGGAACCTGCACCGGCTCACCGCGGGGATGCAGTTGGACTTCTTCGTGCTGTTCTCCTCGGCCGCCTCGCTGATTGGATCGCCGGGGCAGGGCGCGTACGCGGCCGCCAATGCCTTCTTGGATGCGCTGGCCTGGCAGCGGCGCAGTCAAGGGCTCACTGCCACCAGCATCAACTGGGGGCCGTGGTCGGCGGGCATGGCCGCAGAGAGCGGAGCCGACGTACGCCTGCGCCGCAGCGGCATGCGTGCCATCGAGGTGGAGCAGGGCGTGCTGCTGTTTGCGCACCTCCTGGCCGCGCAAGCCACGCAGATGGGCGTGATGAGCGTGGACTGGGCACGCGCGGCCTCCGAAATGAATGCGAGCTCGAAGCCGGTGTTCGAGCTCGTCGCGCCCGCCACAGAAACGGAGGAGCCCGGCTATCAGCAGCTCGTCGCGCAGATCCGCAGTGCACCGCAGGAACAACAGTGGACTTTGCTGGTGAACCATGTTCGGGAAGAGATCGCCGAGATCCTGCAGCTCGATTCGCTCGAGGACGTCGATCCGGATGAAAACCTGTTCGACTTGGGTTTCGATTCGATGAGCGCAGTGCAGCTGCGCAACAACGTGCGCACCCGATTCGGCCTAGTGTCGCCGCCGACGTTGCTCGCGACGCACCCGACCGCAGCGCAGCTAGCCAACTACTTCGCCGAAGAGCTCCTGGAGCGGAAGCCGGAAGCTGAGCCTGTCCTTGCGTGAGCACGATGCCTATCGAAAGTAACATTGACGTGTGCACATGAGTGCACGAGTATTGGACGGCCTATGGCGGAGCAACACGCGGCAAGAAAGGAACTGGGGGACATCTTGGATTCGAAGTTGTTCCGAGTCCTGAGCGAGCCCGTTCGCGTGGAGATCTTGCGCTGCCTGATGGTGCACGGCCGGATGGACGTCGGAGCCGTCGGTCAGCGCATGCCGCAGGATCGATCCGTGATCTCGCGCCATCTGGGCCTCATGCAGGAGGTCGGGCTGCTCAATTGCGAGAAACAGGGACGATATACATACTACGAGCTCAATGGGCCGTTCATCCTGGAGCGGCTGGCGAGCATGCTGCGCGACATCTACCGCTACTACCAGGGCTGCTGTCCCGAGAAGTTGAACCGATGAGCTTTTCTGTTGTGTAGATATGCATTCGTGCGCACACCTGCATGCTCGTAGCGCCAAACCGATGGCGGCTCAAGCCGTCGGCGCGCTGCCCAGCGCCGCTCGACTGCATGTTTCGCATTTCTGAGCCTACTAAGGAGATGAACATGGAAAACGCGTTCGCACAGATTCCCGACCTCACCACCCGCGAGCAGGCGCTCCTGCAATTCTTATCTTGCATCGCTCTGCACGCGGAGGTCGAGGAGGCCGATGTCGAAGCCGCCGGATTCGACGAAAGACAAATCCGCGCGCTGAAGGAGACGCTGAGCCAGGTCGAGCGCGGGTCGTCGAGCAACAGCCCGACCCTGTCCGCGCTGCTGGCGAAAACCCTGAAGTCGAGCTGCTGCTCGTAACGGTCCGGGCGGGGAAGGTCCGCGAGAGCTTTCCCTTCGGTCCGATGGGTTTCATCTCACACAACAACCCCTGCGCATCGTCTTCCCAGAGAACGTCATGGACTTGGTTGTTCTGAAGCAGGTCGCGAAGAGCTACCGCATGGATGCGGTGGGTGTGCCGGCGTTGAGCGATATCAACCTGGAGATCCGCCCCAACAGGTTTACTGTCATATCGGGCCCCTCGGGCAGCGGCAAGACCACTCTGCTCAATCTGATCGGCTGTATCGATCAGGCGGACCAGGGAGAGATCATCATCGCCGGGCAGCCGGTGCAGCAGCTTTCGGACGATGCGCTGTCCGATTTCCGGGTCCGGCATATCGGGTTCATCTTTCAGAACTTCAACCTGTTGCCGGTTCTCACTGCATACGAGAACGTAGAGTATCCCTTGCTGCTCGCCAGGCTACCCGCCGCGAAACGGCAGCAGAGAGTGCGCGACCTGCTGGATGCGGTGGAGCTCACCGACAAGGCCCATCACCTCCCTGGACAGCTCTCCGGCGGGCAGCGGCAACGCGTGGCGATCGCCCGTGCATTGGCACCGGCGCCGCAAATGGTGCTCGCCGATGAGCCCACCGCTAACCTGGACAGTCAAACGGGGGCGGCGATCATCGGCCTGATGCGGCGGATGCAGCGGGAGCAACAGGTTTCGTTCGTGTTCTCGTCGCACGACTCCAAAGTGCTGGCGGAAGCTGACGATGCGGTGATGCTCCGCGACGGCCGTATCGAGGCGATCGAGCGCCGCGGAAACGGGAGCGCGCCTGCACACTGAAGGTTTGTCAGCTTCCGCGCGGCAACCTGTTGCGTCGCGGGAGCTCATCGCAGGTTCTTGCGCCAAGTGTAGGAGGATTGAAATGGGGTACGTCACGCGCTTCCACGTCGTTGGCCTGGTGCTGTCGGCCCTGGTGAGCGGTGTCTACGGCGCTCCGAGCGGCCAGGAGATCTTGGCTGCGAGTGACGGCGTCCGCAATCCCGACAAGCCGTTCGGTCTCACGGTGACGCTGGTGGAATACCGGAACGGGAAGCAGACCGACAGCAATACGCTCACGGTCTACTCCAAAGCCGAAGCCAACAGCGGCCAATTCCGCAGCCTGATCCGCTTCGTTGCACCGGCGCGCGACGAGAACAAGCTCATGCTGAAGAACGGCAACGACCTGTGGTTCTACGACCCGTCGAGCAAGGCCAGCATCCGCATCTCGCCGCAGCAGCGGCTCCTGGGGCAGGCAGCGAACGGTGACGTGGTCACAGTCAACTTGGCGAAGGACTACAAAGCAGACCTGGTGGGCGACGAGGATCTGCTCGATGGCGAGCGGCAGACCCGTCATTGCTACAAGCTGGCGCTGGCGGAAGTCTCGCCCGACGTCACCTATCATCACATCGAAATGTGGATCGAGACCTCGAGCAGCCGGCCGGTAAAGGCGAAGTTCTACGCCGAAAGCGGAAAGCTGTTGAAGACCGCGTACTACCGCCACTACCAGCGCGAGCTAGGCTTGGAGCGACCCACCGAGACCGTGATCATCGATGGCCTCGACCCGAAGTGGGTGACCGTGATGCGATACGCCGACTACGCCTGGCGCGAAGTTCCGGAAAGCTGGCTGCAGCGGGATTACCTGCCGCGCTTCAAGCCTGAGTGAGTCGGGCGTGCCTCGGATTCCCAGGGCTGGCGCGGATCGGAGTGCACGGTGGCGGCGCAAACGGCGCGGCGTTAGTAGAGTTCGGCGTGGCGTTGCCGTCATCACCGATCGGCGTGTCCCGCTCGAGTGTGTCGCTTCCGACCGGAAGCGGTCCCGAGAGCGTTACAGGGAAGCCCGGATGACGAGGTACGCGACCCCGCTGATGATGGCGGCGATGGGAAGCGTAAGTACCCAAGAGAGCAGGATCCCAGAGACGACCCGCTTGGATGCAGTGCCGTTGACCAGCCCGATGGCGCTGATGGCTCCGACGGACACGTGGGTCGTCGACACGGGAAGCCCAAGACGGCTTGCGACGATCACCAGAAAAGCAGTCACGACGTTGGCAGTGAGGGCTTGACCGTCATTCATCCGCGAGATGTCCTTGCTCATGGTCTTGGCGACCTTGGCTGCGCTGAGCCAGCCGCCGATGGCCATAGCCGCAGCGATCGCGACGGCACCGAAGCGGATGTTGAGAGCGTGGACGATCATCAGCAGACCCAGGAGCTTGGGTGTGTCGTTGAGCCCGCGGGCGAAACTGACTGAAGCCGCGCTCACGTAGTGCACGCCGTCAACGAGCCGCTGGACCGGGACCCCGAAGGCCGTGCCTTGGTACTTGACGACGCAATCGGCCTGCGAACCGACGACGATTCTGGGCGAGGGCAGGTGCGGCAGCGCCATCGCGTAATTCTGCCGAACGGCATCGAACTGAAGGCGACGCACAGGCACGAATTGCGCAGTCCCGACGCATACGCAGGTCTCGCGTGTGATGTTGAACCGGATCGCCAGCCGATGCAGGAGTTGATACAGGGGCACGGTCAAGCCGACAGCCAGGATCGGCCCGAGCAGAAGTGGCGCGACGAATGCCGCTCCGAGCTTGGACAGATTGAGCGCAGAGCCCGCAGCGACGAAACCGGCGCCGACCAGCGCGCCGGTCAGCCCATGTGTCGTCGAGACCGGGAACCCGCGCAGCGTTGCCAAGACGACCGTACAAGCAGCCCCGGCGGCCACCGCCATCAAAAACGGAGGTGAGGCCGCCACGACGTCAGGGACCAATCCTTTGCCCGAAAACGCCTTGATCAAACCTTCGGCGAGGAACACGGAGCTCACGCTGCCGGCCAGCGTCGTCACCGTGCCGAGCGACAGCGCGCCCTTGTAGGTCGCGGTGCTGCTGCCGAACAGCGTAGCCACACCTTTGAAGTTGTCGTTCGCGCCGTTGGCGTAGCCGACGAACAGCGTCAACAAGAACAGCATCGACAGAAGGATCATGAGCCTCACTCCCAGCGCAATACGGTTGCGCCGCGCCGACGCAGCGCGGTGAGCGGCACCGCGGCGCCGATCGGACAGGTTTTGCGGAGCATCTCGGGATCCCTGCGTGAGATGCGCCTCGTGTCGTTTCCGAACAGCTTTTACCGTGGTGCCGACGCAGTCACGGTAGCGGGAGGCAAAGCGTGGAGGAATAGGCCGATCGATATAGGCACCGCGCGAGGGTACCCGGCGAGCACGCCGCGCCGGCTGGTCTGCGGACTACACAGGAGTCCGGGCTACAGATCAAGCTGAGTGCTACCCGCAGCCCTGGCCTACATCGATCACTGACTGAGCGCGGGCGAAGCTGGATGGGGGCAGTATGTTCGACGCCGTCTGACTCAGCGAGCTATCCCGAGGTGCCGGAGGATGAAGTGCGCGATTCCAGCGTAGTCGGTCAGGGAAAACACCGGCAATTCGGTCTGCGGGTCTGCGTCGCTCGCAAGCGCTACGATGTGCGCATCGGTCGGAAACACGGGTGGTTTGTTGTTGGCGCGCCGATAGACCTCCAGCTTGGGGATCGGCTGCCGCTTGAATCCTTCCACGAGCACCAGGTCACAAGGGGAGAGACGCGCGAGCTGTTGGGGTAGCTCGGGCTCGGGCGCGCCGCGCAACTCGTGCATCAACACCCATCGCATGTCTGACGCCAACAGGATTTCTTTCGCGCCCGCCTGGCGCTGACGCCAGGAGTCTTTGCCCGGCGTGTCGACGTCGAAGCCGTGGTGGGTATGCTTGATCACAGAGACCGATAGGCCCATTCCGGTCAATACGGGAATCACGCCCTCGATCACGGTGGTCTTCCCGCTGCCGGATGGACCCGCGAGGCCGAACACGCGCCGGGTCATTCGGATCTGGAGCGATTGGTGCGCAGTAACCACCGCGCGAATAGTGTCGCCGCTGCGCCTCCGAGGGCCTGTCCCCCGATGAACACAGGCACGCTTTGAGGCGAGATCCCGGCGAACGTGTCGGTCACCGAGCGGGCCAAGGTTACAGCGGGATTAGCGAAGGACGTCGACGAGGTGAACCAGTACGCACTCGTAATAAAGGCGGCGACCGCGACGGGAATTGCCTCGCGTCGGAACCGGGACCCGAGCAGGATCACGAGCACCAGGCCAAAGGTGGCGATGGCTTCCCCCAGCGCCTCACCCGGCGTCGGGCGCAGGTGAGCGGAGACCTGCAGCAGCGACAATCCGAACATCGCGTGTGCCGCGACTACGCCGGAGAAAGCCCCCGCTAATTGCGCGAGCACGTAAACGGCGCAGACGCGTGCGGGCAGCTGTCCCTCCCAGGCGCTCACACTGGAGACGACGGGGTTGAAGTGCGCGCCGGAGATTGGCCCGAGTATGACGATCAATACGTACAGCCCGGCGCCGGTGGCCAACGAGTTGGCCAATAGAGCGATCGCCAGGTTTCCGTTTGCGAGCCTCTCGCCCATGATTCCCGAGCCCACCACGATGGCAAGCAGCAGCGCGGTGCCCGCCGCTTCCGCAGCTGCCCTGCGCGCGAGAGTCACTGGGTGCGACCGATTTCGTTGAGCTTGTCCTGCAGCGCGAGCCGGTCCAGCTTGGCGAGCGGCAGGCTGACGAAAATCGAGATGCGGCGGTTCAGGGCGTTATAGGCGGCGAACATGGCCTTGCGCTTGGCTTCGTCGCTACCCTCTACGGCAGCCGGGTCGGGCACGCCCCAGTGCGCTGTCATGGGCTGTCCGGGCCAGATCGGGCACATCTCCGCTGCCGCCTGATCGCAGACGGTGAAGACGAAGTGTAGGAACGGGGCGCCCGCCTCGGCGAACTCGTCCCAGTTCTTACTGCGCAGGCCGTCGGTCGGCAGGCGATTGGCCTGGAGGAGCTCGATGGCCAGAGGATTGACGCGCCCGGTCGGATGACTGCCTGCACTATAGGCGTTGAATCGACCCTTGCCGAGCGCATTGAGGATCGTTTCCGCCATGATGCTGCGCGCGGAGTTTCCTGTGCACAGGAATAGGACGTTGAACGGGGTCTGTTCCATGGCGAGTCTTAGTTATGTGCAACAAGTGCCGGACTCGGCCCCGTCGCTCTTGGCCGTCGCCGAGGGTGTGCAGCAGCCGGTTTGCTCGTGCGCCGGATTCTTCAATTCGGCGGATTTGGCTCGATGGATCTTAATCGTCGCCGAGGGTGTGCAGCAGCCGGTCTGCTCGGATGCCGGCCGCTGCAAGGTGTCGTCGCCGTACACAGGGACCGAGTCCAGACTGTGGAACGTTTCCCAGACGATCCCCTGTGGATCGGCGATCCAATACTTGTCGGAACGCGCGTAGCAGCACGAAGCGTCCTTCTGATCGAGCGCGGCGATCTCCGCTTGCGCGACTTGCCCGCGCAACGCCGCCAGTTCTTCGTCCGAGTCGACTTGCAGGCCCAGATGATTCAGCCCCGGCTCCAACCCGCGCTTGGAGATGGCGAAATTGATGCGCGGATCGTCCAGCATCCACTTCGCATAGTCGGGCTTCACCACGGTGGGCGAGGCGCCGAATACAGTCGAGTAGAAGCGGATGTTGGCATCCAAGTCGGCCACGGCGACGTGCACGTGAAAGCGTTTCATTGGCGACCCCTGTTCGATTTGCGCTTCGATTGCGGCGGGCAGCAGCGGCCGAGCGCGGTCTCGACGACGGTCAAGCACTCCTGCGGCATGCCCTGGCAGCAGTTCCGAGTGAGAAAGGTCATCAGCGCTGCCATGTGCTCGAAATCCGCGGCGTAGTAGATGAATCGCCCCTCCTGGCGAGACGACACCAGCCCGGCATGGGCCAGTTCTTTGAGGTGGAACGAGAGCGTCGCAGGCGGCACGTCCAGCGTCTCCGCGATGCGGCCCGCGGGCACGCCCTCGGGTCCCGCCTCCATCAAGAGGCGGAAAATCGATAGGCGCGTTTCCTGCGCTAGCGCGCCCAGCGCCGCTACTGCTTCCTCGGATTCCATGTTTCTATAATCATGGAAATCTGTGACTCTGTCAAGTGCCGACGAACGGACCAGGCTTGGCGCCGCTTCGGCGGAGCGTCTGGAAGCGGCGCAGGCACTGTCTGACCGGCGATGGCGGCGGCATCAGCCGCACGAGCCTGCAGGGCAGAGCAAGCTGAGCAATTCCGGGAGGCCAGCGCAGCACTGCGCTGGCGCTGACCCGGGTGATCGCAGAACTCGACACCGAACCTACGGCGTGCGAGGGGACTATTGGCTCAAGAGGACTGCGAAGATCTGTGCCGTGTCCAGGCGCGAGGCGGCGGACGGATGGCTCCAGGCACGGAAGGTTGGGGAATCGGCATCGGCTAGCTTCTGGTAGCAGCTGGCGATGCTCGTAACCGGCCAGCCGGCACGATGAGCGAGGATCATGCCGATTTGGTCCGCCTCGCTTTCCTGGACCCTCGAT
>Ga0335077_10004156_pt1 | contig 17647 bp, 13 predicted proteins | sample Lox_Sample_31_FD_207151 | JGI IMG/M metagenome (GOLD analysis project Ga0335077, IMG submission 207151) | Soil microbial communities from Loxahatchee National Wildlife Refuge, Florida, United States - Lox_Sample_3.1 | ecosystem: Environmental > Terrestrial > Soil > Wetlands | place: USA... | reverse complement strand
GCCGCCGAAGGCTTCGTGGCGCTCGGCCGCACTCCGTCCGGCTCCGTCGAGGTGTACGGCGAGTGCCCCTCGCGCCCCGTGTTTTCCGCGGATTTCACGATAGCGCCGGAACGCGCCGCCGCGCTGGCGCTGGCCGAGTTGCGGCTGCCCCCGGAAACCCAGCCGCTGAAACTCGAAGACGTGCTGCCGCAGCCCGCCGTCAATCCGGTCGAAAACGATTTATCCCGCAACGCACTGCCGTACGCCACGGCGCTGGCGGGGGCTTGTCCCTGGCTGGCGCCGGCGGCGAACGTGCTGCCGCGCGAGTACCGGCATTACACCTCGCGCGCCATCTTCGTGCCCACGGCGGTGCTCGCCGGCCTCGCGCTCATCGCCCTGATCGGCTTGCTGGTCTGGCCGAAGTTCGAAGACCGCCGCTACCTGAAGAGCCTCGAAGCCGAGATCGCGCGCGCCCAGCCGGCGGCCTTGCACGCCGCGGCGCTCGACCGGGATATCGAGCGAGCGCGCGCCCGCACCGCGCTGCTCGATCAGTACCGCGGCCGCACCCGCGCCGATCTGGACGCCCTCAACGAGCTCACCCGCCTGCTCGAGCCGCCGGCGTGGACCAACGCGCTCGAATTGACCCGCGACGGGGCGCGCATCAACGGCGAAGCCCCGCAGGCCGCGCCGCTGCTGAAGATTCTCGACTCCTCCCCGCTCTTCCACAATTCGCAGATCGATATGGACCAGCGCGCCGTCGGCGGCACCGGCGAGGTGTTCCAGATCCACACCGCCAGGGGGAAATCATGACGCTGGGAACCCTGGACCGCCGCACGCGGACCATCCTGGTGACCGGCGCGGCCCTGTTGCTGCCGGCCGCCGCCTGGCGCTTGGGCCTCTTCTCGGGGTCGCCCACCGTGCCCGCCGAGGCCATCCCCGTCGCCGAACGGCGCCTCGAATCCGTGCGCGCCAAGGCCGCCTCCGTTCCCGAAAAAGAAGCGCGCCTCCGTAAAGCGCAGGCGGAGCTCGACACGCGCGAAAAAGGCGTCCTCAAGGCCGACACCAAGGCGCAGGCGCAAAGCCACCTGCTCGAACTGGTGCAGGCCATCGCCGGCGCCAACGGCATCGAAGTGCATGGCTTCGAGCGGATGAGCGAAGCGGTCGTCAGCTCCGACTACGGCGAGGTTACCGTCGAGGTGGCCTTCGCCTGCCAGATCGAACAGCTCGTGAACCTGATGGCGTCGCTGGCCGATCAGCCGCAGATCCTGGCCACCGACGGGCTCCGCGTCACCGGCGGCACCGACAAGAAGAAGGCCATCCAGGTGCATCTCACCGTCGGCGCGCTGGTGGCGCGCAAGCTGCTGCCCGAAAAGAAGGGGGGGCTATGAACCGCAAGTGGTGGATCGTCGTCAATGTGGCGCTCGCGTGGGCCGTGGTGTGGGCGGGCGTGCAATTGCGCGATGGCTGGCGCGCCGACAAGGCGCACCAGGCCGCTATCCTGAACCGGCGCGTCGCCGCCCCGGCCCTGCTGCCCTGGCAGCCGCTGCCCAACCCGCCCGCCGTGCTGCCGGCCGCGTACAAAGATGTCGCACAGAAAGACCTGCTCGACCGCTCGCGCGATCCCAACGTGCCCGTCGAGCCGCCCCCGCCGCCGCCCCCGCCGCCCCCTGTGCCGCCGCTGCCCGTCTATCACGGATACATGAACCTGGCCGGACCGATGGCCATCCTCAGCGTCACCGCCAAGTCGGAGCATGAAGCGGTGAAACCGGGCGACAAAATCGGCGAATTCACCCTGCGCAGCGTCAATACCAAAGAGATCGAGTTCGCGTGGGGAGATCAGATTATTCGCAAATCCGTGGCGGAACTGGAAGATCATACCATCCCCGTGCAGGCCGACCGCCCCTCCATGCCGGTTCCCGCCGTGGCGCCGCCTCCGCCGCCTCCGCCACCCGCGGCGCCCGGCCCCGGCGAACTCACCCACTTCGGCGTCAAGCTCTGCAACCCGGGCGACTCATCGCCCGAAGGCGCGGTGGTGGACGGCTTCCGCAAGGTGCTCAGACCCACGCCGTTCGGCAATTCGTGCTACTGGGAGCCGGCGCAGTGAGCGCATCGCGGGACGGGCGCCGCCGCCCGCCGGCCCTGACTCCGGGAGAAAAATGATGAAAACGTTTTTGATGCTTCTTGTTTCGATGACGGCACTCCGGGCGGCCGGCCCGTCCGCAGGCGCGGCGCGGTTCGCCGTCCCCGCCGGCGCCGTGGCTGTCGAGTCCAATCTCTACCGCTACACCGACGCGCAGGGCAAGACCTGGATCTACCGCCGCACTCCCTTCGGCGTGACGCGGGCCGAAGCGCGGTCCGTGGCTCCCCAGCGCCCCGAGGCCTGGGACAACACCAAGGCTTGGGACGACGGCGACGCCGTGCGCTTTGAGCGGCCGGGGCCCTTCGGCGTCTACCGGTGGCGCACCAGGAAGTCCGACCTCGACGCCGCCGAGCAGGCCTTCTGGGCGCGCCGGCAGGCGGCCCTCGCGGAGGGAAAGGAATAATATCGATGCGCCGCCGTTTCGTTCTTTCCTTCTGCGCCGCCGCCTTGATTCCGGCGCTCCTGGCGCAGGCGCCGTCCAAGCCCATCGAGCAGATCCTCCAGGAGCGGCAGGCGCAGCAGCAACCGCAGCCGCCGCCGCAGCCTGCCGCGCAGCCGAAGCCGCCCGCGCCCGCCGCGCCCGCCGCGGCCACCGCGCCCGCGCAGGAGCCGAAGATGGCCGACCAGGGCTTCCTCTCGATGGACAACGTGAACCTCATCGAGATGGTCAACCTGCTCGCCAGGATGCTGAAGATCAACATCCTGATCGATCCGCGCGTGAAGGGCTCGGTCACCATCCACACTTACGGCGAAGTGAAGCCGGTGGAGCTGATGCCGCTGCTTCAGGTCATCCTTCGCGTCAACGCCATGACCATGGTCAAAGTGGGCGACCTCTACCGCATCGTGCCCGTAAACGCAGTGTCCCAGTTGCCGCTCGAGCCCGTGATCAATGCCGATCCCAAAACGCTGCCCGACGATGAGCAGACCATCCTCAACCTGATCTTCCTCAAATACGCCACTGCCGCAGACATGGACAAGCTGCTCGCGCCCTTCTACGGCGAATACGCCGCGCACTCCACCTACGATCCGGCCAATCTGCTGATCCTCGAAGACAACAGCCGCAGCATGCGCCGCACCATGGAGCTGATCGCGCTGTTCGACAGCGACACCTTCGCCAGCAAGCGCGTGCACCTGTTCGAGATCGAAAACAGCCGTCCCAGCGAGCTGTCCAAGGAGCTGGAGACCGTCTTCAAAGCCTATTCGCTTTCCGAGAAGGTCGCCGCTGTCCGCTTCATCCCGGTGGACCGCATCAACGTCCTGCTCGCGGTGGCGCCCAACCCGGGCATTTTCGCCGAAGTGCAGAAATGGATCGAAAAGCTGGACATCCCGGTCAAGATGACCGCGGGAACAACCAGCAACTGGGTGTACCGTCTCAAGTACGGCCGCGCTGAAACCGTAGCCATGGCGATCATGGCGCTCTATAGCGGCAACCCGATGGCGCTCATCGGGCTCGCGGAGCAGGCCAACAGCAGCATGTACATGGCCGGCCTGGGCCTGAACGGCACCGGCAATGGCTACGGCATGGGTGGTGGCGGCTATGGCGGCGGCATGGGCTATGGCAACGTGGGCGGCGGCGGCATGGGTTACGGCGGGATGGGTTACGGCGGCATGGGCTATGGCGGCATGGGCTATGGCGGTGCGGGTTACGGCGGCATGTCCGGCTACGGAAATCAGATGGGTTACGGCGGCATGGGTTACGGCCAATACGGCGGCTACAGCGGGTACCAGGGCATGGGCGCCCAGGGCCAGGCCGCGGGCGCGCCTTCCGGCACCTCCGATCGCACCGGCACGTATTTAGGACAGGGCGCCGCCGGCGCCGGCGGGCAGCCCGAACACATCCCGCACGTCATCCCCAATCCGTTCGACAACACGCTCCTCGTGCAGGGTACGTCGGAGGAATGGGAGCAGATTCAGAATCTGCTCCGCCAGTTGGACGTGCCGCCGCGCCAGGTCCTGATCGACTGCAAGATCTACGAGGTCGATCTCACCGGCCAGTTCGCGGCGGGCGTCGAAAGCTTTCTGCAATCGGTGGGCAGCAACGCCGCCACCGGCGCCTCCAACAACGGCGTCACCCCGAACACCGGACAGAGCGTCGTCAGCGGGATCTCGCCGGCGCAGGCGCTGGCCGCGGCCGCCGGCCCCGGCGGCGTGGCCCTGACGGCCGGCATGGTAATCGGGAAAAGCAGGCAGTTGCTCGGCCTGCTCAACGCGCAGGAGAGCAGCGGCCGCGCCCGGGTGATTTCCTCGCCCAGCATCATCGCCACCGACAGTGTTCCCGCCGTCATGAACGTGGGCAGCCAGATTCCCGTGGCCACGTCCACCGGTTTGTCGGGGCTGACTAACGGCGGCACCGCGCAGACTTATCAGACCATCGCCAACCAGACCACCGGCGTGACCCTCAATGTCATGGCTCACGTCAACTCGAGCGGCGTGGTGACCATGATGGTCGACCAGCAGGTGAGCGCGCCCTCCACCAGCGCCTCGAACAGCCTCGGCACCGGCTTCTCGAACCGCTCCATGAGCACGCAGCTCACCATGCAGGATGGCGACACCATAGCCATCGGCGGCGCCATCCTCGAATCCAAGTCCGAATCCTGGGGCGGCGTGCCGTATCTGAACCGCATCCCGATCCTCGGCATGGCGTTCGGCAGCAAGAGCGTCAACACCTCGCGCACCGAGTTGATCATCTTCCTCACCCCGCACGTGATCTACGACACCAACCAATTGCTCGACGCCACCGATGAGATCAGGAACAATTTGAAGCGCGTCAGCAAGATGATGAAGAGCGACCACCTGTAACGGCGGCTGCGGCGGCCGGCTCCGGCGTCATCGCGATCACGGCCGCGCCGGCCGCCCTCACTCGCCTGCCGCCGCCAGCCGCCGCAGTTCTTGCTCGTCGACCACGGTGACGCCCAGCTCGCGCGCTTTTTCCAGCTTCGCTCCGGCGTCCTCGCCCGCCACCACGTAGCTGGTTTTCTTGCTCACCGATCCGGCTACCTTGCCCCCGGCGCTCTCGATCAGCGCCTTGGCTGCCTCGCGGCTCAGCGTGGGCAGCGTGCCGGTCAGCACAAAGGTGAGCCCCTGCAGCGGTCCGCTCCCGGGATGGTCCGCCTCGTAGGTAAAGTCGAGGCTGGCCGCCCGCAGCTTCTCCACCAGCTCCCGGTTGCGCGGCTCGCGGAAGAACTGCCGGATGCTCTCCGCCACCTTGGGCCCCACTTCCTGCACGCTCTCGAGCTCTTCGGCGCTCGCCGCCTCCAGCGCGTCCATGCTGCCCAGCGCCTCGGCCAGCAGCTTCGCCGTGCGCTCGCCGACGAAGCGGATTCCCAGCGCGGCGATCACCCGCGGCAGCGGGTTCATCTTGGAGCGCGCGATGTTGACCAGCAGGTTGGATGCCGACTTCGCGCCCATGCGGCCGAGCGTGAGCAGTTCGTCGGCGGTCAATTGATAGAGGTCGGCCACGCTCTTCACCAGGCCGCGGTCCACCAACTGGTCCACCAGCGCCTCGCCCACGCCGTCGATGTTCATCACGCCGCGCGACGCGAAATGCAGAATCGATTCCTTCAGCCGCGCCGGGCAATCCACGTTCACGCACCGCCGCGCCGATTCGCCCTCCTCGCGCACCACCCGCCCGCCGCAAACCGGGCAGCGGGCGGGCATCGTGAAGGGGGTGCGGCGCGTGCCCTGCGCCCACACGCGGACCACCTTGGGGATCACGTCGCCGGAGCGCTCCACCAGCACTTCGTCGCCGATCTTCAGGTCCAGGCGCGCGATTTCGTCCTCGTTGTGCAGCGTGGCGCGCGAAACCGTGACGCCGCCCACCGCCACCGGCTCCAGATGCGCCACCGGCGTCAGCGCGCCCGTGCGCCCCACCTGCACTTCGATCCCGATCACCGTCGTGCGCTCCTGGCGCGCCGGGTACTTGTACGCGATGGCCCAGCGCGGCGCCTTGGCCGTGAAGCCGAGCGACTCCTGCTGCTCCACCGCGTCCACCTTCACCACCACGCCGTCGATTTCGTAAGGCAGGTCCTCGCGGTGCGCCTCCCAGTGCGCGCAGAACTCCAGCACCTCGTCCACGCTCGCACACAGCTTGCGGTGCGGGTTCACCTTGAAGCCCATCCGCGCCAGTTCATCGAGCGATGCCCAGTGGCTGGGCAGCGCGAACCGGCCGCCGGTGAGCAGGAAATAAGTGTAATAGTCCAGCCGCCGCGATGCCGTGATCTTGGGCTCCAGCACCCGCAGCGAGCCGGCCGCGGCGTTGCGCGGGTTGGCGAAGCGCGACAGCTCCTGCTCGTCGCGCTCGGCGTTGAGCCGCTCGAACGCCCGCCGGTTCATCACCGTCTCGCCGCGCACTTCGAGGTTCGGCCACCGCGAATCCACCCGCAGCGGCACCGAGCGGATGGTGCGCGCGTTCTCCGTCACGTCCTCGCCCACCTCCCCGTCGCCGCGGGTCACCGCCTGGCGAAACCGGCCCTCCGCGTACTGAACCGCCATCGAAAGGCCGTCCAGCTTCAGCTCCGCCACGTACGCGTATGCGGCGCCCGCCAGCAGCTCGCGCACGCGCCGGTCGAAATCCCGCAGCTCGCCTTCGTTCAGCGCGTTGTCCAGGCTCAGCATCGGCGCGCTGTGGCGCACCTTGACGAAGCCTTCCCGCGGCTTGCCGCCCACCCGCTGCGTCGGCGAATCCGGCGTGGCCAGCTCCGGGTGCGCTTCCTCCAGTTCCCGCAGCCGCCGCATCAGCCCGTCGTACTCGGCGTCGCTGATCTCGGGCCGGTCGAGGACGTAGTACAGGTGCTCGTGCCTCCGCAGCTCGGCACGCAGTTTCTCGGCTTCCCGCGCCATGTCTTTCATGTTGCTCTCAACTATAATCTAACCAGGAATGGGAGAGTCCGCCATCGCAAGCTACCGTAAGACCGCCTTGATTTACAACCCGTGCGCGGGCCGGTTGGGGCGGAAGGGAGGCGCGCTCGTCGAGCGCGCGGTTCGCATCCTGGAACAGGACGGGCACTGTGTCACATGTTGCCCCACCACCGGCCCTTCGACCGCCGGCGCGCTGGCGCGCGACGAGATCGCCCGCGGCGCGGACTTGATCCTGGTCGCCGGCGGCGACGGCACTCTCAACGAAGCGGCCGAAGGCATGGTGCATTCCCAGGTGCCGCTCGGCGTGCTGCCGGCCGGCACCGCCAACGTGCTGGCCACCGAAATGAGACTGGGCGGCGATTTCCTCGGTGCCGCCCGCCGCCTCGGCGAGTGCCGCCCGCACCGCATCTCGATCGGCCACCTGAGCGCCGATTCGGGCGCCGTCTCCCGCCACTTCCTGTTGATGACGGGCATCGGGCTGGACGCCCGCATCGTCTACCACGTCAGCGCCCCGCTCAAGGCACGCATCGGCAAGCTGGCGTATTGGATTGCCGGCTGGAGCCTGCTTGGCCGGCGCCTCGCCGAGTTTTCGATCGAAGCCGACGGCGTCGCCCACCGCTGCTCGTTCGCCCTCGTCAGCAAAGTCCGCAACTATGGCGGCGATTTCGAGATTGCCCGCGACGTCAGCCTCTTCGACGACCATTTCGAGCTCGTCCTGTTCGAGGGCGCCTCCAGCCTGCGCTACGTCCGCTACTTTGCCGCCCTCGTCGCCAACCGCGTGGAAGGCCTGCGCGGCGTCAGCGTGCTGCGCGCCCGCCGCGTGTCCGTGCCGCGCCCGCTCGATGAGCGCGTCTTCCTCCAGGTCGATGGCGAGTTCGCCGGCCACCTGCCGGCCGAAATCCGCATCGTTCCCGACGCCCTCACCCTCCTGGTCCCGCCCGCCTACCGCCCCGAGCTGCAGCAACAGCGCGCCGCCCTCTGCCGCGAATAGCCCCCGTGGCGCAGGCTGCCGAGCCGGCATTTCCTTCCGCCGCGCGTCTATCCCCCTTCGCATTCCGTGTCGGGGCCGCGCAGGCTTTCTCCCAACGCACGCGGACGCTGGCGCCGAACTCCGCTGCGCCGCGCAGGGCGCGCGATAAAATGAAGTGGTGCTGCACCGCTTCATTCTTCACAACGACCGCGTTCAGGAAGCTTCGGCGCAAACGCTGGCGGCGGGACAGGTCGGCCTGCTTTCGGGCTGGGGTGTTTTCACCACCATGCGCGTCGCCGAAGGCGTGCCCTTCGCCTTCGAACGCCATTGGGCCCGCATCCGGCGCGATGCGGCGCTGTTTCATGTGCCGCTGCCCGCGGCGCCCGAGGTCGTGCGCGCCGGCTTGCTCGAGCTGGTGGAAGCCAACCGCGCCTACAATTCCACCCTCCGGCTGGCCATCGTGCGCAACGGCGGCGGCATGTGGGCCGGCCCGTCCAACGGCCGTTCGAGCGACCTGATCGCGCTCACCGCCGATACCAAGGAATGGGGGACCGGCGTCAAGCTGGCCCTCCAGCCGCAGGCCCGCCACGCGGCTTGCGAATTCGCCGGCACCAAGATCCTCTCCTGGGCCATGAATCTTACCTGGCTCGAAAACGCGCAGCAGCGCGGCTTCGACGAAGTGATCCTGCTCAACGAGCGCGGCGAGGTCGCCGAGTGCACTTCGGCCAACATCTTCATCGCTAATGGCGGCCAGGTGTCGACCCCGCCGCTTAATTCCGGCTGTCTGCCGGGCGTCACCCGCGAGGTGCTGCTCGAAGAGATCCGCGTGCCCGGCGTCGAGATCCGCGAGAGGCGCCTGTTCGCGGCCGATCTCGAAGCCGCCGACGAGGTGTTCATCACGTCCACCACGCGCGACCTGCTGCCGGTGCTCGAAATCGAAGGCCGCCAAGTGGGCCGCACGCGCGCCGCCGAGACCGCCCTCGCCGCGGCCTTCCAGCAGCGCCTCCGCCAATACGTCGCCGAGCACAAGCCCGCCCCCGCCGCAAAGACGTAACGCCGGTCGGGGCATGCTCGCCCGGCCGCCCGGCTGGCTGACGGACGACACAAAACGATCGTGTGTTCGCCCGTAGTTCGCTACAATTGGATTTACTCCCTCGCCCGATAGGAATCTCCGTGACAGGTCACGAAATCAGACAGCGTTTTCTCGACTTCTTTGCCGCCCGCGGTCACCGCGTGGTGCGCAGTTCTTCGCTGGTGCCGGCCAACGATCCGACCCTGCTGTTCGCCAACGCCGGCATGAACCAGTTCAAGGACACCTTCCTCGGGCTCGAGAAACGCCCTTACACGCGCGCCACCAGCTCGCAGAAATGCGTGCGCGCGGGGGGCAAGCACAACGACCTGGAAAACGTCGGCTACACACGCCGCCATCACACGTTCTTCGAGATGCTGGGCAACTTTTCTTTCGGCGATTATTTCAAGGCCGAGGCCATCGAGTTCGCCTGGGACCTGGTGACGAAGGATCTCGCGCTGCCCAAGGACAAGCTCTACGTCACGGTTTTCCGCGAGGATGACGAAGCCGAGAATTTGTGGCAGAAGGTCGCCGGCGTGCCCAAGGACCGCATCTTCCGCCTCGACGAGAAGGACAATTTCTGGCAGATGGGCGAGACCGGTCCCTGCGGTCCGTGCTCGGAAATTCACTACGATTTAGGCCCCGCCGCCGCGGATCCGGGCAAGGAGAACGTGGCATTCCCCGGCGATGCGGGCGACCGGTACGTCGAAATCTGGAATTTGGTTTTCATGCAGTACGACCGCGATGCGAGCGGCAAGCTGACGCCGCTGCCGCGGCCTTCGGTCGATACCGGGATGGGCCTCGAGCGCACCGCGGCGGTGCTGCAGGGCAAGATTTCGAATTACGATACCGACCTGATCCGCCCGATCATCGAGCACGCCGCCGGCCTGTTCCACGTCGCGCCGGACACGGACCCGCGCATCGATACGGCGCTGCGCATCGCGGCCGACCACGCGCGCGCCACGGCGTTCCTGATTCACGACGGTGTGCTGCCTTCCAACGAAGGCCGCGGCTACGTGCTGCGCAAAATCATGCGCCGCGCCATGCGCAATGCGCGCATGATCGGCCAGCAGGAGCCGTTCCTTTACCAGCTCACCGGTTTCGTGGCCGAACTGATGCGGCCGGCGTTTCCCGAATTGATGGAAAGCGTGGGGCGAGTTGCCCGCGTGGTGAAGGACGAAGAGCACCGCTACGCCACCACGTTCCTGGTGGCGGAGAAGGTGTTCAACGACGCGATCCAATCGGTCTCCGGCGCGATCCCCGGCGCCGTGTCGTTCAAGCTCTACGACACATACGGCCTGGCGCTCGACGAGCAGGAGGACATGGCGCGCGAGCACTCGCTCGACATCGACCGCGCCGGCTTCGAGCGCGAGATGGAGCAGCAGCGCGAACGCGCGCGGGCAAGCTGGAAGGGCGCCGAAAAGGGCGCGGTTGCGCCGGTGTATCAGAAGCTGATCGGGCAGGGACGCACGCAGTTCCTGGGATACACGGAGCTGGATGCGGAAGCGCGCGTGATCGGTTTAGTGATCGACGGCGAAGAGTACCCTCGCGTAACGACCGGCGCGCGCGCCGAACTGGTGCTCGACCGGACGCCGTTTTACGCCGAAGCCGGCGGGCAGGTGGGCGACCAGGGCGAGCTGTACGCCGATGCTGTGAACAAAGTGGCGGACGTCGAGGCCGCGTTCTACCCGGTGCCGGGCCTGATCGTTCATCGGATTACGACCCATGCGCCGATCGCGGTGGGAGACACCGTTTTCGCGCGCGTGGCGCAGCCGTTGCGCGATGCGACGCGGCGCAATCACACGGCAACCCACCTGCTGCACGCATCGCTGCGGCAGGTGCTGGGCACGCACGTCAAGCAGGCGGGCAGCGTGGTCGAGCCGGGGCGCCTGCGCTTCGACTTCACGCACTACGCGGCCATGGACAGCGCGGAAATCGAGGAAGTGGAGCGGCTGACCAACGAACAGATCCTGCGCAACACGGAGGTCGGCACCAGGATCATGCCGCTCGACCAGGCCATCGCCACCGGAGCCATGGCGCTGTTCGGCGAGAAATACGGCGAGCAGGTACGCGTGGTGAGCGTGCCCGGCTTCAGCCAGGAGCTGTGCGGAGGCACGCACGTGAGGCGCACCGGAGATATTGGACTCTGCAAGATCGTTTACGAGGGCAGCATTTCCTCGGGCGTGCGCCGCATCGAAGCGATCACGGGTGAAGGGGCGCTGCGGCAGTTCCAGGAATCGACGGGCGCGCTGCGGCGCGTGGCGGAAATTGTCCACGCGGCGGAGCCGGAGCTGGCCGACCACGTGACGAAGCTGCTGGCCAACGAGCGCGCGCTGGAGCACCAGGTGAAACAGTTGAAGGAGAAGCTGGCCCAATCGGCCGCCGGCGCGCTGGAAGGGCTGGCGCGCACGATGAACGGCTCGAAGGTGCTGGCCGCGCGGCTGGAAGGAATGGACCGGCAGCAGATGCGCTCGCTCGCCGATGCGCTGCGCAACAAGTGGAAGTCCGCGGTGGTGGTGCTGGCTTCGGGAGAAGAAGGCAACGTCTCCATCGTGGCCGCGGTGACCAAGGATCTGACGGCCAAGGTGCAGGCCGGCAAGCTGGTGGGCGCGGTGGCGCAGGCGCTGGGCGGCAAAGGCGGCGGCCGGCCGGACATGGCCGAAGGCGGCGGTAAAGACGCCGCGGCGGTGGATGCCGCGCTGGAAAACGTCTATCGCGACCTGGAGAGCAAACTCTGAAGCGAGTCGAGCCGAATGAGATGGGCAGCGCGGACATGCCTTCTGCTCCAATAACCGAAACTGTTGACGCGCTCATCGTCGGCGCGGGACCGACCGGGCTCGCCTGCGGGATCGAGCTGGAGCGCCGCGGCGTGAAGACGGTGCTCATCGAAAAGGGCTGCGTGGTGAATTCGATTTACCACTACCCGACCAACATGGTGTTCTTCACTACGCCGGAGCTGCTCGAAATCGGAGACATTCCGATGACCAGCCTCAACGAAAAGCCCAACCGGCATGAAGCGCTGAAGTATTACCGGCGCGTGGCGGATCATTACAAGCTCGACATACGGCAATATGAGCGCGTGGAGCGCGTAGACGGGTCCGATGGCGCGTTTGAGGTGCACTCGACCGACCGCCGGGGCTTGCAGCACCTGTACCGGACGCGCAAGGTTGTACTGGCCATGGGGTACTATGACGTACCAAATATGCTGGGCGTGCCAGGTGAGGAACTTCACAAAGTTCTGCATTATTACAAAGAGCCGCACCCGTATTACGGGCACGAGGTGGCGGTGATCGGCGGCCAGAACTCGGCGGCCATTGCCGCGCTGGAGCTGCACTGGACGGGGGCGCGCGTCACGCTGATCCACCGCGAGAGCGCCATTTCGGACCGCGTGAAGTACTGGATCAAACCCAACCTGGAGAACCGGATCAAGAGCGGCGAGATTCGGGCTTACTTCCGTTCGCGAGTGGTGGAGATTCTGCCGGATTCGATCCGGATCGAGACCCCGGAAGGCGCAAAAACATTACAGAATGATTTTGTTTTTGCCATGATCGGGTATCGTCCCGACCTGGACTTTCTCGCCGCAACCGGAATTACGTTGGAATCCTCAACACAAAAGCCGCGCACCGATCCCGCCACGCTGGAAAGTGAACGCCCGGGAATTTACCTGGCGGGAGTCATCGTTGCAGGCATGCATACTAACGAGATTTTCATTGAAAACGGGCGGTTTCACGGCCGCCAGATCGCCGAATCAATCGCTTCGCGCCTGTAAAATCGCCTCCCCGCAACCCCATACGGCTGAAAGTACTGGAGCCGGGTTTGTAGCGTATGTAGCATCTTTAATTTGGAAAGTGCAACGTTCGGGTACCCCACCGTGTCTAATAGATTGAGGAAGAGGAGGGGCCCGACATGCTTCAATCTTTGGTTAACACGTTGTTTGGATGCGCTCATTCGCGCACAACTTTTCCCATGACGCCCGGACGGGGAACCGGCGCGCTCAGGGCGAAGAACGCAACACATCACGGCACGTATGTCGTATGTCTCGATTGCGGCAGGGAGTTTGCCTACGACTGGAGAACCATGCGCGTTGGGCAGCAGCTTGAAAGGCCAGTTGCCGTAGCGCCGGTTGTCGCAGTAACCCCCGCCGTTCAAGAAGCGCAACCGATGTATCGCTGACATCGGCGCGCGCGACCGAGTTGCGTTAGGCCGGGCAGTCCGGCCTCCGCTGCGCCTTGCGCCACGAAGCACCATTCCCTCGACAGCTTGACTTCTGGCATTCGCCACGCGTAAGCGCCGCTTTGCGCGACGTCTGAAACCTGACGTCGACGGGCAAGCTGAAGCATGCCCCACCTATGATGACAATCTGTGGATCTGGCCGAGGTGATTGAGGTCGTGGCCGGCCATGGTTTCGACGACGGTGCGCAGAGTCATCGTGCCCCGCTCGGGATGCGTGACGGGGATTGCGAACGCTTCCGGCTTCAGTCCTCGCAGGAAAGCCAGATTCCAACCTCGGACGGCGGCGAAGGCCGCCAGCGCTTGCGCGGCGTTATATGCGGCGTAGACCGCCGCCCACTTCTCCTGATCGAACGGTTGGATGATGTAGTTGGTTTCGGCGACGGTCTGGCGCAGGCGGAACGCGAACACCACCTCGCAATCGGCGAGATGACAGGCGATCTCGCGCGCGCTCCACTTGCCGGGCGCCGGTGCGGCGGACACCCGCTGCGGCGAGAGCTTGGCGATGGCGCTCTCCAGCTCGCGCGGCGTTTCGGCGATCACCGCGAACGGATCGCGATCGCCCAGGTACTTCGCGTATGGATTCATAATGCAGTCGAGTCTATCACGGCCGGCGCATCCGGCCGGATCCCACGGGAATGCGCCACGCCACCGGGTTCGAAAGCGCACGATAATCGCTGGCATGACCACGGCAAGATATCGGCGGTGGGCCGGTACTCGGGAACGGCGGCGCCGCCCGGCGGCCAGCGCATCGACCTGAGTGGAGCGACGGTGATCCCCGGCCTGGTGGGCATGCACGAGCACCTGTCTTATCCTTCGGCTGCCGGGATACGGAAGGTCAAGCTGGTGTTCAAAGGCGGCGTGGGCTACGACCCGGCGAAGCTGCTGGAATCGGTGCGCGGCGCGGTTCCGCTGCACTGACGCGCGACGCACGGGCCCGCTGAGGTGCGCATCATCACTCCGTTGAGCGCCGGATCGCGCAGCGCAAGGGCGGCGTGTCTTAAAATGGAGTTCTCCCTATGAAATTCCTTGCCAACAGCCTTTTGGAACTTGTTGTCCAGACATCCACCAACCTGCCGCCGGACGTGCGGAACGCGATGGGCATGGCCGCCGCCGAAGAGACGCCGGGCACGCAGTCGTCGCAGGCGCTCGACATCATCCTCACCAATATCGACATGGCGCACGACGATGAAGGCGCCATCTGCCAGGATACCGGCATGCCCACGTTCTTCATCCACACGCCGGTGGGCTCGAATCAGATCGCGCTGAAGGAGGCGATCCACAAAGCCGTGGCGGAGGCGACGCGGTTGGGCAAGTTGCGTCCCAATTCGGTGGATTCGATCACGGGCAAGAACAGCGGCAACAACCTGGGGCCCGAAACGCCGGTGATGCACTTCGAGCAGTGGGAAGAAGACGAAATCGAAATCAGGCTGATCCTGAAGGGCGGCGGGTGCGAGAACAAGAACATTCAATACTCGGTGCCCGTGGTTCTCGATCACATGGGCCGCGCCGACCGCAACCTGGAAGGCGTGCGCAAGTGCATTCTCCACGCGGTGTGGCAGGCGCAGGGACAGGGGTGCGCGCCGGGCGCGCTCGGCGTCTGCATCGGCAGCGACCGCGCCCGCGGCTATGAACTGGCCAAGGCTCAACTGCTGCGCACGCTCGACGACGTCAACCCAGATCCCACGCTGGCCAAGCTGGAAGCGGAAATCATGGAAGAAGCCAACCGGCTGGGCGTGGGCGCGATGGGCTTCGGCGGGAAATCGTCTCTGATCGGCTGCAAGATCATGGCCGCCAATCGCCTGCCGGCGAGCTTTTTTGTTTCGGTGGCGTATGAGTGCTGGGCGTTCCGGAGGCTGGGCGTGCGGCTCGACGCCGCGACCGGCGCCATCACGGAGTGGCTGTATCGCGACCCGGCGCGGCCGGTGGCCCGGATGGCGCGCGGCGAAGGCTTCCCGCTGACCGGGCGCGAAGTGATCCTCACCGCGCCGCTCACGGAAGCGCAGGTGCGCAAGCTCAAGGTCGGCGACGTGGTGTTGATCAGCGGCGAAATGTATACCGGCCGCGACAACGTCCACGCCTACCTGATGAAGAACCCTCCGCCGGTGGATTTGCACGGCGCGGTGCTTTATCACTGCGGCCCGGTGATGCTGCAGGAAGAAGGTAAGTGGAAAGTGAAGGCCGCCGGCCCCACCACCAGCATCCGCGAGGAGCCGTACCAGGCCGACGTGATCAAGCGCTACGGCGTGCGCGCGGTGATCGGCAAGGGCGGCATGGGAGCGAAGACGCTGGCGGCGATGCAGGAGGCGGGCGCCGTGTACCTGAACGCGATCGGCGGCGCGGCGCAATACTACGCGCGGACGCTGCCGGAGGTGCTGGGCGTGCACCTGATGGAGTTCGGCATCCCGGAAGCGATGTGGCACATTCGCGCCAAGGATTTTCCGGCGATTGTGACCATGGACGCCCACGGCAACAGCCTGCACGCCGAGGTGGAGAAGGCGACGGGCGAGGAACTGGCGAAGCTGGAAACGGCGGCCAAGCGCTGAAGGCAAGCGCCGATGAAGTCGTCGCGTCGTAACAGTCGCGCCATGAGACGCGTTTCACCCACAAGGGTGAAGCGCGCGGCTCCGCGCGAGGCCGGATCGGCGCCGCGACTGCCAGGGAGCGGACGCGCAATTCCCTGTTACGACCGACCTGCGAGTTCCCGGCCTATTGCACCCAGACAGTGACACCGCTCTGGCTGGAGCCCTCACCGGCCTTCACCACGATGGGAATCGCGCCCGAGGCGGCGGCTGCGGGCACTTCCGCGTTCACCTGCAGCACGCCGGCCACGGCGTACGGCGCTTCGCCGGCGAAGTCCAGCTTGGCCGGCTGGCCGCCGATGGTCACGGAAACGTCGCCCTGCGGCGCCGGCGTCAGCGGGCCGTTGCCCGAAGTATTCACCGGAGTCACCGCGCCTGTGGCCTGGGCAGGTGTGGTGAGCCCTTCGCCCGTCATGAAGATCTGGATCGCGCTTCCCTTGGCGGCGGGATTCTGCTCGGTGTTGAGCGTGCTGTCCGCGTTGAGGATCGCGCCCGGCCCGGTGCCGGTCGAATTCACCGTGAAGATGCCGGGCACGGTGGTGGTGACATGCAGGCCGATCGCGTTCGAGGTCTCACCGCTGTAACTCACCTCGACGAAGGGGGGCGACGAGAGCGAGGCAACTTCGTACGGAACGATCGCGTTGATCTGCGTCGAGCTGACGTAAGTCAGCGGCGCCGCGTACCCGCTGAAACTGACCAGGACGCCGCCGAGCGAGGTCGAAACCTTGCCCGTTGCATCGAGCGTGAGTAGCGCGGGGTTAGCCGGGCCGATCAAGGTTCCAAAGATAGATACTATCTCACCCGGCGAAACCGCGCCGCTCGCGTAACTGGCTGCGTTCAGTACCGCGCTGATCACCGGCAGCGTGGAGGGATAATTTACGGTCAGCGAAACCGGGATAGTAAGAGTGTTGTTGATGACAATGTTCGCGGAGTAACTTCCGGCGCCGAGACCCAAGGCGGAAACTGAAACGGCCAGCGAGGCGGGCGTGGTGCCGCTGTTTGGCGCGACGGAGAGCCAGGCGGCGGTACCCCATTGAACCGTGAACGGAACCGCGGCGTTGCCCGCAGCGGTCAACTGAATCGACTGCGCCGGCGGGACGGTGCCGCCCGCCGCGTAGCTGAAGCTGAGCGACGTGGGATTGGCGGAAACGGCAGACGTGCTGCTAACTGTGAGAAAGATGGGAATGACAGTCCCGCCGGCGGTGATCGTAGCGCTGTAATTCCCGACGGCGAGGCCCGACGGGTTGACCGCAATGGTTAACGTGGCCGGTGTTGTGCCGCTGGTCGGCGTAACCGCTAGCCAGTTGCCGCTGCTGGTGGATTCAACTGTGAAAGAGACTGCGGCGCCCCCGGAAGCAGTGAGCTGAATCGACTGCGATGCGGGCAAGGCGCCACCGGCCGTGCAGCTGAAGCTGAGCGAAGTAGGATTGGCGGACAACTGCGCGAAGGCAAGGCCCGCGCCGGCCAGCAGGTAAAGGGATGCGAAGAAGGTTTTGTTTCCGAGCACGGCCTACCTCTTGGCAGTGAGTCTGTTCGCCCGGGGGACGGCACAGGGCCGCTTCCCGATGAACAACCGAGTGTAACAGCCTGCACCCGGGTTCGCACGGCTAACGAGATTTACTTAAGTTAGTCGAGAAACCGCAGACGAGCTGCGGCGCCGCACAGGCGGGCCGGCTCACGCCCGCTCCCTACCGGGGGATGCCCGTGAAGATACGCCGGAAGATACTCGCGAGACTTACAGGAACGCCATGGTTTTGACGCCGGAGATATCGAAGCGTTTGCGGCAGCGCAGGTTCTTACAGGCTACTTTGTCATCGACG
>Ga0335077_10004154_pt1 | contig 17651 bp, 12 predicted proteins | sample Lox_Sample_31_FD_207151 | JGI IMG/M metagenome (GOLD analysis project Ga0335077, IMG submission 207151) | Soil microbial communities from Loxahatchee National Wildlife Refuge, Florida, United States - Lox_Sample_3.1 | ecosystem: Environmental > Terrestrial > Soil > Wetlands | place: USA... | reverse complement strand
CTCGCGCGCAGCCATCACGATTTCGGGATCGCCACCAGCTTAATTATCTGCGCCATGCGCAACATGGATGTCTCGCTCGAAATGGCCGAGCTTGCTGTCGATTTCCGCAGCCGCGGCGTGGTTGGTTTCGATCTCGCCGGCGAAGAGGGCGGGTATCCTCCCAAAAAGCATGTCGATGCTTTCCACTACATCCAGCGCGAAAACTTCAACATCACGATTCACGCCGGCGAAGGTTTCGGCAAGGAGTCCATCTGGCAGGCTATCCAGTACTGCGGCGCACACCGCATCGGTCATGGGACTCGCTTAATCGACGACATCGCCGTCGCCGATGGTAAAGCCGTCAAGCTCGGGGATCTCGCGCAATACGTTCTTGATAAGCGCATCCCGCTCGAAATTTGCCTCATCAGCAACGTTCACACAGGCGCTGCCCGCAGCCTCGAAGAGCATCCCTTCAAAACCCTCTATCAGGCAAAATTCCGACTCACCCTCAACACCGACAACCGGCTCATGAGCGATACTTCCATGTCCAAAGAATTTGCCGCTGCCGCCGACACCTTCGGACTCGGCCTCGACGACTTCGAACGGCTCACCATCAACGCCATGAAGAGCGCCTTCCTTCCATACGACAAACGTTGCGACTTTATCTACTCCATCATCAAGCCCGGCTACGCCAAAATTCGCTCCGCCCTTGTTCTTGTTTAGGATGGGGCTTGTTTGCTGCCCGGCGCTCCCCAATGGTTGAGGATCGATGGCACGATGCTTTGTGCAACTTGTCGAGTGCATAGGACTTCGAATTTGGGTTACGCCGCTTGCCGCTAAGTGCAGTGCTTATTTCGATGGGTCCACCAAGGCCTGATAGACCGTCGCGTGGCTGCGGTAGAGCAAGCTGTGATTGTCAGGATGAATCATTCGCTGAATCATGCCGATGAAAACGACATCGTTAGTCGGGTCCACCCAAAACCAGGTTCCCGCAGCGCCATCCCAGAAAAACGTTCCCTTGCCATCCGGCATGTCCGCTTCTGCTGGATCGAAGATGACGGCGCAATTGAATCCGTAGCCAAAGCCCGGCCGCATGATGTGCTGCCCGATCCCGAATTCTCCCGTAAGAAGGTTTGCAGGCAAGTGATTGGACACCATCAGCTTAACTGTGGCGGGGGCTAGGACGCGCTTGTCTCCGAGTTCGCCGCCATTTGCGAGCATTTGCGCAAACCGATAGTAATCCTCAGCCGTCGAGACCAATCCGCCGCCTCCGGAAGGCGCGGCAGGCTGGCTCGCATAATCCGGCGGTTCGCTGGCCGCCGGCGTCGGCACAAGCTGTCCCTGTGCATCCGCTTTGTAATTCGTGGCGAAGCGCGACCGCTTTTCTGCAGGAACGAAGAAACCGGCGTCCTTCATCTCCAGTGGCACGAAGATGTGCTCGCGCATAAAGTCAGAAAATGTCTGGCCGGACAGCTTCTCAACAATGTAGCCCTCGATGTCCATCGATAGGCTGTAGGTCCAGCTTTTGCCCGGCTGGTAATTCAGCGGAAGCGTGGCCATCTTATTGATCAGGTCCTGCAGGCTGGCCGATTGCCTGAGCTTCTTTTCTCGATACATGGCGTCGACCACTGTGTCCCCATTGCCATAAGAAAACCCAGCCGAATGCGTCATCAGTTCCTGAATCGTCGGGGCATGATCCGGATCCACAAGAATCATCTTTCCGTCCGTGCCTACGCCTTTGAAAACCTTTAGCTGCGCAAATTCGGGGATATGTTTTGCGATTGGGTCGGATGGCAGCCATTTTCCTTCTTCGTATAGGATCATCATCGCCACGCCGGTCACCGGCTTGGTCATGGAATAGTCGCGGAAGATGACGTCCTTCGTCATGGGCGCGCCGCTGGCTAAATCCCGCACGCCATAGGTGCGATAGTCGACGATTTTTCCGTGTCGCGCGAGAATGGTGATGGCGCCGACGAGCAACTTATTGTCGATCTCTCCTTGAATCAGGTGGTGGAGCCGCTCCAAGCGCTCGCTGGAAAATCCGACGCTTTCTGGCTTTACCACGGTCATATCGGGCGAACGATGAGAGGAAACCTGCGCCACGCACCGGAAGTTGGATACACAGGTCAGGAGGACAGCCATCACCGCGGTTGTGCTCACAATTCGGATATTTTTCACAGATATCCTCCAAACGACGCTGGGTCTCGTGCCCTCGATCGCGCCGTTTCCCATCGGAAGTTCACGGAGTATACCTCTTGTGCAGTGAGCGCAGAAGGCCCGAGCAACGGAGGCCTCTTCATCCTCCTATCTTCGCGCTCTCGATTTCCGCCTCGCACTGTGCGAAAAGGTATTTAAAGGAGAACGCCAATGGAACCGTTTCGTCAGCACTTGTTCATCTGCACACAGGAAAAGCCGGAAGGAGTCACCTCTTGCCCCCACAACGGCTCTTTCCGGGTGTTGCAGGCCTTGGAACGCGAATTGATCTCGCAAGGGCTTGATGATGATGTTCAAGTGACTACCTGTGGTTGTCTCGGCTTGTGCGATGAAGGGCCGATCCTGCTCACTTATCCCGAAGGAGTCTGGTTTCGCAAAGTCAAAGAAGAGGACGTGCCGGACATTGTGAGTTCCCATCTGCGGTCTGGCAATGCGGTATCGCGTCTCAACTGGAACGATCCGCCGGCGATGAAAGCAGCCGCGATCGAACATCGCGACAAGTACCGGGCCATGGTCAAGGCTAGAGATGCGGCCGGGACTCTACCGGATGATCTCAACGAGACGATTCGAGCTTTCATGCCTAGCCGGGCGGTACTCACTGCGCTGGAGTTGGATGTATTCACCGCCATTGGCAATGGCGCCACCGCCGAGCAGGTCGCACAGAAGATTCATGCCGATTTGCGAGCCACGGAGATGTTGCTCAATTCGTTGGTCAGCCTCAAGCTCCTCGACAAAAGAGACAGCTCTTACTTCAACAGTACCATGAGTGCTCGTTTCTTCCAGGCAGGCTCACGCGACGACGCGCGTGGCAGCTTGCTGCACACCGCTCACCTGTGGCATCGCTGGTCCACTCTGACGGAGTGCGTTCGGGCCGGGACTTCGGTCGCGGCCCACAGTCGTGACGACACTTGGGTGACAGCCTTCATCGCCGCCATGGACCGTAACGCCAGAGAACGGGCTGGCGCGGTGCTGGGTGCGGTTGGGATCGCGGGAATCAAGCGCATGCTGGACTTGGGCGGCGGATCGGGGGCTTACTCCATTGCGTTTGCGCACGCCATCAGTGAGCTGAAGTCCGTGCTTCTCGATCTGGGGGACGTCATTCCGCTAGCTCAAGAGAACATCCGGAAAGCCGGCCTTGCTGACCGCATCACGGTTCGGCAGGGCGACATGTTGCACGATCCCCTGGGAGAGAATTACGACCTCGTGCTGGCGTCCGCCATTTGTCACATGTTTTCTCCCGAAGAGAACCAGCAGCTATTCCGTCAGACTTACAGCGCGCTTGCTCCTAAGGGGAGGTTCGCCGTGCAGGACTTCATTTTGGAACCCAGCAAGACTGCTCCGCGGAACGCCGCTCTCTTCTCACTCAACATGCTGGTGGGGACGCGAGCCGGCAGCAGTTATAGCGAGCCGGAATACGAGAGTTGGTTGCGAGGCGCAGGTTTCTCAGACGTGCGCCGGGTTCGTTTACCAGGACCAACCGGGTTGATGATCGCAGTACGCACATAGAATCCTCGGGGCTAGTCACTCCGACAAACCAGTTCTGCCCGATTCTGTTGCAGGACGCTATGAAACGGTCTTATGTCCATCTAGACACCGACGGCGCTCTCGAATTCCGTCTCGTCACTGCCGATTAGTCTTCAAACCGGCCGAGTCGCACCCTAGTGTTTGGATAGGGTGCCGGATATAGGGAAGACTGCCTAACCTTCTTCATTCACCCGAAAACTGCGTCTCTATTACTGTCTCGACCTTGACCGGCGTTCCCTGGCAGGAGGCAGGCTTATATCGCCATTGTTCGACTGCTTCCCTTGCTACGCGTTCAAGAATGGGCGAGGCCGATTGAAGCGTTTTGATGTGAGAAATCGTACCGTCCGCTTCAATGCGGGCGTAGAGCAAGACCGTTCCTTGCCCATGCGTTCGCCTTAAGGCGTCTGGGAACTGTGGTTTAACCGTGGTCTCCAAGATTGCAGGAGTCATATCCTGGCAGGAGCGCCAAAACTCAAACTGTTCGGAACCCGACATCGGTGGGGGTGGTTGGATTTCAGAAACCAACTGCAGGCGACCCACAGACACTTCAATCGAGAAATCTTTGCCTCTGTGAAGACGCAATATTGAAGGAAACTGATTGGTGGAAATTGAAATCGCCTCAGAGTAATCGAAAACTGTCCTCTCCGAACTTGGCCTTGTGGTTCCTGGGCTTTCAGCATGAACCAGTAAACCAGTCGCGGCGTCAAAGCAAAGCTCCCTGGCGATTGCGCTGTGATAATCAATCTCGACGCAAGGCAACGACATTTCGGCTATTTTGCGCATCCGAACTTTCCTAAATGTTTCTCCCGAACGAACTTCAAGTAAGGAACGTATGTCTAGCAGCTTCTCAAGGTCGAAAATCATCGGCGGTTGATAATCCCACGACCGGAGTTGCCAGTATCCGCCGGTTACGCCGTCTCGCATTCTTCGAAAATCACCGAGCACCATGGACTCCTGCCAACGGTTGGGACTCCACCAAAAGAGTTTGTAGCTTCCTGGGATTTCCTTCTTGTCGAATGCTGCCTTTATCTCTGCCTGCAACAGGAATGGAGCGGTGGAGGCGGCTCCCAAGTGCTCCAATTTTCTCGCATGGGCTAACATTTCGACAGAATCTGCTGGCTGTTCGTCCGCCCGGACCGGATACACTGTTCCCACGAACAAGGCCACACAACTGAGAACAACGGTTTGGAACGCACAGGTCAACACGCTTTACGCCTCTGCTGTAAGAGTGAATTAAACAATCGAGGGAGGCAGTCTAACACGCACGGGTGCTTTAGGTCTGATTAGGTCCCCGCAATCAGGTGCTGAGCGAGAGTGCCTTTCGCAGCATTTGCCACGCACAAGCGCATGGTTACCGCGCTGTTTCATGCGGAAAATGGAATGCGGAGGAGATATTGTTCTCGCGCAGGCTAATCGTGCTTTGCGTGTTGCTGGGTCTGCTTATCTTCGGCTGGCTCGCGTGGCGGGACTTCTCATCGAGAAAGCAGCCCACGGAAGCGACCCTACCGACAGTAGACAAGCAGCCAGTTGTTTTCGCGAGGCACGAGTTTGACCCATCCTCGCCGCCGCCTGACATGCCACCGCTGTCCCCCGGGGAAAACGCTGAGTGTGATTCCGATTTCCTGTCCAATGCCAGCGTCCGCGGGGAGACGCAACAAACGGATGCCACGCATGCGACCGTCACCATCACGCAGATCAAGGTAACTCTGCAACTCAAGATCAACATCTGGGTGCCAAGCGGCGCAACTCAGCAGCTAATCGAACATGAGGAAGGCCATCGACAAATTTCGGAGTATTACTACCAGACCGCCGAAAAATTGGCAGAGCGGATCGCTGCTACATACGTAGGCAGACAGGTCGAAATCGCTGGCACGGATTTGGGCGCCGAGTCGAGCAGGATGCTCCAACAGATAGCCAGCGAGATCACCAACGAATACAACAAGGAACTGGACCCACGTCCGACGCAATTGCTCTACGACTCCATCACGGACCACAGTCGGAATGGCGTCGCCGCCAGGGATGCCGTCGTTCACGCCATCAAGAACGCACCGATCGAGGCTGCAGGGACAAAGAGCACGGACCGGTAACTCCAGTTACTTTAGAAACCGGAAAAGTTGATCCCAGCATTCACTCTGGTGGTGACCCCGTAAGTAAATTCGCTTAGGACTCTCCCCGCTCCTAGGCGGACTGGTCGCCTTCCCCGTTATTTGCGTGCAAAGGTGACGGCCATCACTGAAATAACTTCCTTCTTCAGGTCAAATCCAGTGTGGCCATCCTTAACTGAGGTTTGTCTCTGCCAGGGGATTGGTAGTGATCAGTTTCGAGACGAAACTCAGCGCCTGCCGAAGGGTCAGATGAAACAACTTTACTCAATTCTCCAAGCAAAGTGTGGCTCTTATGAAAAGTCTAGCTCTCTTCAGTCTTGCTCTTTTCTTTTGTCTGCCAGCGTTCGCGCAGCAAGACATTAGCATCAATCGTTACACCATATATACCGGCTTCGATTATTTCAACAATCCTGGACTCAGTCTGTCGCAGCGCGGGTTCGACGTCGATTTTGGCGTCACCGTGAAACCCTGGATGGCCCTGGGCGCAGATTTCAGTGCCTCTGGCAATTCCATCATCAGTGGAGGCGGAACGATCAACGGGAGCAGTACGATCTACGCGCCCATACTGATCAAAGCTGCGCCGCTAGGCGCGCCACCTCCCAGTTCCATCAACGTCCCTTTCAAAGCGACCAGTTACACGTTTGCCATCGGTCCCCAGCTATATTGGCGAAGGTGGCGGCAAATAACGTTCTTGGGCCGTCCCGGCCTCGGGGGAATTCGTGCAACGGCAGACATCAACTTGCCCCCCCAATTGGCCGGGCTCTTCGGACAACTCGGGGTTCCGGTGCCTAGCGCACATCAGACGGATACGCGGTTCTTCTTCGGGATGGGAGGCGGTTTCGACCTCAACGTGTCGAAGCATGTCGCTGTGCGAGTCACAGCCGACTGGGTCAATACGCATCTGTTCCCCGATTTGCTCACCCGTCGGCAGAACTTTGTACGGGTTACAATGGGTCCCACGTTCCGGTGGGGGCGCTTGTAATCGCCGTGGTCTGACAATTTACGCTGCCGAGTTGAGCGTATTCACTGCCGGGTTCCCGAAGATTGGAATCACTTGCGGCCTTACGAAGGATGGATAAAATTGGGCGCGAAGTGGCAACGGAAGGGAAGGTTTGCCTTTCAAACTAAGTCCACGCCGAACCAAAACTAGTGCGAAGATGCCTCGGTTGCCAGAAACCCACAAACGGCAATAGCTATTCTCTTCGAATGTATTGCGTTACTCGGAACAGCAATGTGCTACCGGTCTTGCACGGTGTATATCCAAATTTCGGCGCCGTGATCGGCACGCGCTGGAACAGCCAGGAAAAACCGATCAAAGCTCTTCTTCCCTTTGCCAAAATATCCCGCGGTGCGAGCGCCTAACGCTGCTGGAATCTTTGACAGTAACTCGTACTCATCGTCCTTCTTCTCTTGGAACACGTAAATAAAACCCTCTCCTCCAGCCATGTAGATGCGCTTCCGTGAAGCGTCATAATATAAATCGTCGGAGTCTTGCACAGTTTCAAGAGCTGTAATCATTCTGCCTGAAGCCGTATCATACACCGCCAGTCGCGCTGGCTCGTGCGTGCCAATGTAGAGCCGATGTCCCTCCTCGTTCAGCGCCATCGGGAAATTGTGTTCCAACGTGAGCGGCCAACGCGTTATAGCCTTGGTGGCCCGATTGATGACTGCAATCTGTTTCAGTTCGGGAAGGTTTACGTAAATATCCGGTCCGGACTTTTCCAACTGAAAGGATTCCGGGTGCGCTCCGAGTTTGTACTCCTCCTCGGCGCGCCGATTGGTCACAGCATCCACCGCCGCGATTGCCGCGGTTTCGTCGTCGCCGTAGCCCACATATACACGCTTTGAGGCCGCATCATACCGGAGATTGTCCACGTCGCCCTGAAAGTCAATGCTAGTGACCAATTCAAACGTATTTCCATCGTATATGTACAGCTTCCCCTTGCTGCTTGCGACAAACAGCTTGTTCACCTCTGGCGCATACACCACGCCTTGTGGGTTGGGCACACCTGTAATTGTGTGCTCCACCGTGCGCGAACTGATTCCTATGACCTCAACCGTGTTATTTCCCAGCGCCGAGACAAATAACAGCTTCCCGCTGGTTCCGAAATGATCGAATCTGCCCTTTACGCCCTCCAGTGGAATTGCTTCTGTCAAAACCATGGGCCGGACGCCTTCAGAAGGAGACGTCTCCTGCCCGGTCACTACCGGCACGATGCAAGAAGCGAGCAAAGAAACGAAAAAGACCATTCCGCATGAGCGCATTTTGTTCTCCATTCTTTCTAAGTGCCCTAACTGTGAACGGCCAAACCTAAACTCAGCATTAACACATTTCGGTGGGCATGTTCATGATGCCTGGCAAGCCCCCTTACCAGATACATGGGTAGGGAAACCAATTTGCTCGGGGACCGTGTGCGACCAGAAATTGTCATTTCAGGACCAATGGACTTGAGGCTTGACCTTGCTGAAAGCTCAGCTTCTTCGAAGCGAGATTGCAGGTAAGTCTGGCAAAAGCGTAGCTTCTAACTCCGGTTTCTCAACTCGCGAGAATCAGGGATTTCGCACGAAAGCAATGCCAGCCGGCGCGCCCCCGGCATATACTTTGTCGGGTCGCTTGGCTGAACCGCGCGAAACGCTGTGCTTTCGGTACGTGTCGTTTGGAGCGTGCAAGGGAATGAGTGGAGACAAGAAGAAATGAATAATCGTTTCATGGCACGGGCGATTGAGCTTTCGATGGAGGGGGTGAAGTCGGGGCGCGGCGGCCCGTTTGGCGCGGTGATTGTAAAAGATGGAGCGGTCGTGGCCGAAGGCGTGAATCAAGTGACGTCGACGAACGATCCCACTGCGCATGCGGAAGTGCTAGCTATTCGGGAGGCGTGCGCGAAACTTGGATCGTTCGAATTGAAGGATTGCGAGCTGTACACGTCGTGCGAACCATGCCCGATGTGCCTGGGGGCGATTTATTGGGCGCGGCTGGCGCGGGTTTATTTTGCGAACACAGCGGAAGACGCGGCTAGCATTGGTTTTGACGATTCGTTTCTTTACAAAGAGATGAAGCAGCCGCATTCGAATCGGCGCATCCCCATGATGCAAATGATGCGCGAAGAAGCGCTAGCGGGATTTCGCGCCTGGGAAGCGAAGCCGGACAAGAAACGGTACTGAACCGCGAAGGGGGAAGCGCTTGCTCGATCGCTATTTTCAGCTTGCGGAAAACCAGACGACCGTCAAGAAGGAGATGCTGGGAGGGGTCACCACGTTTGTGACGATGGCCTACATCGTGGTGGTTAATCCTCAGATTCTTTCGCAGGCTGGGATGCCGGCCGACGGCGTGGTTTTCGCGACCTGCCTCTCGTCGGCGGTGGCCACGCTGGTGATGGGCCTGTACGCGAATTATCCGATCGCGCTGGCGCCGGGGATGTCGCTGAATGCGTATTTCACATATTCAGTTTGTCTGGCCATGCACGTGCCCTGGCAAACGGCTCTCGCGGTGGTCTGTTTTTCCGGCGTGCTGTTCCTGATTCTCACCGTGACGCGCGTCCGCGAGCAGATCGTCAACGGCATTCCGGATTGCCTGAAGCACTCGACGGCTGCGGGAATTGGCATGTTCATCGCGTTCGTGGGCTTGCGAAACGCCAAGCTCGTGGTGGCGAATTCCGCGACGTTTGTCGGACTGGGAAACTTCTCCGACAAAGAGGTGCAGACGGCGTGTTTCGGACTCGCATTGACACTCGTGCTTATGGCCAGAAGGCTGCCGGGCGCGATTTTGCTGGGGGTTCTTGGTACGACGGTGCTTGGCATTTTCCGAGGAATGTCCGTTTGGCCGGCGACGTTTTTCTCCATACCGCATGCTTCGTCGACGTTTTTGCGGCTGGACTTTCGGTCGGCGATTCACCTCGGTTTTCTCGAGATTTTGTTCGCCTTCTTGTTTGTAGATTTGTTCGACAACGTGGGAACGCTAGTGGGAGTTTGCGAACACGGCGGATTCATCAAAGATGGCAAGATACCACGCGTTGGGCGCGTGCTGATGGCGGATTCGATCGGCACGATTTTCGGGGCGCTGACGGGCACCTCGACGGTGACGAGCTACATCGAAAGCGCCGCAGGTGTCGCGGCGGGCGCACGCACTGGCCTCAGCAATGTCGCTGTTGCGGCACTTTTCTTTCTGGCGATGTTTTGTTCGCCGCTGGCGACAGCCATTCCGGCTTACGCAACTGCTCCAGCGTTAATCCTTGTGGGGGTTTTGATGGCGCAATCGCTCGCGCTCGTGAAGTGGAGCGATTTCAGCGAGGCGCTGCCCGCATTCATTACCATGATAGCCACGCCGCTTGCGTTCAGCATCGCGACCGGGCTCAGCTTTGGCCTCATTTCCTACACAGTGGTGAAGGTGGCTTCCGGCAAATTCCGGGAAGTCAACACGCTCATCTGGGTTCTCACGGTGCTGTTCATTCTTCGCTACGTCTACCTCGCCGCGGCATAAAGCTCCTACGCTTTTACCTGAACGTTGGCGCGGTCGGCGTCGGCGGCGGTAAACATCGCGGAAGGGGAAAATCCTAGCAGCCCCGCGAAGAGATTGCGCGGGAAGGTCGACCGAGCGGCATTGTAGTCCATGACTTCGTCGTTGTAGAACTGCCGAGCATAGGCGATGCGATTCTCGGTGGAAGTCAGTTGTTCTTGCAAAAGCTGCACGCTTTCGACGGCGCGCAACTGAGGATAGTTTTCAGCGACTGCAAAGAATTTGCCCAGCGCAGCGGTAAGGGCGGCCTCGGCGTCGGAGCGCTGTCGGACGTTTTTGCCAGCGGCAAGCGCTTGCGCGCGAGCTTGGGTCACGGATTCGAGAGTCACACGCTCGTGCTCCATATATCCGCGGACAGCTTCCACCAGATTGGGAATCAAATCGTGGCGCCGCTTGAGTTGCACATCAATTTCCGCCCAGGCGTTTTGGACGCGCGTGCGTTGCACGACGAGCTTATTGAATGAGGCCACGACCCAGATCAGCACCGCAACAAGGACGAACATTCCAACGAGTCCCGGCGACATTTGCATGGCGTCTCCTGTAGCGCGAAGGTTCCCAGCTAGTGGTGCGCCACGAACGCAAAGATCTTATGGATGAAAGCCAGCCAGACGGTGAGAAACGTCAAGCTCGACATGGTCAAAACTGCAATGAGAAGCAGCATCAGTCCGGCTATCAATAAAACGAAAGGTGCGAGAATCAGAGACAAAACAGTCGCCACGATCCACATCTTGGAATCAGCGGCAGCTACGTTCAGGCGCGCACCCATGCGGCGAAGCCGCTTTAGACGGCGCTTCAGCGAAGGATGAAAACCAAAGAAACTGATAGATGATATGCCGGAAGATGGGTCGGCATCGTTTCGAGTTTGTTGCTGTGAGGCACCCGGCGGCTGAGATGCAATGTGGCGGCGGAATGCTTGCAAACGCGCGATCGCAGCGATATCCCCTTTGCGGGCCGCAGCAAGGTCAGCAGGATCGGGGATGGACGCCGCAAGAGCAGGGTCAAGCGCAGACATGGCCTGCCTCATCGCGCCGATGCGGGCCACCGCTTGTGCGTCTCCGGCAAATGCCGCGCGATACGTAGCCGCGGCTTCTCTGAGGTTGGATTCGAAATCGGTGGGGCCACTGAGGCGTCCTGCTGCGGTTGAATGTTGCGCAGAGGCTGCCCAAGCTTTCAGCAGCATCTCTTTTTGCTGTGGAATCGGAGCATTCGATGCCGCGCGGCCAGCGCTAGCCGGGTTTATGAGAAAGAGATGTGAAGCCCAGCCGCTGCCAGGAATAGCGCCGCCATCATCGGTTAGCTTTTGCAGGGCGCCCGCCAGGCCGTTCGGATTGCGAGTGAGCTGTACCGCGCAGGCGTCCGCCAGATACTGGCGTGTCCTCCAAAGCAACGCTACAGACGGACCAAGGATGACGAGGAAGAAAAACCATAGCGAAAGCTTAATCGCGAAGTTCGTGAGAAAAATTGGGAAGAATAAGAAGTTGCGGATAGAGCGGAGCATCGACTTTTTGGCCGTCGGATCGAAGAACCGATCGATGTCGTCGGTGTCGAGAGCGACGCTGCGGGAGAGAATCGCCGCAACGGCGTCTGCCTCTTTTGTGTTGTCTTGGCCAGTGCGGGAACCAATAAACCCATAGCGAACAATACGCCAAAGAGAACCGCGAGATTGCGGGCCAAACGGGGAATTAACCAGGGCGAGCAGAACGCCGCAAGTTTCGAAGACGGCAATCACCTGGAAAGCGATGTGCAAGTCACCGTTGCCAATCGATGCAATGGAATGCGCCAGGGCGCCCTCGAGTTCGTCGCGACTCAATTCATCGATCATTGGCCGCGAGACGACAAGGCACGCGTCCGCAGGCGAACTTCCAATAGCCGCTACGTTTGCGCCGGGAGCGTCAACGAGCATCACGCGTGGCGCGGGCAAGCCGGCCGCAATCGCCATCTCCTGGACCACGTCGGCGAGCCGTAGCTCTTTCAACTCATTCTGATTTGGCTCGCGAGCGTTCAGTGCCAGAAGTGCTCCACCCACTCCAGCGCGCCGGAACAACGCGCGCATTCCAAACCAAACCGCAAGAGAAAGAACAGTACCCGGCAGAAGCAGTACGGCCGCGCCAAGGGCCAGCGCCCGCGGGTCGGCAGCCTTGTGCTGCAGTAGCCACGCGAGGGCGACGAATCCGAAGCGGGCGACCTCTTCGGCCTGTTGCCAAAATGCCAGTGGAAGTGGCGAGAAGAGGTTGACGATGTCGGCGATGATTAGCGCCAGCGCATAAAGCAGCGGGGTGATCAACAGCGCGAGCGGAATACCCATCACCGCGGCAGCGAGCACGCACAGGGCAGATAGCCGCCAGGAAGCGCGACGGTTCCGCCGCTGTGCGTCAAAGAAACTCTGGCGGTCCTGCGCCAAAGTTTGCTGCTCAGCAGTCGATGAAGGGGCGAAGGTGCTCATGGGCTTGCAATCTGGTCCGCTTCGGGCCGTTTTATCAGCACGGATTCCACAGGCGCACTTGTTAGCGAACGAGGCGGCAAGTTATTTTACGTCACCGCAAGATGCCCCGATCCACTTCCCAGTGTAGCTGGCATCTGTATTCATAGTGTGCTCGCCACCAGTCGTAGTCATGTGAATGGTCCCTTTGACGCTCTCAGTGCTAACAGCCTCGAACTCGCCATGGCCACTCATCGTGACCCCTTCGAAGGTGCACGTGGCCTTGAGAGAGAGCTTGGTGCTCGAGGAAGTCAAAATCGTCTCTGTGCATTCTTTTCTGTCATTGAATAGCGAGGAGTCCGATTTTTCTTTTGTTAAGCAGCTCTTGTAGGTGTGTGTTTGTGCCGGGCCGGCGGATTGGGCCTTCATTGCAGCTTCCATCTTGGCTCGTTGCTCCGGCGTGAGTTTGGAAAGGTACTCGGCAGGGATGGGGAGTTCTCCACTGGTCTTAATGACCGAGGTCATCTCCCAAAGCCCTAACTTGACGTTCAACGGCTCAATTTTTTGCGCTGCCAAAGCAACCGTGCCCGCACCGAAGAACACTGCCAGCAGAGTTTTCGTTCGCATTCCATTCTCCTTTAGGATTTGGTCTTCTTCGCACAACTTGCACTTCTCTCTTGCAACTGCAAACCGATGGCCCCGATCATTCGTTTTTCCCCAGAAAAATGGCAGGCACCGGTTGTGTGCCCACGGGTCCTACGACCCACACATTTGCGGCGTACTGCGACAAGCTGAGGCTGAAAACGGAAGAAGGAGCCACGGAAGATGTACAAACTTCGTCCCTCAGTGTAACCGCAAAATTGCGCGGTCCCCACTGCGTGCCCCAATCCCCGTAAGACTGTTCGGAGTTGCCCGCCCCCAAGCAGGGAAGCGAATAAGTCTGAAGTTGGACGCTGTCCACGACCCATCCGGGATTCAAACGGTTGAAGTCGTATACATCTCGTCCGACAGTAAACGGCTCCGAGTCAGAGCGAATCACAAACGCCGAGGTTCCCGTGGCGGCACTGGGGACACCCCAACCTTTTGCGGGCGGTGAGACGTATTCCAGTTGTTTTACCGCATGGGAGTGGACCGTGCTCGCATCCAATTTCACCCAGGATGACGGAATGGCGCTCAACAATTGCGGCTCCCCGCGGGCTGCAACAAAGAAGCAGCCGGGCAATTCCATGCGTTGGCCTTTTCCAGGGTAAATCACGAGCGTCACCGGAGAGTCTGGGATTCCCGTGAGACGTGAGTCAAGATGAACGTCAATTTCGTTGTCGGACCACGCCGTCAGGGACGCATCGATTTGCAACGCAATCGGGACCGCGGACTGGCCGTGCATCGCCGGATGAGGCTCAAGCTGGATTTGTCCGCGAACGTTGCCGAAAGAACAGCCTTCAATCCGATAGGCATTATTGGGAGACTGTGGTGTGAAGATCGCGCCCTGGCTTTTCCCATTCACTGTACGAATCAAAGGACCGCGACAGGACGTCAAGGCGTTCGGGCCGGAATTTGTCAACCTTGAAATTTTGGTTCCGGCGTCACCTGCAAGGAGTCGGTGCGAGCTTTCCAGGTACATTCGTTGGTGCAGCAGTGTGCTGAGCATGTCTGCGTCCAGGCCTTCGCGTGAGACATTCGGGTTCTTGATCTTCGGACCCAAGCGCATATCGGCCTTAGCTAGGGCCTGAGCGCGCAGCTTTTCATACTCCCGCGGCGGTAACGGAGTGAGCTTTTGCGAGCCCCTAAGGCTCGACAGGTGGAGTGGGTCGGACCAAGGAGAAGCAAGATATAAGCCGGCGTGCAGAACCTGGCCGTCGCCGTGCAATAAGCATCCGGCCAGAAACAAGAGCCCAACGCGAAGGACAATGCGAGCCATAGTGGTTCGCGGCCTAACCGGAAGGCTCCTGGCCGCTGCACTGGATATAAAGGACCCCTACCGCTATCGTCAAAGGAACCCGTTGTTATTCCTTCCTAACCTGTTAACGCATTGTGTTTGAGGGTGTTACGCGGATAGCTGACGCGCTGAAAGGGCCGTGCTATGATTGCCGCAACTTCCGAATTTTGGGCTTATGGATCAAACCGAGACCGCCGCTCGCATATTTCGTTTTGGATTATTTGAGGCTGACCTGTCGCGCAACACACTGACGCGCAACGGTATGCGTGTGAAAATTCAGGACCAACCTTTTTGCGTGCTGCTGTTGCTGCTGGAGCGGCCCGGAGAAATCGTTAGTCGAGAGGAGTTGCGGCAAAGACTGTGGCCGGATGGCACTTATGTGGATTTTGACGGCAGCCTTAACGTCATTCTGAAAAAGCTGCGATCCGCGATCGACGACGATCCCGATAATCCACGGTTCATTGAAACCGTGCCACGGCGAGGATACCGTTTCATAGCGCCGGTTTCTTTCGACGGCGGGAAGGCTGCCGCAAGTACACCGGACCAAGTGCCTGCAAAGGTCTTGTCAGCAGTCAGCGCTGAAGCGGCTGCTGCTCCCGTGATTGGACCCAGAAGAAAACTCCATTCTGTGTTTCTATATGTAGCTTCGGCTGTCGCCATCTCAATTGTGATTGGCGCTGGTTGGTTCGCGTGGCATTGGAAGCGAGAGCCGATGAAGGCCCCAGAGCGTCCTTCATTAGAAACTCCCGCGCCGGTTTCGCTTCGCAAGTCCGTGGCAGTGCTCGGTTTTCGCAACGTATCGGCCAAAGTGGATGACGGATGGTTGGCGACCGCTTTCTCGGAAATGCTTAGCACGGAACTGGCCGGAGGCGGAGCGTTAAGGCTGGTTTCTGCCGAGGAAGTGGCCAATCTGCGCCACTCTTCTCCGTGGCCGCAGACCGATACGCTCGATCAATCGACTACCGCTCGAATTGGCACCGCCCTGAACAGTGATCTGTTGGTACTGGGTTCATTCACGACGATCGGCGGACCTGATCGAGGCCAGCTTCGGCTGGATGTGCGCATGCAGGATGCCAAGACCGGGGAGATCCTGACGGAAATTGCAGAAATTGGCGCCACGCAGGATTTGTTTCACGTGGTCTCGCGCGTGGGCGGGCGGCTGAGAGACCGCTTAGGGATGCCGCGGCTGGGAGAACCCGGCGAAGAGAATGTTCTTGCTTCCATGCCGTCGGATCCGGAGGCCGCACGGTTTTACTCTCTTGGTTTGGCCAAATTGCGCGAATATGACTATCAGGCGGCGCGAGGTTTGTTCGCGCAGGCCATTGAAGCGGAACCGAAGTTTCCGCTGGCGCATTCGATGCTTTCACGCGCTGACATTTTTCTTGGCCACGATGACCAGGCAAAAGCAGAAGCGAAACGCGGAGTGGATCTGTCCGGTGGTTTATCCCGCGTGCAAAGGATGGAAATCGAAGCCAGCTACTATCACGCGATTGCCGACCGCGCCAAGGCCGCTGAAATCTATAAGGTGTTATTTGAACTGTTTCCTGACAGCCTGGACTACGGCCTGCAACTTGCCAAGCTACAATTGGAGTCTTATCAACCCGACGCGGCGCTGGAAACTGTCCGGCAACTCCGCCGCCTTCCTGCGCCAGCGCGCGATGATCCAGGTTTGGACCTGCGCGAGGCCAACATCTTGCTTCCCAGAGATGCAGAGGCTGCTGATCGCTTATATCACGTTGCGGCCACAAAGGCATCGGCACAGGGGAAGAAGTTGGTTTATGCGAAGGCACAAGAGGTCCTTTGCTGGAGGAATACCAAACACTTGCAGACTCCGCCCGAGTGCAAAGAGGCGTATGAGATTTTTCTCGCTGCAGGGAATCGGGATGAGGCAGGCAGTTGCCTGCAACTCATGGCCGAAGCCGATCGCCTGACCGGCCACGGCCAGGAAGCCATCCCGCTCTACGAGCAGGCGTTGGGTTTCCTCAAGGAGGCGGGCGACCACGAGAAAGTGGGGGTGGCGCTCAACAATCTCTCCCTCGTGTTTGAACATGAAGGACAGTGGAGCCGGGCGGAACAGACCTTCCGCGAGGCCAAACAAAATTTTCAGGTGGTGAACGACAAGGTGAATTCGGCTGCAGCGATGACCAACATCGCCGACATCCTTGCCATGCGGTGTCGGTTGCGCGAAGCGGCAGACATGTACCACCAGGCATGGGAACTCATGGACGCCAGCGGGCGTGGCCGCCATGAGTACGCTCACTTCCAACACGGCGCGCTTTTGCTATTACAAGGAGACCCCAAGTCAGCGCGCGTCGAAATCCAGGCGCAGGTTGACTCGTTGCGTGCCTACGGAGCTGATCCCTGGCAACTGGCAAACGCGCTCTCGGGAGTGGGGGATATCGAGAAGGCGGAAGGGAACCTGTCAGGTGCGCGCAGAACCTACGTGGAAGCTCAGGAAATCCTGAAGAATGCGAACTCTCCATTTACCGGAGTGCAGGTTTCCCTGGCTGAGCTATCGCTGGCAGAGGGGCACGCGGATGCCGGGGAACCCTTACTCCGCAAGGCATTGGAAGAATTCGAGAAGGATCAAAGCACTGGCGATGAAATCGGAGCTCTTACTTCCTTGAGCCGCAATCTGCTGGCGCAAGGAAAGGCTGGCGAGGCGCAGGACGCGCTTGCTCGGGCATTCAAGTTGGCCGATTTGCATGAGTTCCCCTTGCTCATGCTTCCCATGGAATTGCTTCAAGCCCGCGCGACAGCGGCAGCGGCAAAACCCGGTGCCCGTGGCAAAAGCGAAATGACCGCAGCTGCCCAGAAGATTCGAACAGTCATCCAAGAAGCTCACCGGCTCGGTTTGTATTCCATCGAGTGTGAAGCGCGCCTCGGGTTGGGTGAAATTGAATTGAAATTGAATCCAGCTTCGGCACGAGCAGAACTTTCCACGCTTGCTGCAGAGTCCCA
>Ga0335077_10004153_pt1 | contig 17653 bp, 16 predicted proteins | sample Lox_Sample_31_FD_207151 | JGI IMG/M metagenome (GOLD analysis project Ga0335077, IMG submission 207151) | Soil microbial communities from Loxahatchee National Wildlife Refuge, Florida, United States - Lox_Sample_3.1 | ecosystem: Environmental > Terrestrial > Soil > Wetlands | place: USA... | reverse complement strand
GGACGGCTTGTTTGCTATGGAGGTTCTTCTGAACGCTTCAAAATCAACTATTGTCCAACCTGGGCCTCCAGTGGATCGGGTTTACTTTCATCTCCGGCAGAGGTTTGCGATTCCATCTGCCGCAATTCCTGGCGCTGCACCGCTTCCAGAGTCTCGCGACGGTGCCACGACTCCATCCAGCCTCGCGGGTCGGAATTATTCCAATAAGGCGCAAACCGGCGGTGCAGTTCTGCCATTTCCGAAAGGCGGCTGGCCTCGACGTCGGGCCATATATCAAACCAGATCACGTCGTAGCACCGGCCATCGGGTGGCTGCCAGAGGAAGATATCGCCGGTAATGATCGCGAGCCGGGAATCGTCGGGTAGCGTTGGCGAGATAAGGTCAACCACATCCTGAAACTTCTCGATCACAGTCACGCTGCGCACTTCATCCTTCTTGAGAATCGGATGAAGAATCATTCCCAGGCCCAGGCCGGCGATGAGAACGTCACCATGTGCTCGCAGCACGACTTCCTCGCAGGTGATGCGCTCGTAGTGGAAGTCGCTCATCATGACCTGCGACTCGCCTGCGTCATTGGTGAGCCGCAACGTCGCGTAGGTCCCGGCCGGTGAGGGATGCTTGAACTCACCATAAACGTAGGAGATGGTGCGTCCACCCTCGGCATCCACCGTAAGGTGCTGCACGCTGGCGCAGCCCTTGGCCGCGGGCGGGACCAGTTCCGCCATGTCAGGAAACAAATTCGAGCACGTCTCGCTCATAGATCCTGCGGCCCTGTGGGCTGCGTCTTAGGTGCGGGGCGGATACACCCCTTGCAGCGCAATAATGAAATTAACGCCAAGATACGGCGACATATTGTTGTGCGGCTGGTTCCCGCCCGTGAAGCCGATCGCTGCAAAATTCATTGCCGCCACGGGCGTTCCCGAGGCCGCATAGTCCGGCGGCCCCGGCAGCCGGCCTGACCCAGCCGTTTTGCTCCAGAGGTTGCCCGACGGAGTATTCTGGTTCCCGGCAGTGCCGCTGACGCCGTTCGGAGAATGGCCGTGAGAGGGCATTTCGGTCGTCAGCAGAGTTACCGTCGCACTGCCGCCAGTTTCGCCAAGGTCATGAAGCGATAGCCCCGGCCCCTGGCCGGGATGCATGGCCGCACTGCCTTGTAGATTGGGCAGGGCAAAGTTGCTCTTGCCGTCGCCGCCGTAGGTGGTGCCAAGAAGAGAGAACAATGCGGTATTCTGTGAGAGGGGCAGGATTTGACCATCGCAAAACGCCCAGCCTTTTGGGGCGAAGTTAAAAGGAACGATCCTGATTTCGGCCACAAACGGATCCATGTTTCTTCTCCCTTCAATTCTGCGAGGGGAAAATTCCCTGCAGCGCGATGATCATGTTGAGCACCAGGTAAGGCTGCAAGTTGTTGTGCGGCTGATTGCCTCCGGCGTTGCCAAGTGCAGTCGCGCCCATGGTGGCGTTTGGCGTCGCCGTACTGTAGGAGGCAAGCCCGGCGTTCCCCCAGAAGTTGCTGCCTGGCGTCGCCACCGTGCTCGTCGCCCCACTGCCATTCGCGGAATGGTTGTGGGAGGGGATTTCTGAAACCGACAAGGTATGACTCGCTTCCCCGCCGAGTTCGCCCAATCCAATACCATCGCCCTCGTGAACCGGTGTGCGGCCCTGCAGGTTCGGCAACCCAAAGTTCACCCGGCCATCCCCCCCATAAGTAGTCCCCAAGAGCGAGAACAAAGCCTGATTCTGGTTAATAGGCAAGAGTTGACCGTTGCAGAATGCCCAACCCTTCGGGGGGAAATTAAAGCTCACGATCTTTATTTCCGACAAGAACGGTTCTGCCATTGCCTGCCTCCAGACTGCTTGCTATCACTTGCGGGCCATGAACCCCATGCATCTCCCGAGCTAGGTCTGCGACGGAAATATTCCAAACAAAGAAATAATGAAGCTCACACACAGATACGGCATAAAGTTAGTGTGCGGCTGGCTGCCGCCGGCGGACCCAATCGAAGCTGGGTTCATCTGACTGTCGAAGGCGGCGCTGCTATACGGGGAACTGGCAGTGACCGCTCCCCACACGGCGCCTGCCGGGTTAGTTGTTGCTTGTGCGGTGGTGGAGAGGGCAGTGGCGGGATGACCGTGCGACGGCAACTGCGAGGTTGTCAGTGTAACCGTTTCCTGGCCTCCGCTCTGGGCAAGGGTGAAACCCGGGCCCACGTGAACGGGAATCCTGCCACGCAGGTCCGGCAGGGCGAACGTGCTCTGGCCATCGCCGCCGTAAGTGGTTCCGATCAGGTTGAACAGCGTCTCGTATTCACTGATCGGCAGGAGCTGGCCTTCACAGAACATCCAGCCCGCAGGCGCAAAGTTACCCCCGAACATCCTGATTTCGCCGACATAAGGTTGGCTCATATTACCGTCCTCGGGCGGCAACACATCCTTCCTGCCCAGCCAAAGCCCATGGTTGAGGCGGGAAGCTGTTTGGGTTGTTGAAACTGAAACCGTACAGAAGGCCGGAGGAAAGCTACCGCGTGTCCACGGCAGCACCTCCCCTCCTCCCGAGGGGAGAACTGGGAAGAGTGGCGGGAAGCTTACCCCGCCTCAATGGCGTAGTCAAGCGCGATGTGGCTTGCGAATGAGAAAAAGAGGATAGTAGTCGGGGAGATATGTTGCAAAGAAATGCGCAGTTGTTGCAACCCGGTGCGCTGAGTTCGTGCGCCAGGCCCGGTTGCGCAGGACTGTCCTCTCGCCATCCTCGCATCTGCCATCCCTGTTGCAGGTTTTTCTTGACTTCCCGATACAGAAAGCGGATGCTCCGCAGCAAAGTATTCGGAGGATTCACCTATGGATGAAGCGCGCCGCAACCTTCTTCGGTTAGGAGTACTGACCGCCGCCTCCGCCGCCCTGCCCGTGGATGCGCTGGCGCAACGTCTGCAAACGTCCGCTTCGGGCGCCGCTTCCGCCGGTCCGACGGACGCTGATTATCAGGCCTTGTCGAACCTGACGGCCAACGATTTCAAACCGTTCGTGGGGGCAACCTTCAAGGTCACGCAGGCCTCTGGCACCACTCGTGTGACGTTGGCGGAGGTGCAGAGCCCGCCGGCGCTTGCGACGACGAAAATCGCAGTCACGCCCTCTCCGCAAACCTATGCTTTGCGCTTCAAGAATGTTGCCGGGCCGTTGCTGAAACAGGGCACCTATGTTTTTGACAACAGCGCCCTGGGCCCTTTTGCCATGTTCATCGTGCCTTCCGCGGCAAAAGCACAGCCGATGTACTACACCGGGCACGTCAACCGTTCGGTCCAGTGACGCGTTGCACAACTTGTTCTTGGTTCTCAGGGTCCCAGCGCATCAGCACCTTCAGTTCATCCTGCGTGGTCTTTTGAAAGCCCAGGTTTTCAAAGAACCGCATTGCGGAATTGTAAGTCTCCACGTAGACCGTCACCGGCAGGCGGGCGGAACCCGCCTCTTCCAGGATGTTTGTGACCACGAGCGTTCCGATTCCGGCATTACGGTTTTCGGGCAAAACGGCGATGTCAAGGATCCGAACTTCTGATGGCCTCTTATCCAGATATAAGCGCCCTATCGGCTCCCCGTCTGCGCAAATGATCTGGTGCTGCGCGGCAGGATAGTGCGCGCGATAGTGCTGCGTCTGCGCGGCCAGTTGCATCTCCACGAAAGCCCGCTTTCCCCGCTCGCCCCACGGCGCCAGCGTGAGCTCTTCCGCGCGGCTGCCTGCGTAAATGCGGACCAGCACCGGTTCGTCCCCGGGTTCCACGGGTCGCAGTTGGACAGCCACGGGCCGCTTGGCGCGGCTTCTGAGATTCTCGTTCAAGGCTGCTTTTTCAGCAGGCGGTTGAAGACGGCCTGATAGCGCGGGCCTTGTTGATCGGGTTCGAGGGGCACGAGGAAGAGCGGGAAGCGCCCCATGGCTTCATGCTCGATCTCGAAAGTGCCTTGCCCCAGGTTGAAATCTCTCGGGCCATGAAAGAGCAGTGAGAACTGCTCCTGGGTCGACGTCGAATGCCCGTCTTCAACCAGGTAAAGTTCCAGCTCCAGCGGAAGCCGGTCTTGAAGGCGGACCCGGAACTTGGTGTGGACCTGTGCGGCAAAGTTGCTCTTTGCGGTGTTCTCAGACATGCTTCATCCCTTGCTTGCCGTGAGAGCAGATGAGCCAGCGGTTGAAATTGTAGCCGTGGGAGCGGCCGGATTCAGCAAAAATCCATAATTCCCCTCCGGCCGTAAGAGCAATCGAGCCTCGAAACGCCGCCTGGCCTCGGAAACCCCACCGCAGGATCCGGGAGGCCCTCCCGTGAAGGAACTCACTGGCCTGTAGCCGCTCCCGGCGCGTGCCTGCTTGTGCACTTCGGAATCTCGTGGAATCACGATGTGATTCTTTCCGCTAGTTTCTAGGGGCTCCGAAAGCAATCGCGGCGCCGCCCATTTCGGGAGCGTTCCCCTTTCCTTAACCTTAGTAATTGACTTTCTGAACGGGCTGTCGGAGCACGCGCAGCCAGACATCCAGAATCAAGCTGACCGGACACTCACCATCGACCCATACGATGCCGCGCACCGGTGCGCGGCATGAACGTGCCTGCGTACGTTTATGGACAAAATGACTCAATCTAGGGGCAACCCGCCAAACAACCCCACTACTCGCACACTGCGAACGCAGATTCTTGCTCTGTTGGCACTTGCCTGTGGGATCGGGGTGCTGGCCAACGTGGGATACCATCGGTATTGCTCGCGCTACCCGCTCGGCTTCTCTCTTCGCATTTACACCATTTGCGACCTTTCTCTGGCTCCTGCGGGTTCCCATCGCCACATTCGTGGCACAGTTACGCAATACGACCCGCAGTCGCATGCTCTTCACGTGCAGGATCAGACTGGGGCCATTTGCATCAGGAATTTGGAACGCGACTGGCAGCTCGAGCCCGGCGACCTTGTTGAAATCGTTGGCAGCATAACCAAGTCTGGGGGCGCGGGTTTTGGCTCGGAGGTTTCTGCCCTCAGTGGGATCAAAATCAAGCGATTGGGGAGGGCGCATCTGCCCTTGCCCAAAGCAACGGCCCTGACCGCTTTTTGGGAAGGAACGATAGGTCAGGACCTTCTTCTAGTCAAGGGAGCTGTTCAAAACGCTGTGGAGCAAGGCGGGCGCTTGGTGCTCTTAATAGGAGGCAACGGAGTTCCGCTGCCTGTAATCATCGATCACCCCGCCTATCTCGACCCGCGCGCCCTGCTCCACACGGAGGTTACCGTTGCAGGTGTGGGTGAGCTCACCTACGGAGATGAAGGCAATGTCACGAACGTTCGACTGATCGCGAGCGACGCAGCCAGCATCCATGTTCTTAGCCCTCCCTCCCCGATCCCTTCCTTGACGGTACGCGATCTCCTGGCTGGTCCGACGCCGGATTCCACGCGCCGGGTTCGCGTGCAAGGCAAGGTTCTAAAGCAGATCCGTCCGAGCGGACTCTGCTGGGTGCCCGTTCCGTGCCTGCCCTTCGCCGATGGCGCGTTGGTGATCAACGACGGCTCAGCCGAAATCGCTGTGAAGACTACCGATGGCTCAGCGCTGCAACCTGGTGACGAAATCGAAGCAACCGGATACGCCTCTCCAGGCGGCCTTTGGTCCGTACTGCTCGATAGCACGAGTATCAAACGCCTGCCACGGCAGCAGAGAGCCCCCCGCGAACACCTCTCGCGAGTAAGAAACCAGCATTCTCCTCCTTTGCCTGTCATACGTACCGCCAAGGAGGTGCTTCACCTCGATCTCAAAGAGGCCGATGGGGCTCGAGCCGTTCATCTCGAAGGCGTTGTTACCTATTATCACCCGCATTACGGATTCCTGTTCGTGCAAGACTCGACCGCTGGAATATTCGTGAGAGAAAGTTATGGCTACTTGAAGTTGCGCCTCGGTGACAGAGTAAGAATCGATGGCTTTACTGGAGCAGGAGAGTTCTCGCCGGTAATCCGCCAACCGGCTATTTCAGTCCTTGGCATAAGCACGCTGCCCAAACCGCAGTCCGTCTCTCTGCATGATGCCATGTTTGGCCTAAAAGACTCGCAGTGGGTCAGACTCACAGGAACCGTGCGCCGTAGCAAGAACACCTTCCAACCAGGGACGTACCTTAACACTGCTGTCGGCCTGGTGGAGGTATCTACGGTCGACTCGCGTATCGCTGACGCGTTCGGAAAACTGGCAGGCGCATTGGTCGAAGTGCGTGGTGTGATGGGTACAATTTTCAACCAGAGACATCAATTGGCGGGACTGAAGGTTTTCTTGTCCGGCATGGGCGAGGTAAAGGTTCTTCAGGCGCTACCCCAAGATCCGTTTTCCCTTCCCATCACGCCGGTGGCCAAACTGCTGCAGTTTGCACCGGCCGCACAGGTCGATCAGCAGCTCGTGCATGTTCGCGGCGTGGTTACCATGCAGGACTCGGTAGAAGGAACCATCATGCAAGATGCCACTGGTGGTCTTAAGGTGATTCAGGCAGATGACACCACTGTGCCCCTCGCACTTGGGGACGTCATAGATGCCGCGGGAGATCTCACCACCGGCGGATACTCTCCTGTACTGCAAAACGCCATCCTGCGGATGGTCAAGCATGGCACGCCGGTTGCACCAGTGCCGATCACGACAACACAAGCTTTGTCCGGTGAGTTCGACGGGCTGCTCGTACAACTCGACGGTCGCGTGCTCAGCCGGACGGCATACAGCGTCCTTTTCGAATCCGGAGGCGTAACCTTTTCCGCGCAGACCTATAATGAACGCGTGGCTGAATCGCTTGCTTCTGCCTGGAATGGTTCCCTTGCGCGAGTCGCAGGCATCTGTGTAGTACATGCGGAACCGACTCGCGACAGGCTGAAGCCCACTCAGTTTCGGCTGCTCTTGCGCAGCAGCGACGATATCCGCATTCTGCAAAGGAGGAGTTGGTGGACGGTCAGGCGCGTACTCATCGCACTGGGTGCGATGGTTCTCCTGGCAGCGGCGGGTATCGCGTGGGTTTTCCTCCTGCAACGAAAAGTGAAAGAGCAGACAGCAGCCTTGGAACACATCACGCGTTCTGCTGAAGCCGCAAGGTCTGCCGCAGAAGAAGCCAACCGCGCCAAGAGCACATTCTTGGCAAATATGAGCCACGAAATCCGCACTCCGATGAGTGGCATTCTCGGGATGACCGAACTGGCGCTGGATACAGACCTGACTCCTGAGCAACGTGACTATCTCTCAACCGTCAGAACATGCGCCGAGTCTCTGCTGGGGGTCTTGAACGATGTGCTTGATTTCTCGAAGATCGAGGCCGGCAAGCTTGAGTTGGATGAATCGGAACTAGACCTGGAGGATGTGCTGCACAACGCCGTCAAAACCGTCGCGTTGGCGGCGCACCAAAAAGGGCTGGAGCTAGCATATGAAATCGCTGACGGCGTCCCCACCAGTTTGAGTGGCGATCGACTGCGCCTCGGCCAGGTGATCGTCAATCTGGTCGGGAACGCAACCAAGTTTACCGAGAGAGGAGAGGTCATTGTCCGCGTGACGGCCGAGCCTCAGGACCTAGATAAAGTGACGCTCCACTTCGGCGTGGTTGATACGGGTATTGGCGTCCCGCCCGAAAAACAGGCGTCGATGTTCACGGCTTTTGTCCAAGCCGACAGCTCGACCACACGCAAATACGGGGGCACGGGGCTGGGACTCTCAATCTCGTCACGCATTGTCAACTTGATGGGCGGCCAGATCTGGCTGGAGAGCAGCTCGAGCCAGGGCAGCGATTTTCGATTTACAGTCAGAATGCGGTTGGCAGCTGGCAACACGGTAACGCCACTTCCCTCTGCAGCCGTGCTGAAAGACGTGCCGGCATTGATAGTCGATGACAATTCCACTCACTGCACAATTCTTGCAAAAATGCTACAAACATGGGAAATGTCGCCGACCTCCGCCAACGACAGCCCTGCAGCTTTGGCAGCCCTCGAAGGCGGACTTATCTCCGGCCGGCCGTTCCGGGTGGTCCTGATCGACGGCCGCATGCCCGACATGACTGGCTTTGAGTTGGCCCAGCGACTCCTGGCTGATCCTCATCTGGCGGCTCCGATACTCATGATGCTAACTTCGGACCGGCAGCAAGAAGGAGCAAGGTTGTGCAAGCAGTTGGGGATACTTACATACGTCGTCAAGCCTCTTCGCAAGACAGAATTGCTCAAGGAACTGCTAAGGGCGGTGGAGAACACCCGTCCCAAGAACGATCTACAGATCCACGCAACGTTGCCGCTACCCGCCAGGCAGGCGCCATTGCGGATTCTCCTCGCCGAAGACGGCCTGGTGAATCAGAGGCTGGCGCAGAAACTATTGGAGAAGGCCGGGCACACCGTCGAGATAGCGGCCGATGGTGAACAAACGGTGGCTGCCTACCAGTCCCGCGAATTCGACTTGGTGCTAATGGACGTGCAGATGCCCAAGCTCGACGGATTCGCTGCGACGGCGGCAATCCGTGCGGCGGAAAAGCGCAATGGAACGCACATCCCCATTGTTGCCATGACCGCACACGCCATGCAGGGTGACCAGGAACGCTGTCTCGCCGCGGGAATGGATGGATATATCGCCAAGCCGGTTCGTGGTTCCGACTTGCTGGAACTGATTCACCGCATGTGCAACGATCAAGTCGGGTGAGCAAGATCGGGGTCAGGCCGTCGCAGGCTGTTGGGTCGTAGCGTCGCTCGTCGTTCAGCATTCCCAGCCTGGTGGTTTTGCTACTTCCGCGCCGCTTCCTCGGTTTGGCCCGTGGGATTGCTCTGCGCCAGAGTCTCCTGCTTTGCGTCCCCATCAGTATCATTCTTTCATTTGGAATGCCGGGTTGGATTCTCTCCCCGCACTCGACGGGCGAGGACAACCTATCGCTTGGGTCAGTCCCCGCGGGCGGAACCCTCGGAGGTTGATGGTGAGTCGTCAATGCGGATTGATCGCGGTTGGATCGCTGGTGTGTTGTTATTGAGCACGCACTGCACGGCAACGACCATCAAGAAGCTCAGATAACACCTCTTCCCAAGGGAATGCTAATGATGCACAATCAAGCTTCCCAGGTTCCATTCGGACACAAGAGTGTTCGTTTCGGACAGATCCCGTCGTCATGGAACTACCTGTTTGGAGCGAAAAGCGCTACGCGCCCTACAAATTAGTGGCCTTAGTGGAAGTTCTTGCTGAACAGGGAATCGCCCCAGAAGCGAGCCTGTCAGGTACCGGCCTATCGCCTGAGAGTCTTGCAAGTCCTGAGACTCTCACCTCCGTTCGCCAGTACATCACGGTATGCCACAATGCTCTTCAGCTATCGAAAACTCCCGAGATCCCTTTTCGTACAGGCAGTCGAATTCCGTTGTCTGCGTATGGCATGTACGGATTCGCCTTGGTATGCAGTCCTACGATTCGCGAGTACTTTCAAGTGGCTGTTCAATACCACCGTCTCGCAACACCTCTCCTTTCGATGTCCTGGCGCGAAGAGGGCGACTACGTGTCATGGGTCCTCGCGATGAATCCGGCGGTCAGCCATCCGGATTCGCTGGTGCGTTTTCTAATTGAGCAGCAGATGACTCAACTCTCGACTCATCTGAGAACTGTCGTCGAACCCAACTGTTGCTCACCCGTGCATGCTGCGCTTTCGTATTCGGCTCCGGCCCACACCCATCTTTACAAACGCTATCTAGGCTGCCAGGTCCGGTTCAATCAGCCAGGCTGTGAACTCACCTATCCGAGATCAATTCTCGCTGCAAGGCCGCTCATGGCGCACGGTCTGACTTGGAAGATCATGCGGGAAACTTGCGAACGCATTCTCGGCGAGGTGAAGACATCTTCCGGTGTCGCCGGTGAGGTCTATCAAATCATCGCGTCTACGCCTGGACATTCACCCAGCATGGAAAGTGTCGCCAGGCAACTCGCCACAACCGCACGCACGCTCAATCGAAAGCTCCACGCTGAAGGCACCTCGTTTACTCAAATTCTCGATGAGGTCCGCTGCAACCTGGCGAAGGAGTACCTTCGTTCCACGAAACTGAGTACCGAGGACATCTCAGAGCTTGTGGGATTCAGCGAGGCCGCAAACTTCCGCCACGCATTCCGGAGATGGACAGGCATCACACCGGCCCGTTTTCGCCACTAAACGCATAAGTCTTCCTTAAACCGCACAACACCATGGGGACCAGTCTCATGGTCGCAGACTGAGCGCTACGGTCCGCCGGACCGCCGGGACCACGGCGATGAGAAACACCTCAGAATGCCAGCCAACTAGCGGGGAAAGGTGTACCATGGCGTTCGTTACAAGTTCAGAAATGTGAACTGTCTTTGGCAAGATTTTTAACCTTCGATTCCTGCAGACGAAAAGTATGCCAAAGTTCAAAACCCTGATCAGTGGCATGTCCTTCACCGAGTGCCCGCGCTGGCACGATGGCAGGCTGTACTTCTCGGACTTTTACACGCGTCGGGTCTTTGCCGTCACCCTGGATGGGACGATCGAGACAATTGCTGAAGTGCCAGCCCAGCCCTCGGGACTTGGGTTTCTGCCCGACGGCCGAATGCTGATTGTCTCGATGCGCGACCGCAAGATCATGCGTCGAGAATTCGATGCTTCTCTCGTCGAGCACGCCGACCTGTCGGGCCTGGCACCTTGGCATTTGAACGACATGCTTGTCGATCACCAAGGGCGCGCTTGGGTGGGCAATTTCGGCTTTGATCTGATGGGGAGCGCCAAAGTCACCACGACGAACCTAATCTGCGTCGAGCGGGACGGTTGTGCCAGGGTCGCAGCCGTTGGACTTGGTTTTCCCAACGGAATGGTGCTGACTCCGAACTGCAACACGCTGATCGTTGCAGAATCAACGATGAACCGACTCACCGCCTTTGAACTCGCGTCCGGCATGCCGGGCAGGCAGTGGACCTGGGCAGCCTTCGGCGATCCGCCAACATCGACCGACTTTGCTGAGCTTTTTAGTCAGGTGGATGTCGCCCCAGATGGGATCTGTCTCGATGCGGAAGGAGCCATTTGGGTGGCCGATGCAAGAAAGAGCAGGTTGCTTCGAGTGGCTGAGGGCGGGGGCATCCTTGAAGAACTCAAGACCGATGGACTTGGCGTATTCGCGTGCATGCTCGGCGGAGCGGACGGACGAACCCTCTTCGCGTGTGTCGCGCCGACATTCCACGAGGCGGAGGCATCTGCGAACCATCGCGCCGCGATTTGGATGACTGATGTCGATGTGCCCCGGGCCGGTCTGCCGTAGCGTCTTGCGATGGCGAAATCACTTTGCTGTGACTGCGGTGTTGGAAACTGACATCAAGTTGTCCCCTCAGAACCTGTCGCGTTTGGCTTTTGCTTTTCATTATCTCTCGGTCGTTGCCTGAAGCGTGACCGACGATGGCAGAGAAGAATCGCAAGATCATCATTTCCTGCGCAATTACAGGCTCGGTTCATACTCCGACCATGTCGGAGTATCTTCCTGTCACCCCTTCCCAGATTGTCGACAGTGCCCTTGAAGCGGCCGACGCAGGAGCGTCAATTCTTCATCTCCACGCTCGAGATCCTGAGAGCGGCAAACCTTCAGCGAATCCTGCGCACTTCCGGCAGATTTGCCCTGTTTTGGCAGAACGTACGAACGCCATACTGAACATCACGACGGGCGGCAGCAGTCGCATGACCATCGAGCAACGGCTCGCCTACCCTCTGAGTGTCAAACCCGAAATGTGTTCGCTGAACATGGGTTCGATGAACTTCTCCATTCATCCCATGGCCGAGCGGATTACCGAGTGGCGTTACGACTGGGAGCGATCTTACATCGAGGGCTCGAAAGACGTCGTCTTCAAGAACACATTCGCCGATATTGAGTACATCCTGCGGCATCTTGTAGAGGAAGGCACTCGTTTTGAACTGGAGTGCTATGACGTCGGCCACCTTTACAACCTCGCGTACTTTGTCGATCGCAACATTATCAAGACGCCGATGTTCATTCAGGCTATTTTCGGAATTCTCGGGGGCATCGGTCCAGATCCGGAGAACCTCTTCATAATGCGATCAACAGCGGATCGATTGTTCGGCCGGGAAAACTATCAGCTCTCGGTGTTGGGCGCAGGACGTCATCAAATGTCTCTACTCACAATCGGCGCCATTCTGGGCGCAAATGTTCGCGTGGGTCTGGAAGACAGCTTGTATCTTGGCCCAGGCGTCAAGGCGAAAAGCAACGCGGAACAGGTCAGAAAGATGCGTCGCATCCTGGAAGAACTTTCCTTCGAGGTTGCCACACCCTCCGAAGTCAGGAAGATGTTGCAGTTGAAGGGTTCGGAGAATGTGCATTTCTCCAGTTCGACCTTGGCGGAATCGCGCCATGGAGGTTGGTCCAGTGGAAGCTAAGACAACTGTTACCTTCAAAGATCGACTTTACCCTCCCCCGGGACTTCGTGTATTGGTGACGGCGGGCGCTTCTGGTGTGGGAGCCGCCATCGCATCGGCGTTCGCGGAAACAGGCGCCAAAATCCATATCTGCGATATCGACCAGGCTGCCCTGGCCGCATTCCAAAAATCCTTTCCTTGCTGCCTGGCGAGCCACGCCGATGTAGCTAATGAAAGGCAGGTCGCGTCCATCTTCGAGACTCAGTGTGAGAGATTTGGCGGCCTGGATGTGCTGGTTAATTGTGCCGGCATTGCCGGGCCGACGGCCGGGGTAGATCGCGTTACCGGAGAAAACTGGAATCGCACAATCGACGTGAACCTGACCGGCCAGTACCACTGTCTGCATTACGCCGTACCGATGTTGCGACAGTCTAAGGTCGCCAACATTATCTGTATCTCGTCGGTGGCGGGCCGTTTGGGCATTCCGTGGCGCACGCCATACGTCGCAACAAAATGGGCGATCGTGGGAATCGTCAAATCGCTCGCGATTGAACTCGGGCCCAGCGACATCAGGGTGAACGCAGTGCTGCCGGGAATGGTTGTGGGACCAAGGATGGATGGAGTAATACGCGCGCGCGCCAAACTGGAAGGTGTCGAAGAAACGACGATGCGGCAGGAATACCTCAAGAAAATATCGCTACGCCGCATGGTGACTGCAGACGACGTGGCACTCATGTGTCTCTTCCTGTGTTCGCCGGCTGGTCGAAATATTACGGGTCAGGCCATCAGCGTGGATGGAAATGTCGAGTCTTCGTAGTCGTAGCTGCCGTAATCAGATGAGGATGGCTTCAATGTTGAAAGCAAACCCCATCAATGATATTCCGCCGTTCCAGTTTCAGAAGCTGCAATAGGCGAGTGGCCGCAAACAACGATGATCTTGCGAGATCGTCAAACCAAGGTAGACAAACTAAGAACCGTCGGGAGCGGGGCGAGAGGAGATCAGTGGGGCGAAATGAGAAAAACCATAACCCGGAAGTGCATTCTTGCGGTTGGCCTCCTGGTGGCATTGGTGCTGATAGGGATGGCGGGGCAAAGCACGGGACAAACCAGGCATAGTGAGGAATTCGTGCAGCGCAACGGCACCAGACTGACGCTCGGCGGCGATGACTTTCGCTATAGCGGCCCTAACATCGAATGGCTTGGAATTGAAGCTTATGGGCCGGATGATTCCATGGGGCCGCGATACCCTTCGCATCTTGAGGTGGACGACGTGCTCGACACGGCCAAGATGATGGGGGCGCGAGTCGTGCGTTCGCAAACTCTGGGAGATAGCGTGGGGTGCGATCTCTGCATCGAGCCGAAAGCCGGGGTCTTCAATCCCGAGGCGTTCAAGGTTACGGATTATGCCATCAAGGCCGCGCACGAGCGCGGAATTCGCCTCATCATTACGCTGGCAGGCGACTGTTCTAACTGTGAACTGAGCGGCGAAGGAGAGTATTTGTTATGGAAAGGCCAGCGAGATTTCAAGCTGTTCTTCACCGATCCGGAGATCATCGCTGAATTCGAAGAGCACATCCGGGCGCTGCTGAATCACAAGAATGTTTACAGCGGAATCGCGTACAGGGACGATCCCACCATACTGGCTTGGGAAAACTGCAATGTTTGTGGCCTCTTCGTTGCTGCTTCGGCAGCAGGCGGCACAGAGCCTTACCTTCGTTGGATCGATACGATCGGAAGTTTTATCAAATCGCTCGACAAAAAGCATTTGTACGAAGACAACAGCGGCTTCTTCCTTTTTGACCCTAGAGCCCTGGACGCGAAGACTACCGACATTGTGACGGCAGAATACTATCCGCACTGGGATGCGCTCTTTGGAGGTGGGCAGAAGACTACGGCAGAGACTTTTTCAAAGCACGCTGCCATCGTCACAGCAAAAGGCAAGGTATATGTGGCCAACGAGTACGGCTGGGACGTTACTGACTGGCCCTCGCGAGAAGATCTTCAAAAAGTGTTAAGCGCCCTGGAATCCGATCCAAAGATCTCCGGGGACGGTTATTGGGCGCTCCAGGCGCATGCAGACAAATTCGGCTGGCAGCCCATTTCAGCCCCAGCCAACAGTACTTCTTACGCAAAGTGGGGCGAGACTGGTCAGTGGTGGTCTCTCTTCTATGGTGGGGTGAATACCCTCGTCAACTCTGCCCAGGAAATGCAGGCTCGTGCCGAACTTCTGCGCACACACGCCTACATCATGGCAGGCGTATCGGTTCCTCCGCACGCCGTGCCTGCGCCTCCAGTCATCACCTTCAAGGGTATCGGAATACTGGGATGGCACGGTTCACCCGGGGCGGTCGTCTACAGCGTGCAACGCCGCAGCTCTGACTCCGCCCAATGGGAGACCGTTTGCGACCGGTGCGCCACAGACGCCGACACTCCGTGGGTGGATGAAAAGGCTGCGAACATTTCATTCGCGGCTTTGTTCGTCACCAAATACCGCGTGATCGCCTATAACGCGGACGGCAAAGCCAGCGATCCTTCGGCGGAACGTTAGCGTGAGCGACTACCAGCAACGGGGCGCGCACATTGGGCGGGTCGGCCGAGTCTCGAAACCTGAGCCTGCTGCCCCTCCTACTCAATTATTTCCGACTATTTCGCAACCGGCCGTCGGTACAATCCAATGAACGTACATTGTCATTTGCTTATCCAGGGCGCCGCGGTCGCGTGTCTTGCTCTGTCACCTTCATATTGTGCCGAGCAGTACACAACCACGTCGGCCCCATCGCAAGTCAAACACAGCCCAGTTGTCAACTCTCCTGCCGGCAAGGTGGAGGGAGTGATCGAAGGTCATCTGCGCATCTTTAAGGGCCTCCCATATGCGTTACCTCCGGTAGGCCCGGCACGCTGGAAACCGCCCCGCCCGATGCCGCGGTGGGCAGGCGTAAAAAGGGCGACAGAGTTCGGGGCCGCATGCTTGCAGACCAATCCGCAACTCTCGAACATCTACACTCACGATCCGATGCCGATGAGCGAGGACTGCCTCACGCTGAATATCTGGACCCCCGGCGACGCGCGCAAGGCGCCGGTTTTCTTCTGGATATACGGCGGCGCACTAACTGGAGGAGCGAGCAGGGAACCAGTCTATGACGGAACACGGCTCGCCAATCAAGGCATCGTTGTCGTTTCAATCAACTATCGACTGGGTGTCCTTGGCTGGCTCGCGCATCCCGAACTCAGTGCCGAGTCGCCGCTTGGAGTATCCGGCAACTATGGCCTACTGGATCAGATGGAGGCGCTGCGATGGGTGCAGCACAACATCGGCTCATTCGGCGGTGATTCTTCGAACGTGACAATCGCCGGCGAATCCGCGGGTGCGCTTAGCGTGATGTACCTGATGGCAGCGCCTGCCGCACGAGGCTTGTTCTCGAAGGTGATCGCGGAAAGCGCATACATGATCTCCGTGCCCGAGCTGAAACAGCGTACTTTCGGCTCATCGTCTGCCGAGGAAAACGGGACGAAACTCGCTGCCGCCCTTCACGCGTCGAACGTTGCAGCTTTGAGGGCGATGGATGCCGCGGCCCTGACGGAAGCCGCGCCAGCGGCTAAGTACGCCCCATGGCCCACGATTGACGCGCAGCTTTTGCCGCGCCAACTGGTCGATGCTTTCGACCGCGGCGAACAAGTGCCTGTGCCGCTCCTCGCTGGTTTCAACAGCGGCGAGATTCGCTCATTAAGGGTCCTTGCTCCGCCTCCTCCGGCGACTACCTCCGAGTATGAAACCACCATTCGCGAACAGTATCTTGATCTGGCTGATGAATTCCTGCGGCTCTATCCCAGCAGCAACATGCAGGAGAGTATATGGGCCACGACCCGAGACGCTCTTTACGGTTGGACCGCGCAGCGCCTCGTTAGAAAACAGACTGCACTGGGGCAGCCGTCTTTCCTTTACTTTTTTGATCATGGGTACCCAGCCGAAGACGCCGCTGGCCTTCACGCCTTCCACGCCAGCGAATTGCCCTACGTGTTTGGCACGTTCGACCGCACACCGCCCCTTTGGCCGAAGATTCCGGCAACACCCGAGGAGATGAGGCTTTCCGATGCTATGAGCGGCTATTGGAGTTCATTTGCTCGTACGGGACGGCCCCGGGCGGCGAATGAACCGGATTGGCCGGCGTTCGGATCTACGGACGCCTACATGACATTCACGGATGCTCCGCACACCTTGGAACATCTTATGCCAGGGATGTACGAGCTCAACGAGGAGGTCGTTTGCAGGCGCCGAACGAGAGGAGACATCCCGTTGGGTTGGAACGTCGGCATAGTCTCACCGAAAATCCCCCCTCAGACGGCGCATTGTAAACACTGACGGCGCCCGCAGGGATATTCCTCGCAAGAACCATAGTCGTCTGGAATTTGCCGGATTTGTTCGTGATAGGACGCTGTCCCACGGGCCTCCTCCGGCGGGAAGAAACCCTGAAGTTTTCAGACAATCGACCGCGCAAACTGCACTCGACTGCATAAAGTCCGCAGAGTCCGCGCCCGACATGGTGAACGAAGTAATGGTCACCTGCCCGATTCCCGGGTCAGCGCCGCATTGATCGCTATTTAAGAGACGTGCCCGAATCAGCCGCGTCCACGGCGGTTCAGTGGCCGTGTTTCCGCCAGGGTTGTTGATTTCGCTGCAAAGCCACGGAATCACGCCGGAGACCCCAACCTGCTGCGGCACGAAAATTCCGACTACGTCCCGGGTCTACGGTGCTCCGCAGATTGAGGCCAAGCGCGAGCTGCAGCGGCGTTTGGTCGAATTTGTGAAGCAGCGAGCGGAACTGGAAGGGTGGAAACCAGATGTGGACCTGGGGGCCGATTGCCCAACGATCACAAATTCGGTGCAATAGGCCGTATTTGTGACCCTTATTTGACCCAGATGGAAACGGTGGAATCCCGCTAAGTAATTGATGGAGTTGGTTGCGGGGGGTGGATTTGTTCCCCAGTGGACTACTCATTCCACGTAACTTGTTGATTCTATGACTGGCGAAAATGCCGAAAGAGGCGAGAAAGGCAAGTCCTTCATTCAGTTTTCATTCAGTTGTTTTTCCACAAGTGCCCGATGCAGAGAATCAAAATAATTATCAATCATCAAGCTTCTGCTGATTTCCGATAACTGGACCATAGCATTTGAAGCTCAACACTTCACGTAGTTCCACATGATGCGTAGAGGATGGATGCGAAAAGCTCCGCTTGAGACACCTAGTGCAACAGAGCCATCGTTTGGTTCACCATGAATGCGGCAAAGAATGCTATTCCGGTCA
>Ga0335077_10004151_pt1 | contig 17659 bp, 12 predicted proteins | sample Lox_Sample_31_FD_207151 | JGI IMG/M metagenome (GOLD analysis project Ga0335077, IMG submission 207151) | Soil microbial communities from Loxahatchee National Wildlife Refuge, Florida, United States - Lox_Sample_3.1 | ecosystem: Environmental > Terrestrial > Soil > Wetlands | place: USA... | reverse complement strand
AGCCCCCCGCAAATGCCGTCAGGCCGGCTTCTTGAACCGGAGGTTCAAGGTGGTCGCTTTCCGAGCACATCAGGCGCTTCCAGGTCGGACGCGCACAACAGCGCTACATGAGGCCGCAACCAAGCTTACGACATTGGTTCAAAGAATTTACAGCCTGGACGAACACCGCAGGGGGCAACTTTGAACTCGGGCGGCCACGAGGCCAAAACGCGTGCTGGCGCGCTCCGCCGCCAGGCAAGACCAAGAACAGGTCTTCTTGTGCCGACATGGCCTCGTCTATCGCCGCCGCCATGCCGCGCATTCTACGCTTGAACTCCACCATGTCAAACCCGCTGGCGAACGTACTCGACAGCAGCTCGTGGGTGATATTCAGGGCGGCGAGGATGGCGATACGCTCGCCGCCGATCACCTTCCCGCTGTCGCGGATCTCGCGCATTTTGCCGTCGAGATACTGCACCGCTTTGAGCAGATCTTGCTGCTCCTGCTCCGTGCATGCGATGCGGAGCTTTCGGTCGAGAACGGTGACTTCAATGCCGCGTCCATCCGATTTCATCCCCCGTCCTCGGGCAGCCGGCTCAGGAGATTCTCCAGGCGTGCCCGGGCGTTCTCGATCTTCTCGCTCAGCTGTTTGCTTGCGTTGTGTGCTGCGGCCAGCTGCTGGCGCAGCTCGTGGTTGTCTGTGCGAAGACGGTGGCATAGCTGTACGAGCTGGTTGATTTTTTCGTCGAGGGAATTGAGCTCTGCTTCCATCGACACACTATAGTGATAAAAATCTTGCTAAGTCAACTCTTAACAGATTTTTCTGAATGTTCTTTGACATATCGCTTGCCGTCCGATGACGGCCCCGATTTGGGTTTCCGCCAAGGCCTCCCCGCGTGCGCCAACGCCCCTGCACTCCGGCTGTTCGGGTACCGCGTGCGTCGCAACACCGGCACAAGATGATCGGCAGTCCGCCCGTCAGCTTTAGGCGGAAGACGAGCCTTTGCTGCCGCCATGTCGATAGGCGAGTCGCCATTGGGGCGAAGGCACGAGCGGTCCGGTCCAGTCGTGGGAAACCGATGCGTCATGTTGGATGCTGCGGGCTCTGGCGAGCGAGGATGCCTGCGAACGTTGGTCGACAAACAGTGTCCCAAACCCAGCACCTGGCCGGATCTTCCGGCTTGCAGCGCGATACACCTTCTCCTTCTAATAGGTACACGCGGCTTGCTACAATCCGTCCGCTTCGCCCGCGGCCGGCGCACGCTGAGGAGTGCATGCCGCCCCGCGATATGAGGAAGGTGCGACGGCGCAAAGTGCAGGAGTCGTCGTCAAGACCGTTCCCGCCTTGGACCGTAGCTTGCCCGGGGTGGAAACAGCGCAAGCCATGCCATCACAACGCTGAGTGGGCTCAGGGTGGGACCTAATTCGTCGTGCATCGGGCGGGGCGCAACTCTTGCCGTCCTGGCGACCGTCGTGGTCGTGCAGTCGCTCGCGCTTGCCCGGATCGAGAAAATCGGCAAAGGCGAAGGTGTCGTGGACATCCTCGCGTGGCCCAGCTACATCGAGCGCGGCGACACCGACAAAAACTTCGACTGGGTCACGGACTTCGAAGCCAAGACCGGCTGCAAGGTCAACGTCAAGACGGCCACCAACTCCGAGGACATGCTGGCCCTCATGAGCGAGGGCGGCTTCGACCTGGTGGTTGCCGCCGGAGACGCTGCCCTGCGCCTGATCGCCAGCGGGCTCGTGCAGGAAATCAGTACCAACCTCATCCCCAGCTACACCACTATCGATCCGCGTCTGCAGAAGGCACCCTGGCATTTCGTCAATGGGAAGAACTTCGGCGTGCCCTACCAGTGGGGCTCCAATGTGCTCGCCTACAACAGTAACGTGTTCAAGGCGCCGCCCAAAAGCTGGGCGGTGGTCTTCACCCCGATGCAACTGCCCGACGGCAAGCCCAACCAGGGTCGGGTGCAGGCTTTCGACGGTCCGATCTATATTGCCGACGCGGCCCTGTACTTGATGTCGTCTAAACCTGAGCTGGGTATCAAGGACCCCTATGCGCTGGACGAGAAGCAATACCAAGCGGCACTCGACTTGGTCCGCGAACAGCACAAGCTGGTGGGGCGCTACTGGCACGATGCCCGGATCCAGATCGAAGACTTCCGAAATGCAGCCGCCGTGGCGTCCTCATCCTGGGCCTTCCAGGTCAATTTCCTGCGCTCCGAGGGCAGGCCGATCGCCAGTGTCATACCCCAAGAAGGGGCGACTGGATGGTCCGACACCACGATGCTGTACGCAAACGCGAAACACCCCAACTGCGCCTATCTGTGGATGGAGCACACGTTGGATCCCAAGGTGCAGGGCGACCTCGCTGCTCGCTTCGGCTCCGTGCCGGTGGTGCCGTCGGCCTGTAAGGGCAACAAGTTGCTTGGCGACAAGGGCTGCGAGGTCAATGGAATGAACGAGTTTGACCGCCTCTGGTTCTGGCGTACCCCCACAGCCGACTGCGGCGGTGGGCGTGCTTGCGTGCCCTATTCCCGCTGGGCCACGGACTACGCTGCCATCCTTGCAGGGCGCTGACGCGCGATGCCCTGCTTCGACGGGCTTGGGGATTGACCACTTGAGAGCGCATCGGCCGGGGTCCGCCGCGCTGCCCCTTGAAATTCCCGCGACCAGTGCTATGGTGCGGCCATGACCGGCACTCGGCTCTATTTGCGCCTGCTCAGCTACGTGCGCCCGCACTGGCGCATGTTCGCCGTCTCCATTCTCGGGATCTTGATCGTCGCTGCCACTGAGGTGGCACTGCCGGCAGCGGCTCAACCCTTCCTGGACGGCACCTTCGTGAACAAGGACCCGGTACTGATGCGCTGGGCTCCCTGGCTCATCGTGCTCCTGTTTGCGGTGCGCGGCGCAGGCTCCTTCCTGGGGCAGTACGCCAGCAACTGGGTTTCGCTGCGGGTCATCATGGATCTGCGCCAGCAGATGTTCGCTCGCTTGCTGGCGCTGCCGCTCGGTTACTTCGCGGACAACTTGAGCGGCAGGCTGATCTCCAAGTTCACCTTCGACGTCATCCAGATCGCCGTCGCGGTGACGTACGTGGTGACGGTGTTGATCCGCGATTCGGTCACGATCGTGGCGTTGCTCGGCTTCCTCTTGTGGCTGAACTGGAAGCTCACTTTGATTACCTTTGTCATGATCCCGCCTATTGCGATCGCGGTGCGCCTGTTCAACCGCCGATTGCGCGGGCTCACGCAACAGACGCAGCAAGCCATGGGCGACGTCAACCACGTGCTGCAGGAGAGCATCGAGAACCAGAAGGTGGTTAAGATCTTCGGCGGTCAGGCCTATGAGGCGCAGCGATTCGGCGACGCGGTCAACCACGTGCGCCGACTGCAGGTCAAAGAGCAGGTGGCCGCCGCGGCCAATGTACCCATCGTCCAACTGCTCGCGGCCATCGCGGTCGCCGTGGTGATCGCCCAGGTCACGCTGGAGGTGCAAGCAGACAAGACCACCGTGGGCGGCTTCGTGTCTTTCATCGCGGCCATGTTGCTGATCACCGCGCCGCTGAAGCGCCTGACCGGGATCGGGGAGCACCTGCAGCGTGGATTGTCCGCTGCCCAGAGCGTCCTCGCGCTGGTGGACCAAAGACCGGAGGACGACCGCGGCACGGTCGAGCTCGGGCGCACGCGCGGGCAGATCCGCTTCGAGCGGCTCACCTTCATCTATCCCGGCACCGAGCGTCATGCGCTGCGAGACGTGAGCTTGGAGATAGGCTCGGGCGAAACGGTGGCCCTGGTCGGTCAGTCCGGCAGCGGTAAGACCACGCTGGCAAACCTAGTGCCGCGTTTTTTCCACCCCAGCGCCGGCCGCATACTGATCGACGGCCATGACATCGAAAGCATCCGGCTCACCAGCCTGCGCGCCAACATCGGTCTGGTAAGCCAGGAGGTGACGCTGTTTAACGATACGGTCGCCGCCAACATCGCCTACGGGGGCAAAGCCGGGGCGAGCGAGGCGGAGATCGTTGCCGCCGCCAAGGCCGCTCACGCTTGGGAATTTATCCAGGCGCTGCCCGCGGGCCTGAACACGCTGGTGGGTGAGAACGGGGTGAAGCTGTCGGGTGGTCAGCGGCAGCGCCTGGCCATCGCGCGCACGCTGCTGAAGAACGCGCCCATCCTGGTGCTGGACGAAGCCACGTCGGCGCTGGACTCCGAGTCGGAGCGTCAGGTGCAGGCGGGCCTCGAGGCCCTGATGCGAGGTCGCACCACGATCGTGATCGCTCACCGCCTATCGACGATCGAGAACGCCGACCGCATCGTGGTGCTGGACGGTGGCAGCATCGTGGAAATCGGCACCCATCAAGAGCTGCTCGCGCGCCACGGTATCTATGCACGCCTGCACCGAATCCAATTTGCCCTCGGCGGCACAGCCGCCAGTCCGGCGCTGCAGACCAGATAGCGTAGCGCCGGTGTCTGTGTTGGGAGCGCTAGTGCGCCTGGTCCCAATTGGAGCCGACGCCCACGTCCACCAGCACGGGAACGTCCAGTTCGGCGACCCCAGTCATGAGTCTGGGTAGCTCCTTTGTGACGACTTCGAGGTGCGCCTCGGGGACCTCCAGCACCAGCTCGTCGTGCACCTGCATGAGGAGCGCCGTGCCCAGCGCGTGCTCGCTCAGCCAACGGTGGACGGCGATCATGGCCAGCTTGATCAGATCCGCGGCCGTGCCCTGCATCGGAGCGTTGATGGCAGCGCGCTCCGCGGCTTGCCGCCTCTGGTTGTTGGAAGCCTTGATGTCGACCATGAACAAGCGGCGCCCGAAGACGGTCTCCACGTAGCCTCTATCCCGGGCGGACTCCCGGGTGCGCTGCATGTACTGCGCGACGCCGGGGTAGCGCGTGAAGTAGCGGTCCATGTACTGCTGGGCGGCAGCGCGCTCGACGCCGAGCTGAGAGGCGAGCCCAAAGGCCGACATCCCATAGATCAGCCCGAAGTTGATCACCTTCGCGTAGCGCCGCTGCTCGCTGTTGACCCTCTCGGGTGCTACCGCGAAGATTTCCGAGGCCGTGCGCCGGTGCACGTCCTCACCGGAGGAGAAGGCGGCCAACAGGTTCGGATCGCGCGACAGATGTGCCATGATGCGCAGCTCGATCTGGGAATAGTCTGCCGACACGATACGGTGGCCGGGCGGCGCAATGAAGGCCTCGCGGATGCGGCGGCCCTCCGGCGTGCGAACCGGGATGTTTTGCAGGTTCGGTTCGTTGCTCGATAGCCGTCCCGTTACCGCCACCGCCTGTGCGTAGTTCGTGTGGACCCGGCCAGTGCGCGGGTTGACCATGCGTGGCAGCTTGTCGGTGTAGGTGCTCTTGAGCTTTGCCAGGCTGCGATAGTCCAGGATCAGCCTGGGCAGCGGATAGTTGAGCGCCAGCTCCTGCAGGACGTCTTCGTCCGTGGAAGCCTGTCCGCCGGGCGTCTTCTTCAGCACGGGCAGCTTGTGCTTGTCGAACAACAGCTCCTGGATCTGTTTGGGTGAGCTGAGGTTGAACGGCTGCCCAGCCTCCTCATGCGCCTGCTTTTCGATGTCCAGCATGCGCGCTCCCAGTTCCCGGCTCTGGCCCTCCAGCAGCGGGATATCGAGCAGCACGCCGTGCCGCTCCATCGCGAACAGCACCTCCATTACGGGCATCTCGATTTGCCGGTAGATGAAAGTCAGCTTTTCGTCGCGCTCGATGTCGGGGTGCAGCGCCCCGTGCAGTTGCAACGTGATATCCGCATCCTCGCCTGAGTACTCGGTGGCGCGCTCCACCGACACCTGGTCGAAGTCGATCTGTGCGACACCTTTGCCGGCAACCTGCTCGTAGAGGATGGTCTTCACACCCAGGTGACGCTGCGCCAGGCTGTCCATGTCGTGCGGCTTCTGGCTCTCCAGCACGTAGGATTCCAGCAGTGTGTCGTGCTTCACGCCACGCATGCGGATGCCGTGGTTGGCCAGTACGTGCAAGTCGTATTTAGCGTTTTGTCCGACCTTGGCTTTGGACGCGTTCTCGAGCCAGGTCTTGAGGCGCTCGAGTGTAGAGTCGAACGGAAGCTGCTCGGGCGCGCCGGCGTAGCGATGGGCCAACGGCAGATAAGCGGCACTGCCCGTGCGAACCGCGAGGGAAATGCCTACCAGCGTGGCGGTCAGCGGATCGAGGCTCGTGGCTTCGGTGTCCACCGAGGTCAGCTCGGCGCTGTCGATGCGCGCGAGCCACGCCGCGAGTTGATCCTCGCCGAGAATGGTCTCGTATTCACGAGTCCGGGGAGCAGGCGGTGTCGGGGCTGGAGAGGACGCACCCGCATCGCCCAGTTCCCGTTGCCAGGTGCGGAACTCGAAGCGACCGAACAGCTCGGCCAGCTTGGCGCTGTCTTGCGCCACGTGTTTGAGTTGCTCGACCCCGACCGGCAGCTGCACATCGCGCCGCAGCGCGAGCAAGCGCTTCGCTTGGGGCAGCCAGTCCTTCGCCTTGCGCAGGTTTTCGCCTACCGCCCCGCCAATCTCCTCGGTGTGCGCCAGCAAATTTTCCAGGGTTCGGTACTGGCTGAGCCATTTGGCTGCGGTCTTGGGGCCGACCTTGTCCACCCCCGGGATGTTGTCCACGCTGTCGCCCACCAGCGCGAGGTAATCGACGATCTGCTCCGGCTTCACGCCGAACTTGGCCGCGACGCCCGCTTCGTCGAAGGTTTCGTTGGACATCGTGTTGACCATCGTGACCAGCGGGTCTACCAGCTGAGTGAGATCCTTGTCCCCCGACGAAATGACCGTGCGAATCCTCTGTTTTTCAGCCTGCAGGGCCAGGGTGCCGATGACATCGTCGGCTTCGACGCCTTCGATTTGGAGCAGCGGCCAGCCCATGGCACGGATGGACTCGTGCAGCGGACCGATCTGCCCGCTCAGCTCGTCGGGCATGGGCGGGCGGCGGGCCTTGTACCCCGGGTACAACTCGTCGCGGAAGGTCCTGCCTTTTGCGTCGAATACGCAGGCGCTATAATCCGCCGGCACTTCCCTGTGCAGGCGGCGGAGCATGTTGAGCACGCCGTAGATGGCGCCGGTCGGCTCCCCCGCCTTAGTCCGCAAATCGGGCAGCGCATGGAATGCCCGGTACAGATAGGACGAAGCGTCAACCAATAGAAGCGTTTTCATTTCAGACCGGCGCAGTCCTCCGTTGCGCACCGCTTGAGCGCGGATCCGGCGCGCACGCGAGCCTCGCTCCGACCGCCGCCGTTTCGCGCGCCGCCAGGCGCGCCGCCTTCAGATGACCGACGAACGATGAACCCCGCAGAGAAGATCCCAAGGCCCCTGGCGCCCGAGCTGATCGAGAAGTCCTGGTCAGGGAGAGAGGCGTGGCGCGTGTTCGAGATTATCGCAGAATTCGCCGAGGCGACCGAGCGTTTGAACGGCATTCGGCCTGCGGTCAGCATCTTTGGCAGCGCCCGCGTGTTGCCTGGACACCCGTACTACGAGCTGACGGAGCAGATTGCCCGGCAGCTCTCCGACGCCGGCTTCACCGTCATTTCGGGCGGTGGCCCGGGGCTCATGGAAGCGGCCAACAAGGGAGCCTTCCACGGTCGCTCGCCCTCGGTTGGGCTCAACATCCAGCTGCCGCACGAGCAGTTGACCAATCCTTTCCAGGACATCAGCCAGGCGTTCCGCCATTTCTTCGCGCGCAAAGTCATGTTCGTGAAGTTTGCGTCGGCTTACGTGGTGATGCCCGGCGGCTTTGGTACGCTGGACGAACTGATGGAGGCGCTTACGCTGGTGCAGACGCACAAGATCCGGCGCATGCCGGTGATCCTCGTGCACGAGCCGTTCTGGCGCGGGATGATGGAGTGGATCCGCGGCTCCCTGGTCGAGCAGAAGATGATCGACCCCGAGGACGTGGGCCTGATCCAGGTCATTGACCGTCCGAGCGACGTGGTGAAAGCCATCTTCGACCATTATGACAAGCGCGGTTTCGAGCCGTCGGCCGCCGAGCGCGAGGCGCAGCTCAATCTCTGATTGCAGCCTGCTACCCGCCATGTCCGTCTTCACCACCGTTACGCCGGAACAGCTCGCCGCCTGGCTCAAGCGCTACTCGATCGGTGTGCTGGTCGATCTGCGCGGTATCGCCTCGGGCATCGAGAACACCAACTACTACGTCACCACCACGCAAGGGCGCTTCGTCCTGACGCTGTTCGAGAAGCTCAAGCCCCGCGAGCTGCCCTTCTACCTCGATCTCATGGCGCATCTGTCGAGCCACGGGATCCCATCGCCCAAGCCGATCGCCAACCTGAGCAACGCCTTTCTGGATGAACTGAACGGCAAGCCGGCCGCTATCGCGACTTGCCTCGAGGGACAACCGGTGATGGAGCCTGGGCCGGAACACTGTGCACGGGTGGGCGAAGTGCTGGCGGAACTGCACCTGGCCGGCCAGACTTACGGCGGGCACCTGGAGAACTTACGCGGCCCCAGATGGTGGACGGCCGTGGCACCGGAGATCTATCCGTTTCTGAGTCAGGACGAGGTCGACCTGCTCAAATCCGAAATCCGGTTTCAGGCCGGCCACCGCCACGACAACCTGCCGCGTGGGGTGATTCACGCAGATCTGTTCCGCGACAACGTGCTGTTCCACGACAGCCCGCCGCATCACCACGCGCGCGTAGGCGGCTTCATCGATTTCTATTTCGCCTGCGTCGACGTGCTGATCTACGACGTAGCCATCGCGGTGAACGACTGGTGCATGAATGCCGACTGTGCGCTGAACCAGGCACGTTCTACCGCGTTGCTCGCCGGATACAAGCAAGTGCGGCCCTTTACAGAGGCCGAGCGGGTAGCCTGGCCGGTGATGCTGCGTGCCGGCGCGCTGCGCTTCTGGGTCTCCCGGCTGTACGACTTCTACCTGCCGCGTTCCGGGGAACTGACTCACGCTCACGACCCCGAGCGCTTCCGCCGCATCCTCTTGCGCCATATCGAAGACGCGGCCACACCTCTACGTCTCGACGGATAGTCCCGCGAGAAGCGCGGATCCCTCGCGTCTCCTTGAAGGCTGCGAACCAACGGGACAAAACGGTTGGCCGCGGTATTCTTGCCATCTCTCAGGCCGGCGCCAGCTTGGCGTACTCGAGGGCCAGCTCTTTCATGCCCTCGCGGCGGAAATTCACCATCACCCGTGCGTCCGAGCCGCGCCCCTGCACACTTACGATAACGCCCGGGCCGAACTTCGGATGCACCACGTCCTGACCCACCTGCCACAGCGAGGCCGCCGACGGCACCGCGTAGGCGCTCACGGTGTGGGCCGCCCTGGCCGTCACCGGACCGTTGATCTTCCGCAGCAGGTGTTGCGGGATCTCACGCAGGAAGCGCGAGGCGATGTTGTAGCGGGTCTGGCCGTGCAGCATTCGCGTCTGCGCATGGCTCAGGTACAGCCGGTGCCGCGCACGCGTGAGCGCCACGTACATCAGGCGTCGTTCTTCCTCCACGCCGTCGGCTTCGTCCAGACTGTTATCGTGCGGGAACAACCCCTCTTCGAGCCCGCTGATGAACACGGCGTCGAACTCCAGACCCTTGGCCGAGTGGACCGTCATGAGTTGCAACGCCTGCTGCCCGGGGCCGGCCTGGTGCTCGCCCGCTTCCAGCGCCGCGTGAGCCAGGAAATCGTTGAGCACGCGCAGCCGCGAGTCGCCCACGGCTGAATCGAGTTGCTGCGAGTCGAGTGTCGCCCCGTCTTCCGCGCGCATCAGCGCGACGTCTTCGGCATCGAACGAAGCCGCCGCATTGAGCAATTCCTCCAGGTTTTCGATCCGCTCCTTGCCGTCACGCTCGGCTTGGTAGTGGCCCTTCAGGCCGCTGCGGTCGATCACCAGATCCACCATCTCAGGCAGCGACAGCCCGAGGCAGTCCTGGCGCAGCGCCTCGATTGAGCGAATGAACGCACCCACCCCCTGGCCCGATCTGCCGGCCGGCGGGCTGGCGCAGGCCGCCTGCCACAGGCTCACGCCCCTTAGTTTCGAGACATCCTGTAGTTGCTCCAGGCTGCGACTGCCCACGCCGCGCGCAGGCACATTCACCACGCGCGCGAATGCACCGTCATCATCGGGGTTCGCCACCAGCCGCAGGTAGGCCAGTGCGTGCTTGATCTCCTGCCGCTCGAAGAAGCGCAGCCCTCCATACACGCGGTAGGGTAGGCCGGCGTTGAACAGCGCATGCTCCAGCACCCGCGATTGCGCATTGGAGCGATACAGCAACGCCATCTCGGACAGGGCCACACCCTCCTCGGATCGCAGGCCCTTCACTTCCTGCACGATGAAGGCCGCTTCGTCCGAGTCGCTCGCTGCTTCGTAGACGCGCAACGACTCACCCTTCCCGGCATCGGTCCATAACTCCTTGCCCAGGCGCTTGCTGTTGTGATTGATCAGCGCATTGGCCGCGTCCAGGATCCGGCCCTGGCTGCGGTAGTTCTGTTCCAGCTTGATGATGCTGCCGTTGGCGAACTCGCGCTCGAATTCGAACAGGTTTTGCGCCGAGGCGCCGCGGAAGCCGTAGATCGCCTGATCGTCGTCCCCGACCGCAAAGATGGCGTTGTCGCTCCCGGCCAGGAGCCTGAGCCATTGGTACTGCAGACGGCTGGTGTCCTGGAATTCGTCTACCAGAATGTGGGCGAAGCGGCGGCGATAGTGGCTGCGCAGGATCTCGTTGCGCGACAGCAGCTCGAAACAGCGCAGCAGCAGCTCCGCGAAGTCCACCACGCCCTCGCGGTTGCACTGCTGGTCGTATTCCGAGTACAGCTCGGTGAGCCGCTTCGAGTGCTCGTCGTATGCTTCCACGGCCGCCGCGCGCAGCCCTGCCTCTTTGTTGCCGTTGATGAAATACTGCAGCTCGCGCGGGGGGAAACGCTGGTCGTCCACGTTGAGAGACTTGAGCAGGCGCTTGATCAGCGCCATCTGATCCTGGCTGTCCAGAATTTGAAAGGTCTGGGACAGGGCGGCGTCGCGGTGGTGGGCGCGCAGCATGCGGTTGCACAGACCGTGGAACGTGCCTACCCACATGCCGCGCGTGCTGATGGTGAGCATGGCAGAGATGCGAGTGAGCATCTCGCGTGCCGCCTTATTGGTGAAAGTGACCGCGAGTATGCCGTGCGGACTCACCTGCCCGGTTTGGATGAGCCAGGCGACACGGGTGGTGAGCACGCGGGTCTTGCCGCTGCCCGCGCCCGCCAGGATCAGGGCGGACACATGCGGCAACGTCACCGCCTTGAGCTGCTGCGGGTTGAGGCGCGCGAGGATGTCGCTGGAAATCACGTAGAGGTCGGTGCGGGTGTGCGCGATTATACCCGTGCGGCGTCGGGCAGTCGCGCGCGGCCTTCTCGACCGGCGCGGGTGCCCGACGTCACGCTGCAGGTATAATTTCGCATTTTGGAAGCCATACCCCCGGTCATGATGCATCCGCAATACCGTCCCGCCGAGCTCGAAAAGCAAACTCAGGTGGAGTGGGAACAGGCCAAGGCCGCCCGGGCGATCGAGCGCAACGACCGCCCCAAGTATTATTGCCTGTCCATGTTTCCCTATCCGTCCGGTAAGCTGCACATGGGGCATGTGCGCAACTACACCATCGGCGATGTGCTGTCGCGCTATCACCGCATGAAAGGCTACAACGTACTCCAGCCCATGGGTTGGGATGCGTTCGGACTGCCGGCCGAGAACGCGGCGATAGCCAATGGCGTGCCGCCGGCTCGGTGGACCAACGACAACATCGCTTACATGAAGAAGCAACTCAAGTCGCTGGGCTTCTCCATCGACTGGGAGCGTGAGCTGGCCACCTGCCGGCCCGACTATTATCGGTGGAATCAGTGGCTGTTCCTGCGCATGCTGGAAAAGGGTCTGGTTTACAAGACTACCGGTGTGGTGAACTGGGACCCCGTCGACCAAACCGTGCTCGCGAACGAGCAGGTGATCGACGGCCGCGGCTGGCGCACCGGCGCCCTGGTGGAGAAGCGCGAGATCCCGATGTTCTACATGCGGATCACCGCTTATGCCGACGAGCTGCTGGCGGCGCTCGACAATTTGCCCGGCTGGCCGGAGCGGGTGAAAGTCATGCAGGCCAACTGGATCGGGCGCAGCGAGGGCGTGGAGGTGGGCTTCCCCTACGAGGACGGCAGCGGCGTGCTGAAGGCCTTTACCACTCGCGCGGACACGCTCATGGGGGCAACGTACTGCGCGGTAGCGGCGGAGCATCCGCTCGCCGCCAAGGCCGCTGGCACCAACCGGCAGCTGGCGGCGTTCGTCGAAGAGTGCAAGCGCGGTCCGGTGATGGAGGCGGAGCTCGCCACGCAGGACAAGAGAGGCATGCCCACCGGGCTGTACGTGATCCATCCCTTGTCCGGCGACAAGCTGCCGGTGTGGGTTGCGAACTACGTGCTCATGGGATACGGCGAAGGCGCGGTCATGGCGGTGCCGGCGCATGACCAACGCGACTTCGAGTTCGCGATCCGTTACCGCCTGCCGATCAAATGCGTGATCGCGTCCAAGACCGGCGCGTACCAGGATACGGTATCCCCCTGGAGAGACGCTTATGCAGCGCACGGCATGACCGTGAACTCTGGGCCGTTCGATGGCCTTGAGTTCCAGGCGGCGGTGGATGCCATTGCCGAGGCCCTTGAGCGGAAGGGCCTAGGCCGCAAGCGCGTCCAGTACCGGCTACGCGACTGGGGCATATCGCGGCAGCGCTACTGGGGTACGCCCATTCCCCTCATCTACTGCGACAGCTGTGGCGACGTGCCGGTCCCGGACCGCCAGTTGCCGGTGATTCTTCCCGAGGACCTGGTGCCCGACGGTAGCGGCAACCCGCTCGCCAAGACGGCGGCGTTCGCGCAGGCTCACTGCCCGACGTGTGGCGGCAAAGCACGGCGTGAAACCGACACGATGGACACCTTCGTGGATTCGTCCTGGTACTACCTCCGCTACGCGTGCCCGGACAACGAGCAAGCGATGGTAGACGAGCGCGTGGCTTACTGGATGCGAGTGGACCAATACATCGGCGGCATCGAGCACGCCATTCTGCACCTGCTGTATTCACGTTTCTGGACCAAGGTGATGCGCGACCTCGGGCTGTTGACGCTGGATGAGCCTTTCACCAACCTGCTCACCCAGGGCATGGTGCTGAACGAGATATTCTTTCGCAAGACCGATACGGGTCGCATCGTCTACTACAACCCGGGCGATGTCGAGTTGGTAACGGACGAGCACGGGCAGCGTATCGGCGCGAAGCTCAAGGCAGACGGGCATCCAGTCGAGTCGGGCGGCGTGGGCACCATGTCGAAGTCCAAGAACAACGGCATTGACCCGCAGGCGCTTATCGACCAGTACGGTGCGGACACGGCCCGGCTGTTCATCATGTTCGCCTCGCCGCCGGAACAGTCTTTGGAGTGGTCAGACGCGGGGGTGGAAGGTGCGTTCCGTTTCCTGAAGCGCCTGTGGGCCTTTGTCTACGACCACCGTGAGATTCTGGAGCGCGAATCCGAGAGCCGCGAGCCGCGCTCGGCGTACGCCTACCCGCAGGATTGGGACCGACTCGATCCCGAGGGCGCGGCCAAGCGACGCGAGGTGCATGCGATCTTGAAGCAGGTGAACTTCGACTTCCACAAGCTGCAGTTCAACACCTGCGTCTCGGGAGCGATGAAGATCCTGAATGCGATGCACAACCCGCTCGGGTTTCAGAAGGTCGCGACCGGCGATGCCGCCTATGTCGACGGTCTGCGGTACCGGCGGCAGCTGCTGCATGAAGCCATGCATATTTTGCTCCGGATCCTGGCGCCGATCACACCCCACGTTTGCTTCCACCTGTGGCGCGAGCTGGGTTTCGGTGACGATATCTTTGCCGCGCCGTGGCCGGAGGTCGATGTTGCGGCGCTGCTCCAGGACGAGATTGAGCTGGTGCTGCAGATCAACGGCAAGTTGCGCGGCAACATCCGCGTGCCGAGCAACGCACCGCGCGCCGTGATCGAGGACCTGGCCCTCACCAGCCCGACCGCGCTGAAGTACATCGCTGGACAGACCGTGAAGAAGGTCGTCGTGGTCCCTGGCCGGCTGGTCAACGTGGTTGTGTGAGTGGCGACGTGAAGCGGTGCCGAGTGCGAGTCGCGCGTCGCGCGTCGCGCGTCGGCAGCCGGTGTGGCCATCATGCAACGGTCTTGCTTGTGCTGCTGTCGGTCGCATTGGCCGGCTGCGGCTTCCATCCGAGCGCGGCGCGTCCGTTGCCGTTCCAGACTCTGTATATCGATGCGCCCAGATACTCTTCTTTCGCCGGCGATTTGAGGCGCTACATTGCCAGCAGCAGCCAACCGAAGCTGGTTGCACGTCCGGAGGACGCACAGGTTGTGCTGCAGGTGCTGAGCGAACTCCAGGAGACGCAGATCCTGTCGCTGACCACCGCCGGGCAGGTGGCCGAATACGAGCTGCGCTATCGCGTGTCCTATCGCCTTCACGACAACGCCAACAAGGATTGGATTCCGCCGAACGACATCTCCCTGCGGCGCGACCTGACTTACGACGTTCAGGCGGTGCTCGCCAAGGCGGACGAACAGGAACTCCTGTTCCGATCCATGCGGGAGGACGCGGTGCGGCAGATGATGCGCCGGATGTCCGAAGCGCGGGCTCCATCTTGATTGCCAGGTCAACGCAGACCGTTACGTGAACGCCCCCGAATCAATCGGTGTGGTCACCGCGCGCAACGCGCAGTTCGACCGGCCCGTCCGGCTGCGCAGCGGCGCGGTCATCGACCGCTATGAGCTGGCCTACGAGACTTATGGGCGGATCAACGAGAAGCGCGACAACGCGGTCCTGGTATGTCATGCGCTCAACGCGTCACACCACGTGGCCGGCATCTATGGCGGCGACCCTTCCAGCGTCGGCTGGTGGGACAACCTGGTTGGCCCGCGGAAGCCGGTGGACACGGATCGCTTTTTCGTCGTGGGTGTCAACAACCTGGGCGGCTGTCACGGCTCCACGGGGCCGGCCAGCATCAATCCCGGGACCGGCCGGCCCTGGGGTGCGGATTTTCCGGTGGTGACAGTGGAGGACTGGGTCCAAACCCAGGCGCAGCTGGCCGATTACCTCGGCATCGAGCGCTTCGCGGTGGTCATGGGCGGCAGTCTCGGCGCCATGCAGGCGCTGCAGTGGACCATGAGCTTCCCGGATCGCATTCGTCACGCCCTGGTGATCGCCGCGGCGCCCAAGCTGTCGGCGCAGAACATCGCTTTCAACGAGGTGGCGCGCCAGGCGATCATGACCGATCCGGACTTTCACGGCGGCGATTTCTACGCCCACAGTGTGGTTCCCCGGCGCGGGTTGCGCTTGGCGCGCATGATCGGTCATATCACCTATCTGTCCGATGACGCCATGGCCGAGAAGTTTGGTCGGGCGCTGCGCGACGGCGCGCTCAAGTTCAACTTCGATGTGGAGTTCGAGATCGAGTCCTATCTGCGCTATCAGGGTGACAAGTTCTCCGACTACTTCGACGCCAACACCTACCTGCGCATCACCAAGGCGCTGGATTACTTCGACCCCGCGGCAGACTATGGCGGCGATCTGACCAAGGCACTGGCGCGCGCGCAGGCCGCGTTCCTGGTGGTGTCGTTTACCTCGGACTGGCGCTTTTCGCCAGCGCGCTCGCGCGAGATCCTCAAGGCGCTGGTCGACAATCGCCTCGATGTGTCCTACGCGGAGATCGATGCGCCTCACGGTCACGATGCTTTCCTCATGGATGATCAGCGCTATCACGACTTGATCCGGGCCTATCTGGACAACGTAGACATCGGATGACACGCCCGATCGCAGCGGCGTTGCGCCCCGCGCAAGCCGACGACTCGCTCTCGGGCCGACCCGAGTTCGATGCTATCGCGGCGTGGATTGAGCACGGGGCGCAGGTGCTGGACCTGGGCTGCGGCGACGGCTCGCTGCTGCGCTACCTCAGGGAGGCGCGCCGCGCCATGGGATACGGCATCGAAATCGACGACGCCAACATCTTGGCCAGTGTGCGCAACGGCGTAAACGTGCTGCAGAGCAACCTCGAATCAGGGCTCGCGGGTTTCGAGTCCGGCTCCTTCGACTACGTGATCCTGTCTCAGACCCTGCAAGCCGTGCGGCACACCGAGCGGATCATCGGAGAGATGTTGCGCGTAGGCCGGCAGGCGATTGTCACGTTTCCGAACTTCGGTTACTGGGGCCACAGGCTGCAGATCCTCTGCGGCCGCATGCCGGTGTCGCCCACCCTGCCCTATCAGTGGTACGACACGCCCAACGTGCATCTGTTCACGATCCGCGACTTCGAGGCGTTTTGCGCCGACCACGGCATCCGCATCCTGGAGCGCGTCGTGATGGACCGGGGCCGGATGATCTCCATCCTCCCCAACCTGCTCGGTTCTCTCGCGGTGTATCGCTTCGACCGGGGCCCGCAGCCATAGCCGCTAAACCGGACGTGCCCGGAACCCCGCTGCAGGCTGCAACTCGAGTCGGCAGCCCGCCCTTGCGCGATGTTCTTTTTACCCGACGCATGCTGATTTGCGTGTTTGCAGGGTTCAGCTCCGGGCTGCCGCTGTACGTTCTGCTCACGCTCGTTCCAGGCTGGCTGCGCTCGGAGCACGTGGACCTGAAGGCCATCGGGCTGTTCACGCTGATTCAGTTCCCCTACACCTGGAAGTTCCTCTGGTCGCCCCTGCTCGACCGCTTTGCCTTTCCCGGCCTGGGGCGGCGGCGCGGCTGGATGTTGATCACGCAGTGTGCCCTGCTGCTGGCGATCAGCCTGATCGGCGGGTTGTGGCCTGCGACCGACATGCGCTCCATCGCGGGCCTGGCGGCGCTGACGGCGTTCTTGAGCGCGAGCCAGGACATCGTTCTCGATGCCTATCGCCGGGAGATCCTGAGCGACGCCGAGCTAGGGCTGGGAACTGCGGTGTACGTCAACGCCTACAAGATCGCCGGTTTGATTCCCGGCTCGCTGTCGCTGGTGCTGGCCGACCACTATCCATGGCCGATCGTCTTCATCATCACCGCTTTGTTCATGCTGCCTGGAATCGGCATGACGCTGCTCGCCACCGAGCCGACCGTTCCGCACGGTGCGCCGCGCACCCTGCGCGACGCGGTTGTCGAGCCCTTCGTTGAGTTCGTGCGCCGCGCCGGCTGGCGCCCGGCGGCGGCGGTCCTGGGCTTCGTCTTCCTTTACAAGCTCGGCGACAGCATGGCCACCGCGCTGGCTACCCCCTTCTACCTCGACATGGGCTTCAGCAAATCACAAATCGGCCTCATCGCCAAGAATGCCGGGCTCTGGCCGAGCGTTTTTGGCGGTCTGCTGGGCGGTCTGTGGATGATCAAGCTGGGCATCAACCGCGCACTTTGGGTGTTCGGCGCAGCGCAGGCCCTGTCGATCCTCGGATTCGCGCTGCTGTCACAGCTTCCGGGAGACCGCGTCGCACTGGCCGGGGCGATCGGCTTCGAAGCGCTGGGCGTGGGGCTGGGCACAGCGGCATTCGCGGCGTTCATCGCGCGCACCACCAATCCACGCTACACGGCCACCCAGTTTGCCTTGTTCACGAGCCTGGCGGCCGTGCCCCGGACACTGATCAACGCCACTACCGGCTGGATCGTCGAGCAGACCGGCTGGTTTCACTTCTAC
>Ga0335077_10004149_pt1 | contig 17661 bp, 15 predicted proteins | sample Lox_Sample_31_FD_207151 | JGI IMG/M metagenome (GOLD analysis project Ga0335077, IMG submission 207151) | Soil microbial communities from Loxahatchee National Wildlife Refuge, Florida, United States - Lox_Sample_3.1 | ecosystem: Environmental > Terrestrial > Soil > Wetlands | place: USA... | reverse complement strand
TCCTCTTAGTTTTCCACCAATTAAGCCCTGGAAAAGGACTTTGGAGCAGGCTCTTCTCTGTGCATTTCCTTCACTCTTTGCAGCGCTACAGGTCCCTCCGCCCCTCCATCGCCTTCAACATTGTCACCTCGTCTGCGTACTCCAGGTCAGCCCCTACGGGAATCCCCACACCGATTCGCGTGACGCGCACGCCCAGCGGCTTCAACAATTTCGACAAATACACCGCCGTAGCTTCGCCTTCCGCCGTGGGATTCGTCGCAATGATAATTTCTTCGACCGTGCCGCCCTTCAGCCGCTCGATCAAGCTCTTGATATTCAGCTGCTCCGGCCCCCGCCCCTGCAGCGGCGAAAGTGATCCCCCCAGCACGTGATACATCCCGCTGTACGTGCGCGTCTTCTCGATCGCCAGAATATTGTGGGGCTCCTCCACCACGCAGATGGTCCGCTTGTTCCGGTTCGCCCCGGCACAATAAAGGCACGGATCCGTATCCGTAATGTTGTGGCAGGTCGAGCAGGTTCGGATTTTCTCTTTCGCGTCGCGAATCGCGTCGGCGAGCGCCAGCGCGTCTTCGGGAGGAATGCGCAACAGGTAAAACGCCAACCGCTGCGCGGTCTTCTGCCCGATCCCGGGCAAATGCTTCAGCTCATCAATCAACCGTTCCACAGGCGCGGCAAAATCAGGCATGCCCCTTGTGTAGCACAAGCCCGCTTCACTAAGCAAACACGCCTGGGGAACGGAAGTACTTCTTGAGGTGTGAGGATTCTTTCGGGAGTTTTCTCGTGGCTAAAACAATCCGGGGATTTTCATCCCTGCGAGGCCTGGAATTCCGCCTGCCAAACTCTTCATCTGATTCGCCAACTCATCGTCTACGCGCCTGGAGGCTTCATTGACCGCGGCGCGGATCAAATCCTGCAGCATCTCTTGATCTTTGCCCGCAAAAACCTCCGGCTCGATCTTAACGTCCAGCACCTGCTTCTGGCCGTTCATCTTTACAGTCACCATGCCGCCGCCGGCCGACGCCTCCACTGCAACGGAGTTCACCTGGCGCTGCAGGTCTTCCTGCACCTGCCGCAAGCGCGAGAGCATCTGTTGGAGGGCGCTGACTTCCATGTTCTTCCACTGCCTCTCTTTTCGCTTACTCCCCATTGCGCCGCCTCACTTCGGAAATTCTTCCGCCGAAGCGCTGCAGCATGGACTTCACCATCGGGTCGTTTTCGAACTGCGCCCGCATCTCTTGCGTGCTCGCGGCGCGCGATGCGTTCGCTTCATTTCCCTCACCACTTTCGAGTCTAGCACAGACGCGCACCGCGCGCCCTAGTACCTTGCTCGAAGTAGCACGGATCTTCTCAAGCGTCTCTCTCCCCTCAATCAAGCCCGCGAATGTGCTCTTCTCCGAAGGGAAATAAATCCGCAATTCGCTCTCTTGCAATTCCCAGCGCGACGCATGCTCCACTAATTCCGCGATGAATTTCTGCTGCGCTTGGATCGCCGCCTTGATCTCGATGACTTGCTCCGTGCTCATCCCCGTCACAATTATTTCCGCTTTGGTGACCGGCTCCTCGACCTTCATCGCAGGCGCAACCGCCGCCGCCGCGCCACTCGCCCCAAGTGCGCTCACACCGGCTGCAGGCCGCGGCTCAACGCTCACCTCGCTTTTGTAGCGGCTGTCCGGCGTCTCCTGGCGGACGAACACCTTCTCGCTCGCGCTAAGGCCCGCACTCGCCGGCGAGTTGCGGGAAGGGAATTGCGGTGCCGGGCTGGCGGTTGCCGCGCGTTTCGGCTCCGAACCTCCCCCCGCTCTTCCTGCTCCGTTCAACTCCCCCAATAACTCCTCAAGAGGCGCCAACCGCGCCGCATTCACCAACCGCAACAATCCCATCTCCAAATGCACCCGTGGATCCATCTTTCTTCGCACATCGTCGTCTGTCTGCAGCAGAATCTGGAAATAGCGGGTCAAATCCTCTTCGCTGAAAAGCGCTGCTGCCTTCGCGAGTCCCGATCGCTGGTCCGGAGTCGCCGCAATCAGATCCGAGTCCGCACCGCAGACTCGAGCAATCAGTAGATTCCTTACATGCCGGATCGCCTCGCGACAAAAGTGCTGCAGGTTCCTTCCTTCCCTTTGGAACCGGTGCACCAATCCCAGCGCGCGATCCGCCGATCCTTCCGCAATCGCCTCCACCAACTCCTGCAGCGCATCTTCCGGCACCACGCCCAGAAGTTCGCGCACCTCTCTGTCCTGGATATCGTCGCCGCAATACGCCCGCGCTTGCTCCAGGAGCGAAAGCGCGTCGCGCATGCTGCCCTCGGCCATTCGCGCGATCACGCTCAATGCGCCGTCATCGATTTTCAGGCTTTCTTTTTCGGCGATGTATCTCAACCGGCTGGTGATTTCCAGGAAAGTCAGCGCGCGAAAATGAAAGTGTTGCGAACGCGACCGGATCGTGTCTTCCAGGTTTTCCGGCTCCGTCGTCGCCATCACGAAAATCACGCGGTCCGGCGGCTCTTCCAGTGTTTTTAGAAGCGCGTTCGACGCCTCGCCCGTCAGCATGTGCGCTTCATCCAGAATCACGACCTTGTGCCGCGCTGCTGCCGGAGCGTACCGCACCATCTCGCGCAGTTCACGGATCTGGTCAATGCCACGATTCGACGCCGCATCAATTTCGATCACATCCAGCGAAGTCCCAGCCGCAATCTCTTTGCACGAGTCGCATTCCCCGCAAGGTTCCGGCGTCGGCCCCTTCGCGCAATTCAGTGCTTTCGCCAGGATGCGCGCCGCCGTCGTTTTCCCCACGCCTCGGGCACCGGAGAAAATGTACGCATGCGCCACGCGATTGTTCTTGATGGCGTTTTGCAGCGTCTCGGTTACGTGTGTCTGCCCGACAAGGTCCGCAAACGTCTGCGGCCTCCACTTCCGAGCAATCACCTGGTAGGTCATACGCGTTTGGGTGCCCTGCTCTTTGCACCTTCTGCAGAGCGTGGGTTCATTTTCGGCGCGTGTCCGGGAAAAGTCAAAGGTCTCCGGCCCGTCGTTCTCACAACCAACGAAGCATTCGCGACCTTCACTCCGCGGCCAATGTCAGCTTGAGGATCGCGCCTTCGGCGAACCGTAGGATCTCAACGTACGTTGCCATGCTCAAAGCGTCCGTCGCAGGGCGGTCCCGGAAGGGCTGGCGTAACTCTCCCGGCAACCATAATCCAATCGGGTTCGGTTGGGACAGTTATCCAGAGTGCGACGCACAGGTGGGATCGATACGTATTGCACGGAGCGCTGGAATATAACTGGCTAGCGTGGCCACCGCCGCAAAAACAATCGCGCTTCCAAAAAACGTCAATGGATCGGTCGCGCCAGTCTGAAACAATAGGCTCGTAGTCAGGCGAGTGAGCTCGAAGGAGGCCGCAAGACCAATAAGGAGTCCGCTCGCGGCCAGCTTCAGTCCATTTCCCATTACGAGCCCAAAGATGTCAGCACTTGATGCGCCCAATGCCATTCGAATTCCGATTTCCTGGGCGCGTTGGGCCACCGAAAACGCGATGACGCCATAGATTCCGACCAGAGCCAGAATCAGCGCTGTTGTCGAAAATACGCTGATCAACAGCATCATCGAGCGCGTCGGCGTGCTGCACGACTCCAGGCGTTCCTGCAGCGTCTGCACATTGCCTTGGGATAATCGGGGCTAATGGATTCGATCAACACAATCGGACGGCGTCCGAGTTCCACCTCCGGCTCTCCTTCGAACCGTGCGGGTGCTTCGTGGGTGGAAAGGACAGGCAATGCGGTCGATATATCGGCGGCTTCCACTCCGGGAATTGCTTGCAGATGACGGAGTGCCTCCTGGTAGAAAGCAATCCGCTGGGATGACTCCGGATAACTGGCTGGAGGGAGAAATGTCTGTGCCGTCAGCCTGTGTCGCGGGTCGAATCCGGGATTCACTGACCGCAGCCGCGCAAAGCTACGCGCTCAGCATCTACCCGTTCGACTCCATCGTGCCCTTCTAGATTCGCAGCGTCGAACTGATAGGCCGCTATCGCGGTAAAAGAATGATTCGCGTCGTTCAGAAGCTTGTAGTAGGGGAGTGAGACCGAGCAACTGCCGTCGCGGTGGGTGCTGATGCGCACCAACTGGCTTGGATCTCTATAGGCCAGCTGCCTTAACAATACCGAATTCGCTACCTTGAAGATTGCCGTGTTCGCGCCAATTCCCAGTGCCAGTGTGGCAATGGCCAGCGCAGCAAACCCTGGCGCTTTTGCCAACATTCGCAAGCTATAGTGTGGCTGAACTTCCGCAGTTGTGAAAATAAAGTCTTTGGAATCAGTAGGTCTCGCGCCAACGTCTCCACGTCGCCTCGCAACTCAGCCAATGTGCAAAGCGGACCAATCGTACCGCAAGAGGCAGTTCTCCTGCCAACTCGCCCAGACAAATTGTATCCAAGCAATCGGCGGCCAAGTCCTCAGCGCTTTTCCAGGAACTCAATCACCCGGCGAACGACCTCGCAACGGGCTTCGCACACACGGAAGCGCGGCAGGCCAACGTATATGACGGGCGATGAACGAACTGCCCACGGGAATCACCTGCCGTCCGTCGAAGCGAGCAATAGCGAATGGACGCGACCCCAACATCGAATCAAATCCATGTTCATCCACCGCTGTTTTATGTTGGGAAGAGAGACGAACCTGAGATACAGCCAACCGTTTCCCGATTACTGATTACTCTCTTCTTCAAATCGAGGAACTTCGGAGTCTCTGCGGCACACTTGGCTTACCCGGTACCGTTGCTCCCTTCCGGGCCTGGCGGGGTTCGCGGGACCTCGTTGCACAGAGCCCGAAGTTCCACGCTCCGGCAGTCGCGCGCATTCTCGACTGCAACAATAAAGTCTAGCACACCACTTTAACCCTCTCCACTTACCCCGGCCGCCCCAGCGAACTCCTTGCACAACTGAGCACAACACATTTTCCTGTTGCCGTTTCAGGCCATCCCTGTCCTAAACTGATGGACGGTTGGAGTTCCTCCCCAACCGCCTTGCCGCTGCCCGCAGCAGCCGCAGGTCCGCGCGCCAGCGCTGCGTCCCGCATAGCCGGGACCTTTACCCCACGTCACGGGGATTCCCTGCATGATTGTGCAGGCAGGAGGAGTTTCATGAAAGTTGCAGTTTCGCTCGTTCTCGCTTTAGCTCTGGTGTGCACGGCCTCGCCGCCCATCTTTGCCGCGCCGCGGCAGGTGATTCAGGGCACCGAAATCCATCTCACGCTTCTCACGCCGATCAGTTCCGCCCACTCGCGTGAAGGCGACCCCTTCGTGGCGGTACTCGCCCAGCCTGTTGCCTTCGACAGCCGCATTATTCTTCCCGCGGGCACGCGGGTGAACGGCGTCATCGGCACGAATCAGAAGCCGAAGATGTTTTCGGTTTTCCGTGGCCAGGCATATATGAGCCTTACGTTCAAAACCATCGAAATTGACAGCCGCCTCATCCCCGTGCAGATGAGCATCCTCGCCATCGGTGAGCCGCGCGTCGATTCCTATAGCAAGCCGCGCAAGGACATGAGAATCGTCGAAGGCGAAGTCGTCCAGGCCAAGCACGACTACAAGGGTGACGTAGTCGGCATGGCCGTCGGCGGTGGCGGAGGTTCTCTCGTTGGCCTGGTCTTCAGCAACGTGACCCGCGGGCTCGGCATCGGTCTGGCTGCCGGGGCCGTGTATGTTGTCGCACGTAAAGGCAAGCAGATCGATCTCCCCGCGAACACGGGCGTGCTGGCCCGCATGGATAGCACGATCACTGTGCCGGTAATTTCCGCTAGCAACGTCACTTCCAGTTCCACGAATTCCCGTTGAACGACAAAGAAACAACTGCTCTCTTCAACCGCCCGGATCTGTTCCCAGCCGGGCGGCTTTTCTTTCCAAATCCATTCCTCTGAATTCTCTGTGCCCTCGGGGTCCGAGTGGCAATTCGACGGGAGGGTGCGGGCGCCGAGCATCTATCAGGGGCAGACTCTCGGCGCCCGTTCGAGGATTCTGGCAGGCGATTGACAGCAGGTTCCTTGGGGGATTGACTTCGACTCGAACCCCGCCACGACACTTCACGACTACCACTCGCGAGGAATTCGGCATCCGTTCAAACGTCTGCCTCCGAGTTGCAGGCGGTATGCCAACCCCGCCATTCGTCGAACACCCTGGAAATGCGTGGCTTACCCTTCTGGACCCCGCACCATCCTTGGTTCAGCCTGACAATCTGTCCCGTTTCGGCACAGCTTTAGGGGCACCCCATCTACTTCGACCCGACGCCTCAGACGCCTCTCGTTATTTGCTTTTTTCATCCAGGTCATTCATTTTTCTTCTCTGTTTTCCACCGTTTTCCATTTGACCCTTCGCGGACCACCGCGATACTTTAACAGGCGAAAGGCCAGGCATGCCGGAAACAGACTTGCCACCAAAATTTCCCACGAAAACTCTCAGAGGAGATTCATGTCGAACGATTTGCGTAATTTTCTAGCCCTCAGCTACGAGGAGCTCGAAGAACTCAATCTCAAGGCCAAAGATCAACGCAAGAAACGCACTCCTTTCCACAAAATCCAGGAAGAACGCCTGAAGTACCTCACCGACGAGAAGCGCATTAAAGCAGTTACGGTCCTTTTCACCGACTTGGAAGGCCGCCTGCACATGCTCGACTACGACAAGAAATTCCTGGTCAAGAGCTATGACAACCTTACCTTCGACGGTTCCTCCATTCGCGGCTTCACTGCGCAGCGCGAGAGCGATCTTCGCCTCGGGATGGACTGGGCTTCCTTCTACTGGGCGCCCGCCGACATTTTCGGCAACGGCAAAGTGCTTGTGTTCGGAGACGTCATCGATAAGGACGGCACGCCTTACAGTGCTGACATCCGCGGCGCGCTTAAAGGTTATGCCGAGGGCCTGCACAAGAAGGAAGGCTATACCCTCAACGCCGCAAACGAAATTGAGGGCTTCCTCTTTAAGGGCGCGGACGCCGAGCGCCATTATCACGAAACCGGCAAGTTCGAGTACGTGAACACCGGCGGCTATTACCACTCGCTGCCCGGGGATCCGCTGCGCACCTTCATCGACACCGTCGCCGAAGTGCAGCGCTCCATGGGCTTCCAGAACGAAAAGGACCACCCTGAAGTGGCGCCCTCGCAATTCGAGATCAACTACAGCTACACCGACGTGGTCGGCGCGGCTGATCAGATTCAGCTCTACAAGCTGGTTTGCCGCCAGGTGGCCAACAAAATGGGGCTTACCGCCAGCTTCCTGCCCAAGCCCGTTGTCGGCGTGAACGGCAGCGGCATGCACACCAACGTCTCCATCTCCGAAGACGGGAAAAACCTCTTCTGGGATCCCAAGGGCGAGGAAAAGCTAAGCAAGTTTGGCTGGGCCTTTGTCGACCGCATCCTGTCTCACGGCAACGACATTTGCCTGCTGATGAATTCCAGCGTCAACGCCTATCGCCGCCTCGATCCGCACTTCGAGGCGCCCAACCAGCTCAAGGCTTCGCCGGTCGATCGCGGCGCGATGATTCGTATCCCCATCGGTAACGAGCGCAGCATGCGTGTGGAGTTCCGCTCCGTCGCGCCCGACGCTAATCCGTATCTTGTGATGTACTCCATCTTTAAGACCGGCATCGAGGGCGAAACCGCCAAGATCAAGAATCTCCGTCAGGCCGAACGCTACTTGCCGGACAACATCTATACCGCCATCGAGAACTTCGAGAAGGCCGAGTGGACCACCAAGCTTCTCGGCGGCGACGTCAAGGGCCGCTTCTCCGACCTGAAGCGCGCCTCCGCGGACCGCTGCGCGCGCAGCCTCGGCACCTTCGTCAAGGCCGCCGAAGTCCAGTATCACCACGAGGTCTACAACCAGTTCCTCTGGAACCTGTTCTAAAGGGAACAGGCGACCAGCGACCCGCGATCGGTGATTCGTGTTCTGTGACCAACGCGTTAAGGGAGCCATCGCGCGTTGCGTTCGACAGGTTGCTCCCGCTGCTCCTTGACTCTCCCGTCCCCTGTGCCTAATCTTCGAATGTAAGGGGAAAGAAGGGAGCACTGCAAAATGCCCCGTCGGTCCGCGTGCTCGTTCACGCTGGTGCGTGTGGCGGCGCCGGCGCTTGTTTTTCTGTTAGTCTCATTTCCCCTCTTGGCTCAGAGGCCGCCCGTTCAGCCTGGTGGGCCTCCCTCCCCGGCTGCCATGAACAACCCGACGTTCGATCTGGACATCGCCGTGCGAGACGCTCATGGAAGCACCCTGGAAGGCGGGGCCATCGTTCACCTCTATTCTGCCGTACTGAGCTATGACGTAATTTCCCCTACCTCAAGTTCGTCCGCGGCACATTTTTCCGGACTCATGCCAGGCGAGTACGAGGTGGAAGTGACTTGCCCGGGTTACCAAAAGGCCAGAGAGCAGCTGATTATGGAATTCGGGCACCAAAGTCTCCCGATCTACATTTACATGGTCCCCGAATCGGAGTCGACCACTGGAACAGCCCCGTCGAAGGCCAACGTATTGCCGCAAGGACTCCGGGCAGATATGCAGAAGGGCATGGAGGCCTTATCCAAGGATCGTTACGAAGCCGCCCAAAAAATCTTCACAAAGCTCGTGAAGAAAGCTCCGACAAATCCCGACGTGATTTATTATCTGGGGGTTGCGGAGCTCGGCTTGCAGCATCTCGATGTGGCCCGCGCCGATTTCCAGCGCGCGCTCTCTCTGGATCCAGACCACGACCTGGCACTTGTTTCTCTTGGCCTTATGCAACTGCGGAGCGGTGACACGCAGGATGCCATCATTTCACTGGAAAAGGCCGTGTCTCTGGGACGCGTGGGTTGGCGCGCCAGCTACCAACTCGCCTTTGCCTACGTGAAGGCCAATCGATTGAGTGATGCGGAATCGGCGGCTGCGAGCGCCGCTCGACTCGCAAAGGGGCAAGGAGCAGCGGCAAAGTTCCTGCTCGGCCAAATTCAATACGCGGAAGACAAGCAGGAAGACGCGAAGAGCACCTGGGAATCCATCGTGAAAACCTATCCGTCAGATCCCATGGCCGCTCAGGCCAAGAAGGCTCTGTCCCTCATGGAAGCGCAGCTTGCCGCCAAAACTTCCGCTGCAGCCGCGAGCGTCGCGCTTCCCAAGTTGCCGGAGACAACCGTGCCCCCGATCGTCGAACATGCGTGGGCCCCGCCAGATACCGACAGTGCGGTTTACGCTGTAGCGCGCGATGTGACCTGCCAGACCGGTACGATTCTGGATGCCGCGCTGCATCGCATGACCACACAATTGCTGGACTTCGAAAAGTTCACCGCCACGGAGCACATCGAGCATCAAGAAATTGACCGTTACGGCTGGCCGGGCAGCGTGAAGTCCCGTGATTACTCTTACATCGTCTTCGTTTATCCGCTGGGGGACAAGTCCTTTTACGTCCAGGAATCGCGCAATGGCAAAGACAAGGAGACGGATTTTCCGGACGTCATCACATCCACCAGCTTAAACAGCATGGGAGTGAATGTCTTGCAGCCCTTTTATCGCGACCGTTTCAATTACTCCTGCGAAGGACTGGCCAACCTGCGCGGACAGGCGGCTTGGCAGATTCGCTTCGCGGAGAAACAGAACGCCAATGGTGATGGAGTTCGCAGGTGGCAGCTGAATGAGCTGACGTTCGAAGTTCCGATTAAGGGGCGCATTTGGATTTCCAGCGTCAACTTTGCCGTGCTCCGCGTTGAGACCGATCTCAGAGAGCCCGTGAAAGAGATTCAACTCAACAAGGATCATCTTTTGGTAGATTACGGCCCGGTCAACTTCGCGGGCGGGAGCAAGCAACTGTGGCTCCCCTTGAGCGCCGACGCATATATGGAACTTCGAGGGAAGCGCTACCACCACAGGCACTCCTTGAGCGACTATCTGCTCTTCGATGTCCACACCACGGAAAGGCCGAACGCGCCCAAAGAGCCTGAGCAATAGACGGTTTGCACCGTTCGCGTCATCTGTCGTGGTTGGTCTTTGGACCGGCGATTTTTCTCTTCTGCAGTGGCCGCTCTTGAATGGCCTCAGTCGAAGCCCACGAGACCGCTCCTCGAACGGAGAACCTCCATGGCGACGGAACCGATACGCAACGAGAAAGAGGCGCAGGAATGGCTCCGGCGCCTGGAACGATTCTACGGGCAGCCCGTGCTGCCGCTTAATCGGTTCTGCGACGCAATCGAACTGTGGATGGACTGCATCGCCAGGAACAACACCGACCCGGCGCTCGTCGAAGGAGGCTCCCGTCACGGGCGCAGATATTTTGAGTTCCTTCGCTCCATCCGCATCGACATCCGCAAGTCGAATCTCCTGGGCAGGCTCCTCTATGCCAGGGAACCGCTGCGCACGCGCATGTGTCCCCTTCACAAAGGACACTATGACGGGGACGCTATGTTCTTCCACAAATGCCCGCACAAGTGCGACGGCACAGGGTGGCTCCGCGAACGCGAGACAGACGGAGGCTATGGCGGACAGCCCTGCATCAAACGACGCTCCCGGCGTTAGACTACCTCTCAACGGAGGGACCGATGAAATGGCGCGGAGAGTTTCGAACCAGGCGGGAATTCTTGCAGAACTCGGCGGCGATGCTTACAACGCCCCTCGTTCCGTTTCGTGATCCTCTCGGCGTTGCCCAGGGGAGTGCGCGGGAGGTCGACGCTTTTGCTGCGCATCAGGATGCGCGGCGCAAAGAGCTTTGGGGATTGCTGGGCGACCTTCCCTGGGAGCACCGCCCGGGACCGGCGAAGGTTCTGAGCACCGAGGAACACGAAGGCTACACGCTAGAGAGGCTGGTGCTGAACCTGAATGGCGTGGAGCCGGTTCCCGCGCTGCTATTGATCCCGCACAAACGCCAGACACCTGCTCCCGGTCTGCTCTACATCCACTGGCACGCCGGGATGTATGACCTCGGCAAAATGCAGTTGCTCAAAGGCGTTGAGGCGCAACCCGCCTACGCGCGGGTGTGTGCCCAAAAGGGTCTGGTGACCCTGGCGATTGATAGCTGGTGCTTCGGGGAACGCCAACACGAAGCAGACGGCAAGCAGGGTGAGGAGAACGCCTTCAAACTGATGCTCTGGAAAGGCCAGGTGCTCTTCGGCATGATGATGTTCGACGAGTTCCGGGCCATGGACTATCTGGCCAGCCGACCCGAAGTCGATGGCTCGCGCCTGGGGGTGCTGGGCATGTCGATGGGCGCGACCAAGGCCTGGTGGCTCGCCGCACTCGATCCGCGCGTGAGGCTGTGCATGGATGTGTGCTGCTTGACGGATTTCGAGGAACTGATCCGCACGAAGCATTTGCAGGATCACGGGATCTTCTACTATGTCCCTTCCTTGCTGAAGCACTTTCAGACCGCGGACATCAATGAGCTGATTGTGCCGCGCGCTCGCCTGAGCGTGAACGGAAGGCTCGACCCGTTGACGCCTCCCGCTGGCGTCGAGAAGGTTCGTGACCACCTCCTGCCACTGTATCGCGAGTACGGCAAAGAGTCCGATTGCCACATTGAGCTGTTCGATTGCGCGCATGTGGAACTCCCGCAGATGCGGACCCTCGTTCTTCACTGGATGGATCAGTATTTAGGAGGAGCAGCGTAGCGGTCGTAGGGGGATGGACGCCATTCAGAGATTCATTCCGCGCACCCCGCGGGATGGAGCGGAGGTGGCGTTCCCGGGACTGGGGCACGATATATCGTGCCCCTACGGGAAGAAGCACCGTTGGCCGCCTCTGAATGCGTGCCGTATGAAGGCGCTTTAGAAGTAAGCGTTGAGGCTGCGAAGATGGCGGCGTAAAGCCGCCCCTACAGGAGCGTAGAACGCCACAGTGTTGCCGCGTCAGAGATTCTTGATGGCCGGGGCGTTGGGCTTGGCGGTGATGGACCAGTCCAGGGATTTGGCTTGAGCGCGATCGGTCAGAACGAGTTTCTCGACAAGGAGTTGACCTTCGAGCATCTGGATTTGCACGGACTGATGATCGAGGGTGATGGTGCCAAAGCCGGACGCGGCGGAGAAGAATGTCTTGAACGGACGGACCTCCAGTTGCGGGCCAAACCACAGCGTGCGTTCGGGGGCGGAGTAGCGGAAGCCGGAGAGCGCGCTGAGCAGCGCGTAGCTGGCCATGGCGCGAGCGTAGTAGTTGCCGCACTCGTACTCGTTCCAGGGATTGCGAACGCGTCCGTCGTAGCGGCTGCGCAGGGCTTTCACGATTGTGAGACCTTCGATGACGAACCCCTCGGAGATAAGGTGCGAGGCAACTTGATACTCGATGCCGGTCCAGACCTCGTCGGAATAGGCGAACGGCAAAGTGGGTTTGCCCCCGCGGGGCCAGGTGCATAAGAGCAGTCCGGGCTCGTGGCCCATGGCGTAGCCAGGGCGTTGCGGGTTGGCGTGCTGGCTGAGGTCGGTTTTGAAATTGTTGTTGAAGATGGACCGCAGCGCGCGGCGGACGTTCTGACGCGAGAGCGGAGTCTCAATGCCGTACATGTGCGCCATCCATGCGCCGATCACCCCGTCAGAAATGCAGCCGCTTCCGTATTGGTACTTGGGGCCTTCGCGCTTGAGAAGGCGCTGCATTTCGCTGCTGTGGTCATCGACCTTGGCGATGAGGTTGGCGAAGGAACTGTTGCGCAGGCCTTGGTATTGGACTTTTTGCTGGTAGTAGTCGCCGTTGAAGAGCTGTTCATCAAGGAAGTGGGCCGAGCGCTGGGCGAGTTCGCCATAGAATTTGGCGTCGTCTGTCTGGCCCAGGGCTTGCGCCATGACCGCGAAGGCGCAGAGCGCGCCGAGATAAATACTGCTGCACATACCTTCGGGTCCCCAGAATTCGATGTCGTACGTGTTGTGATGTGGCTCGGAGAGCGCACCCTGGTGATCGGGATCCCAGGTGCGGATGCAGTAGTCCAGGCTGCTCTTGGCGAGTGGGTAGATTTTTTTCAACCACGCAGTGTCGCCGGAAATTTGCCATTCGCGGAACACTTTCATGATGCCACCGAGCTGGCCGTCGGAGGCGGCGTGGAAGTCGTGTTTGACTGGACCTTCGGGAAGCGCAGAGCGGAAAGTCACGTGGCCGGATTCGTCCATAGAGCGAAAGAGCTCGGTTTCGCGGAGCGTGCGCTCGAGATTGGGATAGAGATAAGGAAACGCTTGCGCGTAGTTCCAGACATGGGTGCAGGAGCCATGGCAGCAGCCGTCATCGGGAAAGCAGCCCTCCCAGCCCCAGAGGTCGCCATTCTCGAGGCGCAGGACGGTGGGAGATTTGAGGATGGCGAGATTGGCGGAGATGGCATCGAGCACGTAGGCGGGGAGGGTCGAGGAGAAGAAGGCTTGTTGAAAAGCGAGCGTGCGTGCACGCAAGGAGGCGTAATCCTGTTCGAGGTAGAGCGCGACTTCGCGGGCGTCGTTCCATTGAGAGGCGTAATAGGGGCGCCACGGTGCGGACGCCCCTTCGGAGGATGTGCGGCAGCCGCGAGCAGTTTGCCCGGTGCCAGACTCGGCGCCGGCGATGCCCCCCGCCTGCACGTAACAGTTGGGGAAGTGCCAAGAGATGGCGATGGGATAGGTGCGAGACTCGCCGGCGGCCAACGTTCCTTCAAACAGAATGGAACACCCGTTGCGCCCCCTGGTATCGATGTCGTTGGAGCCTTCATTTGCTGTGAAGGTTGCCGTGGAAACTTCCCGCCAAAGGGCGGAGAGGGAATCGAACTCCCAACCGGGGCTGCGCAGCCACATCGCTTTGATGCGCGGCTTGCCGCCGATGGCCAAGAGACAGGCGCTGCCGTACGCTTCGGCGTTTGGCCTTTCGATGTTGTAGAGGAACACCCCGCGATCGGGAATGGAAGTGCTTCGGCTGGTGGACTGATCCTCGCCGCAGCCGGGGGCGAGATGAGAGAGATGGTATGAGAATTCGTACGTGACGGCCTGATGTGCAGTGTTGCGCAACGTGTATTCCAGGATGGCGCACGGGATGCCGGAGTTTTTGTCGTCAAGCGGGATGAAGGGATTCCAAGCGCCCAGGTTCACCTGCAGAGGAATCGAGGAATCGGTGAGCTCGACCTGGGCAAATGGATATTCGCCCCGGAACACGCATTTTTCAAAGCGCGGGAAGCCCTCGAAACCCCCGCGGCGGTAGCCTTCACCTTGCAGGCCTTGATCGAAGATTTTGAGGACCGGAAATGGACCTTCGACGAGTTTGGTGATCGGAACAGCGCCTTTGACGTGGAGAATGGCGAAGGCGGCCCTGGAGGGTGCGAAGCCTTCGGGAAGGGCAGTAGTTGCGGGTCGATGCTGAACGGAGAAATCTTGCAGGCCTCCGTAACCGTTCACGCAGATGCAGCCGGCGCCGATTCCGCCTAGTGGCATGGCGACTTGGGTGGCGCGGTCGGCGGAGAAAGTACGTTGCGGTCCCAGCTGGAGGAGTTCACCGCGCGAATAGGGAACTTCTTGAATTGACGACGCGGCATCGGTGTCCGATAGCGGTGTCACCGGAGGGATTGCGCGCAAGGGCACGGCGGCCCCTAGTGCAGCGGAAGAGGTGGTGAACAGAAACTCGCGGCGGCTCGATTTGTCGGAATAAGACATGAAGACTCCGGGAGGAGCGTTGGACTCTCAGCGCGGCGACGGACCGGGCAAGACCGATTCGATTATAGGATGTGACCTTCCCGCTCGCCAGCGGGAGATCGCGTGGGCGAGCTTCGTGGGAGAGTTGACATTCCGCGAACGGACAGAGTGCGCATGAGGAGGTACAGCGGTGCTGCTCCCCTGGGAGTGTGATGACATGAAGGGGCTAGTCAGATTTTGACGCCCCAGAAGGAGGCATCGGGTTCCGTGAGGGCGATGCCGATGTCCCAGGCCTCGTGGCCGCGCCAAACCACTTCGCCGTCGGCGCTGCGGCCGTTTTCCGGCATGACGAGACGCACTTTGCGGTGTAGCGGAAGGTCGGCGCCCACTACGGCCATGCAGCCGGAATGGCTGACGTCCACGGTAATGGCATTGGCGCACCGGCGCATTTCACCTTCTTCCCATTCGAGAAGAAACCGCAAGCTGGCTACGGCGCGCTTGTGTGTACGCATCTTCGCCCAACGGTCTTCCAGCTGGCGAGCCTGTTGTTTGAGGGAATCCAAAGTCGTAGCTGACATAGAAAGCCTCGGGACAGAGGATTTCAACCACTGGGAGGGGCACCGATTAAGGTAGTGCGCTGCAGTGGCAGAGTCAATGGTACTGCGACGAAAAAATGAACATTCTTGGCCGGGCGCCAGTAGGGCCCACAAGCACGACCTCAGGGCCTACGCAACGAGTCGGGGATTTGGGTCTGATTCTCCCGAAGACGCGAGAGCAGGCGTTTCAATTGCGGCGTGTCCTGCGAGAGAACCGAATTGATTTTGACGCCCAAGCCGCGACCAGAAGACACGTGGCGTACCACAGCCTCGGCACGAATCGGGCCTTCCTGAACGAGAAAGTGGAGTTGCACGAGTTCACCTTCACGCTTGCGCGCCCGGGTCTCAAGGAACATGCCTGCGGCACTCAAATCCAGAATGCGGGAAACATCGCGATAGGGAGGGGACTCCCAGTAAACCCACACACCATCACCGACAGGGATTCGCGGGATTCGCCTGCGGGAGGGGCCGACCGGGACTTGCAATATGCTCACCGTCTTTAACTCAAGACCAGCAAGAAGTACCGTGGGAGGCGGACCCAGGCGCTTCGAAAATAGGGGGCAGAGTATCGCAGATTTTTGTAATGCAATCAACAAAATATGAATGCTGCAAATATGGACTCGCGGGGCAGAATGGGTGTGTGAGTACCAGTAAGGAAGCACGGTGTCCTATGCATTAACAGTATCGTGACGTAAATATAATTGAGTTCGCGGCAGCCAACCGCGTTGCTGTGACGGTCGAGGGTGCTTCCGGCAGGCGTTATCCTTAGCGCAAATGGCTGTTGCGGTTCGCGGGTTCTCAAGGCAGAATGTGCCTAGTAGACCGGTCTTGTCCCCCGGTCAATCCACAGAATCATGAGTGTGAATGGATGCCAGTGAGTGGTCCAGCCCGGGGGGTTCTTTGTGGATGGCGAGGAGCCCTCTCCTGCGGCGCCCTGGCTTTCGTGTTCTTCGTGGGCCCCGCGCAGGCGCAGGACGTGGCGGAAGCCGCGCGGCAAGAACGGGCACGCAAGGCTGCGCAACAAAAACCCGCGCAGCACGTTTACACGGAAGAAGATCTCAAGCACGACAAGATTCTCATTCCCGAAGATCAAGCTCGTGTACAGGCCCGAAGGAAACAACAGGGCACGGCGCCCGCCGAACAAAACGCACAATCGCTTCACGAGAATCCCACGTCACAGCAAGAGTCACTTGGCGAGATCGCGCGGAGGTACCGGCGCGAGAAAGCCTCACGCGAAGCGGAGCAGGTGCAGAAAAAGAATTTCGCGCCGTTCCCGTATCAGCTTCCTGATGCTTCTATGGCCGCGCCGAAAATGGAACCTGCGCGACCGAGCGGAATTGCCCCGGCTGTGAATTCGCGGGAGAAGAAAACGGCAAAGTCTGTCCCAGTTCCGCACATTCCTGAGAATGGGAATGGCACACGGGCGCGCATCTCTCCGTTCCAGCCGCGGCCACTGGTTTCTGCGCCTCCAATGATTCACGTTGTGCCGGTGAATCCACCAACAGTTCCCGCAAGTCGCGAGACGCCGGTTGCGTCGGCGGCTGCGCGAAGTGCACGGCCTGTTCCAGCCGCTCGGGAGAATGTTCCGAAAGCGGCTGGATTACAGCCACTGCAGGTCCAGCGTGGAGATAGCTGGTGGAGACTCTCGGAGCGTTTCCTCGGAAGCGGAGCGCGGTGGCGAGAATTACGCGGCATGAATCCGGAGGGCGGCGGCCCGCCGGACTTGTTGAGAGCGGGGAGCGTTGTGCAGGTTCCGATCGAGAGAAGGGTTCGGGCGTTTGCCCCGGGGCCGGGTATCACCGTGAAAAAGGGCGATTCCCTGTGGTCCATCGCGCGAGCGCAGTTCGGGCGGGGCGCCGCTTGGGCATGCCTGGCGCGGGTGAATCCGCAAGTTTCGGATTATAAGAAGATGGCGGTTGGAACGGTTTTGGTCATGCCCGCGAGCGAGGCTATGAGCGGGTGCCTCGCCGATCCCAGTAGCAGATATTCCCAGAAATAGGCTCGTGGTTGTATTCGTCCCGATGCATTCCTAAACATTCAGACGGTTCTCTGGTTTCCCGTGGACTCGTACTGGTGTAGGCAGCGTCAGGATTCCATTGCCCCGGTGCAAAGCGGCGGCGCCGGTGGTGTGTACGCGGGACAAGCATCGAAACCGTCGCGCTTAAGGTCGCGATAAAGGCTTGTGCGGCAGATCACAGAATTTGGGCGGCGCGGAGGCGGTTGCCATTGCACATTTGGAGAACTTATTGAATGTGTATCTTGCGGACTTCGTCGAGGGAGAGAGGTTGCCAGTCTTCATCACCCGGGAGACGGGGCGAACGATGTTGCCGGTGTTTCAGTAGATCGCTGAGATCGATGAAATCGCCGATGGCGGTGATGCACGCGGTGGAAATCACATTCTCGAGTTCGCGGACATTCCCCGGCCAGGGATGTTGAAGAAGGATGGTCTGCGCCCGGCGGGTGAGGCCGGCAATGTCTTTTCCGTATGCGTGGTTATATTTT
>Ga0335077_10004148_pt1 | contig 17663 bp, 10 predicted proteins | sample Lox_Sample_31_FD_207151 | JGI IMG/M metagenome (GOLD analysis project Ga0335077, IMG submission 207151) | Soil microbial communities from Loxahatchee National Wildlife Refuge, Florida, United States - Lox_Sample_3.1 | ecosystem: Environmental > Terrestrial > Soil > Wetlands | place: USA... | reverse complement strand
GGCTTCCACCAGGTTTCGCGGGATGTGTTCCAGCGAGGCGAAAATCGCAGCAGGGTGAATGGTGTGTAGATATGGGTGAGGGTGAGGACGACCGCAAACGGGCTGTAGAGCAGGAACTCCAGCGGCTGTTTGGTGATGTGCACGTACTGCAATAGCGTATTGAGGACGCCGTCGCTGCCGAGAATTGTTTTCCACGCGTAGGCGCGGACCAGATAGCTGACCCACAGCGGGATGATGACCATCTGGTAGAGCAAGTCCTTGCGCTTGCCAGCATGGAAGGAAAGGTAGTAGGCGAGCGGGTATCCGAGCAGCAGGGACAAAATCATCACGCGCGCGGCGATCCACATGGAGCGGAACAGTGTCTGTAGGTAAACGTCCTTCTGCCAAAGCTCCTGGTAGTTGGCGAGCGTCCAGGAGTGGACGATCACCTGCGCCGGAGAAACCGACCAGAAGCTGTAGCAGAACAACAGCGCGTAGGGGAGCAGCAGAAACACTGCCACCCACATCAGCGGCGGCACGGTGACGGCGGCGCGGTAGGCGCGGGAGAACATGCTAGGTCTTCTCCAGAGACTCGCGGATTGCGATGGCATCGGCTGGAGAAAACTCTAATGCCACATCGCTCTGGCCCGGCCAGTGTTCGCGGCTGGCGGTCCTTACCGATAGGGCGAGACCGTCAGTGCATTCAATCTGCAGGAGATCGGTAGCTCCATGGAAAGCCTGGCGCTGAATCTTTCCTATGATGCGGACAGCGCCTGGGCCAGCGGCGCCGGTAGCCAGGCGAATACTCTCCGGCCGAAGGGAAAAAAGCTGTGGGCCGTCGGGTAAGGCTGCCGGCCAAGCCAGGGTATGACAGCGCGCAATTCCACTTTTGATCTCGGCATGCAGCAGGTTGGTGTGTCCGATGAATTGCGCGGTGTAGGCGGTGGCCGGGCGGGCATAAATTTCGCGCGGCGAAGCGATCTGTTCGAGTTCTCCCAGACGCAGCAGAGCGATGCGGTCGGACATCTCCATGGCTTCCTCCTGGTCATGGGTCACGAAGACGAAGGAGATTCCCACCTCGCGCTGTAATGATTTCAGTTCGACCTGCATCTGGCGGCGGAGGTTGGCATCGAGCGCGGAGAGTGGTTCATCGAGCAGGAGCAGGCGCGGACGGTTCACCAGCGCGCGGGCCAGCGCGATGCGCTGCTGCTGGCCGCCGCTGATTTTTGCCGGCTTGGAGCGCGCATAGGCTGACATCTTGACCATGGCAAGGGCTTTTTCCACGCGTTCGGCAATCTCGTTTGCCGGACGCTTGGCCACGCGCAGGCCGTAACCGACATTTTCGGCGACGGTGAGGTGGGGAAACAGAGCGTAATTCTGGAATACTGTGTTCACGCGGCGGCGGTAGGGCGGCAGAGCGTCGAGGCGCTGGCCTTCCATGAGGATTTCCCCGGAGCTGGCAGTTTCGAAGCCGGCGATGATTCGCAGCAGCGTGGTCTTGCCGGAGCCGCTCTCACCCAGGATGGTGAGAAATTCCCCTTCGGCGATTTCGAGGGAGATGTCGCGCAGGACAGGATTTTTGCTGAAGGATTTGGCGAGGTTGCGGATGCTGAGGAGGGGATTCGCCAGCGTCGGCGCCTGGTTTATTGCAGCGAATTCATTGGTGCTGGCTTCCTGCATGTTCTCGAAAGACTGCTCTGTCCGAGCCGCACTGCCGGGCCTGGCGCTGCCGGCGGGACGCCGACGCTACTGTGCCGCCTTCACTTCATTCCAGATTTCGTTGTATTTGGCGCGGCGGGGGACATTTTGCCAGAAATAGAGGCGCTTCTGGTAGTTGTCCACGTCATCTAAATGCAGGCTCTTGATCTCATCTGGCGTCATGAACTGGGCGGCGTGCGGGTTGGCCGGAGTATAGCCGGTAACATCGGTGACTTTCTTCTGAGTCTGTGCCTCGATCATGTATTCGAGGAACTTGTAGGCCAGTTCTTTGTTCTCGCTACCAGCGGTGATCATCAGGTGGTCGATCCAGCCAGTGGTGTTTTCTTTGGGAATTGTTTCGCCGACCGGAAAGTTGATCTTGCGAAGCTGGTTGGTCATCAGCGGCCAGCCCATGGCGGCGACGATTTCGTGATTCTGAAACAGGTTCGTAAGCTCTCCGCCGGTGGACCACATTTTCCGGATGTTGGGCTTCAACTCCAGCAGTTTCTTCTTCACTGCGTCGAGTTGTTCGTCGCTGAGATTGTAGAGTTGCGCGGGATCGGGCTTGTCGTATCCCAGGACCTGGGCCGCCATGTAAACCGTGGACAGATCGTCCCAGACGGAAATTTTGCCGCGATATTTCGGGTCCCAGAGGATGGTCCAGCTTTCGGGCGGGGTGGGGAAGACGGTGGTGTCGTAGATCAGCGGATCGGGACCCCACATGAAGGGAACGCCGTACACTTTTCCGTCAAGCTTCACCAGAGGCAGAGTCGTCAACTTGGGCGAAAGCTGGCTGTAGCTCGGCAGTTTGGAGAGGTCGAGCGGCTCGGCCAGACCCGCGGCAGCGATGGATGTAGCTACATCGCTGGACGGCGAAATCACATCGTAGATGCCGGCGCTGCCGCCACGCAGCTTGGTGGTGAGTTCGTCGCTCGAGCCCATGTAGGAGGCGGAGACTTTGCAGTGGTATTGCTCTTCGAAGGCGTGCACGAACGAGGGATCGGCGTAGCCTTCCCAGACCAGAAGGTTGAGGGTGGGGGTTTTCTTGCTGCAAGAGCCGAATAGAACGATCAACCCCGCGATCGCGAGAATGAATACCCGCCTTGCCAGCACCATACCTCCTTGTAATTTCCGCAACTGTCGACGCGTAGAATTAGCAACCGCCCAGATGAACGACTTCGTATCCTTCGCGGCCTTGGTGGTTGCGTTGGACAGGCCGGATTTGATGGCTAGTAAAAGCAACCACGAAGGACACCAAGGGTACACGAAGGTGCACCAAGAGAACATTCTGTAAAATCGGTCGCCGTATCTTTACTCCTTATGGAGTTCCTGCCGCGGACGACTGCTCTGCAGTTCGCGTCCACTTGGGTGACTCGTACACAACTTTCCCGCCTACCATGGTGAGCAACACTTCTTCGGCGCCGGTCTCGCTGGGCTTGATCTTGAACAAATCCTGCGAAAGCACGATCAGGTCCGCCAGTTTGCCGGGTTCGAGGGAGCCCTCGGTCTTCTCGCGGCGTCCGGCGATGGCCGCGCCGAGCGTATAGGCCTTGATTGTATCTTCCAGGCTGATGCGTTCGTTGGGTACGAAGCCGCCGGGTGGATCGCCTTCCGTGGTTTGCCGGGTGAGCGCGTTCTGTACGCCGGGCCAGGGATTGAGCGTTACTACCGGCCAGTCGCTGCCGAAAGCCAGCCGCCCGCCGGTGCTTTCGATGCTGTGCCATACCCAGGCGCGGGTGGCCCGTTCGGGACCGACGTTGCGGGCCCAGATATGGAGAGTGTCGTCATCGGGATAGGCGTGCAGCGGCTGGAAACTGGCGATCACGCCGAGCTTGCCGAAGCGGGGAATGTCCGGGGCGGAAATGGTCTCGATGTGCTCAATGCGCGGTCGCGCGTCGCTGGTGTGGTTGGTATTGGCCGCCGCCTCATAGGCATTGAGCGCGGTGCGAACGGCTTTGTCGCCGATGGCATGGGTGAAAATCTGCAAGCCGCGGTGATCCAGCTCGGTGACGGCCTGCGTGTATTTTTGCGGGTCCCAGAAGAGCTTGCCGATTTTGGACGGATCGTCGCTGTAGGGAGCGAGCATGGCGGCGGTGTGGGCTTCGATGACGCCGTCGAGCATCGTTTTCACTGCGCCGCCCGAGATCCAGTCGTCGCGATAAGTGACGCGGGCAGCCTCAATCTTCTGAATTTCGTCGGGGGTCAGCTCCGGCGGATCGAGAAAATAGGCTATGTAGAAGCGCAACGTCTGTTGTCCGTTGCGGCGAAGTTCATCGAACAGGTCGAGGTATTCGAAGTCGCCCCCGGCGCTGTGCACGCGCACCAAGCCGTATTTGTTGGCTTCGTGCATGCCCAGCTTCAAGGCAGCCAGGCGCTGCTCGCGCGTAGGCTTGGGCATGAGGCGGGCAATCAGGTCGCCGGCCGACTCCTGCAAGGCTCCGGTGGCTTCGCCCTTTTCGTCGCGCATGATCTTGCCGTTCGGTGGATCGGGAGTTTCGCGCGTGATTCCCGCCATCGCCAGCGCCTTGCTGTTCGCCCAGGAGCTGTGGCCATCGAAGGCCTGCAGGAAAACGGGACGGTAGGGCACGACCTCATCCAGAAACTTCTTGTCGGGCAACGCTGCCGCGCCGAACGTGGGATAGGTCCAGCCCATGCCGGTGATCCAGGGCTCCTGGGGATGCGAGACCGCGTAGTCCTTCACTCGCTTCTGGATTTCAGCCACCGTTTTGGTACCGTTGAGATCGACTTGTGTGAGGCCGAGCGAGCCATCCATGAAATGGATATGGCAATCGACGAAGCCGGGTAGAACCAGGAGTTGATGAGCGTCGATCACCTTGGTAGAAGGCCCACGATAAGCCTCGACATCCCTGGCAGTGCCAACGGCAACGATTTTCCCCTCGCGAATGGCCAGGGCTTCCGCCCAGGGTTGGCTGGGGTTGACGGTGTAGATGCGGGCGTTGGTCAGGAGCGTGGTTGCGAGAGTCGTTTGCGCGGAAGCTGCGGCGCAGACAATAAGGAGAAACAATGAAACCCGGAATCGTCCAAGCATAAGTTTGGGCCCTCGTTATGAGACAGGAGCTTTCGCGCCGCACTCTAAAATGTCGGCGGTGTGTTTACCCACAGCACCAGCGTTTCCACTGCTCCCGGATTGCGCCAGCGATGCGGCGTGGCACTTTCGAAATAGAAACTGTCGCCGGCATTCAGGCGGTACTCTTCCCCGTCGAGCGAAATCTGCAATTCGCCGCGCAGAACGTAGAGGAATTCTTCGCCCTCGTGAGTGTACTGTTCCCCACTACCGGCACGCGGCGCGACGCGAAACAGATGAGGTTCCATCACCGTGTTGCCCCAGGCCAGAAGTTCCATGCGCACGCCCGGACCGGCCTCCAGCACTTTGCGCTTTTCGGGAGCGACCAGGCGGCTGTTGGAGGCTGAGGGATCAAAGAAATCAAGTATGTTGGTTTTGTAGAAACGCGCAAGCTTGCGCAACGTCCCCACAGAGGCGCTCATCTGGGAACGCTCGAGAGCGCTGAGGAAGCCCAGGGAAATTCCCACCGCATTGGCGACTTGCGCCAGCGAGAGACGGCGATTGGTGCGCAACTGGCGAAGGTGAAGGCCGATGCCGCGAGGCGGACGCTCGGGCCGCTGCACCAGGCCATCCTGTTTGAGCATCTGTACGATGGCTGGAGCATTCATGCCGCGAACGCGGCGCAGGAAGCGCGCCTTTTTAAGAAGCTTCACATCGTCGGCGCTGTACAGGCGATACTTGCTGGGCGTGCGTTGCGGGCGCGCCAGACCGAGGCTTTCCCAGGAACGGATGACGGAAGGTGAAACGCCCACCAATCGGGCCACTTCTCCGATCTTCAGATATGGTTTGGCGGCGGCAACCTTCATGACCCAAGATCAGAATTGCGATAAGAATTTCTTCTAGAGGGAAGAAGATTTTTTCCCTTGACAGTGCACTGGGGGCTTCTCTAACCTTACGCGATTATAGCAAGGTTCTACTTTTGCGCAAGAGTTCTCAACCGGTTACACGCGATCCGCGAATTCCGGAGGTCCCCCATGTGTAGCATTCTGGCGCGCCGCCTGACGGTCGCGTCGTTCGCTGTCCTTACGCTTCTCGCGCTCACATCCGCGCCTCTCGCAGCCCAGAGCACCGGCGGTCGTATTATCGGGCGGGTATCGGACCCCACCGGCGCCGTGGTCGCGGGGGTGAAGGTCACGCTGGTGAACGATGCCACTGGCGTCACCCGCGAAACTGTCACCAACGAGAACGGGGATTACACGTTTGTGGAAGTTGCCCCGGCCAAGTACCACGCGGCGTTCGAACACGCTGGCTTCAAGAAAAACGTGCAAACCAGTGTGACCGTCGAGGTCAACCAGGTGCTGACACTGAACTCGGTGCTCAGTTTGGGGGCCACCGCGGAGACTGTAGAGGTTACCTCCGAAGCGCCGCTGGTGGAGACCACCAGCACGCAAATGGGGGCGGTGGTCAACTCGCGCGCCGTTTCCCAGCTGCCGCTGAATGCGCGCGACACGTATCAACTCCTGCAGTTGCAGCCTGGGGTGCAGTCGCAGACCGGCTCCGATCTGTTTTACGGCAGCAATAACGCGGGTGTGGTTTCGGTGAACGGCGGTCGCGGACGCTCCAACAACTTCAGCGTCAACGGCGGCGACGCCAATGATCAGTTCGCCAACCTGCCGGCGGTGCAGCCGACTCCCGATTCCATCGAGGAATTCCGCGTTCTCACCAACACCTTCGACGCTGAATACGGGCGCAACTCGGGGGCCGTGGTGAACGTGGTCACGAAGTCGGGCACCAACGCATTTCACGGCAACGTCTATGAGTTCTTCCGCAACAAGGTGCTGAACTCTAAGGGCTACTTCGATAACGAGAAGCCGGACTTCAAGCAAAATCAGTTCGGCGGCACCTTCGGCGGACCCATCAAGAAAGACCGCACCTTCTTCTTTACTTCTTACGAGGGCCGCCGCATCCGCCAGGGCATTTCCTCGGATTCGATCCTGGTTCCGACCGAGGCCGAGCGCGCGGGAGACTTTTCCGACCAGGACGTCTTCGCGGGAGCGCTGACCGATGACACCACGGCCCAGATTTTGAACAATCGTCCCGGCTGCGCGTCCGCGGTCCAGGCTGCAGGCGGCTCCATTCAAGCCGGGGCAAACTACTCCGATATTTTTCCCGGCAACGTCATCCCTGCGCCCTGCATGGACCCCACCGCAGTGGACATGATGAATCAGTTCGTGCCGCTGGCCAATCGTCCGGATGGCACTTACCAGACGGTCGCCGGCATCCATGACGACCGCACCGACCAGTTCACCGTCAAGTTCGACCATCGCATCAACGACAAGCAGAATTTTTCCGCCTACTACTACTTCAACGACAGCAATCTGTTTGATCCCTATTCGCGCTTCCAGGCCGGCGGCGCCAGCGTGCTGGGATTCGGCGCAACCACCCTGGAGCGCTACCAGCAATGGAACCTCACCCACAACTGGACCATAAGCAATAGCCTGGTTAATGAAGCCCACTTCACTTATTTTCGCGAGGCCCAGGGCGAGTTCCTGCACCCGCAGCACACTTCAGACCTGCACTCGGTTTGTGCCACCGTCAGTGCCGACAATTGCTTCAACGATCCCAATGATCCAGATCTGGGCATTCATCCCGGCCTTGGTCCTACCCGCGAGGGCGTTCCCTTCGTCGATGTCTCCGGCCTGTTTTCTTACGGCAACAATTTCGAGGGTGAGATTCCACAAATCGGCAACACTTTCCAGTGGTCGGACAGCTTGAGCTGGGTGAAGGGTAGCCACACCATGAAGTTCGGTGGCGATATCCGCCGCCAGCGTTTCGACCAGACGCTGTATTACAACGTCAATGGACTCTATAGCTATTACGGCGGAGGCGAAAACGACGTGGGCAGCGACGATCTGATGCCCAACTACCTGCTCGGCCTCCCTGATAGTTTCAGCGAGGGGTCAGCGCAGGTGGAGAATGTTCGCAGTTCGATCTTCGCGGTGTTCGCTCAGGATAGCTGGAAGGTCCGGAAGAACATCACTCTTAATTACGGGCTGCGGTGGGAGTTGTTCACGCCTCTTACCGACATCAGCCAGCACGTACAGAGCTTCCGACCCGGCCAGACCAGTTCCGTTTATCCCTGCACCAATACGCTGCCTGAGGATTGTCCCGTGGGCCTGGTGGTGCCGGGCGACCCCGGGGTTCCCGCGGGGCTGACCACCACCTACTACAAAACTTTCGCGCCCCGCCTCGGCATTGCCTGGAGCCCGGGATCTTCCGGCAAAACCAGTATTCGCGCCGGTTGGGGAATGTTCTACAACCCGATGGAGCAGTTGGTGCTGGAGCAGTTCAGCGCCGAGCCTCCCTTCGGCGGCAGCAACATCATTAACGCGCCTTTGTTCAACACCCCCTACGAATCGCAGGACGGCAGTGTCCTGCCGAATCCGTTTAACGGAATTATCAATCCTCCCCGTGGCCAGGATCCGGATTGGGCGCGCTTCCGGCCGTTGCTGCTCTACGGGCAATTCCAGCCCCATCTGCGCACCCAGTATTCCGCTCAGTACAACCTGAACATCCAGCGCCAGCTCACCGATACTCTGGTCTTGCAGGTTGGCTATGTGGGCTCGCAGGGCCACCGGCTTCTGGCCAGCCATGACATCAACTACGGCAATGCGCAGACCTGCCTGGACCTGCACAACATTTCGCAGGCCAGCGGCGATTCCAGCTTTGATTGCGGGCAGTTTTACGCGGACAGCTCGTTCTTCGTTCCCGGCAGCGAAATTCCCGCCGGCATGACCCTGCATCTGCCCTACGGCTCGGTGCCTTCCGTGACCGGCGGCGCCGGCGCGCCCGATGTCACGCTGGTTGGCTTGCGTCCATATTCTTCTCCGAACTGCGAACCCACCACCGGCGTCGGCTGCCCCTCGGACGGAACGCCGGTGTTCTCCAGCATCTTCGCGGAAGACACAATTGCCAACTCCAACTACAACTCGCTGCAGGTTTCGCTGGAGAAGCGGCTCAGCCATGGCCTCTCGTTCTCTCTGGCCTACACGTACAGCAAGTCCTTCGACCAGGCTTCCAGTTTCGAAGGCGAGCTGAACCCGTATGACTTCCACAGCACCTACGCGCTCTCGCAGTTCGATGCCCGCAACCGCCTGGTGTTCTACTATGAGTGGGATTTGCCCATTCACAAGTATTCGGGCTTCGCCGGCAAGGTGCTGGACGACTGGGACCTTTCCGGTATTTACACCTATCAATCCGGATTCCCCATCCGCATTACCTCCTCGGCGGACAACGAACTGATGTACAGCGCTTTCTTCGAGTATCCGGGCGAACCGGACCAGTTGGCGCCATTCAAACAGACCGACCCGAAGACCAATGGCGGCTACTGGTTTGATCCCAACAGCTTCACGGAGAACGCGTCGGACGACACCCAGCCCCCTTGTACCGATGGAGCCACCTTCAATTGCTATCAACCCAGCCTGCTGGGACAGATTGGCAATGCCAGGCGCACCATCTGCTGCGGTCCGCCGATCAACAACTTCGATTTGGCCGTGCATAAGGTAATCCCCATCGGCGCCGGGGACGTGAAACGGTTTGAATTCCGCGCGGAATTCTTCAACCTGTTCAATCACACGCAGTTCAGCAACCCGGATGGCAACACGACGGACGGTTCTGATTTCGCGCGTCTAACTCGCGCCAAGGACCCACGCGAAGTACAGTTGGCGCTGAAGTTTTATTTCTAGAGATGCCGAGAGGCCGTTCGCTGGCTGGGACGCACTGTCGTCGTGAGTGGAGAGATCGGTTTGCGAAGCGGGCAGAGGCGGCCTGGCCGGGAGTTTCGTGCGATGAGACGTTTTTGGGAGGAAACCCCGGGCGTCTTTTCGCATGCCGAAGTAGCGCACTTTAGGTAGACTGGTAACACCACCTATCCCGGGCGTCATTCGCGGCCCGGGCACTCTAATGGCCGTCCTGGCGGCGGCCTGAGAATCTCCTGGAGACCTGATGTACCCCGAACTGCAGAAAGAGCTCGACACTTTCGAGCGGCGCACGCCGAAGTCCGCCGAATCGCACAAGAAAAATCTCAAGCGTATCCCGCTGGGCGTGGCCAGCAACTACCGTGCCTACGATCCCTACCCGATCTTTGTCAAGGAAGGCCAGGGATCGCATTTCCGCGACGTGGACGGCAACGACTACATCGACCACAATCTATGTTTTGGCGCGCTCATGGCCGGGCATTGCCATCCCGCAGTAATGAAGGCGGTGGAGAAACGGCTGAGCACGGGAACGATGTTCGGCATGCCGCACGATATGGAGTGGGAGCTAGCAGAAGAAATCTGCAAGCGCTTCCCGGTGGAGATGGTGCGATTTGGGTCATCGGGCACGGAGGCGACGATGCACGCCATCCGCCTAGCCCGTGCCGCCACCGCTCGCGATAAAGTGCTGAAATTCGAAGGCGGGTACCACGGCCTGCACGATGCGGCGCTGGTCAGCGTGAAGCCGCATGCCCCGGACTTTGGAGACGTGAACGCACCTGTTTCTGTACCCGGTGGGCTGGGCGTTCCGAAGGCAAGTATCGCCAATGTTCCCGTTGCCACCTTCAATGATCTGGCGAGCGTGGAGCGCCGGTTTAAGGAAAATCCGGGGCAAGTCGCGGCCATTATTCTCGAACCCATCATGATGAATGTGGGCCTTTGCATTCCGCAACCCGGCTTCCTCGAGGGATTGCGGGAGATCGCCACCAAGAATGGAGCGCTGCTGATCTTCGACGAAGTAAAGACGGGCGCGAAACTTGGCTGGGGCGGCGCTTCGGAATATTTCAATGTAAAGCCGGATATGATCACGCTGGCAAAGTCCATCGGCGGCGGCTTTCCTCTGGCGGCTTTCGGCACGACCCGCGAGGTCATGGATCTTATCTCGCAGCACAAAGTTTTCCACGGCGGCACGTACAATACGAACCCGGTTTCGATGGCAGCCGGCCTGGCCACATTCCACCACGTACTCACGCGTGAGAATTACGCTCATGTGGAGAAGCTCAGTAACAAGCTCACTGAGGGCTATCGCAAGACCATCGCCAAGACAGGCTTGCAAGGTTACATTGCAAGCGCGGGCGCCAACGGCGCGCTGATGCTGTATCCGAAGGAGATTCGCAACTACCGCGACTGGCTCACGGTGGATACCGACCTGTGGCGGCACTACTGGTTTGGCATGGTCAACCGCGGCGTGATGGCGCAGCCCTACTGGTGGGATGAGCAGTGGACCATCTCGGTGCAGCACACCGAAGCTGACATCGATAGACACCTGGCCGCGTTCGAAGACGTGGCGCCGGCTCTAGCGGCGGCGCAGCTGGAACGCTCGGCGGTAGCAGCGAAGTAAGTGGCGCGGGCGTGCGGGACGACTCCCGCTCGCCCTCCGAATCACCTGGGGACAACCGCCTCGGCAGTCCAGCTTTTAACTAGGGGTATCATCCCGAGCAAGTCGAGGGATCTGCAGTGGAACCGGACCGAGCAAGCTGCAGATTCCTCGTCGCTTTCGGCTCCTCGGAATCACAACGCTAGAAGGACACAGAAGCACGAAGGAGCAAAGTTGGCCACTGACGGACAACCGCACCTCAAACGCGTCCTCGGCCGCTGGGACCTGGTGTTGCTCTTCGTAGTTGCCATCTTCAACCTCAACGTAGTCCCCAGCATTGCCGCTAACGGCGGCGTCACCGTCTGGCTGTGGCTCATCTCCCTGGTGCTGTTTTTCTGGCCGCAGGGCATTGCTGTGATCGAACTTGCCCACCGTTATCCTGGCGAAGGCGGAGTATATCTCTGGGCTAAGGAAGTATTCGGAGACTTCCATGGCTTCCTTTCCGGCTGGTGCTATTGGACCAACAATATGTTGTACGTGCCCACGGTGATGCTGTATTTCGTGGGGGTCTCGGTTTTCATTCTCGGACCAAGCCACGCTGCCCTCGCTGACAATAAGGCTTTCGCCCTCTGGACCTCCGTGCTTCTGTTGCTTGTCTTGGCCGCCGTGAATATAGTCGGTCTCGGCGTTGGCAAATGGATCAATAACTTGGGCGCCATCGGCACCGGAATCGCCGCCGCGGTTCTGGTTATTCTTGGCGTGCTGGTTATCTTGCGGAGTGGCTTCACGGTCACCGCGGCCGATTTTCGCGTCCCAAACGACCCTCGCTTCCTCTTGAATACGTTCGGCGTGATTTGTTTTGCGCTCGTGGGGCTTGAGCTAGCGTCCATCATGGGCGACGAGATCCGAGAACCTCAGCGCACGCTTCCGGGAGCCGTTCTTTGGGGCGGGGTAGTTTCTGGATTCCTCTATATTGCCGCGACCCTGACGCTTCTTGTGGCTGTTGGCCGAGGCGGTATCAGCGTGCTGCAAGGCATTGTTCAAGCCGTAGCCACCATGTCTGCCCGGTTTGGCTTTTCGTGGATTATTCCTGCCTTTGCTCTGATGCTTAGCGTGTCAATCGCGGGCATCGCATCCGCATGGCTCGGTGGCTCGGCGCGCATTCCTTTCGTGGCCGGACTGGACCACTATATGCCCGCATGGCTTGGCCGCATCCATCCGAAATACGCGACTCCGTACGTTGCACTTTTGGTGCATGTCGCGATTTCGATTCTGCTGTGTGTTGTATTCTTTCGCTTCTCCAGCGTTCAAGCGGCGTTCCAAACCATGCTTTCGCTGGCGGTGGTTTTACAGCTTGTTCCCTATCTTTATGTATTTGCCTCGCTTATATGCTTCTCTTTTCGGCCCAATGACAAGCGGGGCGTATACAGCAGGCCAACACTGGTTTTTGCGGGAATCAGCGGCTTGGTCACCACCACTCTTGGCATAGGCCTGCAGTATTTTCCGCCCCAATTGGTCACTTCCCTGCGCACCTACGAGTTGGAGATGATCGTTGGCACACTGTTTTTCATAGGCCTTGCCGCCTACTTCTTTTTCATCTACGGTCGCAGTAAGGCAGCCGCAAGCGCGAGCCTTGGGACAACCGCTTCGACGCCCGCGGTCGAGCGAAGCGCAGCAGAATGAACTTGAGGAGGCGAAGATGCCTAGCGGAGTTACCACAGAAGTCCGCACCTATCAGCTTTACATCAACGGCGAATGGGCAAACAGCAAGTCGGGAAAGACCTTCCCTGTCTATGACCCTGCCACCGAGGAAGTAATCGCCCGAGTGCCAGACTGCGGAGCAGAAGACGTGAACCGCGCCGCCGCCGCTGCCAGGGCCGCCTTCGACGGTGGCCCCTGGGCCACCACCACGGCGCAGGAACGCGGCCGCGTGCTGTTCCGGCTGGCCGACAAAATTCGCGAGAACGCCGCCTCGCTTGCGGAACTCGAAGCCCGCAACTGCGGCAAGCCCATTGTCGAAGCCGAGTTCGACATCAACGACACTGCAACCTGCTTTGAGTATTACGGCGGTCTGGCTACAAAGATCCTAGGCCATGTGAATCCCGTACCGGATAATGCGCTGAGCTTGTCACTCAAAGAACCCATCGGGGTGGCGGGACAGATTATTCCGTGGAATTATCCTTTGCTCATGGCGGCATGGAAGCTTGCTCCTGCGCTGGCCGCGGGTTGCACCTGCATCCTGAAGCCAGCTGAGCAAACTCCGCTTACGGCGCTGGAGATGGCGAACTGGCTGGCCGATGTCGGCCTTCCACCGGGCGTTGTCAACATTCTCACTGGCTTCGGCGAAAGCTGCGGGGCGCCACTGGTTCAGCACCCCGACGTCAACAAGATCGCCTTCACCGGCAGTGCCGCCGTCGGCAAGATTATCGTCAAACAAGCTGCCGACACGGTAAAGCGCGTCACGCTCGAGCTGGGCGGCAAGTCGCCCAACATCTTCTTCGCCGATGCCGATTTCGAAGCCGCGATTGACGGCGCCCTCTTCGGCGTCTTCATCAATCAAGGAGAAGTATGTTCCGCCGGCAGCCGTATTCTGGTGCAGAAGCCGATCTACAAGAAGTTCGTGGATGCCATGGCGGAGAAAGCCAAGAAAATCACACTCGGCGCTCCCCTCGACCGCGACACGAAAATGGGTCCGCTGGTGAGCAAGGAACAGTACGACCGGGTGAGGGCCTATCAGGACGTGGGGAAGAAGGAGGCCAAGTTGGCAAGCGGCGGCGGCCGTGCGGAAAAGTTCGCGAAAGGTTTCTACGTGGAGCCGACGATCTTCTACGATGTGGACAATTCCGCCCGCATCGCCCGCGAAGAAATCTTCGGCCCGGTGGCCGCCGTAATCCCGTTCGACGATGAAAAGGAAGCCCTCAAGATCGCCAACGATTCGCCTTATGGCCTGGCCGCGGCGGTCTGGACGCGCGACATCTTCAAGGCATTTCGCGTGGTGAAGTCGCTGCGTGCCGGGATTGTCTGGGTCAACCATATGCAGCCCACTTACGTGGAGGCGCCGTGGGGTGGATACAAGCAGTCCGGCTTCGGCCGCGAGCTTGGTCCGTGGGGCGTTGAGGAATACCTGGAGACGAAGCAGGTGTATGTGAACCTGAACGAGCAGCCGATTGGCTGGTACTGAAGCGAAACGTGAATTGACAGGCTGATTCTAAGAAGTGCCATGCTGAGCAAAGCACTTGCGCAATCGCCGCTGCCGACATAATGCATGGGTCCTTCGCTTCGCTCAGGATGACAAATGATGGGTGGGGACGACAGATGATAAGCGAACTGACCGTGCCCGCAGCGCTGTCGCTGCCAACGAAACATGAGTGAGCATCACAATGTCAGTGATTGATTTGAAGACTGAAGTTCCGGGGCCCAGGTCCAAGGCCCTGGCGGCCCGCCGCGATGCCGCCGTTCCGCGCGGCCTTTCGCACGCCACGTCCATCTACGTAGCGAAGACTGAGGGCGCAATTCTCGAAGACGTGGACGGCAACCGTTACATTGACTTCGCGGGGGGCATCGGCTGCCTGAACGTGGGTCACCGCAGAGAGCCGGTACTCAGCGCGGTGAGGAAGCAACTGGACCGCTTCCTCCACACCTGCGTGCAGGTCACTCCCTACGAGGGGTACGTACATCTTGCCGAGCGGCTTAACGCGCTTGCGCCGGGGAATTTTTCCAAGAAAACTCTGCTGGTAAACAGCGGAGCAGAGGCGGTGGAGAACGCCGTAAAGATCGCCCGCGCCCACACCGGCCGGCCATCGATCATCGCCTTCGAAGACGCCTTTCATGGCCGCACCATGATGACGCTTGCCCTCACCAGCAAGACGCATCCCTACAAGGCCGGCTTCGCGCCCTTCCCCGGGGAGGTGTACCGCATTCCCTACGCGTACTGCTATCGCTGCTCCTATTCTTTAAGCTATCCATCGTGCGAACTGTACTGTGCGCGCCAACTGGAAGACGCTTTCAAGCGGGTGGTAGCCAGCGAACAGGTGGCGGCTGTGATCGCCGAACCGGTGCTGGGGGAGGGCGGATTTGTGGCGCCGCCAACGGACTTCTTCAAAGTTGTGATCGATATCTGCCACAAGCACGGCGTGCTTTTTATCGCCGATGAAATCCAGAGCGGCTTCGGGCGGACGGGAGCGCTCTTCGCGTGCGAGCGATACGGCATTGAGCCGGATCTCCTGGTTACGGCGAAGTCGCTGGGTGGCGGTCTGCCGATCGCGGCGATCACGGGGCGGGCCGGGATCATGGACGCCCCCGGCCCCGGCGGCCTGGGTGGGACATTTGCCGGCAATCCACTGTCCTGCGAAGCAGCGCTGGCGGTGCTGGATATTTTTGAACGGGAGAATCTGCTTAGCCGCGCCGATGAACTGGGGGAGCGCTTCCGGAATCGCGCCCGGCAATGGCAGCGCCGCTGGCCCATGATCGGAGATGTTCGCGGCCTGGGCGCGATGCAGGCCATCGAACTGGTGAGACCCGGGGAAAGGCGCGAGCCTGCGCCGTCAGAAACGAAACAGATTACGCAGTTCTGCTATGAGCACGGCCTCATTACCATCACTGCCGGCACATACAGTAATGTAATTCGCCTGCTGGTCCCGCTGGTCATAACTAACGAAGAAATGAATGAGGGCCTGGACGTGCTGGAAGCCGCGCTGCAATCGGTGTGTGAGAAAAAAGGCGAACTCGCCCAACCGGTGTAAGCTGGCAAGAACCGTGTAGAGGCGAGGCTTGCCTCGTCCCGCCGGGCGCAGCCTGGCAGTTGTAATATGAAGTCGAAGAGGTCGAACCGATGACAGTTGCCGCTCCTCCCCTAACCAAGCTCTCCAACTTTATCAACGGCCAATGGCGGGAATCGAGCACCTCGGAGTGGCTCGAGGTTGTGAACCCAGCTACAGGTGAAGCTCTGGCCCGGGTTCCCCTTTCCGGCGCGGATGAAGTCAACGCCGCCGTCGAGGCCGCCGCCGCCGCCTTTCCCGAGTGGCGCCGCACGCCCGCCGAAGACCGCATTCAGCCGCTATTTAAGCTCAAGCAACTCCTTGAGGAACATCTTGACGAACTCGCTCGCCTCATCACTCAGGAAAATGGCAAGACGTTCAACGAGGCCAAGGCCGAAATGCGGCGTGCCATCGAGAACGTCGAAGTTGCTTGCGGCATTCCCACGATGATGCAGGGCTACAACCTGGAAGACGTTGCCCGTGGCATCGATGAAATGATGATCCGCCAGCCGCTGGGCGTGGTGGCCGCGATCGTGCCCTTCAACTTTCCCGGCATGATTGCCTTCTGGTTCCTGCCTTATGCCATTGCCTGCGGCAATACCTTCGTGATCAAGCCTTCCGAGCGCGTGCCGCTCACCATGCGGCTGGTGTTCGAACTTCTGGAACGCACCGGCCTGCCTAAGGGAGTGGTGAATCTGGTGAACGGCGGCAAGCCGGCGGTAGATGCGCTTCTTGACCATCCCAAGGTGCGCGCCATCAGCTTCGTCGGCTCGACGCCGGTGGCGAAATACATTTATGCCCGCGCCGGGGCGAATGGCAAGCGCGCCCAATGCCAGGGCGGTGCTAAGAATCACGTGATAGTTCTTCCCGACGCCGATATGCCGATGACCACGCAGATCATCAGCGACAGCGCATTTGGGTGTGCCGGGCAGCGCTGTCTTGCGGTTTCTGTGGCAGTGACTGTCGGCGAGGCGCAGAAAGTTTTCCGTGACTCAATTTCAGAAGCTGCGGCTTCGATCCGCGTAGGCAATGGCCTCGACGAAGGGGTGCAGATGGGCCCGGTGATTACGCCGCAGAGCAAAGCCAGAGTCGAATCCCTGATCGGAGCGGGAGAAAAACAAGGGGCGAGCGTAACGGTCGATGGCCGCAACAGCAAGATTCCAAGACACGAGAGCGGCAACTTTGTAAAGCCTACCATTCTGGACGGAGTCCCGGCGGACAGCGATCTCGCCGATACTGAGATTTTCGGCCCGGTTCTGAGCCTCATCCACGCCAGCAACCTGGACGAGGCCATGGCCTTCCTGGAACGCAGCGCCTACGGGAATCAGGCGTCACTGTTTACTTCAAGTGGCTCGGCGGCCCGGCGTTTCCGCTACGAGGCGCCGGCGGGGAATATCGGCATCAACATCGGCGTGGCCGCGCCCATGGCTTACTTCCCGTTCAGCGGCTGGAAAGACAGCTTCTTCGGCATCATGCACGGACAGGGCCGCGACGCGGTGGAGTTCTTCACGGAGAAAAAAGTCGTGGTGGAGCGCTGGGCCAAAGAGCACTCCCGCAAATTCTGACCCACCGCTAGATTTCGTCGTCGTCCGAGTTGCCTGAGTTCTTTGCGGGACTCATCGCCCGCCCATCGGCGGCGTGCCGAATTTCAATTCTTCCGTTTACATTGTCGAGATGGATGCGCGTCCCGCCGCCGCCCAACTCGCCGCGCAAGTCGTGCCCGATCCAGCGGTGGTTGTCCACGCGCAGGCCAAAGTCATTGCTGATTCCGCCGTGAACCGTGGATGCCTCCAGTTCGGCCTTTGCGTCGGATGGCAGCGTCAGCGATAAGCCTCCGTTTACCGATGACAACT
>Ga0335077_10004144_pt1 | contig 17674 bp, 14 predicted proteins | sample Lox_Sample_31_FD_207151 | JGI IMG/M metagenome (GOLD analysis project Ga0335077, IMG submission 207151) | Soil microbial communities from Loxahatchee National Wildlife Refuge, Florida, United States - Lox_Sample_3.1 | ecosystem: Environmental > Terrestrial > Soil > Wetlands | place: USA... | reverse complement strand
GATCGCCGGGTCGTGCACGCCGTCCGCGGCGAGCGCGGCAAGCTCGGCCAGGTCGGTCGCGTCGGGTAGCCGAAGCTCAAGCTCGGCGGCGGGACCGGCGGCGGGCAGCGGTACCCGCAGCCGCAGTCCGGGGAGCGGCCAGTACGCGGCGGCGGAGGTCACGAGATCCAGTGTCGCGGCACGGCCCGGCGACTGCCAGCGGTTATCTCCGGGCGACGCCGGGCATGGAGCGGCCCTCTCCCGGCCGGAGCCGGGAGAGGGCCGCGAAGGGTGGACGTCAGACGCCGCCCGGCGGGTCGAGGAAGAACGCGAACAGCTGGTTGCCCCTGACGGCGCCGCCGACCTTGCTCTCATTCATGGTCATGAGCTGGTTGGTCGGCTTCTGCGTGCCGGTGTTCAGCGTCAGCACCTGCGGCTGGCTGAAGCTGGCGTCGCCGCCGTTGATCAGCGGGCAGAAGGTCAGGCCAAGTCCTGGCGGTGAGTTCGGGCCGACCGGTAGCCTGAGCGGGCTCACCGGGGCCAGGCAGCTGCCTGTGCCGAGCCTGTTGAAGGTGTCGGCGACCCACAGCGTGTTGCCGGTCTGGCCGCACGCCTGCAGGGTCACGCTCTCGCCGGCCACGCCGCCCTTGGCCACACCGGCGCACAGCGTGGTCTGGTTGCCGAATGGCGACCAGCTGAGCTCGATCAGCGGCGCGAACGCGTAGTGCTGGCACAGGGTCGAGGTCGGCGAGAAGAAGTCGTTGGCCAGGAATCCGCAGTAGCTGAACACGAAGCCCTGGATCGAGGCCTCCCAGTCGCCGTTCGGCCTGTAGTTGGCGGCCAGGTGCATGTTCACCTTCTGGCCGACCTTGCCGCCGGTCCCGGTGTCACCGGGAACGTAGGCGTTGAGCGTCGTGCCCGAGCCAAGCTGCCTGCTGAAGATGCTGATGCAGTTGAACCCGCAGGCCGCGGTGTCCTTGGGCGCGTGCGTGGACGCGGTCGCTGCGCCGGCGCTGATGCAGAGGCCAGAAGCCACGACCGCTGCCACCGACGTCGCGAGGAACGCCCGGGTAAAGCGTTTGGGCATTGTCTGGTTCCTTCCTGATGGTGTGCCGCTGCTGCATTCCGGTGGCTTGGGCGGTCAAAACCAGTCGGCGTGCGGCGAAGTTCTAGGCCTGGCATCGGTTGCTCTCAGTTATCCCGCCCTGCCAGTTCGCTACCTGACGTTACCACTGGCATGCGCACAGTAATCAGATGCGACAGCCATCGTCGCCGGAATGTAATCTGAGCGGGGTCGCAATTCCCTTAGCGAGTGGCCATTTACCTGCAAAGACGCAGGAGGATTCGACGGGATCGGCACGTCGGCCCGCGCATCGGGCCAGTCCGGTCGCTAACGGAGAGTTGCGGCTCAGGCAACTACGGAACGTGATCAATCGGCACGGCCGGCTCCAGTGCCGCCGGCCGGCCGGCGCTGGCCTACTGTAAGTCGGGTGACAGACGCCCTGCCGCCCTCGGTGCGCGACAGCCTCGACGACCCGTTCGCCGAACTCGCCGGGCCGCTCGCCGGGACTCGGCGGCTTTCGTTCGAGGTGGTTGCCTCGGACCGGATCTCGCCGACGATGCAGCAGGTCACGCTGACCGCTCCAGAGCTCGACGGCTTCAGGTACGAGCCGGGCCAGGACGTCATGCTGCTGGTCGGCGCGGACGGCACCAGGCCGGTCAGGCGCCGTTACACCATCCGCTCGCTGGACCGGCCGGGCCTGAAGCTCACGCTGAACATCGTGCGCCACGCCGACGGCCCGGGCGAGCGCTGGCTGCGGGACGCGCGGCCAGGTGACCGGATCGAGGGAATCGGTCCGCGGGGCAAGATCACCACGTCGCCGTCGGCCGACTGGCACCTGCTGATCGGCGACGAGTCGGCGATGCCCGCGATCTTCGCGATGACGGAGTCGCTGCCGGGAGACTCCGACGCGACGCTCGTCATCGAGGTTCCCGATCCCGACGACGAGCAGGAACTGCTCGCCCCGGCTAGGACCAGGCTCAGCTGGCTGCACCGGCTCGCGCGCCCGGCCGGGGACCCCGCGCTGCTCGCCGCTGAGGCCGCACAGGTCGAGCTGCCCGACGGCGACGGGCATGCCTACGTCTTCGGCGAGGCATCGGCGGTGTCCACGCTGCGCGAGATCTTGACGGCGCGCGGGCTCAGGGATGACCAGCTCTCGCCCAAGGCCTACTGGGGCCGCGGCCGTGCCAACGCCGGCCACGGCGAGCCGTCCAGGGAGGGCTGAGACTATCTCTCCGGCCGACGCGCATGCCGAGGACTGGTCCGCACGGCCGCACGTGATCACCTTTGGGGCTCATCCCATCCAGCGATGTCTCATACTGGTGTAAAGCCCGTTCGCGGCGAAGGGTGGCGGACCAGGTGGCGTCGGCAATGGCGGCCGAGATGTCTGCCGTCTTCTCCAGCACCTCGGCGCAGACCCTGACGCTCGGCATCGACAGGGACGGCCGGATCCTCCAGCACGACCGCGGTGCCGCCGACATCCTGCTCGACGCGCGGGACGGACTGCTCGGCACCGACCTGGCTGGGCTCATCACCGGTCCGGGCGATCCCGCCGAGGTGCTGCGCGGCCTGATCGAGGCGACGAGGTCCGACCGGGGGAGCACCACGGTGCTCACGATCAGGACGGCGCGGTCCACGGTCGAGGCGGTCGTCACCGTCGAGCCGGTCCGCTCGGCGAACCCCGACCTGCTCGCCCAGGTCATCGTGCGGATCCCGCCTCCCGCGGCCGAGCGCTTCATCGACCCGGCGCTGATGCGGCACGCGCTGCTCGAGGGCGCGGTCCGGAGGATCGGGGGCGCGCTCGACATCGAGCAGATGGCTCCCGAGCTGGTCAACATCCTGGTGCCGCATTTCTGCAACTCGGCCGGGCTGCTGATGCTCGAGGCCGTCGTCAGTGACGCCGAGCATCCCGACACCCCGCCCGACGGCAACACCCTGGTCCGCCGGCTGGCCGTCGCCTGCGACGACGGCGACCCTGGATGGGACGCCGCGTTCCCGGTCGGTGAGATCCTGCGTTATCCGCCCGGCACGCCCTACACCAAGTGCCTGGACACCTGCCAGCCAGTCAGCGCCGTCATCAACGAGGATGAGGCGACCAAGCTTGCGCAGGCCTGGGTGCGTACCCCGGTCGCCAGGCTGATCGCCGGCGCGTCCATGCTGGTGCTGCCGCTGCTCGCCGACGACACGCTGCTCGGCTTCTTCGTCTGCACCCGCAAGCCCGGGTACCACCGGTTCGACGCCTACGACACCGAGCTCGGGATGGAGTTCGCCAGCAGGGCCGCCCTGTTCATGGACAACGCCCGCCGGTACAGCAGGGAACGGGCGACCGCGCTCACCCTCCAGCGCAGCATGCTGCCGACCGGCCTGTCCGCCCCGGCGTCGGTGGAGGTGCGCCACCGCTACCTGCCGGGCAGCAAGCTCATCGAGATCGGCGGGGACTGGTACGAGTCGATCGCCCTTCCGGGAGGCCGGGTCGCCCTCGTGGTCGGTGACGTCGCCGGGCACGGCGTGCGGGCCGCGGTGACCATGGGCCGGCTGCGCACCGCGATCAAGACGCTGACCATGCTCGAGCTGCCACCTGCCGAGACGCTGCTGCGGCTCGACGAGCTGATGCAGGAACTGGGCGTTAACGAGCCGCACTTCGCCACTTGTGTCTACGCCATCTACGACTCGGTCGACGGCACCTGCGAGGTCGCCTCGGCCGGGCACCTGCCGCCGCTGCTCGTCCACCCGGACGGCACGAACGAGTTCCTCGACGTCTCCCCCGCTCCCCCGCTGGGCATCGGGGCGAGCCAGATGTACAGCAGGACGCTCCAGATCGAGGACGGCAGCCTGCTGCTGATGTACACCGACGGCCTGGTGGAGAAGCGGACCGAGGACATCGACCAGGGCCTGGCCGGCCTGCGCGCGATGTTCGGGCCAGGCTCGCCGCAGCAGCCGCTCGAGGACCTGTGCCGGACGGCGCTGGCCGACGTCTACGACGACCACCAGCGGGACGACATCGCGATCCTGCTCGCCAGGCTGCACCGGATCTCCCCCGACCGCCATGTCAGCTGGAACCTGGCTCCCAAGCTGACCGCGGCGCGCCGGGCCCGGTCCCTGATCAGGCGGCCGCTGCGCCAATGGGGCCTGGCCGACTTGACTCCGGTCGCCGAGCTGGTCGTCTCCGAACTGGTGACCAATGCGGTCAGGTATGCCCAGAGCAAGATAAGCCTCAGGCTGGTCTTTGAGGGCGGCCTCTTCTGCGAGGTTCTCGACGACTCGGCAGCCCTGCCCCGGCTTCGGCACGCGGCCGAAGACGACGAGCGGGGCCGCGGCCTGCTGGTGGTCAGCCAGATGGCGCAGCGCTGGGGGACCCGCCGGACCGGCGCCGGCAAGGTGGTCTGGTGCGAGCTCGCCGTGCCGGCCAGCAAGGCCAGCGGCAGGGCAAGCCCGGCCGAGGTTCAGAGCGCTGCCGCGCTCCCTGCGTGAGCCCGCAAGCGGTCGAGTCGCCCGGAGATGATCCAAAACGACTCTTGGTCACAACTCTTCCTATCGCTGCCTGGTTTATGCTTTAATAACCATGATTATGATCGTTCGATGGACCTTGCCTAGTCCGTGGGCGATCGTGGGGAGGAATCGTCAATATGAGCACTAGTCGACAGACGCCAGAGTTCACCAGGCTGCTGACCCCGGCCGAGGTCGCCGCGATGTTCCGGGTAGACCCGAAGACCGTGACCAGGTGGGCCAAGGACGGCAAGCTGACCTCTGTGCGCACGCTCGGCGGTCACCGCAGGTACCCGGAGGCCGAGGTACGCGCGCTGCTTGATCAGATTGGCGGGTCGGCTCGTCCCTGATCCCGGCGCCCAGCCGGGCTCGCTGACCTCGGCATGCCCGGCCGCGGCGACGATCCGTGTTATGTCACGCTCGCTGCCAGTTCCCTCGGCGTACTGTCACGCCCGGCGGTCCTCCCTCAGCTCCCCTTGGTACGAGTGAACAGGACCAGGTAGTCCGCGTGCTCCCGCCAGGTATCGCTGAACGCGAACGGCATGCCGTTCATGATCGGGCTGCCGTTGTCGACCGGCTCGCCGTTCAGGCCGAGCAGGTAGGGATCGGAGTTGTAGGAGTTGATCTCCACCACCCAGACCCGCTTCACGTGCATCAGCGCGGCCCTGATCTGCGCCAGCGTGGCCGGCCTGCCGCCCAGCGTGCCGGACGGGATCGCGGCCTGCGATATCCCGACGTTCGGCAGCTTGCCGAGCCCGTAGGAGTATGCCTTGCCGAAGCTCTCAGCGTTCGGGTTGGTGTAGAGCACCGCGTCCCCCGGCCTGGCGTGCGCGGCCACGATGGTGTCGAGTGCCCGGATGTCGTCGAAGTGACCAGCGGGGCCGCGCACGGCCAGCTGCGCGGTGAAGCCGGCCGCGAGTACCACCGCCACCGCGACCGGCGCGCCGATCCGGCCGAATGTGACCACGGCCGCGCCTACCAGAAGGGCGAGCGCCGGCAGGCACATCAGGATGTAGCGCGACGTGTACACCGGATGCACCGCCGAGATGACGAACAGGATGAACGGCGGCACGGCGAGCCACGGCAACGTCAGCTCGACGAGCAGCCGCGGCCAGGCGGCCCCGCGCTGCTCCTTGGGCTTGTCCAGGCTGAGGATGACCGCGACGACCAGGATCCCGAGGATCGCGGTGGTCTCGAAGTACGAGCCGGGCAGCGAGAAAACGGTGTTGATTCCGGACGACGAGGTGTTCACCTGCAGCCATGCGATTTGGGCGCGCTGCGCCCAACCGAGCACGAGAAGCGGGCTGGTGATCACCACCCCGGCCGCGGTGGCGATGAGCCAGCCGACCGCGAGCCTCCTTGTCGCGCTGTCGCGGCGGCGCCGCCAGTATAGGGCGACCGTTACCGCATGCGCGGGGACCAGCAGCAGTCCGAAGACGTTCAGCACGCCGAGAGCGGCGATGCTGATGCCGTAGCCGATCACCCAGCGGCGGCGCTGTCCGGCCCCCGCCGCGAGCACCCTGACCAGCAGGTAGCTGGCGACGATGGCGATCGCCACGACCATCTCGTACGACCTGGCCTCCTGGGCGTACCTGCTGGTGACCGGCAGGATGGCAAGGACGACGCCGGCCGCCAGCCCGGCCCACGGCGAGATCAGCCGCCGGCCGATGGCCGCGGTCATCGTGACCGCCACGGCAGCCGCGATCACCGAAGGGAACCGCAGCACGAACTCGCCCGTGCCGAACAGGTGCGCGAGCGGCCACATCATCATGTAGTAGAGGCTGTGCACGGCATCGACGTTGCCGAGCACCCTGATCATGTCGCCGAACGGCCGGCTTACGGCCGCGACGGTTGCCGCCTCGTCCCGCCAGTACGACGGCTCGGTGATCCGCCACAGCCCGAGCGCGATGGCGAGCACTGGCGGCAGGTAGCGAGCCCAGACCGGGCCAGGGTCATAACCGCGCTCGGGAGGCTCGCCCGACGACGGTCCGACACCACCTGAAAGCCCCAGGCCAGGCACGGTCCTTGCCTGGCCCTCGGCGGCGGCTGGTGACCCAGTCGTGACCACATCGCTGGCGGCGGCTTGCCCCACGGCCGACGGCCCGCTCGGTGATGTCATGAGTGTTTCTTCCTTCGGAAGGTTATTTCAGGCAGCTGCCAGACGCTGGAGACCTTGGCGTTGAAGCAGGCCGGCGGTCCTAATCGTAGCCATACCATTGGGCGCTGCGGTCATCGAGCCGCCGTGGCGCTCCGGTCCGCAAAGCCTTGGCAAGTACGCGGTAACCGGTCAGCGCCTGGATCGCGTAGCAGGTAGCGGCCAGGTCATGGCCGGGCGCGCTCCAGGTTCCGTCCGGCCGCTGCGCGGCGGCCAGCCAGCGCACGCCGCACTCGGCCGGCGTGGCGTATTCGGCGGCTCCGGCCGCGGTGAGCGCGCGGACCGCCAGCGCGGTCGCGCGGCATCCTGACTCGGCGGGCGCGTCATCGCGGGCCGGCCAGCCGCCGTCCGTCGCCTGGCAGCCGACCAGCCAGGCGACCGCGGCCCTGATCGGCGGCTTGGACGCCGGCATCCCCGCGGCGACGAGTGCGTGCAGCGCGATCGAGGTCGCCTCGACCGACGTCGCCTCGACCGACGTCGCCTCGACCGGCATCGCCCGGACCGGCATCGCCCGGACCGACATCGCCTGGACCGACATCGCCTGGACCGAGCCGCGCAGGCGCCCGCCGGGCCATGAGCCGTCGGCGCGCTGCGTCCTCAGCAGCCACACCGCATCGTGCCGCGCCTGCCGCCAGGCCAGGGGTCCAGCGCCGCGCATCCGGCCGACCGACGCGGCCGCGATCAGCACCTCCGGACCGCGGCCAGACCCGGCCAGCGCCAGCGGACCGCGGCCGGAGCTCCGTCGACCGCGCGCGACCGAGCGCACGGGCGCCCCCGAGGACACGCCGGCCCGGCTGAGGAACGCCGCCGCCCGGTTCAGCGCTGGGCTACCGGACCCGAGCCCGGCCAGCCTGAGCGAGCCGACGGCCAGCGCGGTGAGCCCGGCCGCCTCGTCCCCGGCCGCCCTCCCCCAGTCCGCCCCGTTCCCGGCCGCCCCGTCCCCGGCCGCCCAGCTCCCGGCCGGCCCGCTCGCGGCCGAATAGTCATGATCGGCGAAATAATCGGCATCTGGTGAATTCGACCGACCGCGCCGATTTGCGTCACCAAGAAACTCGGTAACCATGGAATGATCAATGCCGCCGAGATTCCTTACGTGGCCGGCATTGCCCGCATCCCCGATCATCCGCGTTTCCCGCCCCGCCGCATACGCCGACTCACTGCGCCGCCACAACTCCGCCTCGCAGGTGCGTGTGGCCTCGGCGGCTCGCGCCGCGAGCCAGTCGAGCCCGCGGGCTAGCACCGGATGGTCGGGCTCGTAGCCGGCCTGGCCGAGTGCGATCAGCGCGAGCGCGGACAGTGGCCCGCGCCTGGCCCAAGACCCGTCTGCGCTCTGGCAGGCCAGTAGCCAGCGGGCGCAGCCGCTCCGGCCGAGCCTTACGCCCAGCTCATGAGCAACGCCGCCGCCCGGCGCCGCCGCCGTGCGGGGCGCCGACCCGAGCTCGTCGAGCGTGAGAGGCGGCCGATGCCGACCATGCCGACCTAGCCCCGTCAGGGCCAGGCTAACTGCTGCCTCCGTCAGCCCGTCAGCGCTGATCAGCCGGTCGGCGGCGACCGCCAGACCAGCGGTCATCTGTCGGTCATCGGCGACCACCCGGCCAGCCGTCTTCGGCCGGTCAACGGCAACCGCAAGGCTAGCCGTTGTCGGTCGGTCAGCGGCGGCCGATCGGCCAGGGCCGCTCCGGGCGCGCCGCGTCAGGCCGGCCGACCTGCCCGCCGGGCTGACGAGCGGATCGCCGCCGCGGACCAGCCCGGACAGCACCAGCCAGGTGCGGGTCACCGCGTCCGAGCAAGCGAGCCCGCCGGCATCCCTGATCCAGCCGGCGGCCAGCGCCATCGGGTACGCGTCAGGCGGGTCGCCAGCCAGCCGCAGCACCACGTAGCAGGCCACGCTCGCACCGGCGTCGGCCGGCCAGCCGGGCAGCTCGGGCCAGTACCCGTCGGGACACTGCAGCGACCTGACCAGCCGCGCCGCGGCCTCGGTGCGGCCAGGAACTGCGACCCCGAGCAGGTCACGGACCAGAAGGTCGGCCGTCACCGCGGAGATCCCGGTCCCCGCGCCACCACTCCAGCTGCCATCGGGGCGCTGCCGGGCAAGCAGGCCCCGCACCGCCCCATCGAGCGTCACGCGCGCCAACTCCGGCGTGTCTTCAGCCGCGGAAAGCGCTTGAGTCGTGATCATGGCACGGCCATTATGCCAGGGCATTTACTCTGCGTTGGCCTGCGAACACATTCCGCTAACCGCGGTTCTGAAGGGATTCCGAAAACCACTGACGAGCCACACAGAAGCCGCTGTAATAGCTCTAATGCGCGAGTAAACTCGCATATCTATGCTCCGACTCTGGGTGCTCACGTCGGCCGGCGGCTGACTCGACCCGACAGGACCGTGGTTATGCTGCGTCGCAGGTCCATCCGACTGCGGATCACCGTGCTCGTGGTGGTACCGGTACTCGCCCTCCTCGGCCTCTACGCGCTCGTGCTGAACCTGACGCTGGGCAACCTGCTCACGCTGAAGCAGGAGGCGTCGATCCGCCAGCTGGTCGCCCTGCCGGTGGCGAGCATCCAGACCCAGCTCGGCCACGAGCGGACGCTGGCGCTTCAGTACGTCGCCAGGCCAAGCCACGCCGACCTGGACGCCCTGCTCGGCCAGGAGCGCAAGACCGACCGGGCGATCACCAGCTACCGCGGCGCGGTGCAGACCGCGCTGCGCAGCGGCCCCGTGCCCAAGGAGCGGCAAGCCTTCCTGGCCTGGCAGACCGCGCTCAGCAAGATCAACGCACTCCGCGCGGCCGTGACCACCAAGGGGTTCACCGTCAACGAGGCCGCCGTGGCCTACAGCGCGCTGCTCGACCAGGGCGACAGCGTGCTGAACCAGGCGATCATCCCGGTGCTCACCGGCCCGCTCGGCATCCAGGCCGTCGACGTGCTCACCATGGCCAAGGCCGCGCAGGCCGTGGGCGAGGAGAGCGACGTGGTCAGGGCCGACCTGCTGGCGCACTCGTTCACGTCCGCCGATGTCACGCTGATCAACCAGCTGGTGGCGCAGCACGACGAGGAGTGGAACCAGACACTGCCCGAGCTGGATCCCAACCTCCAGGTCTACTACCGCACGATCATCCCCGAAAATTCCGCGCGTCAGATCGCCCAGATGGAGACCCTGCTGACCGCGGGACCGCCGCAGGCGTTCAAGGTCCCGCTGCGCCAGTGGACTGCGGCGGAGAAGTCCTATCAGGCGGGCTACCTCAAGACCCTGCTCAAGTGCGCCGCCACGCTCGCGAAGGAGGCCACGGCGCAGGCGGACAGCCTGGCCGTGAATCTGATGCTGATCGCCGGTCTCGGGCTGGTGGCTATCGTCGCCGCGGTCGGCATCGGCATCCTGCTTGGCCGCGGCCTGATCCGCCAGCTCACCGACCTGAAGGATGCCGCGGTCGACCTGTCCACTCGCCTGCCCAGCGCGATCATCAGGGTCCGCTCCGGTGAGGACGTGGATGTCAGGTCCGAGCTGCCGCAGCTCGAGCCGGGCAGTGACGAGATCGGCGAGGTCCGCCAGGCGTTCAACATGGCGGCACGTACCGCCGTGGCGGCTGCCGTTGACGAGGCGAACATCCGGCGCGGCGTCAACGACGTCTTCCGCAGCCTGGCCAGGCGCAACCAGTCGCTGCTCACCAGGCAGCTGCAGCTGCTCGACGCGATGGAGCGCAGGGTCCACGATCCCGAGGACCTCGCCGACCTGTTCCGGGTGGACCACCTGACCACCAGAATGCGCCGGCACGCCGAGGGCCTGCTGATCCTGGCCGGCGGGTCCTCTGGCCGGGCCTGGCGGGAGCCCGTCCCGGTCGTCGACGTGATGCGGGCCGCCGTGGCGGAGGTGGAGGATTACACCAGGATCCGGGTCACCTCGCGCACGAGCGCGGCGGTGGCCGGGCATGCGGTCGCCGACATCATCCACCTGCTCGCCGAGCTGGTCGAGAACGCCGCGACCTTCTCCCCGGCAACCACGCCGGTACGGATCGACGGCGACAAGGTCGCCCGCGGCGTGGCGATCGAGATCGAGGACCGCGGGCTCGGCATGGGCCCGGTGCAGCTCGCGGCCGCCAACGCCCTGGTGCAGGACCCGCCGATGTTCGACCTGTCGGGCAGTGACCAGCTCGGCCTGTTCATCGCCGGTCAGCTCGCCAAGCGGCATGACATCAAGGTCTCGCTCCGCGAATCGCCCTACGGCGGCATCATTGCGGTCGTGCTGATCCCGCGTTCGCTGACGATCGACCTTGACGAGTCGCAGGAGCCGCCGGGCGCCTTCACCAGCATCCGGCAACTCGGCGGCCGGCCGGTCCCGCAGTTGCCGGGGGGGCCCTCGCAGCGAGGCCTTGACGAGGTCGCGACCGAGCTGTCGCCGCGCGGCGAGTTCCTGGTGGGCGCCGACGCGCATCACCGGACCGCGACGCTGGCCGAGCGGGTCATCGAGCAGCCCGGGCCACCGCCAGTCTCCGACCCTGCGATCTGGCCCGCGCCCGGCGACCGCAGGAGCGAGCGGCTCAAGCCCGGCGTAGCGATTCCGGTCGCGCTTGATGCAGGAATCGCCCCTGCAACGCTGCCTGACCGGGAGACGCTGCCTGACCGGGAGACGCTGCCTGACCGCGAGACGCCGCCTGACCGCGAGACGCCGCCTGACCGCGAGACGCCGCTTGACCGGGAGACCGTAGCTGACTGGCAGACGGCACCGGGCACGGCGGCCGATCGGGACCTAGGCCCGGCCAGCACGCCTGTCCGCGTGCCAGCGGCCTCCGGCCTGATCTGGAACGAGCACGGGATCAGCCTCGCCGACCGGACCGACGCCTACGCCGACGCCGGTGACCGAACAGACCGAACAGACCGGACGGGCTGGACGGCACCCGCGACCGACCGCGGCGGCCCGGTCACCGACCAATTCTCGATCACCCTGCCCGCGGAGATGGTGGACCTCGACGGCCTGCCCATGCGGGTACGGCAGGCCAACCTCGCGCCCCAGCTCCGCAGGCAGCCGGTAGTCATCCAGCCCGAGCCGGCCGACGCCGAGCCCGCGCTTGAGCCGTCTCCCGAGGCGGCCAGGAGCACGATGGCCGCGCTGCAGCACGGCTGGGAACGCGGCCGCTCGGAGCCGGGCCCGGCCGATGAGCCCACGCCGGCGCCGGAATTCGGCCCTGGCCCGCGCCCGACCGACGATCCGTTCGCGAAGGACCGACAGGAGGATCGCTCATGACCACCGGTGGCAGTCTGGACTGGCTCCTTGACGACCTGGTCAGCAGGGTAGCCCAGATCGAGAAGGCCGTGATCTTGAGCCGTGACGGCCTGGCGATCGGGGCGTCCTCCGGCCTGAGCAGGGAAGACGCCGAGCATCTCGCTGCGGTGGCGGCCGGCTTCCAGAGCCTGTCCAGGGGATTCGGCCAGCACTTCAACCGCGGCAATCCCCGCCAGACCATCGTCGAGCTCGAATCGGCCTTCCTCTTCGTGACGGCGGCGGGCGAGGGCAGCTGCCTCGCCGTGCTCGCCGGTTCGGGCGCGGACGCCGGCCTGATCGCCTACGAGATGGCGCTGCTTGTCAAGCGGGTCGGACAGCACATCGGCGTGGCCGTACGACCGGCACAGGTCAGCTCATAGAGGTGACGACGATGACTCGCGCAAGGCCGAGGCGAGAGATCGCGGACAGGGGCGGCCGAGAACGCGTCGTCCGGCCGTACGCGCTGACCGCGGGACGGACCAAGCCGAGCGGTTCCCGCATCGACGTGATCGCCCTGGTCTGCGCTACGCGCGCCTACGACTCCGGGCCGGGCGGCTACGCCGACGCCGACCCGGAGATCGGGCACGAGCACCTGCGCCTGCTGCGGTTCTGCCGGCGGCCGGTCCCGGTGGCCGACCTTGCCACGACCTTGGACCTGCCGCTCGGCGTGGTCCGGATCCTCATCTCCGACCTGCGCGAACACGGCCTGGTGACGATCGCCCAGCCCGCCCCCGCCGGTCTCACCGACGTGCGAGTACTGAAGGAGGTTGCCGATGCCCTACGAAGGCTCTGAGCCGACGCAGGACCGGCCGCCCGAAGACCACTCCGGGGTTCCCGTCGCGATCAAGATCCTGATCGCCGGCGGGTTCGGCGTCGGCAAGACCACGCTCGTGGGCGCGGTCAGCGAGGTGCGCCCGCTGCGGACCGAGGAGACGCTGAGCGCGCCGAGCTCGCTTATCGACCAGCTCGACGGGGTGGAGCGCAAGTCCACCACGACCGTGGCGATGGACTTCGGCCGGATCTCGATCAGTGACGACCTGGTTGTCTACCTGTTCGGAACGCCGGGGCAGAAGCGGTTCTGGTTCATGTGGGACGAGCTCGCCTACGGCGCCATCGGCGCCGTCGTGATGGCCGACACCCGTCGGCTCGCCGACTGCTTCCCGTCGATCGACTACTTCGAGCGCAACGGAATGCCGTTCGTGGTCGCCGTGAACTGCTTCGACGACGCGCGCAGCTACCCGGTCCAGACGATGCGCGCGGCGCTGAACCTCACTCCCGACGTGCCGCTGCTGCTGTGCGACGCACGCCAGCGCGCCTCGAGCCGGGACGTGCTCGTCGCCCTGGTGGAACATGCGCTGGCCAGGATCTCCGACGGCGGCCAGCACCTCACCCCCGCCAGATAAGGACCAGCCCGCAGTCGTCGGTCCGGCGTGCCCCGTCCTGCATCGCCTGGATCAGGCTCACGCCGCCGCCGGCGAAGCCGGCGGCGACCAGCCGGTCGGCCTCGCCGAGCAGCCGGTCGATGCCCACATCGATGTCCCGTCCTGGCTGCTCGACCAGCCCGTCGGTGTACAGCATCAGCGCGTCACCTGGCCGCAGCATGCCGTGCTCGGCGTCGGTTCGCAGGTCAGGCACCACGCCGAGCACGATTCCGCGCGCCTGCAGCAGCCGCCACAGCCCGCTGCCGCTCTCGAAGTGCGCGGCCGGAGGATGGCCGGCCGAGGCAACCACGTAGTTCCCGGTCGCCAGGTCAAGAGCCAGATGCACGGCCGTAACAAATCCCTCGGACGGCTCGCTCCTGCGCAGGTAGGCGTTGCACGAGGAGAGGAACTCCGAGGCGGGGACCGAGCCGAGCAGCCCGCCGAAGGCGCCGGAGAGCAGCAGCGCCCTGGTCCCGGCATCGATGCCCTTGCCCGACACGTCGACCACGGCGACCTCGAGCGTCTTTCCGTCGCAGACCGAGACAACGAAGTCGCCGCCGAAGGACGAGCCGCCCGCCGGCCGGAGCACCGACTCCGAGCCCCAGCCCTCCGGCATGGCCGGCAGGGCGCTCTGCACCCGGATCCGATCGCGCAGCTCGACCAGCATCTGGTCGCCGCGCAGGCCGAGCAGCCCGAGCTTCGCCCTGGTCCTGGCCAGCAGGAACGCGAAGATCGCGGTGATCGCGATCGTCGCCAGGATGCCGAACCCGGTCCGCTGCGGCTTCTCGGCGAAGTCGTAACCGAGCATCGCCGCGATGATCACGAAGAGTATGCATAGCGCGCGCGGCCAGAGCAGCAGCCCGCCGGCCAGGATCGGAAGGATCATCATCACCGGCGAGAACCACACCTCGCCCACCTGCACGGCGGCGATCCCGATGCCCACCGACGCCAGTGCCAGGACCGCCGAGATCCGGCGGTTCCTCGTGATGAACTGACGTCGGACCAGGCCGCGGAACGACAGAGCAGCGGACTGCACCCTCGACCAGAGCCGACTAGAACGCGCAACCATGATGGCGAAAGGGTACCGGTTCTGGATCTGTCCGCCAGTGGTCAATTGCTGGGCAGCCGAGGTCCCGGGACCTCACCGGCCGCGTGCCGGGCCACAAAAGGAGTGGCAGGCTCCGGCGGCGATGGGGTACGACTTGCCGCATGAGCTCCAGCTACCCCATCCGTCCGGTAGATAATTCTGAATTGCCGGCCTTCGGCCGGATTGGCCTCCAGGCCTTCAACTCAAGCTGGCCCGCGGACGAGCTGCTCGAATTCGACCGGCTTGTCGTGGAGCCCGAGCGGACGCTGGCGGCGTTCGACGGGGAGCGGCAGGTCGGCACGCTGCTCGCCTACTCGTTCGGCCTCACGGTGCCCGGCGGCACCGTGGCGGCGGCCGGGATCAGTTCGGCCGCCGTGCTCCCGTCGCACCGCCGCCGCGGCATCCTGACCGCACTGGTCAGCCGCCAGCTCGCCGACATCGCCGCGGCGGGCGAGCCGGTCGCCGCGCTGTTCGCCTCCGAGGCGGCGATCTATGGCAGGTACGGCTACGGCCAGGCATGCGACCACTACCGGTTCACGGTCCACCGCGGCGACGGGCGGCTCCTGCCGCTGCCATACCCGGGCGAGGAAACGGCCGGGTCGCTCGGCATCCGGCTGGCCGAGCCCAAGGCGGCAGCGGCCGGCATGAAGGCGGTCTACGAGACCGTCCGGCCCCAGCGCCCGGGCATGGTGACCAGGCATGACGGCTGGTGGGACTTGTATCTGGCCGACCCGGAGTTCATGCGGGACGGCAGAAGCCCGCTGGGTTGCGTTATCGCTGAAGATCCTTCCCGGGCCCGCGGGTACGCGCTGTACTCGGTGCACGGCGGCTGGGACGCCGACGGGATTCCCGAGCACGACCTGACGGTGCACGAGCTGGTCGGCACCGACCCGGCCGCGCTCGCGGCCCTCTGGTCCGACCTGCTCTCGCGCGACCTGGTCGGCAAGGTGTCGATGCGGATGCGGCCGGTCGATGACCCGCTGCCCTACCTGCTGGCCGACCAGCGGCGGGCCAGGGCGCGGGTGTCCGACGGGCTGTGGATCAGGCTCGTCGACGTGGCCGAGGCGCTGCGGCAACGGCGTTACGCGGCGAGCGTCGATGTGGTGGTCGAGGTGAGTGATTCGCTGCTGCCCTCGAACGAGGGGCGCTGGCGACTGCGCTCCGGCGGGCTCGGCGACAAGGAGCCGACCTGCGAGCGGACCGCCGAGGCGGCCGACATCGCCCTGCCGGTCGCGGCGCTCGGTGCCGCCTACCTGGGCGGCGCCAGGCTCGGTGCCCTGGCCAGGGCCGGCCAGCTCGCCGAGCTAAGGCCGGGCGCGGTCGCCGAGTTGTCCGCCGCCATGCTCTGGGACCCCGCCCCCTGGTCCCCCATGATGTTCTGACCCCCGCCGACCGGGGGGCACAGTGCTCAGTGCCCCTCTTGGTTACTTTGTGTATATTTCTTGACGCCCATGTCCAATCGCCGACGTCGCCGTTGAACGTCCCCAGGAAAGGACACCTGATCCATTTACCAGCGAGTATGTGAGTAGTCCTACAGCGACACTTCATTTCGTGATACAACGCTCTCGTTAAGTAATCGGAATTGCTAACAATCTGTAATCGACAGCGCTTCACCTGGGAACAGGGGCACGGCGGAGGCAGACAAGGCGCGGCCGTAGGTACCGCCGGTGAAGGGCGTAACCGAGAGGAGGAGCGGGTGCGGCATTCCCGACCGCGGTTCACCGTTCTCGCCGTGACGCTGACCCGACGGCTCTCCGGCCTCATACCCGCCGCAACGCCGCCTTCGCCCGGCCGATGGGCTCATCCCGCGCACTCGCCCGCCATGCGAACGCTGCGCCTGGTCATGGTGGCCGGCTCGGCGGGCGCTGGCCTCTGCCTCGTCCTCGCCATGATCGCCTTAGTGGTCGCCTTCGGTGGTGCCAAGGTCTCTCCCACGGCCTCGACCAAGCGGACCAAGGACACCTCGGCCTCGCTGAACCGCACGTCTCAGCGACCGTCGCCGCGGGCCTGGCCGAAGGTGCCAGGATCGACAATCGCCGACTATCGCGGGGCCGGATCGAGCAGGCGCGACATATTCCACATCGACCAGCCCGGCGTCTGGGGCCTGTCCTGGAGATTCAGCTGCCGGGTCGGGCAAGGCCGCTTCATGGCGCGGGAGATTGACCCGGACGGCCGCCAGGCGATCGAGATCCGCTCGTCCGGCGCGGCTGGCCAGGGGATCTCCTGGGCCACCGGCGATGCCGGACGCCACTCCCTCGTGATCACCTCGGGATGCTCGTGGACGGCCAAGATCGTGCTTCCCAGGCGGCCCGCCCGGCACGAGATAGCCCGGAGCCGCTCCACGCCGTGAGGCGGCGCCCGGCCTCAGTCGAAGATGGGCGGCGCCAGGCGACTGCGCTTCAGCTCGTAGAAGCCGGGGGTCTCCAGGCACAGCAGTACGCCGTCCCAGAGCTTGCCGGCATCCTCTCCTCGTGGGATCGGCGTGACCACCGGGCCGAAGATCGATGCCCCGCCCACCGAGATCACCGGGGTGCCGACCTCCACGCCGACCCGCTCGATGCCGTCGGCGTGCGAGGCCCGGACCGCCTCGTCGTACTCGGTTGAGTCCATCGCGTCGATCAGGTCGGCCGGCAGGCCCACGTCGGCGAGGGCCGCCTCGATGGTGGCGCGGCTCCGCTCCTCCTTGTTGTTGTGGAACCTGGTGCCGATCGCCGTGTACAGCGGGAGCACGGTCTCCGGGCCTACCTTCTGCTCGGCCGCGACACACACCCGCACTGGACCCCATGCCTGCACCATCCGGGCCTTGTAGTCCTCGGGCAGGTCCTCCCGGTTCTCGTTGAGCACGGCCAGGCTCATCACGTGCCATTGCACGGCTATGGGGCGCGCCTGTTCGACCTCCAGCATCCAGCGGGAGGTGATCCACGCCCATGGGCAGAGCGGGTCGAACCAGAAATCGACCTGCGTGGGCGTCTGCTCCGTCATGCCATCTCCTTGATGTCGCTGCGGCTTGCACCCCCGGACGCAGATAACCGGCCACGGCGGCGAGGCATTCCAGCCGCCGCGCTGACGACATCCCGGACCAGCGCGATATCCGGCAGGTCCTCGATCAGCACGGCCTTGCCCTCGCCGTCGCAGAGCGGAACGCGCCAGTTCGGGTACTCCCGCGACGTCCCGGGGATGTTCTGGGTCCGGCGCTCGCCGACGGCGTCGGCGAGCGACACTCCGACCAGCA
>Ga0335077_10004143_pt1 | contig 17677 bp, 13 predicted proteins | sample Lox_Sample_31_FD_207151 | JGI IMG/M metagenome (GOLD analysis project Ga0335077, IMG submission 207151) | Soil microbial communities from Loxahatchee National Wildlife Refuge, Florida, United States - Lox_Sample_3.1 | ecosystem: Environmental > Terrestrial > Soil > Wetlands | place: USA... | reverse complement strand
AGACCCTGCGGCTGCGCGACGCCGCACTTCCGGCACTCTTCGAGGACGAACGGCGGCCGCGGCGCCAACGCGCGGTCGAGTACAGCGAGCTTAGGCCGGATTTTTTTGTGATTTCCGGCATGCAAGGCCTGAAGAAATTCATCATGCGGGTCGAAGCCCGAGGCAGCGAGTTGCGCGGCATCACCGTCCTTTACGATCAGGCGACCGAGGGCACCATGGCGCCCGTGGCCCTTGCCATGGCCAACACGTTCCAGGGCTTTCCCGATCCCACTGCGCCACCGCCCGCGGGCAGAAAGCGCGGCGTCGAATATGCGACCGGGATCGTGGTGGATAGCCACGGCTATTTGCTGACGCTCTATCAGGTCACGGACGAATGCCGGTCGATCACCGTGCCGGGCTTCGGCCACGCCGAGCGCGTTGCCGAGGACAAGAACAGCGATCTTGCTCTGCTACGGCTTTACGGCGCTCGCAATCTGACGCCTGTGGCGCTCGGCGCAGAAGTGGCCAAGACCGGCGACGTCACCCTGGTCGGTGTCGCCGACCCCCTGACGCAGGCGGGCGCCGCCAAAGTGACGACGACGCCGGCGCATCTCACCGCGCAAGGTATCGACCCGCCGCCCAAACTCGGCTTTTCAGGCGCCGCTGCGATCGACGCGCAGGGCCGCTTTGTCGGCATGGCGGAAGTCAGGGCGCCAGTGGTCGCTGGAGCCGCCCCGCTCAGCCAGCAGGCCGCGCTCATTCCGGCGGATACCATCCGCGCCTTCCTCGCCGCGCAGGAGATCGCGCCTGCGCCCGGCCGCGCCACCATCGACCAATCGGTCCTGCGCGTGATCTGCGTGCGGAACTGAGAGCATCCGTCCCAGCACGGCCGCCCGTTCCGGCTGCACGGGACTAGAGCAAATCGTTTCAGATTGAATCGATTCTTGCTCTGGCATCTTGATGGAGCATGATCTTTCCGGAAAACCGGTTTCCACTTTTCCGGATCATGCTCTAGATCGCCGGCTGGCCGAGCAAAGCCGCTACCGATTCTTGAAATTGGCGGGCCGCTTCTCGACGAAAGCCGTCATACCTTCCTTTTGATCAGCAGTAGCAAACAACGAGTGGAAGATGCGCCGCTCGAAGCGCACGCCTTCGGCAAGCGAGGTTTCGAACGCGCAATTCACCGCCTCCTTCGCCGCCATCACGGACGGCAGGGACAGCGCGGCGATCGTCTCGGCGACTTTGATTGCCTCCTCGAGGAGATTGGCAGCCGGCACGATGCGGGCGACGAGGCCGGAGCGCTCGGCTTCCTGGGCGTCCATCATGCGGCCGGTCAGGATCAGGTCCATCGCCTTGGCTTTGCCAACAGCACGGGTCAGCCGTTGCGTGCCGCCAATTCCCGGAATGATGCCGAGCTTGATTTCCGGCTGGCCGAATTTCGCAGTGTCGGCAGCAATGATGAGATCGCACAGCATCGCGAGTTCGCAACCGCCACCGAGCGCAAAGCCGGCGACAGCGGCGATCACCGGCTTGCGCGCGTGCGCAACCCGGTGCCAGGTCGCGGCAAAATCTCCGAGAAAGACCTCGGTGAAATCCTTCTCCGCCATTTCCTTGATGTCGGCGCCAGCCGCAAAAGCCTTTTCCGAGCCGGTGATGATCATGCAGCCGATCTTATCGTCGACCTCGAAGGCATCCACGGCTTGACTGAGCTCACGCATCAGCGCGCTATTGAGCGCGTTGAGCGCCTGCGGCCGATTGAGCCTGATGAGGCCAACCCGACCCCGCGTCTCGACGATGATAGTCTCGGTGCTCATGGCGTTTTCTCGCGTTCGCCTGGGTTTGGCCTAGCCGATATTTCTGGGCGCGGCCACTGCCGAAATTCGCGTGCAAAGGAGAGGCAACCATGGGACAACTGCACATCGCAACAGCAGCGGGCATTGCGAGCGGTGTTATCGTCGCGACTGCACTCGGGTATTTGACTGCCATGCCGAACTCAGCGCGGGCCGAGGACGATCCGCCCTACACGCTGCTGCACGACGGTTTCTTCTACGTCGGCGGCACGACGAAGACGGTTGACGGCCACACCCGTGTGGTCAACCAGATGTACGTCGAATTCCGCATCCCCGCGCAGCAGACTCATCCCTACCCGATCGTGATGGTCCACGGTGGCACGCGCTCGGGTACGACCTATACCGGTACGCCCGACGGCCGCGAGGGCTGGGCGCAATATTTCGTGCGCCGCGGCTATGCCGTCTATGTGGTCGACCAGCCGGGCCGGGCCCGTTCGGGGTACTCGGCCGAGGACTATGGACCCTCCCGCGTCGCCGACATGGAAAGCGGGCAGCGGCGTTATCTTCAACAGGAGAAATACAATCTCTGGCCGCAGGCGCATCTGCATACGCAATGGCCCGGCAGCGGCGCCCCGGACGATCCGATCTCCATTCAAATGGTCTCGAACTACGTGCCGGAGATCGAGGACTTCACCAAACAGCAATTCCTCAATCGCGATGCACTGGTCGCGCTGTTCGACAAAATCGGCCCCGCGGTGCTGATGGCGCATTCCCAGGCGGGGGCCTTTGCCTGGCCGGTCGCGGACGTACGGCCGCAACTGGTCAAGGCCATCATCGGCGTCGAGCCGAACGGACCGCCGTTCTACGAGGTGAATTTCACCGGACCGCCAAGCTATTTCAGACAGGGTAAATTGGCTCTGCCCTACGGACTGAGCGCCGTTCCCTTGACGTATTCGCCACCGATCAAGGATTCAGGCGAACTTACAATCGCGCAGGAAGAGAAACCCGACGCCGCCGATCTGGTGCGCTGCTGGATGCAAAGCGCGCCGGCACGACAGCTTCCCAACCTGCAAAAAATGCCGATCATGGTGCTGACGTCGGAAGCGTCCTATCACGCGCCCTACGATCACTGCACCGTGAAATATCTTGTCCAGGCCGGCGTGAAACCAACGCACATCAAGCTCGCCGATCTCGGCATTCGCGGCAACAGCCACGTCATGATGAACGAGAAGAACAGCAAGGACATCGCCGCCGTCATCGCCGAATGGCTCGATCAGGCGCTGCCGGCCAAGGAATAGCCGCAAGGCTATTTCTGGCAGGTTGGGCAGAAGAACGTCGAGCGGCCGTTCTGCACGATGCGCTTGACGATGCCGCCACAGCCCGGAGTCCGGCACCGTTCACCCTCGCGGTCGTAAACGCGAAAATTGTGCTGGAACATGCCGAGCCCGCCGTCGGTCAGCTTATGGTCGCGTAGCGAGGAGCCGCCGTCCTTGATGGCGTCGCGGAGCACGGCCTTGATGCTCTCGACCAGACGCTCGGCCCGCTCGTTCGGGGCGCCCGATCGCGTTGTAATCGTCGAAGCCATCCGCTTCGGCGAAAGTCCGGCGCGGTGCAGCGCTTCGCAGACATAGATGTTGCCGAGACCGGCCACGATTCTCTGATCCAGAAGTGCGGCTTTGAGGCTGGTCTTCTTGCCCCTGCAGGCCCACGCCAGCATTGCCGCATCGAACGCGTTGCCCAGCGGTTCCGGCCCCAGCCCCTTCAGCAAGGGCTCTGCATCGAGCCCGCCGCGAGGCACTATTTTCATCGAGCCGAAGCGGCGCGGATCGTTGAAGGTGACAACCGCACCCGACGACATGTGAAAGACGATGTGATCGTGCGCAGCATGCTTGGCGCGCTCGCGATAGTAACGCCCCGGCTCCGCCCGGCCTCGGACATCGAAGACATGAAACGATCCCGACATTCCGAGATGCATCATCAGCACATCGCCCGATGAGAGGTCGGCGAGCAGATATTTCGCTCGACGGCCGAGGCCAGTGACAGTGTTGCCCTCGAGGCGTTTCGAGAAGTCGCGCGGCAACGGCCAGCGCAGATCGCCACGATGCACCTCGACCTTGGAGAAGCGCGCGCCCTCCATTGCCGGCTCCAGTCCGCGGCGAACAGTTTCGACTTCAGGAAGCTCCGGCATGTCGCATTCAGCTCAGGTCGCGGCTGCCTGCCGTCGCTCACCGAAAGTGATGCGGTTGTTGAAGGGATCGACCACGGTCATTTCCGTCATGCCCCAATCCTGCTCCTGCAGGCCGGGCCGATTATGCCGATATTTCTTGTCGTTCAGTTCCCGATGCAATTCCCGTACACCGGTCATGTATACATAGGCGATCGAGCCGGGCGTGCCGTCGCCATGATGCTCGCTAAGATGCAATGCAATCCCGCCGCGCGAAACCCGCATGTAGACCGGGGCATCGGGCTCGAACCTATGCTCCCAATCGATCTTGAAGCCGAGAAAATCGACGTAGAATTCGCGGGCCTTGTCCAGGGAGTAAATTCGAAAGATCGGAGCCATTAGCTCGAAACTGATGGACATTGTGGACCCCGGGCCGGTTAACGCCGGTTTGTCAAAACGGTGCGCTTTTGTAGCGCCGCGCGACCGCCCGCGCTATCGTCGCCTCGAGGAAGCACGATGCCACAGCAAGACCATACCGATTTCGGGGCCCGCAAGGTGCCGCTTGCCGAGAAGCAGGCCCTGGTCGATGAGGTCTTTCACAGTGTCGCCCAGCGCTACGACCTGATGAACGACCTGATGTCGTTCGGGCTGCACCGGGCCTGGAAAGATGCGCTGATCACCGCGGTCGATCTGCCGCGAAACCGGCCGTTCGCGCTCCTCGACCTCGCCGGCGGCACCGGCGATATTGCCCTCCGCGCGCTTGCAGCCGGCGGCGCCGAAACGTCGGTGACGGTCTGCGACATCAACGCGGATATGCTCGCCGTCGGGCGTCAGCGTGCTGCCGCCCAGGCGCGGGATCGTCACATCACTTTCCTCGAAGCCAACGCCGAGGCACTGCCGCTGGCCGACCGCAGCTTTGATGCAGTGACTATCGCTTTTGGCATCCGCAACGTGCCGCAAATCGATCGTGCACTTGGCGAAGCCTTCCGTGTGCTGAAGATCGGCGGCAAGTTCGTCTGCCTCGAATTCTCCACCGTCGACGTGCCCGGCCTTGATCGGCTGTACGATTTCTACTCATTCAACGTCATACCGACGCTCGGTCGCGTCGTGACCGGCGATGCTGCGTCCTATCGTTATCTGGTGGAATCGATCCGCCGATTTCCGAAGCCTCGCGAGTTTGCCGCGATGTTGCGCGCGGCTGGCTTTACGCGGGTGTCGCACAGCGCGATGACCGGTGGCATTGTCACGCTGCATTCCGGCTGGCGTTTGTGATCTCCGGACCCGCGCACCTCTTGCGTCTCGGCCGGGCCGGCTTCGTGTGCGCCCGGGAAGGTGTGTTCGGCATCGTCGATCCTGCTGCGGCGCCTGTTCCGGCCCGATTCGCGTTGCGCCTCGCGCGGCTCTTGGAACGACCGGCACGCGGCGCCGCTGAAGCGCGGTTGTCGGCAGCGCTGACGCGCTTAGGGCCGAGCTATGTCAAGCTCGGACAGTTCCTGGCGACACGGCCAGACGTCGTTGGCACCGCTCTCGCCAGCGATCTCGAACGGCTGCAGGACCAGATGCCGCCGTTCCCGCAGCATGAGGCGGAAGCGGTGGTCGCTGCGTCGTTCGGCCGGCCGCTCAATTCGCTCTATGCGAGCTTTGGTCCAGCGGTCGCGGCCGCCTCGATTGCCCAGGTGCATCGGGCGCAGGTCGACAGCTCGGCCGGCCGCCGCGACGTCGCCGTCAAGATTTTGCGGCCCGACATCGAGCGGCGCTTCCACGCCGATCTCGCCGCCTTCAGTTTTGCCGCCCGTCACGCCGAAAATCTCTCAGCCGAGGCCCGGCGACTGCGCCTTATCGAAGTGGTCGATACGCTCCGGCGCGCGGTCATGCTGGAAATGGATTTTCGCCTCGAAGCGGCAGCGCTCTCGGAGATGGCTGACAATACCAAGGACGATCCGGACTTTCGCGTGCCGGCAGTCGATTGGGATCGCACCACGAAGGAAGTTCTGACGCTGGAATGGATCGATGCGACACCACTGTCGGACCGCACACGCCTACAGACAAAGGGCTTCGACCTACCCAAGCTCGCGCGTGCTCTGATCCAGACCTTCCTCCGTCACGCGCTGCGCGACGGCTTCTTCCATGCCGACATGCATCCGGGAAATCTCTTCGTCGACGATGAAGGCAAGCTGGTCGCCGTCGATTTCGGCATCATGGGCAGGCTCGGCGTCAAGGAACGGCTTTTCCTCGCCGAGATTTTGCACGGCTTCATTACCCGCGATTACCACCGAGCTGCGGAAGTCCATTTCGAAGCCGGATACGTGCCGCCGCAGCACTCGATCGAGAGTTTCGCCCAGGCCATTCGTGCCATCGGCGAGCCGATTCACAATCGCACCGCCGAAGACATATCGATGGCGAAACTGTTGACGCTGCTGTTCGGAGTCACCGGTCTGTTCGACATGCGCACCCGACCCGAATTGTTGCTGCTGCAAAAGACCATGGTGGTGGTCGAGGGCGTGGCGCGGTCGCTCGATCCCAGGCTCGACATGTGGAGCACGGCCGAGCCGGTCGTGCGCGAATGGATGACGCGACATCTCGGCCCGGCCGGCAAGCTCGAGAGCGCCGCCGAAGGCGCCGCAGAGCTCGGGCGTTTCGTCGGCAGCGCGCCGGGCCTTTTGGTGCGCGGCGCTCGCGTGCTCAATCAACTCGACGAGGTGACGCGCGACGGCCTCGTCCTGTCGCCGCACACCATCGCCGAAATCGACAAATCGGAAGCGCGGCGCAGCCGTTGGATTGTCGCCGGTTTGTGGGTGATCGCGGCACTGTTGCTCTGGATCGTCGTTCGAGAGTTTTGATTGCAATGATTGCAATGCAATCATAACGAAGGTAGACTGCGACAACTCTCGGCGAGGAGCCTGCGATGGCGAGCCTTACCGTCCGCCAACTCGACGACAAGCTGAAGACGCTGTTGCGGCTCCGCGCGGCCCGTCATGGCCGCTCGATGGAGGACGAGATTCGCGTGATCCTGCGCCAGGCGGCGCAGGAGACCGACTCGCTCGACGCCGTGGGGAGCCCTGCCGAGCCGCCGCAGCGTGCACCGGGCGCGACACCTGCAGCCGCGGCGCGCATCCTCCTCATCATCGGCGGCGGCATCGCTGCCTACAAGTCGCTCGATCTGATCCGCCGCTTGCAGGATCGCGGCGTACAACTACGCTGCATCCTGACCGACGCTGCGCAGCATTTCGTCACGCCGCTCGCAGCCGGGGCGCTCGTGGGCGAGCGTGCCTATACCGACCTGTTCGATCCGCAAAGCGAATTCGATGTCGGGCACATTCGCCTGGCGCGCGACTGCGATCTCATCGTGGTCGCGCCGGCGACGGCGGATCTACTGGCGAAAATGGCAGGCGGCCACGCCGACGACCTCGCCAGCGCGGTCTTGCTCGCAACCGACAAACCGATCCTGATCGCGCCGGCAATGAACCCGCATATGTGGTCGGCCAAGGCCACGCGGCGCAATCTCGCCCAGCTCATCGCCGATGGCGTGCGTATCGTCGGCCCCAATGTCGGCGAAATGGCCGAACGTGGCGAGGCCGGAATTGGACGCATGGCCGAACCGCTCGAAATCGCCAGCGCGGCCCTGGCGGCGATGCATCAAGCAGGAGCCCTTGCGGGGCAACGCGTCGTCGTGACTTCGGGGCCGACCAGCGAGCCTATCGATCCGGTGCGCTACATAGCCAACCGCTCATCGGGCAAGCAGGGCCATGCGATTGCTGCAGCGGCGGCCGCCGCCGGAGCCGACGCTGTTCTGATCAGCGGTCCGGTCAATCTGCCCGATCCGCCCGGCGTCTGTGTCATCAAGGTGGAGACGGCGCGCCAAATGCTCGGCGCGGTCGAAAAAGTTCTGCCGGCCGATATTGCGATTTTCGCGGCTGCGGTCGCCGACTGGCGTCCTGAGCGCGTCAGCTCGGGCAAGATCAAGAAACAGCCCGGCCAAAGCCCAACTCTGGCGCTAGTCGAGAATCCAGATATTTTGTCGACGATTGCGCATCGCAAAACTGGCCGCCCGCGGCTGGTCGTCGGATTTGCCGCCGAGACCGACGACGTCATCGCCAACGCCAAGGCAAAGCTCGTCAAGAAGGGTTGCGATTGGATTCTCGCAAACGACGTGTCGCCCGAAACCGGCATTATGGGCGGTGACGAAAATACCGTTCATCTCGTGACCGCGGACGGTGTCGAATCCTGGCCGCCGCAGTCGAAGGATGCGGTGGCGCAGGCTCTCATTGCGCGCATCGCGGCTAGCCAGAAAGAACGTTCGGCGTGAGTGTCGAGGTCCGCATCATGCGCCTTGCGCACGGCGCCGATCTGCCGTTGCCGCAGTACCAGAGTGCCGAGGCCGCAGGGCTCGATCTCCTCGCGGCGGTGCCTGCGACTGCTCCCGTCGCGATCGCCCCGGGAGGCCGCGCCGTCATACCGACCGGGGTGGCGATCGCTTTGCCGGCAGGCCACGAGGGGCAAATCCGGCCGCGGTCTGGGCTCGCTGCCCGGCATGGCGTGACCGTTCTCAATTCGCCGGGAACCATCGATGCCGATTACCGCGGCGAATTACAGGTCATTCTTGTAAATCTCAGCGCGGAATCCTTCTCGGTGCAGCGGGGTATGCGCATAGCGCAGTTGGTCATTGCGCCAATTGAACGGGCAAGATTGCTCGAATCCGACGGCCTGGATTCGACCGCGCGCGCCTCAGGCGGCCTTGGTTCCACCGGATTCTCGTCGAAGAGTAGCGGCGCCCGCGATTAGTTCCAGTTCCTTTCCGCGCATTCCCGTCCAGCGTCGCGGAACCCTTCCTCGTTTGAGACGTAGGCTTTTCGTTACCGTTTTACGTTTGATCCACGGGTTTGCGTCAATGCCGCTGCTGCCCCGCAAAGGAATTCTTGCAATCGCTGCCGTCGTCGATGTGGCGCTGCAGGAGCCGGGGCATCCAATTTCGGCGAAGACTCTTGCGGTGCGCCACGCTTTGCCACCGCGGCACCTTGAACCCGTGCTGCAGGCGCTGGTGCGTGACGGCATTCTGCGTGGCATCCGCGGGCCGCGCGGCGGTTATGAGCTTGCCCGCGAACGACGCGATGTTACCGCTGACGACATCCTGCGCGCTGCCGGTACCGCCGAGGAACAGGACACGCCGGCAAGCGGTTCCGAACTCGTCGACAAGGTCGTGCTGCCCGCCCTGGCGAACGCGGAAAAGGAATTCGCACTCGCCCTCGGCCGCATCAATATCGAAGACATGGCGCGCAGCGTCAGGGACCCGGAGCGATCGCCGCTGGCATCGAGCGCATGTGCCTGAAGCTTCGCGGTTCACGGCCTCGTTCACGATCTGGACTCTATCGGCGCGATTCCGCTTGAGAGTAAAGTCATGTGATTCGTGGGCTTTTCTCCCTGCCCGGCCGCCCGAGCGATGCAAGGCAGGGACGCTGGCGTTATGGCGGTGCGAGCCAGCAGAGGCGAAGGGGCATGCCGGACAGGATCCGGAGCAGTGGCAGCATTGCACGCGCATGGCCGGGCGGTTTACTGGCGGCCAGCGCTGCCGCCACGCCGGCCCACGCCGAGCAACAGCCCTCGCTCGCGCTTCATGAGCTTGTTCTCAGCGCCCACCGCAGTATCGATCAGCACGAGATTGCGATCCTCGTTTTGCTGATCGGGCTGGCCCTGTTCGCGGTGGTGACCGCGATCATGCTGGTCCGTGTACGGCTGCGCGCGAGCCGTTTCGAGGCCTGGGCGCGCGACGAGATCACCCGGCTGCGCAACGATCTCGAGCGCGCCAATGCCCTGCTGCAATCCGAGCCTCAGGTAATGGTGGATTGGCCGGCGGCATCCGACGAACCAAGAATCGACGGCAACCCGGCCGTCGTCGGCATGTCGGCGCCGCACCGTGTCCTTGCCTTCGGCAGTTGGCTCGAACCCGGCAAGGCGGCGGCGATGGAGCGCGCCGTCGAGGCACTGCGCACGCGCGGCGAACCCTTCACCATGACTGTGACGACACGGGGCGGCGATCCGATCGAGGCGCAGGGCCGCGCGATCGGCGGTCGCGCCGTGCTGCGGCTCAAAGATTCAAGTGGCATCAAGCGCGAACTCGCCGCGCTTGCCTCCCGATACGACACGCTGCGTACCGAGGTCGCCTCGCTGCGCAGCCTGATCGAAAAGCTGCCATCGCCAGTCTGGACGCGCGACCAGTCGGGCAAGTTGAACTTCGCCAACGCCGCTTACGCACGTGCAGTGGAGGCCAAAGATGCTGCCGAGGCCGTCGAGCGGGGCCTCGAACTGCTCGACAGCTCGGCGCGCGAGAATATCGTGCGGCTGCGCGAGGCAAATGGCGGCTATGCGGGTCGCCTGCCCGCGATTGTGGCCGGCGCACGGCGCATGTTCGACGTGCTCGACTTTGCCACCGGCACCGGCAGCGCCGGTATCGGCATTGACGCGACCGAGGCGGAGATGATGCGCGTTGCGCTTGCTCGCCTTGTCGACGCGCATCGCCGCACGCTCGACCAACTTTCGACCGGGGTGGCGATGTTCGATGCCGAGCACAAGCTCAGCTTCTACAACGCCGCCTATCGCGCCTTGTGGGACTTCGACGCCGCCCACCTCGATCAGCGGCCGACCGATTCAACGCTGCTCGAAGAACTCCGTACCGCCCGCAAATTGCCGGAGCAGCAGGATTTTCGGCAATGGAAGGCACAGCTCCACGAGGCCTATCGTGCCGTCGAGCCGAAGGAGCATACTTGGCATTTGCCGGACGGCCGCACATTGCGCGTGGTGACGACGCCGAACCCCGATGGCGGCGTGACCTACCTGTTCCACGACGTCACCGAGCGGCTCGATCTCGAACGGCGCTTCGAGGAATTGATCAGGGTGCGTGGCGAGACGCTCGACAACCTCGCCGAAGGCGTTGCCGCATTCGCCAGCGACGGCCGCATTCGCCTGCACAATCCCGCGTTCGCCCGGATGTGGAAGCTCTCGCCTGGCCTGCTCGCGGAGCGGCCGCACATCGAAGCGATCTCGGCTCTGTGCCAGCCGCTGCACGGCGATGCGCCCACTTGGCAGAAACTGCGCGAGGTCGTGACCGCGATCGAGAACCGCGAGCCGGTGGCGGGCCGTCTCGAACGGCGCGACGGCAGCGTGGTCGATTGCATGGCATTGCCGCTACCTGACGGCGCCACGCTGGTTACCTTCCACGACGTGACCGACTCCGTGAATGTTGAACGCGCGCTACGCGAGCGCAACGAGGCGCTCGAAGACGCCGACAAGATCAAGATCGACTTCGTCCACCACGTCTCATACGAGTTGCGCTCGCCGCTCACCAATATCATCGGCTTCGTCCATTTGCTGAGCGAACCGGCAACCGGGCCGCTGACGCAAAAGCAGCGCGAATACCTCGATTACATCACGGTTTCCACCAACACTTTGCTCGCACTCATCAACAATATCCTCGATCTTGCGACGATCGACGCCGGCCGCATGCAGCTCAATCTCGGGCCGGTCGATATCCGCCAGACGATGGAGGCTGCGGCCGAAGGCGTCCAGGACCGGCTGGTCAGCGCCAGCCTGCAGCTCGACATACGCGCACCGCAGGACATCGGCAGCTTCATCGCCGACGAGCGACGACTGCGGCAGATACTTTTCAATCTTTTGGCCAATGCCGTGAGCTTCTCGCCATCGGGCGAGCGCGTCACTTTGGTGGCTGAACGGCGTGCCGACACGATTGCATTTTCGGTGACCGACCGTGGGCCGGGCATACCGCCACACGTTCTGGACAAGGTCTTCGACTGGTTTGAGACGCACTCGCTCGGATCGCAGCATCGCGGTCCGGGCATCGGCCTTTCCCTGGTCCGCTCCTTCGTCGAGTTGCACGGCGGCGCGGTCACCATCACATCGGCGGTCGGCCGTGGTACGACGGTGACGTGCACGTTTCCCCTTGGGACGGCGGCCGCGCGGACAGCAGCCTAGCTGCGGGGCTTTTGATGCTTCTGACCACCACCGGTGGCACGAGCTACACCGTGACCGTGAGCGACGAAGAGGCCCTGGCCGGCTTCGTCACCGATATCGCCTGCGCGCTCGAGCCGGGCGACCTCGTCACCCTGTCAGGCGATCTCGGCGCCGGAAAGACGACCTTTGCGCGCGCGCTCATTCGCTATCTGGCCGCCGATCCGGCCATCGAAGTACCGAGCCCCACCTTCACCTTGATCCAGACCTATGAGCTGCCCCGCTTCACGCTCGCCCATGCCGACCTTTACCGGCTTTCGGGCGCTGCAGAGCTTGCCGAACTCGGCTTCGACGACCTGCCGGAAAACACGGTGGTGCTGCTCGAATGGCCTGATCGAGCGGCCGGACTGCTGCCGCCCGATCGATTCGATATCGCGTTCGCCTTGGCGCCGTCGCTCGGGCCGGATCATCGCCAAGTCCGCCTCGTCGGTTACGGCAAATGCGCCATGCGCGCCGAACGCATCGGTTTGCTGCGCACTTTTCTCGACGAAAGCGGCTGCGGCACAGCGTCCCGTCAGCGCATGCAAGGTGACGCCTCGACGCGGATTTTCGAGCGCGTGACGCTTGATGGCGTGACCAGAGTCCTGATGAATGCACCGCCGCAGCCCGACGGGCCGCCGGTGCGTGACGGCAAACCGTACAGCGCCATTGCCCACCTCGCCGAGAACACAGTTCCTTACATCGCCGTGGCGAACGGACTGCGCGACCGTAACGTGTCGGCGCCGTCCATCCTGCACGCCGATCCGGAACGCGGCTTCATCATCATGGAAGACCTCGGCGAACAGCGTGTCGTCGCCGGCGACCCGCCATCTCCGATCGTCGAGCGCTACGAAGCCGCCATCGATCTTTTGATTTCGCTGCATCGACGCAGATTGCCCGAGGCGCTGCCGCTGTCGCCGCAATTCTCCTATCGCTTGCCGCATTACGACTTGGGCGCATTCCTGATCGAGGCCGAGCTATTGCTCGACTGGTATCTGGCGAGCGTCGAGGCGCCCGCAGGCAAGGCCGAGCGCGAAACCTTCGTCGCCTTGTGGAGCGAAGCGCTTGCGCCGGCGCTCGAAGCGCCGCGCACCTGGGTGTTGCGGGATTTCCACTCACCGAACCTGCTTTGGTTGCAAGACCGCGAAGAGGTCGCGCGCGTCGGCGTCGTCGATTTTCAAGATGCCGTCATGGGTCCTGCCGCCTACGACCTCGCCTCGATCGCGCAGGACGCCCGTGTCGACGTAACCGAACAGTTGGAACTGGCGCTGCTCGGTCGTTACGTGCGCGCCCGAATCAGCGACGAGCGAAGCTTCGATGCCGGCGCATTCACCCAGCTCTATGCCACGCTCGCTGCCCAGCGCGCGACCAAGATTCTCGGCATTTTTGCCCGGCTCGATAAGCGCGATGGCAAGCCGCAATACCTGCGTCACATGCCCCGCATATGGAATTATCTGCAGCGCTGCCTGGTCCATCCGGCGCTGGCCCCACTCAAGGCGTGGTACGACGCCAATGTACCGGCGCGAGATCGGCTATGATGCCGCGAATCGACCGATGATCGGCGGGGCGACGGGATGATGCCGAAAACTGCTTTCGTACTCGCGGCGGGGCTCGGCACACGCATGCGCCCGCACAACGGCAACGTACCCAAGCCGCTGGTGCGGCTGGGCGGCAAATCGCTCATCGATTTCTCGCTCGACGGCCTCGCCAGCGCCGGCGTCGAACGCGCCGTGGTCAACGTGCATTACCTCGCCGACGCGCTCGAGCATCATCTTCAGTCGCGCAGCGCGCCACGCATTGTCATTTCCGATGAGCGCGGCACGCTTCTCGGCACCGGCGGCGGCATCGCCAAGGCGTTGCCGGTCCTGGGTGATGCGCCGTTCTTTCTGGTCAATTCCGATACGCTCTGGCTTGACGGCGTGAAGCCGAACTTCAAGCGGCTCGCCGAAGCCTTCGATCCCGTGCCGATGGACGCGCTGTTGCTGCTGGCCTCGACCACCGGCAGCATCGGCTATGGCGGTCGCGGTGATTTTGCCATGCAGCCGGACGGCCGGCTGCGTAAACGGGGCGAGCAGGAAGTGGTACCGTTCGTATATGCCGGCGCCGCAATCCTGACCCCGGCGCTGTTCGCCGACGCCCCAGCCGGTGCATTTTCGCTGACGACACTGTTCGACCGCGCCGCGGCAAAAGGCCGGCTGTTCGGCCTGCGGCTCGACGGTTTGTGGATGCATGTCGGCACGCCGGAAGCGGTCGTCGCCGCCGAGGCCGCACTCGCCGCGGCCCAGTAGAATCGGCTAAAGCTTGATCCGGCAAGTGGACGCCGGTTTGCGAACAGACCGTGCTCCGCTCGAATGCGTTATTTCCGGATCCGATTCAATTTAGACGGATCATGAGCTAAGCCCTCGCGGACCTTTCCGCGACACCGATATGGCCGCACGCGTCTTCACCATACCGGCTTCGGCGCCGTTTCTGCCGACGCTGATCGACGCTTTGATCGGAGGACGGCTCGGCGTTGCCATCAGCGCCGATCCGCTGGCGCTCGCCTCCCTGACGCTCTACTTGCCGACCCGCCGCGCCTGCCGGCTGGCGCGGGATGCGTTCCTCCAGGTCATCAAAGGCGACGCCGCGATCCTGCCCCGCATCGTCGCGATCGGCGATATCGACGAGGACGAACTCGCATTCGCCGAAGCTACCGCAGGCGAAATCGCCTCCGACGCGCTTTCGTTGCCGGAAGCGCTCGGCGGGCTCGAGCGTCGCCTGCTGCTGACGGAACTCATTGCCAAGTGGATGGGTGCTCCTGAACTGCGCGGCACGCGCGGCGTGCCGCTCGTCGCTCAGACGCCAGCGGCGGCCTGTGCGCTCGCCGACGATCTTGCCCGCCTGATCGATGACATGGCGACGCGCGACGTGTCGTGGGACAGACTCAGCGATCTCGTGCCGGAACAATTCGACACGTTCTGGCAGCTCACCCTGAGATTCCTGGAGATCGCGCACAAGGCGTGGCCGCAAGTGCTCGCAGAGCGCAACTGCATCGAGGCGGTCAGTCGTCGCAACGCCTTGATCAAGGCCGAAGCGGCTCGTCTCGCTCGCGGTATCGGTGGTCCGGTGATCGTGGCTGGCTCGACCGGCTCCATGCCGGCCACGGCGGAGCTGATCGCGACCATCGCGCAATTGCCGCATGGCACGGTGGTTCTGCCCGGGCTCGACACCGATCTTGACGAAAGGTCCTGGCGCCTCATCGCCGGGGACGCGGCAGAAGGCATCGCGCCGGCGCCAGGTCATCCGCAATTCGCCATGCACGCCCTGCTCACGCGCATCGGCATCGGCCGAGATGCCGTGCAACCACTCGCCCAGGCAAGCGGGCGCGAGTGGCTCGTGTCCGAGACGCTGCGGCCTGCTGCGGCGACCGACATCTGGGGCCAGCGCATCGCTGACCGCGACTTCGGCGCGCGCGCCGATGCCGCGATGGCAAGTGTCAATGTGATCGAAGCGGCCAATGCCGAGGAGGAAGCGCTGGCGATTGCGGTTTCGCTGCGCGAGGCGGTTCATCACGGCAAGACGGCGGCTCTTGTCACGCCGGACCGCGCGCTTGGCCGGCGCGTTCTTGCCGCGCTGGCGCGCTGGAATATTGCCGCCGAGGACACCAGCGGCGACGCGCTTGCCGACACGCCGGCTGGCGTTTTTGCGCGGCTCGCCGCCCAAGTCGCACTAGACGGTGTCGCACCGGTGCCGTTGCTCGCACTGCTTAAGCATCCGTTGTTGCGGCTCGGTCGCAGCAATAATGAAGGCGCAGTTGCAGCGCTCGAGCGTGCTGTTCTTCGCGGGCCGCGGCCACGAAGCGGCAGTACCGGTCTTGCCCGAGCCCTTGCCGCTTTGTCCGCAGGCAAAGCTTCGCTTCATCCCAGAGACTTGCGTACGGCATTGACGAGCGCAGAACTTGCCGCCGCGTCCGATCTCATCAACCGCTTGGCCAATGCGCTCTCACCGCTCGAAGACGTCGTGCGCCCGCAGACGTTGAGGACCCTGGCGGAGCGCCATCGCGATGTCATTGCCGCACTGTCCCGCGACGGCGCGAGCACCGCGGCCTTCATCGGCCCCGACGGCGTCAAGCTCGCCGCGGCGTTCGATGAATTGACCGCGAGCGAAACGGCGGCGACCCTCGTTGTCGACCCCAGCGACTATGTCGAGCTTTTCGTTGCGGCGCTCGCCGGTCGCGAGGTGCGGCGGCCGCCGCGGCCGGGAGTGCGCGTTCGCATCCTCGGCCCCCTGGAAGCGCGTCTGACCGAGTCCGACCGCGTCGTGCTCGGCGGCCTCGTCGAAGGAACCTGGCCGCCGGAGAGCCGCACCGACGCCTGGCTCAGCCGGCCGATGCGCCAGGATCTGGGACTCGATCTCCCGGAACGGCGCATCGGGCTTTCGGCGCACGATTTTGCGCAATTACTCGGCACACCCGAAGTGGTATTGAGTTTCGCCGCCAAGGTCGCCGGCTCACCGACGGTCGCCTCGCGCTTCATCCAGCGCCTCGCGGCGGTCGCCGGGACGCGCTGGCAGGACGCGGTGGCACGTGGCGATGTTTATCTGCGCTGGGCACGCGAGCTCGACCGGCCTGAAACCAGGCCGAAGGCTGCTCCGCGGCCGGCGCCGAAGCCGCCGCGCAACGTACGTCCCAGCGTCTTGTCGGTGACCGATATCGAAAACTGGCTTCGCGATCCGTACACGATATACGCCAAGCACATTCTGCACTTGACGCCGCTCGATGCCGTCGACGCAGCGCCTGGCGCGAGCGAGCGAGGCACGGTCATTCACACCGCGATCGGCGACTTCACACGACAATTTGCCGAACGGTTGCCAGCCGATGCGACGCAGCACCTCATCGAATTGGGCAGAGCGCGTTTCAGCGGACTGCAAGACTTTCCGGAAGCGCAAGCCTTCTGGTGGCCGCGCTTCGAGCGCATCGCACGATGGTTCATCAATTGGGAGCTCGAACGACGGCCGAACCTCACGGCGCTGTTTGCCGAGACACGTGGCACTGTCGATATTCCGCTCGGCGAACGGACCTTCACCCTGCGCGGCATCGCCGATCGCATCGAACGGCGCTCCGACAACAGCTACGTCATCCTCGACTACAAAACCGGTAGCGCACGCACCGAAAAACAGGTGCGCACCGGTCTCGCGCCCCAACTCACGCTCGAGGCCGCAATGCTGCGCAAGGGCGGCTTCGCGGGCATCGCCAAGGGTGCTTCGGTTGCCGAAATCGCCTATGTCGTGCTCAAGGGCGGCGAGCCGCCGGGCGAGCCCAAACCGATTGACTTCACGGACGGCACCCCCGACAGCCAAGCCGATCGCGCGTTCGAAAAACTCGCTGAGCTGGCGAGGCGATTCGAGGACGAAGACCAGCCCTATCGTTCACTCGTTCATCCGATGTGGACGACGCATTACGGCGAATACGATCACCTCGCCCGCGTCAAGGAATGGTCGAGCTCCGGTGGCGTGATCGACGATATTCCGGGGGGCGAATGAGAAGGCCGCAGATCATCCCGCTCCAGGTGCGCGCGTTGCAGCGCGCGGTCGCGGACCCCGAACTGTCCGCTTGGGTCGCCGCCAATGCCGGCTCGGGCAAAACCCATGTTCTGGCGCAGCGCGTGATCAACCTCCTGCTCATGGGCGTGGAGCCAGAAAAAATCCTCTGCATCACGTTCACCAAGGCCGCTGCAGCCAATATGGCCAAGCGCGTATTCGACACGCT
>Ga0335077_10004141_pt1 | contig 17680 bp, 13 predicted proteins | sample Lox_Sample_31_FD_207151 | JGI IMG/M metagenome (GOLD analysis project Ga0335077, IMG submission 207151) | Soil microbial communities from Loxahatchee National Wildlife Refuge, Florida, United States - Lox_Sample_3.1 | ecosystem: Environmental > Terrestrial > Soil > Wetlands | place: USA... | reverse complement strand
GGAGCAGATCGAAATCGTGGGCGTGGTGGCGGATGCCAAGTATAACGATCTTCGCCAGGAATCCATCCCGATGGCCTACTATCCGTGGCGGCAGGTGATGCCGGCGCGGCTGAATGCCGCGATCGTACGGACTGTTGGCGAGCCCGCGGCTCTCGCCGGGGAATTGCGGCGCGCGGTGACGAGCGTGCACCCCGACATCTTCGTGGACGCCCAGACGCTGACATCCCAGATCGAAGGCTCATTGGTCCGCGAGCGGCTGCTGGCTCGTCTTTCCGGCTTCCTGGGCGTTCTCGCGATGCTGCTGGCCTGTATCGGGATTCATGGCGTGATGGCGTACGGCGTGACGCGGCGGACTTCGGAGATCGGCGTCCGCATGGCATTAGGCGCGGTGCCCGGAGACGTGGTCCGCATGGTGCTGCGGGAGACGCTGCTGCTGGCCGGGTGCGGGATTGCGCTTGGCGTGCCAGTGGCGTTCTGGCTGGCTCGCCTCACCAGAAGCTTCCTCTTCGGCCTCCAACCCGACGATCCCGCCGTCCTGGCGGCGGCCGGAAGCTCACTTCTCCTGGTTTGCGCTTTGGCGGGCTGGATCCCCGCGTCGCGTGCCGCGCGCATCGAGCCCACGGCCGCGCTTCGCTACGAATGACAGCGGTTCAGGCGGCCAGGCTGCGGAGCCCTGCGAGCCCGCTCAGGGGACTGGCGACGGAGAACAGCCTCTGCGCTTCGGAGACCACCCCGCAGGATGTTCCGGTGGGCCGCTTGGGCAGGCCAATGATCTCCCAAGGCGATTGGTCGATCAGGTTGGTGGCGGCGTTGTAGACGTCGGGGAAGAGCTTCTGGTGAGTGCTTTCGATGTAGTCCATCCAGCCAGGCGTGCCAAAGCAATCGATGGGAATCAGATCACTCAGAGTAGCGCTTACCAGCAGATAGCAACCCATCAGCGGATAGGTCTTGAAGAGGCGGATGTCGAGCGTGTCCTCTTCGAGCGAGCGGTTGATGGCCTTGGTGGCCCGGTATTCCATGCCGAGGAGGTAGAGGAGGTGGGCGAATTCCGCGAGCGCCGAAACGGCCCCGACCACCGGCCCGCTGATGGCGCCTCCATCCACAAAGGCCAGGCCCGTCTTCAGGGCGAACGAGGTAGTGGCGTTGCCCGCGCTGATGGCCTGATGCCTGGTCTCCTCTTCGAGGCATTTCTTTAATGCGGCAAACGCGTTCGCGGGTACGCCGGTGTCGATGACGTAGCTGCGCTCCGAGATGTTGTGCCGGGTATAGAGCCCGGCTCCGACCTTGGCCCAGCCGGCAAACAGGTCGTAGCCGTCTTTAATCTGGCCGACCACTGGCGGCACGCTGACGGCGCACTTTTCGAGCACGCTGAGAATCAGCCCGCCGAGAGCGCCCAACTGCTCCAGGCGATCTACCTCAAACAATGATGCCGCCATGGCGATCATCTTGTCTCGCACGGGAACGGAGGGCGTGCGGCCTGCGCGTTTGGAGGAGGTCAGCCAGGCGCCGGCCTGCTGGCAGGTGCTCTTCACCTTCTCCCCCGCGGAGGCCAGGCCATCCTTCAGCCTGGCCGCCTTCAGCGTCACCTGCTTGTTCGAGAAGATGTTTTTGAGGACGCGCTTGCGCTCGCGCGCCACGTGCGCAAGCGCCATCAGCTCAGCCATGGTCAGATGACTGATCTGCCAGGTGCGGGCGTCGGCGGCTCCCGCAAGTTCGCGCTCGAGCAGCGTCATGGCCTGTTTACGATTGCGGGGACTCTGCTGCCAGAGGGGGCCTTCGCCGCGCTTCCAATCCTCGAAGGCGTTGCGAATCCGCCACAGATCCCGGCCGCTGCGGGAGCGCTCATACTGCCGGATGGATTCGTCCAGCGTTTTCAACGCCGCGTTCCTCGGGTGGAATGCATTCAGCTCGGTGTCCTGGATCCACTGTTTGTAATTTGGAATTCGTGCCATTGCCGCCTCCACTGATATAGGCGACGATTCGCGGCGAAAACCCTCACGGCGCATGCACGCTCTTCCACGGCGGGTTCAGCAGGCGGAAACTGGTAGACGGGCATGAGGAGATGGTTCACGCTCGACACCACGCGGACGGATGACGGGAAGGCCATCGCGCTCCAGCAACTCGGCGGAAGTTACATGATTCGCGTGGACGGCGCGGAACTGATGTCCACGGGCCGTCACAGGTCGGAGGAGAGGCTGGCTGAACTGGCATGCGCGCATGTGCGCGGGATCCGGCGGGCGCGTGTATTGATCGGCGGGCTGGGATTCGGGTTCACGTTGAAGGCGGCCCTGGCGGCGGTTGCCGAGGACACTACCGTGGTGGTGGCCGAGATGCTGGCGGCCGTCATCGCGTGGAATCGCAACTCTTCTTACCCGTTCGCCGCGGATGCCCTGCGCGATCCCCGGGTAATTGTCCGGCAGCAGGATGTGGTGGAAGCGGTCGGCGCGACCAGAGGTTTATGCGATGCGATCGCGATCGACGTGGACAACGGGCCCAACGCCCTTTGTGCGGAGGGCAATTTCCGGCTGTACGACCGCACCGGCCTCGAACAGGCGCGCGCCGCACTGCGTCCGGGAGGTTGTCTGGCCGTGTGGTCGGCCGCACCGGACGCCGGGTTCGAAGGATTGATGGCGGGCGTGGGGTTTGACGTGACGGTGGAGCAGTGCCGGGCGAACGGCAAATCGGGGCGATATCATACAATCTTTTTGGGACGCGCCAAGTGAGGCGTTGGAAAGGTGACGGCGATGCAGTTTCGCATGGAGGAAGCGATCGGAATTCTGGAGCGGACGCCGAAGGTCCTGGACGCGCTGCTCCGCGGCCAGGTTGAACCCTGGCTGAACTGCCGCGAAGCGACGGAAACGTTCAGTGCGATGGATGTTTTGGGCCACCTTTTGTACGGCGAAGCCGTGGACTGGATTCCGCGCGCGAAGATCATCCTGGAATGCGGCGAGAGCCGGGCATTTGATCCATTCGACCGGCGCGGGTTCGGGCCTCTGGTGAAAGGGCGCGCGGTGGAGCGGGTGCTGGACGATTTCGCAGAGGCGAGAAAGCAGAACTTGAAGACACTGGGGGAACTCGGACTGGACGGTGCCGGCCTCGACCGCACCGGAACCCATCCCGGGCTCGGGCGGGTGACGGTGCGGCAATTGCTGGCGAGCTGGGTGGTGCACGATCTTGGACACGTGGCGCAGATCGCCCGGGTCATGTCCAGAGAATACCGGGAGGAAGTAGGGCCTTGGCGGGAGTACCTGCCGATTCTGGGATAGAGTAAGATTCTTCCTTTCCGGCTGCGCACCCGCGTTTGACTTCAGAGCTACATTCCCATAAGATTCGGGTTATCCCTATGAAACCGGTTGCAAAAGCTTCCTTTCTGCTGTTCGTACCGGCTCTGTTCCTCTTCGGAGCACAGCCGTACCAGAAGCCGCCCCAAGCGATCCTGGATGTTCTCAACGCGCCGCCTACGCCGACGCTCTCGCTCAGCCCGGCGCGGACCTACGCCTTGCAGGGCCAGGCCGTCCGCAATCCGCCCATCGCGGAGCTGGCGCAGCCTATGCTCCGGCTGGCCGGCGTGCGCATCAACCCGAAGACCAATGGTCTGCACAACACTGTTTTCAACTCGTCTCTGACCGTCGTGAAGATTCCCGAAGGGACCGCGATCAAATTGGATCTGCCCGCCAACCCCAAACTCAGCCTGGGCCCGTGGAGCCCGGATGGATCGCGTTTCGCTTTCACGAACACGACGGCGAACGGGATTGAATTGTGGATCGGCGACGCGGCAACCGGCAAGACCCACGTGATCCCCGGCGTCAAGCTCAACGGCGTGATGGGCGGCGGATTCTTCGGTGGCGGCGGCGGACGCGGCGGCGCGGGTGGAGGCTCCTCCGAGTTTCAGTGGATGCCCGATGGCAAGTCGTTGCTGGTCGAGGTGATCAAGCCCAATCGCGGCACGCCTCCGCCGGAGGAGACTGTGCCCGCCGGGCCGCATGTGCAGGAAAGCCTGGGCGGCGCTTCGGGGTCCGCGACCTTGGAAGACATGCTGCAGAATCCCCACGACGAAGACCTGTTCGAGTATTACGCCACATCGCAACTGGCGCTGGTGGACCTGGCCACGAATAAAGTAACGCCCGCCGGGAAGCCGGGAATCATCGAGTCGGCGCGCATTTCGCCCGACGGGAAGGACCTCTTGGTGACCATCGTGCACCGTCCCTTCTCCTATCTGTTGGCGGTTCGTTCCTTCCCCAAGGAGATCGAAGTCTGGGACCTCAGCGGGAAGATGCTGCGCAAGGTGGCTAGCCAGCCGCTCGAAGAGCGCGTTTCGCTGACCGGCGTTGCGACCGGGCCCCGCAGCATCATGTGGCGGCCGAGCGAGCCGGCAACGCTGATGTGGGTGGAGGCTCTCGACGGCGGGAACTTGCGGAACCAGGTGCCCTACCGCGATAAAATCCTGGCATTGAAATCGCCGTTCAGCGGCGAGCCGCGCGAAGTCTTCAAGACCCAGCAGCGCTTCCAGGGGATTCAGATGGCCGACAAGGGCGGGCTGGCCCTGGTGGAGGATTTCGAACGGCAAAAGCGCTGGGTCCGCACTTTCCAGATCGATCTCGATAAGCCCGGCGAACCCCGCCTCATCTGGGAGCGCAACAACCAGGACCGCTATAAGGACCCTGGCCGTCCCATGACATCCTCGGGGCGCGGCGGCGGCATTATCCAGGACGGCGACAATATCTTCCTGACCGGCCTCGGATCCTCGCCCACCGGCGATCATCCCTTCCTCGACCGCTTCAACCTCGCCACCAAACAGACCGAGCACCTCTTCCGCTGCGACGACAGCCATTACGAAGTGGTGGAGGCGCTGCTCGATCAGAAGGGCGACAAGTTCCTGACCCGGCGCGAGAGCGCCAACGAACCGCCGAACTACTATCTGCGGACGTCGTCCGGCCAGATGACCGCGGTTACCAGGTATCCCGACCCGCAGCCCACCATTCGGAACATCCATAAGGAAATGGTGAAGTACAAGCGGAACGACGGTGTGGATCTTTCGTTCACGTTGTATCTGCCGGCGGATTACAAGCCTGGCACCAGGCTGCCGACACTAATGTGGGCTTACCCCTACGAATACAACGATGCCGACACTGCCGGACAGGTGAGCGGCTCGACGCAGCGATTCACGGAGCTCACGTCCCCGCACTTGTTGTTCGTGATGAAGGGCTACGCGGTTCTGGATAACGCGGCGATGCCGATTGTCGGCGATCCCGACACGGTCAACAACACCTATGTCGAGCAGATTACCGCGGATGCAAAGGCGGCCATCGATAAGGCGGCGTCGATGGGGGTGACCGACCCGAATCGCGTGGGCGTGGGGGGCCACAGCTACGGCTCGTTCATGACCGCCAACCTGCTGGCGCATACCGATCTGTTCAAAGGCGGCCTTGCGGAGAGCGGCGCGCACAACCGCACCTTGACCCCCTTCGGCTTCCAGAGCGAACGCCGAACCCTGTGGCAAGCGCCGGACGTGTATCTGAAGATGTCGCCTTTCATGTACGCCGACAAGATCAAGACCCCGATTCTGCTGATCCACGGCGAAGCGGACGACAATTCCGGCACGTTCCCGATCCAGTCCGACCGGATGTACCAGGCCATTCGCGGGAATGGCGGCGTCGTGCGGCTGGTGTTCCTTCCGGACGAAGCCCACGGCTACCGCGCCAAGGAAACCATCGAGCACGTTCTCTGGGAGGAACTCACCTGGTTCGACAAGTACGTCAAGGATCCTCCGCCGCGTCCGGCAAGCAGCACCAGCAGCAGTAATAACAACAACTGAGAATGCGGGGCGGACCATCCGCCCCATCCGCATCAGTGCAGGAGTTGTCTGCGCGACATCATGCGTTACGGCCTGCGTCTTCTCCTCCGCCATCCGGGCTTCGCGTTATGTTCTGTCCTGACGCTGGCACTGGCGATCGCGGTGAATGGCGCGGTGTTCAGCGTTCTCAACGGAGTTCTGCTGCGCGAGCTTCCTTACCCCGACGGTGGCAGGATTGTTACCGTCTGGCAGGCGAATCCGTCCCGCGGCCTGAGCCGGCAACTGGTCTCGATACCGGATTACCTCGACTGGCGTGAGAACGGCCGTGCGTTCGAGACCTTGGCCGGCTGGAATTTCCAGTACTTCAACCTTTCCGGATCGGATGAGCCGGAGCGCGTACAGGGTCTGAAGGTAACGGCCGGCTTCTTCTCGATTCTGGGAGTGAATGCTGCCATCGGCCGCACCTTTCTTTCCAGCGAAGAGCGCCCAGGCAGCGATCGGGTGGCGGTTCTCAGCAATCGAGTCTGGCGGCAGCGGTTCGGCGGAGAGCCTGGAGTCGTAGGGCGCACCGTGTTGGTGGAGGGGCTGACGTACCTTGTGGTTGGAGTCCTTCCCGCGGACTTCCGCCTGTTTCGCGTGCTCAATCGGGAACTGGATGTTTTCGTTCCGTATGCACTCGATCCGGCGCACGCCAGCCGCGCCGATCATCTCCTGTTCGTCTATGGCAAGCTGCGCCACGACGTCTCGAAGCTCCAGGCGCAGGCGGCGCTAACTGCGGTGGCAGATGGAATCGCCCGGCAGCATCCGGATACCAGTGCCGGTTGGGGCGCCGAGGTTTACGGGCTCCAGGAGCAGTGGACCCGCCAGATCCGGCCGGTTTTGCTGATGTCGCAGGCAGCCGCCGGATTCGTTCTCCTGATCGCGTGCGCGAACGTCACCAACCTGTTGCTGTCGCGTTCGGTGGGCCGCGAGCGAGAGATGGCTATCCGGACGGCACTGGGGGCCGGCCGCCTGCGGCTCGCCCGGCAGTTGCTGGCCGAGAGCGCGGTGCTGGGGTTACTCGGAGGCATCGCGGGAACAGCCATAGCACGGCTGCTGACCGAGTTGCTGAACCGCTTGCCCTACACCGCGGTGAACCGTGTGGAGAACTTTCGGCTGGATGTGCGAGCATTGGCGTTCAGCCTGGCGATTGCCTTGGTTAGCGGCCTTACCGCAGGAGTGGCTCCTGCCTGGCACTCGACGCCGCGGAATCTGAAGCCCGATGCAAGGCGCAGCCGCCGGTTCACGGTGCTGGTGGTGTTCGCGGAAGTTGCGCTAGCCGTCACCATCCTGGTGGGAGCCGGATTGCTGGCGCACAGCTCCTGGGTCATTAAGGAAATGCCGCGCGGACTCGATACGCGCAACGTGCTGACAGCCCAGATCTGGCTGCCTCCAACGCGATATGCGGGCGCAGGACAGATTGCCCGGTTCTGGCGCCAGGCTGTGGAGAGAACAGCTTCGCTGCCGGGCGTGCAGTCCGCTACCGCGGTCAATTTTCCGCCGCTCTCTTCACTGTGGACCGGCGTCGGCATCCAGGTGGAGGGCATGCTCGCGGCTCGTCCAGGAGAGGAGCCGCCGGTACAGTATTGGATCGCGGGTCCAAATTATTTTCAGATGGCGGGCGTTCCGCTGTTGGAGGGAAGGACCTTCGTGGAGCAGGACAACGATGGGTCGCGCGGTGTGGTAATCGTTAGCGCAGCGATGGTCCGGCGCTTCTGGCCAGGGGGCTCCGCACTTGGAAAGCGCATCCGGCCGCTGTTTCCCGATTCGCCGGGCTACTGGCAGCCGAAGTCTGACGGCGGATGGCTCACGGTAGTAGGCGTGGCGGACGATGTACGGCTGGACGGCGTAGTGCAAATGCCCCAACCCCAGATTTACCTGCCGTATGGACAGAACCCTTCGTCAATCCTGCAGCTGATGGTGCGGACTTCCGCCGAACCGCTGCAATGGGCATCGGCCGTTCGCCGCGAGATCCTCGCGATCGACAAGGATCAGCCCATCTTCGACGTGAAGAGCCTGGAGGACGTGTTGGGCGACTCGGTAGCGCGTGTGAGCGTGGTGACGCGGGTGCTGGAGGCTTTCGCGGCGATGGCGCTGGTCCTGGCGGGTCTGGGCATTTACAGCGTGGTGGCGTATTCGGTATCGCAACGCAGGCGCGAGATTGGTGTGCGGATGGCGCTCGGTGCGCGAGTGCCTCAGTTGGTTCGATCGGTCATCCGTCGGGAAATGCTCGCGGTGGAGGCAGGCGTGGTGGTTGGCCTTCTGGGAGCCCTTGCGGCGGCGAAGATGCTCGCGAGCCTGTTGGTGGGAGTTACGGCCACCGACCCCCTGACTCTCGCCGGGGTTCCGCTCGCGTTTCTGGCAATGGCACTGGTAGCCGCCTACATTCCGGCCCGCCGCGCCGCTCAGAAGGACCCGATGACCTCTCTGCGGGAAGAGTAACCACCGATCAGGGCAGCAACTGGTTGCCGCCGGCCGTCTGGAAAGCCGTCCTGGCGCTTGCCTCGCGGTGCAACACCTCGTTGAGGACATCCTGGAAGGCCGGCAAGCCGTGCAGGGGCTGCAGCCACGAATCGCATTGCATGGCGGCCGAGCAGCAGAACCCGTCATTCACAAGGCCACGAAGAACCGAGAGTGCGTATCCGGTGGCGCCATCTCTGGCCAATTGCCGTGCCAGATAGAACTTGAGCTCCGGATCGGGTGACTGCAGAGAGGCCAGCCCCTGCGCCGCGATCTCGATGCTTCGTGCGTGATTGCCCTCTAACCAGAAACGCAGAGACTCGATCGCGGGAGGAAACGGTCCGCCTGGGTGGGGCCGCGTTCGGAGCAATTCCAACGCCTGGACGTCGCGCCCCGTGGCGGCCAGAACCGCCAGGTCCATATAAAAGCGGGAACCCGGCGGATACCACTCGAGGGCAGCCTGATAATCGCCCAGCAGGAAATAGGTATGCGCTACGCTGGTCACGATCCGCGAGTCCAATCTGCGGGCGCGCGAGTGTGCCCGAATGGACTCATCCAGCAGGCCGCAGTAACGGCAGGCCTGTACCAGGCCGCCGAACAGTTCCGGGTCGTTCGGATGTTTGTCCGCCTGGCGCACGAGCCGCACCATCGCGTCCTGCGCATGGCCGAGATCGGCCTCGAACGAGGTATACAGATTGTGCGCGATCGGCAAATCGGGACTCAGAGCAAAGGCCCGATGAAAGGCCCATTTGGCTGCTTCCAGGCTTTGCCGTCCCTCCTGGCCGAACTTCTCCAGAAACCGGTAGCATCGCCCCAGACGCGCCCAGGCGGGTGCGAAATCCGGGTCTTCGTCCAGGCATTCGCGATACAGATCGCGAGCCGTGGAAGCGTTCTCGTAGGTGCGTTCGCGCAGCACATGGTTAGCGCGCAGATAGAATTCGTAAGCTCTCGCGGAAGCCGGTACGTTGTGTGCCAGGACCCGCTGCTCACGCTCGGTCAGCCGCAACATCAACAGGTCCACGATGCCGCGGACCAGGCGGTCGGAAAACTCGATCAGGTTATCGCGGCCGGCCTCGCAAACAAACGACCCGACCAGGGTTGCCGCCGGCGCGTGAATCAACTCCGCGGTGATTCGCAGTTGGTCGCCACTACACAGAATCGTACCCGCCAGCAGCATATCGACATCCGCCTCCGCGGCGATGCGCCGGGGATCGGGCTGGCCTTCCGCCAGGCATGCGGCCAACATGCTGGAGCGAACCGTCAGCGAGCGCAGGCTGGCGAGCGAAGCGGAGATCGCTTCCGGCAAGGTGTGGCCGAGGAAGGCGATCTGCTCGTCGCCATGGACGATTCGAAACGGCAGTGCGATGAAACGGATGACCCCTGGCGCGGGCTCGTCGCCGAGGTGGTGCGCCGGCTCTCCCGCCGGTGTTGAGGCCCAGGTCCGCGTGACGGGGGCGACGAAACGATAACCCTGCTTCGGAACCGTCTGGATGCAAACGCCCGTGCCGCTCTCCAATACCTTGCGCAGGAGTGAGACCTTGCTGGCGAGGCTGACCTCCTCGACGAAGCTGTCGGGCCAAATGGCGGCCATCAGGTCTTCCTTCCGCATCAGGTGGCCCGAATTGCGCACCAGCAGCAGCAACGTCTCGAAAGCCTTGGGAGGAAGCGCGAGGACCTGGTCGCCGCGCCGCAGAATGCGTTCCGCAGGAATCAGTCGGAAGGGCCCAAAGGAGTACGATTGGGGTTCGGACGCCTCGGTATGGGACTCAGCGTCTGGAGGGAGGGCCACCCGACCAGGCGAACTCGGCAAGGTCCGCTGAAAATTCATTAAGAAAACATCAAGATTCCATCAAGACTTGCGCGGTCCACGCCGGCAATACTGTTTCCGTAGTGATCCAGGACTAAAACAGATTTTAGGACCTTGATCATTTTCATTCTAAGACTGAAGAACCGAAAGGAAAAGCCTATGAAACTCGCAACTCTCGCGATATCGGCGATCCTGATCGCCGGCGGCGCCGGGCCGGCCGCCGGCCAAACGGGCGCTTCCCAGGTCGCTGTCGCATTCACAGGTGGATCGACCTGGACTTCCCCCAGTACCGGCATCTGCATCTGGTACCTCCCGCTGGTGGGGGATCTCGAATTCGCCTCGCTCTTCAACGGACCCCTGTTCGGCGCCCCGGTGGCGGACCGCGAACATTCCCGCTTCATCTGGGTGTCGGATTTCAGTGTCCAGGTGCTGCCCGCGAATCAGAGCTTCAACCTCCTGGCGCTGGTTCCGGCCGGCACGGCAACGATTTACTATACCGACCGGCCTGATCTTCGAGACTGGACCGACCTGACGAACCGGAGTACCTGGGGGCAACCGGTAGCCACGTTTGCCAGGAGGGCAGGTCTTTATCAAAGTGCCGACATGGGCGCCACCGACACTTTCATTTTCTCGGCAGACCTCGTGACCAGCACGCCCTTCAAACTAAATGGGCAGACGTTCGACTTCAAGGACGTGATCCCGCACGGGATGACCTGCCACGAGACCGGCGTAAACGGAGCGGAAGCCGGCACCTGCCTGGCCAAAGGGCAATAGAATAAAGGGCTTACAAGGCTGGAACAGGTGTGGCAAGTCGCCAGGCGGCTTCCCGCGTGGCAAGAGTTGCCACACCACGCTCCCTCAAGGCAAATCTTACACGTTCGGGAAGCCGACTACTTTCCGCGGTCGAGTTTGAGCAGCGCGTCGGCCATGTGATTCACCGAGTGCTCCTCTTCCCGGCGGTTCGCATCGCTGCGCTGAAGGTCCGAAAGGACGGGGGCCAATTCCAGGTGAATCAGCTCATGCACGACGGTAAACTCCATGTCCTGCAACATCTCCTTGTCGGCCATGTGGTAGTCCGCAGGATCCAGGACGCGGATGACGGCGGTTTTCTTGGGCAGGTCCCAGTGGATATTTCCCAATGTTTTGGGTTTTAACTCGGAAGCGCGGGCCATGACCACCGAGATGTTCCAATCCTGTAGACTCAAACGCTGCTGCCAGACAGAGAGTCGTTCGGAAGTGTACGCTTGCGCGCGTTGGGTGCGTTCTTGCGGAGTGAACTCCGGCTGGTTTGGTACTTGCTGTGCACGACTACTGCCAACAGTCAGGAGATTCAAAAACAGGAAGGCAGAAAACGGTAACAACCCTGGGGAATACCGGCCCAACATGTACCACATCATACCAGATTTTTCCGTAGGTGTGTAATTTTGGGACGGGAGTTTTTGAGCTGTAGGGGGTGATTCGCTCCTTCCGGATGGTTTATGCTGGTCTTAACCCCGGAGAGGAGAACCTAATGCCCTTTAAACTCAACGTGAACGGGCACACTACCACCGTAGACGCCCCACCCGACATGCCCCTTTTATGGGTCATCCGGGATCTTCTGAATCTGGTTGGCACCAAGTACGGCTGCGGCATCGGACAGTGCGGCGCATGCACGGTCCACCTGGGTGGCCAGCCCGTACGCTCCTGCCTGACCCCGGTTTCGGCCGTGGGGAATCAGCCCATCACTACCCTGGAGGGCCTTTCAGCCGATGGCACGCACCCCGTGCAGATTGCCTGGCAGGACATCGATGTCCCACAGTGCGGCTACTGCCAGGCCGGGCAGATGATGTCGGCGGCGGCATTGCTCGCCAAAAACTCCAAGCCCACAGATAAGGATATCGATTCGGCGATGAACGGCAATTTGTGCCGCTGCGGAACCTACATCCGCATCCGGCAGGCCGTGCACAAGGCAGCCGAACTGATGACCACCGCGCCGCACCGAACCAGCACCGGCGCAGGGGCAGCCGAGAGGCGGCAGTAAGGAGGCGGAACATGAAGCGCTCAGAGAAAATGCAAATCCAACGCCGTTCCTTTCTGAAGCTCAGCGCGCTTGCTGGCGGTGGCGTGCTGTTCGGGCTGTATGAAGTTCCCAAGGCCGCTGCGCAGGGGCGAGGCGGGCCACAGGTTCCCCCTGATCCGCACAACTACATTCGCGTCGCAGCGGATGGCACCGTCACCATCATGGCCAAGAATCCCGAAGTCGGCCAGGGCGTCCGCACCATGCTCCCCATGCTCATCGCAGAGGAACTCGACGTCGATTGGAAGTCGGTGAAAATCGAACAGGCCGATTTCGACGACAGCAAGTATGCCGCGCAGAGCGCCGGGGGAAGCACGGCCACGCCCATCAACTGGATGCCCATGCGGCAGGTGGGCGCCGCCGGACGAGCGCTGTTCGTCACGGCCGCGGCGCAAACCTGGAACGTGCCGGAATCGGAATGCACCACGGCATCCGGACGGGTGATGCACCAGGCATCGAACCGATCGCTCGGTTATGGAGAGCTCGCCACGAAAGCCGCCACTCTGCCGGCGCCCGCGCTGGCGAGCGTCAAGCTCAAAGATCCGAAGGACTACAAGATCGTCGGCCACACCCAGCCCGGCACCGACGTGCACAGCATCGTGACCGGCAAGCCGCTGTTCGCCATCGACGTCAAGCTGCCCGGCATGCTGTACGCGGTGTACGAGAAGTGCGGCGTTCTGGGCGGCAGGGTGACCAGTTCGAACATCGAGGACATCCGGAAGATGCCCGGCGTGAGGCACGCCTTCGTGGTGGAGCGGCCGGAGATTAGCGGCGCCGTGGTGGGTGATCCGGGCCTCGAGAGCGGCATCGCGATCGTCGCCGACAACTGGTGGCTGGCGCAATCCGCCCGCAAGAAACTGCAGGTCACCTGGAATGAAGGTCCGCGAGCCGGTCAGAGCAGCGAAGGCTTCGCGAAGTGGGCCGATGAGCAGAGCAAGAAGGCCCCGCAGCGTCCCATCCGCGAAGACGGCGATGCCGAAGGAGCGCTCAAGAGCGCATCGAAGGTGGTGGAAGCCGCCTATTCCTACCCGTTCATCGCGCATGCTCCGCTCGAGCCGGAGGGCGCAACCGCGCACTGGAAGGACGGCAAGCTCGACATCTGGACCAACAGCCAGCAGCCGGGCCCGGGGCGGCGGATGGTCGCTCAGACGCTGGGAATCGACGAGAAGAGCGTCAACCTGCACATGGTCCGCGGCGGCGGCGGCTTCGGCCGGCGCCTCACCAACGACTACATGATCGAGGCCGGCTACATCGCCAAGGAGATCGGCGTTCCCGTCAAGCTGCAGTGGTCGCGCGAAGACGACATGACGCACGACTACTATCGCCCCGGCGGCTTCCAGTACCTCAAGGCGGGGCTCGACGGATCGGGGAAGATCGTGGCGTGGCGCAATCACTTCATCAGCTACGGCGAAGGGGAGCGCTTCGTGTCGTCGGGCGGCATGGGGCCGACCGAGTTTCCGCAGCGGTTCATCCCCAACTACGCGCTGCACACGTCGGTGCAGCCGCTGGGCATCCGCACGGGAGCGTTGCGCGCCCCGAGCAGCAATGCGTTCGCGTTCGTGATCCAGTCGTTCATCGATGAACTGGCGCATGCGGCGGGCAAGGACCCGGTGCAGTTCCGGCTGGAGCTGCTGGATTCGGCGCAGCCGCTGCCCCCGAATCCGCCGGCAGCGCCGGGCGGCCGGGGCGGTTTCGGCGCTCCGGGAATGAATCCCGATCGCATGAAGGGCGTGGTCCAACTGGTAGCCGAGAAGTCGAATTGGGGAAAGCGAACCTTACCCAAGGGAACGGCCCTGGGGGTGGCGTTCCACTTCAGTCACATGGGGTACTTCGCCGAGGTCGCCGAGGTCAAAGTGGATGCCGCCAACAAGGTGAAGATCAACAGGATCTGGGTGGCGGCGGACGTCGGCAGCCAGATCATCAATCCCGGCGCCGCGGACAACATCGTGCAAGGCGGGATTATCGACGGCCTGAGCGAGTTGATGGGACAGGAGATCACGGTAGCCAAGGGCCGCGTGGTGCAGAACAATTTCCATCAGCACACGATGGTCCGCCTGGCGCAATCGCCGCCGGAGATCGAAGTCCACTATCTGAAGTCCAACAACAATCCGACGGGATTGGGAGAGCCGGCCTTGCCGCCGATTCTGCCGGCCGTCGCCAACGCCATCTTCTCCGCAACAGGGAAGCGCGTGCGATCGCTGCCGTTCTCGAAGTCCGGCTTCAGCTGGGCATAGATGTTGTGGCGCGGACACTCGTGTCTGCCGCGTCGGCACTCATGCCGACCCTTTTTCGACTCTCCACAGGGTCCGGGCAGGAGTGCCTGCGCCACAGTATTGCTCCTGGCCCTCTTCTGCGCCCCGGGGATCGCGCAGGACGAGCGCAAAGTGGTGTCGCCCGACGGCCAGTTGGAGTTCCGGCTGGGAGTCGCGCAGCCCGAAAGCGGAGCGCTCTCACGGCTGGCCTACCAGCTCTTCTATCACGGCAAGCCGCTCATCGACACCTCGTATCTCGGTCTCAATATCCATTTCCAGGAGCCGTTGCTGGGCGAGAATGTCGGGCTCACCTCCTCGCAGCATTCCGAGACGTCCCGCTTCCACTCACTGACCGCGGCCTACATGCAGAACGGTTCGCTGGCGCGGCGCATCGACGTCGAGGTAAGGGTGGCGAATGATGGGGTCGCTTTCCGCTACAGAGTTCCGATTTCCAGCCCGTTGATGGAGCTGCTGCTGGAGGACGAGACCACGGAGTTCAACCTGGCCAGAGAGCCCGTGGAGCCCGGCGGGATCGATCCCAACGCGTATCTGACACTCCCATTCGTGATGCGGCAACCCGGCGGCGACTGGCTGGCGATTACCGAAGCAGGGGCGGGTGGTTATCCGAAGGCATCGCTGGTGCGTTCCGAGGGAACGGTCCTGCTCACCCGCCTCGAGTCGAGTCCCCGCAATCCTGGCATCGTGTTCGAAGGCACCCCGCCTCTGACATGCCCCTGGCGCGTCATCATCGTGGGCACCAGCCGCGAGCATCTGATGCAGGCGGAGATTCTCAGGAGTTTGAACTAGCGCTTTCGAGATTCGGATTGCCCCGCGTCAGCGAATACACCGTGATTTCCGGCGGCGCACCGACTCGCATCGGGATGAAAATGGTGCCAATGCCGCGATTCACGTAGAGCTGCCCTCCGGGTTTTCCGAACCATCCCGAAACGTACGGAGTTACCAGGCGGCTGGGAGCGATCTCGGGACTGATGAATTCCAGGGCCAATTGCCCGCCATGCGTATGACCGGCCAAACTCAGATCGATTCCCAACTCCGCGGCGCGGTCGAAGGTGTCCGGATTGTGACTGAGCAGAATGTTGACACGATCGCGGTCCACCAGCCCTTCGATGTTTCCGAGCAGCGGCCAGACCGGCGGTGAAGGTCCAAAACGCCGCGGGCTCTGGAAGTCCACGCCGATGAAGTTGAACGAATCGGTCCCGATGGTGACCGGCACATTCGTTCCCCGCAGCATCCGCACCCCCGTCTGGCGGAACAACTCGGTAATCGAATCTTCCACCCGCGCCCACATATCGTGGTTGCCCAGGCAGCCGTACACGCCGAATGGCGCGCGCAGACCGCGAAGGGCATCCACCACCGCTTCCTGCGTATTGGGGTCGAAGGTGACGAAATCGCCCGTGAGCACGATCATCTCGGCCTTCTGCGCGTTGGCAATCGCGACGTACTTGCGGATTTCGTCGGCGGGCATGAACGGCCCGATGTGGATATCGGAGAGTTGGCAGATGCGGAAGCCATCGAAGGCGCGCGGAAGGCGGGCGAGCCGGATGGGCTGTGGCGTGACCTGCACATTGATGCGGCCGTAAAACAGGCCGTAGGCTCCGGCCACGAAGGGGGTGGCGATTACGGCAGTTGCGGCGTGCTCCAGAAGATGCCGCCGGGACGGCGATTCGAGGGCCGGGTCCGGGGCGCGCCTCCGGGCCATCAGCAGGCGGACACCGCGGGCGATTCCCCGCACGATCTCGATGGGGATCGCCAACAGGAAAGCGAACAGCGAACTGGCCGCCCACCAGAGAAACGGCGCTGCCAGCACCGCGTCGCGGAAGGTGAGGTAGACGGTTTCATGACCACTCCGCCAGGCAGCAAAATTAAACTGATAAAGGAACCAGTAGGCCGCGGCGGCCACCGCCATGAGCGCCGCACGAAAGATACGAGAAGGAATGCGCCGCGCGAGAAATCGGTACCCGCGCCAACCAAAGTAGACTTGGGCGATTCCCAGAATCAAAAAGGCGGCTGAAAAGGGTGACATGGATGATGCAACTCCATTGTCGGACATTTCTCCTGGCCGTATGAAATTCGCCGGAACGAACACCGGCCCGCTCTCGTTTCATCCGGTAGCGAGACCCGACGAATGCGGCCCATCGGTTTGTTCGTGTTCCTGGCAGCCTCTGCCCTCGCGCAGGACGCAGCCCCGCCGGCCTTCGAAGTGGCCAGCGTCAAGATGAACCCCGGATTCAGCCAGGCGGACCGTGCGACCTGGCATAACACTATTGACCACTCCCCCACAAGCCTTACCATGCGCAACTTTGATCTGGCGATGGCGGTCGCTTGGGCTTACCACGTGCAGCGTGCGGAGGTCTTCGGGCCCGGCTGGATCGATTCGACCCGCTACGACATACAGGCCAAGACGAGCCGGCCATCGAAGGAAAGCGAGATGCGCCGGATGTTGAAGGCCCTGCTGGTGGAGCGATTCCAACTGGAGGCACACTGCGAAACCCGGCAGTTGGAGGTCATGGCACTGGTGAATTCCAGGGCCGGCCACAGGATGACTGCGTCCGAAACCGATGGTCGTTTACAGGACCGGGAGGACCCGGTTCGCGGCACGGTCATCACCGGGGCCAGCCTGGCGGAGCTGGCGAACGAGATGTCGCGCGAGGTCAATCTGCCCATCGTCGACAGGACCGGCCTCTCGGGGCGCTTCGATTTCACCTTCAACACCCAGAAGTACCTGCTGGCATTGCGTTCGCGGGTGATTTCGGATGGCCATCCGCCGAGCGAATCGGATGTCCGGGTGATGCTGCTCGAGGACGTTGTGGCCGGCGAACTGGGGCTTCGGCTGGAGCCTCGCAGGGCGCCGGTCGAGGTCGTGGTGATCGATCGCGCGCACAAATCCCCCGCCGAGAATTGAGCCCGCACCGCGGACCCGGCCGGGAATAATCGCCCTTCGCCGGCGTCAGTTGGTAAGGAGTGGGTGTTGAGGCCCAAAATGAGGGGGAGGGATTTCTGATATGACACGACGGCTCGCGGCTGGTGCCGTGTTGCTGGCGGTGCCGGTTTTGCTGGCCCAACCGCCTGGAACGAAGAACGCAGACGTCGAGGCCAAGCCCTTTCGGGACCAGTCCGCGGCGTCCATCTCTTACAGCGGCGGCAAGGAGGGCGAAAGGATCGTCGAGATCACCAACGTGTCCTACGAAGTGACGGGAGACTCGGTTCCCGGACGACCCTCGGGTTCCCGCCTGGCGCTCCGCACCACGACC
>Ga0335077_10004140_pt1 | contig 17680 bp, 15 predicted proteins | sample Lox_Sample_31_FD_207151 | JGI IMG/M metagenome (GOLD analysis project Ga0335077, IMG submission 207151) | Soil microbial communities from Loxahatchee National Wildlife Refuge, Florida, United States - Lox_Sample_3.1 | ecosystem: Environmental > Terrestrial > Soil > Wetlands | place: USA... | reverse complement strand
CTCGAGGGGGACGCGAACGACTACATTGGCAAGGGGCTCTCCGGCGGCAAGATCGTCGTCTACCCGCCCCCGGGCTCCGCCTTCGTCCCGGAGGAGAACGTCATCGTCGGGAACGTGGCCTTCTACGGGGCCACCGCCGGGGAGGCCTACATCTGCGGCGTGGCCGGCGAGCGCTTCTGCGTCCGGAACTCCGGCGTCGTGGCCGTGGTGGAGGGCGTCGGCGACCACGGCTGCGAGTACATGACCGGGGGGCGGGTGGTGGTCCTCGGCCGCACCGGGCGGAACTTCGCCGCTGGGATGTCCGGGGGCATCGCCTACGTGCTCGACGAGGCCGGCACCTTCGACCGCATCCTGAACAGGGAGATGGTGAGCGGGGAGAAGCTCGTCCTGCCCGACGAGGTGGAGCTCGTGCGCACCCTCGTCCTCCGCCACGTGAAGGCCACCGGGTCGAAGCGCGGCCAGCTCGTCCTCGACGCCTGGCCCGAGTTCCAGCGGAAGTTCGTGCGAGTCGTTCCCAACGACTACGCCCGCGTCCTCGAGGCCGAGAGGGCCATGCGGGCGAAGGGAATGACGGCGGACGAGGCGGAGATGGCGGCCTTCGAGGAGAACGCCCGGTCGCTGGCGCGCGCCAGCGGGAACTAGGCCCGGAGGGCCAGGGGGGACAGAAGAGACACCATGGGCAAGCCAACGGGATTCATGGAGTACGAGCGGGAGCCGGCTCACGACCGGTCGCCGCTCGAGCGCATAAAGGACTGGGGGGAGTTCCACGACCCGGTCCCCGCCCCCACCCTGCAGAGGCAGGGGGCCCGCTGCATGGACTGCGGGCTCCCCTTCTGCCACACCGGAAAGCTCATCGCCGGGATGGCCTCCGGTTGTCCCATCAACAACCTCATCCCGGAGTGGAACGACCTCGTCTACCGCGGCCAGTGGCGCGAGGCCCTCATCCGCCTCCACAAGACGAACAACTTCCCCGAGTTCACCGGACGAGTCTGCCCGGCGCCCTGCGAGGGGTCCTGCACCGTCGGGCTCACCGGCGACCCGGTGACCATCAAGAGCATCGAGGCGGCCATCATCGACCGGGCCTTCGAGGAGAAGTGGGTGCAGCCCGACCGCCCCCAGACCCGAACCGGCCACAAGGTGGCGGTGGTGGGGAGCGGCCCGGCCGGACTCGCCTGCGCCGCCCAGCTCAACCGGGCCGGCCACACCGTCACCGTCTTCGAGCGGGCCGACCGCATCGGCGGGCTCCTCATGTACGGGATCCCCAACATGAAGCTCGACAAGGGGATCGTGCAGCGGCGCGTGAACCTCATGGCGGACTCCGGCGTCCGCTTCATCACCGGGATGCAGGTGGGCAAGCACCTCCCCACCCGCATGCTCCTCAACGACTACGACGCCGCGGTGCTCTGCATCGGGGCCACCAAGGCCCGGGACCTCCCGGTGGAGGGGCGCTCCCTCGAGGGCATCCACCTCGCCATGGACTTCCTCTCCCAGAACACGAAGAGCCTCCTCGACTCCCAGCTAAAGGACGGCTGCCACATCGACGCCCGGGGGAAGAACGTGGTCGTCATCGGCGGCGGCGACACCGGCACCGACTGCGTGGGCACCGCCATCCGCCACGGGGCCCGGAGCGTGACCCAGTTCGAGATCCTCCCCCGGCCGCCCGACCGCCGCGCCCTCGACAACCCCTGGCCCCAGTGGCCCAAGGTCTACAAGATGGACTACGGCCAGGAGGAGGCGAAGGAGCTCTGGGGGCAGGACCCGCGCGTCTACTCCATCAGCACGAAGCGCTTCTCGGGCGACGCCTCCGGCCGGGTGAAGGAGCTCCGGACCGCGCAGGTGGAGTGGGTGAAGGGCCCGGACGGGCGTCTCGGGCCCCGCGAGGTCCCCGGGACCGAGCGCTCCTGGCCCGCCGACCTCGTGCTCCTCGCGCTCGGCTTCGTGGGCCCGGAGCGCGATGGGGTGGTGAACGACCTCGGCGTGAAGCTCGACGAGCGCGGCAACGTCTTTACCGACGAGGACAAGATGACGAGCGTCCCCGGGGTCTTCGCCGCCGGCGACGCCTCCCGCGGCCAGTCGCTCGTGGTCTGGGCCATCCACGAGGGGCGCCGCGCCGCCCGGGGCGCGGACAAGTTCCTCATGCAGGGGGAGAGCTACCTCCCCGGATAGCCGAGCCGGCGCGGGCGGACCCCTACCCGCCGATCCCCATCATCGGGAGGAGGACGAGGCGGGCCTCGGGCGCTTCCATGTGGTGCCTCGGCCCCTTCAGCCGCAGGGCCTCGCGGACCACGGCCTCGAGCTCCCCGTCGGAGGCGCCGCGGCGCATGAGGTCGCGGAGGTTGTGCCGGGAGTCCCCGCCCAGGCAGGCCTGGAAGCCGCCGTCCGCGGCGATGCGGGCCCGGTTGCAGCGGTCGCAGAAGTTCTCGGTGATGGCCCCGATGAAGCCCACGTAGCGGGCGGGGAGGGAGCCCTCCTCGCGCATGTAGTGGGCCGGACCCCAGCCGCTCTTCGGGTCGGCGACGAGCCTCACCCCCTGACCGGCGAGGAGCTCCTTCACCCGGGCGGTGGGGACGGGCACCCCCTGGCCGAAGGGCATGAGCTCGATGAAGCGGGGGGTGGCGCCCCGGTCCCAGGCGTAGCGCACGAGCCGCCCGAGCTCGTCCTCGTTCCGCCCTCCCACCACCACCGTGTTCACCTTGAAGTGCGGGAAGGAGGCCCGGGCGGCGGCGTCGATCCCGGCGAGGACGTCGGCGAGCCGGGCGCCGCGCCCGGAGATCCCGAGGAGCCTCCCCTCGTCGAGCGTGTCGAGGGAGACGTTCACGGAGCCGACCCCCGCCCGGCGGAGCGGCAGCGCGAGGTCGGAGAGGCGGTGGCCGTTCGTGGTGAGGGCGATCTCCTCGATGCCCGGCGCGGCGGCGAGGTCCCGGACGATCTCCACGAGGTCGCCCCGGAGCGTGGGTTCCCCGCCGGTGAGGCGGATGCGTCGTACCCCGAGCCTCCCGAAGAGGGCGCCCAGGCGGGCGATCTCCGGGCGGGAGAGGAGCGACCCGGGCCTCTCGTAGTCGGCCGGGGAGCAGTACTCGCAGCGGAAGTTGCAGCGGTCGGTGAGGGAGAGGCGCAGGTAGACGATGGAGCGCCCCTGGCTGTCCGCGAGCGTGGAGGGATTGCAGGACAAGGCCTCGGAATGCTCCTTCGACCGCTACCCCCCGCCGGTTTCCTCTAACGGGGGGAGGGGCCCGGCGCCTCCACGAGGCTCACTCCCTCGCGGGGCGTCCTGCCTGTCCTCCTCGAACCCGCACGATGCGGACGCCGGGCATGCGGGGGTCCGGCCGCCCTGCGTTTCGGGCGAAGGCCGCGGCCGCGCCGCGGGCCACCTCGAAGCGGGTTTCGCGCTCCCCCACCACGATCTTCCCCACCTCGGCCCGGGTGATCCCGCCGCGCCGGCACAGGAGCGGCAGGATCCACTTCGGGTCGGCCTTCCGCTGCCGCCCCAGGCTCACCGTGAACCACTCGGTCTCGGCCGGGGGGCCTCCCCGGGGCGGGCGCCGGGGCGAGCGGGGCTCGGGCGCCTCCCGGGCGGCGCGCGCCGTCTCCACGAGCTCCTCGGCGGCCGGCAGCCGGGCCCGCTCCCGGCGCACGAGCGCCACCGCCACCTCGAGCGGCTCCCGGGTCTCGAGGAGCCTTCGCGCCCAGAGGACCTCCTCCTCCAATGCCCCCTCGGCGAGCGCGCGGATTGCCTCCCCGAGCCGCCCCTCGTCCCGGGCGCGGATCTCCTCGGCGGCCGGCGCGGCGGACCAGTCGACGGCCACGCCGGCCTCGGCAGCGAGCGCCGCCACCCGGTGGCGCTCGGCGGGCGTGGCGAGGAGCACGGCGAGCCCCTTGCGGCCGGCGCGCCCGGTCCGGCCGCTCCGGTGCGCGAGCGCGGCCGCGTCCCTGGGCGGGTCCACGTGGACGACGAGGTCGAGGCCGGGGAGGTCGAGGCCCCGCGCGGCGACGTCGGTGGCGACGAGCACCCGCGCCCTCCCGTCCCGGAGCGCCTTCAGCGCTCGGGTCCGCTCCGGCTGGGTGAGCTCTCCGGAGATGGCGACTGCCTGAAAGCCGCGCTCGGCGAGGCTCGCGGCCACGTGGTGGGCCCGCTCGCGGGTGGAGCAGAAGGCGAGGGCCCGCTCCGGGTCGACGAGGCGAAGCACGTTCACGAGCGCGTGCTCCCGCTCCCGCGCCGCCACCAGGTGTCCCCGGGTGGAGATGTCCCCGTGCCCCTCCTGCGGGGGCGTCGCCGCCACCCGCGCGGCGTCGGACGTGTAGCGCCTCGCGAGATCGGCGATGGGGCGGGGAAGGGTGGCGGAGAAGAGGAGGGTGCGCCGGGCCGGCGGGGCCGCCCCGAGGAGCGCTTCGAGCTCGTCTCGAAACCCCATGTCGAGCATCTCGTCCGCCTCGTCGATCACCACCACCCTGAGCGCCGAGAGGGAGAGATTCTTCCGGGAGAGGTGGTCGCAGAGACGCCCCGGCGTCCCCACCACCACGTGCGCCCCGGAGGCGAGAGCGCGCGCCTCGCGGCGGGGGTCCATGCCCCCCACGCAGGCGAGCACCCGGGCCTTCGCCTCCCCGAGGAGCCAGGCGAGCTCCCGCTCCACCTGGACGGCGAGCTCGCGGGTGGGGGCGACGACGAGGGCGAGAGGCGCCCCCGCCGCCCCGAGCGCCGGCCGGTCGGCGAGGAGAGCGTCGGCGAGGAGGAGGCCGAAGGCGACGGTCTTCCCGGAGCCGGTCCGGGCCGAGACGAGGAGGTCGCGCCCCGCGAGCCCGGGGGCGAGGACCGCGGCCTGGACCGGGGTGGGCTCCAGGTAGCCCTGGGCCTCGAGGGCGCGCAGGAGCGCCGGGTGCGCTCCCAGGGTGAGAAAGCTCAAGGTAGTTCTCGCCTCCCCTCTCTACGCCGGCTCCGCGCCGCCGCTTCCGGACCCGGCCTCGCCCGCCGAGAGCTCCTCGAGCTCCCGGGAGAGCGACTCCCACTCCGCGAAGAGGGGCTCGAGCTCCGAGCGGGCGCGCCTCTGGGCCTCGAGGTGGGGGCGGGCCTGCGCGAAGTCCCGGTAGAGGTCGGGGTCGGCGAGCGCCCGGGTGCTCTCCTCGTCGGTGCGCTCGAGCTCGGCGATGCGCGCCTCCACGGCGGCGAGGCGGTCGCGGAGCGGCTTCTCCTGCCGGTAGCGGGCGTTCCGGGCCTCCGCCTCGGCGCGCTTCCGCTCGCGCGCCGAGGCCTTCCCCCCCGCCTCCGCGGCCAGGCGAGCGGCGGGCTCGCCCCCGCCCTCCTTCTGGGCGGCGGCGAGCTGGCGGCGGTGGTAGAGCCAGTCCTCGAGGTTCCCGGGGTAGGGGGAAGCCCCCTGGTCCCGGAGCTCCCAGACGGCGGTGGCGAGGCGGTCGACGAAGCTCCGGTTGTGGGAGACGAAGACGAGCGTGCCGCCGTAGCCAGCCAAGGACTCGATGAGCGCCTCCGAGGACTCGATGTCGAGGTGGTTCGTGGGCTCGTCGAGGAGGAGGAGGTTCGTGGGGCGCAGCAGGAGCTTGGCGAGCGCCACCCGGGAGCGCTCCCCGCCGGAGAGGACGCCGATGGGCTTCTCCACCGCGTCCCCGGAGAAGAGGAAGGAGCCGGCGACGCTGCGCACGAAGGCCTCCCCCTTGTCCGGCACCACCTCCCAGAGCGAGCGGAGCACGGTCCTTCCCGGGTCGAGGGCGCCGAAGGTGCGGGCCGCGCCCACCGGGGCGTGCTCGTCCCGGTCGAAGTGGTGCTGGGCGTAGTAGCCGGCCACCACTCCGTGCCCGAGGCGCACCGTTCCGGAGTCGGGGACGAGCTCGCCGGCGGCGAGCTTGAGAAGCGTCGACTTCCCCGCGCCGTTCGGGCCGATGACGGCGATGCGCTCGCCCCGGAGCACCCGGGCGTCGAGGCCGCGGTAGACCTCGACCGGGCCGTAGGACTTCGAGACCCCCTCAAAGCGGAGCACCTCGCGGCCGGAGCGCGGCGCCTCCGGGAAGCGGAAGAGCACGGTGTCCCGCCCTTCCCGGACCTCCACCGCCTCCATGCGCTCGAGCATCTTCCGCTTGCTGCGCGCCTGGGCGGCCTTGGTGTTCTTCGCGCCGAAGCGCTCGATGAAGGTCTCGAGCTCGGCCCGGCGCGCCGCCTGGCGCTCCGCCTGGGCGACGAGCCGCGCCTCCTCCTCCTCCCGCTGCCGGCGGTAGTCGTCGTAGTCGCCGGTCCAGGTCCGCACTCCCTCCGGCTCGAGCGAGACCACCCGGTCGATCTGGCGGTTCAAGAAGAGCCGGTCGTGGGAGACGAGGACGAGCGCCTTCCGGGTCCCGCGGAGGAAGTCCTCGAACCAGGCGAGGGTGGGGACGTCGAGGTGGTTCGTGGGCTCGTCGAGGAGGAGGAGGTCGGGGTCCTGGAGGAGGAGGCCGGCGAGCGCCACCCGCATCCTCCAGCCGCCGGAGAGGGAGCGGGTGGAGCGGAGGAGGCTCGGGCCGTCGAAGCCCAGGCCGGCCAGGATCTCCTCGGCGCGGTGGCGGCCGTAGTGCGCCTCGAAGTCGGCGAGCTCGGCGTGGAGCTCGGCTAGGCACTCGGAGAGCTCGAGCTGGTCCTCGACGCCGGTCGAGGCGCCGAGCGCCGCCTCGGTGGCGACGAGCCGGGCCTCGAGCGCTTCCCGCCCCGGGACCGAGGCGAGGACCGCGTCCAGGACCCGGGCCTCGGGGAGCGAGGCCACGTCCTGGGGGAGGTACCCGGGCCGCGCGCCCCGGCGCAGGGTGAGCGCCCCCGCGTCCGGGGCGAGCACGCCGGCGAGGATCCGGAGGAGGCTCGACTTCCCGGTCCCGTTCGGCCCCACGAGCCCGATGCGGTCGTGAGGGCCGACGGAGAGGGAGGCGCCCTGGAAGAGGACGTCCTCGCCGTAGGCGAGCGAGAGTTCGTTCGCGGAAAGGAGGCTCATCTCGATTCACACTTCTTCACCCGGGAGCCAAGCGCTTGCAAGAGCCGAAACGCATCTTCGGTTGCGAGGCCGGGGAGCGGAAGCAGAAGACGAGAACCCCCCGGCCCATCGGAGAAGACCATGAACTCCTGGAAGAAGACGCTCCTCCTCGCCGTGCCGCTCGCGGCCGGCGCTCTCGCGCTCGCGGGGTGGGGCGGGTGTTGTCACCGGGGCGAGGCCGACCCCGCCAAGGTGCGGGCAAGGGTCACGGCGCGGGTGGAGGACGCCCTCGAGGACCTGAAGGCGACTCCCCAGCAGAAGGCCCAGGTCCTCGCCATCAAGGATCGGCTCCTCGCCGACGGGCTCGCGCTGCGCGCCGGGCACAAGGACTCCCGGGCCGCGCTCCTCGCCGCCTGGGACGAGGACAAGCCGGACGCCGCGAAGCTCCACGCGCTCGTGGACGCCCGCATCGACGCCCTGCGAAAGTTCGCGCACGAGACCGTCGACGCCGGCCTCGAGGTCCACGGCGCCCTCACCCCGGCTCAGCGCGCCCAGGTCTCGAAGAAGCTTCACCGCTGGGCCGAGGTGCCGTGATCGGCCCCCGGGCGGGGCCCGGCCCGCTCCGGCCGCCCCCGCCCTTGCCAGGCGCTATGATGGACCCCGTGTCCACCGAGCCCATCGTCACCGCGCTGCTCGTCGAGGACGACGCACGCCTCGCCGCGCTCACCGCCGAGTACCTGCAGAGCCACGGGGTGGTGGTGACCCGCGCCGGGGACGGGGTGCGCGGCCTCGAGGAGGCCCTCCACCGCCGCCACGACATCGTCCTCCTCGACCTCATGCTCCCGGGGAAGGGAGGGCTCGAGGTGTGCCGGGAGATCCGGTCGCGGTCGGACGTCCCCATCATCGTCCTCACCGCGCGGGGCGAGGAGGCCGACCGGGTCATGGGCCTCGAGCTCGGAGCCGACGACTACCTCGCGAAGCCCTTCTCGCCCCGCGAGCTCTTGGCGCGCATCCGGGCGGTGGTGCGCCGGGCTCGCGGCCGGGCCGGGCCGGCCCTGCAGGCCGTCCAGACCGGCCAGCTCTCCGTCGACCCGGCCTCGCGGCGGGCGCTCCTCGCCGGGGAGGAGCTCGCCCTCACCGGCTACGAGTTCTCCCTCCTCTACGCGCTCGCCTCCCGCCCCGGCCGCGTGCTTTCCCGGGAGCAGCTCATCGAGCTCGCCGGCGGCAACCCCGAGGAGGCCTTCGACCGCTCCATCGACGTCCACGTCTCCCGGCTGCGCCACAAGCTCGGAGACGACCCGAAGCGCCCCAGGCTCCTGAAGACCGTCCGCGGGGCGGGCTACGTGCTCGCAGCGGGGGACGGCGGATGAGGGAATGCGGAGGCCGGCGCCACCCCCGCCTCTTCTGGCGCATCTACCTGAACGGAGTCGGCCTCCTCCTCCTCGTGGGAGTGGCCCTCGCCGTCGTCTGGGCGCTCGTGGGCCGGGGTCCCATGGTGCGCGGGCCAGAGCGGCTGGCGCGCTACGCGGCCGAGCAGGCGGCCGAGTTTCGCGCCGACCCGATCCGGCTCGAGGGCGAGCTCCGCCGCGCCTCCGAGGCCTTCAACGTGGCGTTCGCCGTCTACGAGGACTCGGGCGAGCTCGTGGCCGCCGGCGGGGAGACCGTCCCGCCGCCCGTGCCTTCGGAGGAGCGCGCCCGGCTCGCCGGGGGTCCGGTCCACCTCGTGGAGTCGCGCCTCGCCTGGGCGGCCCGGCTCCCCGGCGAGCCGCCCGCCTACGTGGTGATGGCGGCGCACCCCCGGAGCATCCCCCTCTCCCGGGCCGCGGCCTTCGTCGCCGCCCTCCTGGTCGCCCTGGCGGTCGCCTCCATCCCCCTCTCCCACGCCATCGCCCGCCCCCTGGAACGGCTCACCGTGGCGGCGAGGCGGCTCGGGGAGGGGGACCTCTCGGCGCGGAGCGGGATCCGGGGCCGGAACGAGGTCGGGGAGCTCTCTCGCGCCTTCGACGAGATGGCCGAGCGCATGGAGACTCTGCTCCGGTCGGAGAAGGGACTGCTCGCGAACGTCTCGCACGAGCTGCGCACCCCCCTCTCGCGCATCCGGGTGGCCCTCGACCTCGCGGGCGAGGGGGAGCTCGCCCAGGCCCGGCGATACGTCGACGAGATCCGGGTCGACCTCGCGGAGCTCGAGCAGCTGCTCGAGGACGTCCTCACCACCGCGCGGCTGGACCTCGCCGGCGGGCGGGCCGGGGGCGACCTTCCGCTCCGGCGCGAGCGCGTGAACGCGGCGGAGGTCCTCGCCCGCGCCGAGGAGAACTTCCGGGCCCGCCACCCCGGCCGGGCCCTCACGGTGGAGACCGGGGACCCGCTCCCCGCGGTCGAGGCCGACCCGGCGCTCCTCCGCCGGGTCCTCGACAACCTCCTCGACAACGCCGCCAAGTACTCCGAGCCTCCGGCCCCGGTGGTGATGGCGGCGCGGGCGGAGGGCGGAGCCCTGCAAGTGGAGGTCCGCGACCAGGGGATCGGCATCGACGCGGCCGACCTCCCGCAGCTCTTCACCCCCTTCTTCCGCACCGACCGGAGCCGGGCGCGCGGGACCGGGGGCGTGGGCCTCGGGCTCGCGCTCGCCCGCCGCGTCGCCGAGGCCCACGGCGGGACCCTGTCGGCGGAGAGCGCGCCCGGGCGAGGGACGACGATGCGCCTCTTCGTGCCGGCCGCCCGGGCCTAGGAAGAGAGGCCGAGCCCCGGAGGAGCGGCCGGCGCCACCCGCCCGGGCCCGCCCCGCACAACGGGCTTCCCGATCTCCGGATCCTCAGGCAGACTCCGGTCGCTCTCTTCGCCGCGCCTCGGGAGGTCCGCATGAGAAGACGGTTCGCACTCGCGCTCCTCGCGCTCTCGGTCGCGGTCGCCCGCGGCGACGAGAAGGAGAAGGCCGAGGCGTCGCCGGCGAAGGCCGCGGCGAAGAAGGACGCGGGTTCCGCGAAAGAGAAGCAGAAGGCGAAGGCGAAGGCGCCCGAGAAGGCGGCTCCCAAGGAAGGGGCCCAGAAGCCTTGCGAGCCGGTGAAGCCCTGCCCCATCGACTGACCCCGAGGTAGGGCGGAGCTCCCCGCTCCCACGGAACCGATGCCCCCACCCATCGCAGAAGACGGCGCCGCGCCGGCCGCGGGTCCCCTCTGGGCCGCCCTCGCCTCCGCCGTCGCCGGGGTGGCGCTCGCGGGGACGCTCGCCCGGCTCCACCGCCAGGCCCACGCCGGGGTCGCGAGCTTCTGCGCCATCAACGCGACCTTCAACTGCGACCGGGTGGCGACGAGCCGCTTCTCCGTCCTCCTCGGGCTGCCGGTGGCGGTCTGGGGGGTCCTGGGCTTCGGGCTCGCGGTGGCGCTCGCCGCCTGGGGGCTCCTCGTCCGCGGGAGGTCGACCTGGCCCCGCGGCCTCCTCCTCCTGGTGGCGGCGGCGGCGGTGGCGGCCTCCCTCGCCCTCGCGCTCGTGAGCGAGCTCCTCATCGGCTCCTGGTGCCTGCTCTGCATGGCCTCCTGGGCCGCGGCCCTCGGGCTCCTCGGATCGGCGCTCTGGGCCTGCCGTCCCGCGGGGATTCCCGGGGCGATCCGCCACGACCTCGCGGCCCTGCGCGCGAACCCCCTCGCCGCCGCGGCGGCGGCCCTCCTCGCGGTGGCCGGCGTGGCCGCCGGCGCGGTCGCCTACCCGCGCTACTGGGACCGCCCCGCGGCCCCGAGCGCCCCCGCCCCGGCGAAGGCCCGGACCGTCACCGGACCCGTGACGGTCTACGAGTACAGCGACTACGAGTGCCCGTTCTGCGCGCGGGCGCACTTCGAGACCAAGGAGGCGCTCGCCGGGAGGCCGGACGTGAAGGTGGTGCGGCGGCACTTCCCCCTCGACCCGACCTGCAACCCGGCCATGAAGAGGGCGCTCCACCCGGGGGCCTGCGACCTCGCCCGGGCCGGGATCTGCGCCCAGGCCCAGGGGCGGTTCGCAGAGATGGACGACCTCCTCTTCGCGAACCAGGAGGCAAAGCGTCCGGTGGAAGACCTCGCCCGGGAGGCCGGCCTCGACCTCGCCCGCTTCCGGGAGTGCCTGAAGTCGCCCGCCACCTCCGAGCAGCTCGGGAACGACATCGCCGCGGCCCTCCGGAACCACATCCCGGCGACCCCGAGCTTCGTGGTGGGGGACACGGTCACGGTGGGGCGGCTCCCCCTCGAGCTCCTGCCCCCGGCGCCGGCGGCGAAGTGAGCCGGGGCTAGAAGACCTCGCGGCACTTCAGGCAGCGCGCTTCGCGAAAGAGGAAGTCCTTCCCCCTCGAGGCCGCGGTCCCGCATTTCGGGCAGTAGAGGCCGAACCAGCGGCGGGCGGAGGGGCGACCCAGGGCGAAGCCGACCGTCCCCAGCGGCAGCACGAGGCCGCCGAGGAGGACGGCGGCCGGGAGCCAGGGGAGCTTCCGGGAGACGAGGCCCAGGACCACCGCCGCGAGCACCACGGCGGCGAGGACGAAGGTGAGGTAGCGACCCCAGAGCCAGGCGAGCCGGTAGCCTCGGAAGATCCCCCAGAGCAGGAGCCCCATCACCACCCCGGCGAAGAGCCACTGGCCGAAGCCGGCCGTGCTGGTCGACGAGAGCGCGAGGGCCGTCCCCACCTGGACCGAGGCGGCGAGGAGCAGGAACAGGGCGGCGAGGTGGATGCTCCCCGGGACCTTGGTGGGGGTTTGCATGGCGCGGTTCGTACCACGCCCTGGGACGGTCTGGGTAGCGACGCCTGGGACGGCGCCGCCCCTATTCCCTCGGTCGAGCGAGGCGCACTTCTTCCGAGCGGAACCTTTCGCCCTTGAGGGCGGCGCCCCCTTAGCGCTAACGTCGGGACTCGCTTGCCGAGCGCCTACCCGCTTTTCGAAACCGCCGAGCGCCTCGAGGAAGCGTGCGCGGCGATCTACGACGCCCTCGCCAAGCGCTTCGAGTCCGAGACGGAGGCGAGCGAGCTCTTTCGCAGGCTCGCCGGCGAGGAGCGGCAGCACGCGAACCGGGTCCGCCTCCTCGCGGCGCGCTACCGCCACGACTCGAAGCTCTTCGGGAGCGTGGACATGACCGGCGCGAAGCTCGAGGGGCTCCTCGAGGAGGCGAAGGGCGTCCTCGAGCAGATCCAGAGCGGGGCCTGGGAGACCGACCTCGACCGGGCGCGCGCCGAGCTCGTGGGCCTCGAGGCCCGGTTCCGGGAGGGCCACGCCGAGGTCATCGCCTCGCTCGCCGACCCGGCCTTGAGGAAGTTCTTCACGAGCATCGCGGCGCAGGACGAGCACCATCGCCAGCTGCTCCTCAAATGAACCCTTTCGGGGCCCCGGGGGCGTTGCCCCCTCCCGCGAGTCGCATCCGGCGCGCGCAGAGGCTAGTCTCGGCGCGGACGGAGCAATCACTACGGGAGGAGACGGAATGAAGAGCGTGCGGATCCTGGCGGCGGTCGTCACCCTGTGGGCCGCAGGCGCGGCGAGCGCAGCCGGCAAGACCTACCAGGTCACCGGGACGGTCGAGGACGTCTCGGACTCGACCATCGTCGTCACCCAGGACAAGGGCAAGAACAAGGGCGAGAAGTTCGAGATGGCGCGGACGGCCGACACCAAGGTGACGGGCGACCTCGCGAAGGGCGCGAAGGCGACCGTCGAGTACAGCATCACCGCGAAGACCGTCGAGGTGAAGGCCGCGAAGGCCGCCAAGGCGAAGAAGTAGAAGACCCGGGGCGGGGCTCGCGGCCCGCGGGCCCCGCCGCCCTGCGGCGAAGCGAAAGGCTCTCGCCAGCCCCGCGTCGGAGAAGGGAGCCGCCCCCAAAAGCCCGCCCGGGCGGCGCTCGCCCTCGAGGACGGGAGGGACCCCGGATCGGGGAGGCGCTATCCCTCCCCCTCGCCGAGCCCATACTTCCGGAGCTTGTCGTGGAGGGTGACGCGGGAGATGCCGAGGAGGCGCGCCGCCTCGGTGCGGCTCCCCCCCGTGGCCCGGAGCGCCTCGAGGACGAGGCCGCGCTCGTAGGCCTCGACCCGGGCCCGCAGAGGCATTCCCGGCGCGGCGCCCTCCCGCACCGCAGCGGCCGGGAGGAGCGCGAGGTCGAGCTCTCCGTCCCGGGAGAGGGCCACGAGGGTCTCGAGCGCGTTCTCGAGCTCCCGCACGTTGCCCGGCCAGGGGTAGGAGGCGAGCCTCTGAAAGAGCTCGTCCGGGATGCGGAGCGATCCGGTGCCGAAGCGCTCGGCGGAGCGGGCGAGGAAGTGGCGCGCCAGCGGGGCCACGTCCTCCGGCCGCTCCCGGAGCGGCGGGACGGCGAGGTGGACGACGTGGAGCCTCCAGTAGAGGTCGTCGCGGAAGGCCCCCCGCGACACGAGTTCGCGAAGGTCCCGGTGGGTGGCGGCGATGACCCGGACGTCGACCTTCCGGGCGCGCTCCTCGCCCACTGGCCGGACCTCGCCCTCCTGGAGGACGCGCAGGAGCTTGCCCTGGAGAGGCAGGGCGAGCTCTCCCACCTCGTCGAGGAGGAGGGTGCCGCTGTCGGCCTCCCCGAAGAGGCCGGGCCTGGAGCGGACGGCCCCGGTGAATGCGCCCCGGGCGTGGCCGAAGAGCTCGGCCTCGGCGAGCTCGGGCACGAGGGCCGCACAGTTGAAGCGGACGAAGGGGCGGTCGGCCCGCCGGGACGAGCCCACGAGCGCCTCGGCCACCCGCTCCTTGCCGGTGCCGCTCTCCCCGGTGAGGAGGACGGTCACGTCGCGGGGGCCCACGCGGGCGACGAGCGCGGCGAGCCGGTTCATGGCCTCCGAGGCGAAGACCATGGTGCGGGAGAGGGCGAGCTGCCCGGAGAGCCGCTCGTTCTCGGCCCAAAGCCGCACCGCCTCGATCGCGCGGCGCACCACGGCGACGAGCTCCTCGGCCTCGAAGGGCTTGCGGAAGTAGTCGTAGGCGCCGGACTTCATGGCCTCCACGGCCTGCCGCTCGGAGCCGTGGGCGGTGATGAGGATGACGCGGGGGGCCGGGGCCCGCGCGGCGAGGCGCCGCAAAAGCTCCATGCCGTCGAGCCGCGGCATGCGGAGGTCCGCGAGCACGAGCTCCGGGCGGAAGGCCTCCACCCGCTCGAGCGCGGCGAGCCCGTCCTCGGCCTCCTCGACGAGGAGCCCCTCGGCCTCCAGGATCTCCCGGAGGGTGTAGCGGACCCCGGGGTCGTCGTCGACCACGAGAGCCCGGGGAGCCCCCTCGGCCGGCTTCACGCAGCGGCCTCGGCGGCGGGGCGGACCGGCAGGACGAGCTCGGCGGCGAGCCCTCCCCCGGGGCGGGGGGTGAGGGCGATCTCGCCGCCGTGCTGGCGGGCGAGGGCGCGAGCCACCGTGAGCCCGATCCCGGATCCGCCGCCCTTGGTGGTCACCCCGGGCTCGAAGACGCGCTCCCGGACGGCGGGGTCGAGGCCGGGGCCGCGGTCCAGGACCGAGACGCGGGAGGATTCCCCGCCCGCGGCCGCGACGATCTCCACCCTTCCGCCGGGGGGGCTCGCGTCGAGGGCGTTCTGGACGAGGTTGATGAGGACCTGCTTCACCTTGCGGGGGTCGCAGCGCGCCGCCGCCTCGCCGCGGACCTCGATCTCCACGCCGCGCTCCCGCGCCACCCCCTCGTAGAGGGCCGCCACCTCGCGGGCGATGGCCGCCACGTCGGCGCTCCCGAGGGCGAGCGGCACGAGCGGCCGGGAGAAGTTCAAGAACTCGTCCAGGATGGCCTGCATGCGATCCACCTCCCGGCGGAGTACGGCGAGCCGCTCGGCTGACTTCTTCTCCGAGACCGCCGGGGCGAGGAGGCTCGCAAGCCCCTTCACGCTGGCGAGGGGGTTCTTGAGCTCGTGGGCGATCTCCGCCGACAGCGCGGAGAGCTCGGCGGCCCGCTCCCGGTGGGAGCGGAGCGAGTCCTCCTGGGCGGCAAGCGCCCGGCGCACCACCCCCTCGAAGACCCGGCGGATGGCGTGGCCCAGCCCGGCGCCGCCGAGGAGCAGGAAGGCGAGCATGGCGGACTGGGCGGAGGTCTTGAGGAGCGTGCCTCCTCCCCCCAGGGCGGGGAGCGGGAGGTGCACCGCCCCGGTGATCCCGAGCGCGGCGTAGGTCGCGAGCGCCGCCACCTCCACGCCGAGGATGAGGAGGAGGAGCGGCGGCTCGAGGAGGATCCCCATCATGAGCGCCAGGACCGGCATGAGGTAGGCGAAGGGGCTCTCCAGGCCCCCGGTCCCCAGGATGACGAGCGAGGAGCCGACCGCGGCAGCCCCCAGGTCGAGCGGGATGGAGAGCCGCTCGATCCCCAGGCGGCGGGCGCGGAGAGCCTCCACCGCGGCGAAGGCCACCGCCACCGCGGCCACCGGGGCGACGACGAGGCGCCGCCACGGGGCCGGGTCGGTGAGGGACAGCCACACCGCGAGCGCCATCACCGCCGGCAGGAAGAGGAGGCGCGCCCCGACGATGCGGCCGAAGAGGCGGTTCACCTCCTCGTGCTCGATCTCCTCGAACCCGGGCGGAAGGGGGGCGGGCATGGGGCGCTCGGGCGCGTCTGGGACGAGGAGGATACGCCTCCAGAGGGTCGTCCGCACCCCCGCCGAGGGACCGCTCACGGCGAACGCCCCACCGCGCGGTCGAGCGCCGCGAGCGCCCCTCCGAGCCGCGCGCTCGAGTCGGCGAGCTGCACCTCCGCCTCGAAGAGGACCTGGTTCGCGGAGAGGACGTCGAGGCTCGAGGTGATCCCCTCCCGGAAGCCCCGGCGCGCGGAGGCGGCGGCCTCGGCGGCGGTGGCGCGCTCCCGGGTCGCGAGGAGGAGGCGCTCCCGAGCGACCCCCACGTCGCGGGCCGCGTTCGAGACCTCTTGCGCCACCTCGAGCCGGGTCCTCGCCTCGGCGGCGCGGGCCTCGGCCGCCTCGGCCCGGGCCTTTCGCGAGAGGCCGTAGCGGTAGCCCCCGTCGTAGAGCGTCCAGGAGAGGTCGAGGGTCGCCCGCCACCCGCTCTTCTCCCCGGTGGGGTAGGGCGCGGTCTGGGCGAAGGCGCTCGCGCTCGCGGAGATCTCCGGGGCGAAGCTAAAGTCGGCGGCCCGAACCTCCTTTTCGCGCGACGAGAGGAGGGCCCCCTGCGCCCGCACCTCGGGGCGGCGGTCGAGCGCCTCCTCGGCGAGGGCGGCGGAGTCGAGAGCCGGGGGCGGATTGGAGGGGGGCATGGCGATCCGCACCGGGTCGGAGCGGCCGAGGAGCACTCCCACGGCGAGGCGCGCTCGGACGGTCTCGCTCCGCGCCGCCACGAGGTCGCTCTCGCGCCGGGTGGCGGCGGTCTCGGCCTGCAGGACCGAGAGCGAGGTCCCTGTCCCCACCTGCAATTGTCGCCGGGCGCTCTCCGCCTGCTCCCGGGCGGCGTCCAGGGCGCGGCCGGAGGCGGCTACGATCTCCTCCCCCGCCCAGGCGACCCAGCCAGTCCGGACGAGCGTCTCCCGCAGGGTGAGGAGGGTCGCCTCGGCGCTCGCCGCGGCCGCGAGGGCCGCATCCCGGCTCGCGCCGAGCGCGAACCAGGCCTCGGGGACGATGAGGGGGACCCGGAGCGACCCGCCCACGGCCCAGGCGTCGAGCGGCTGGATGGTGATGGACCCGGTGGGGAAGCCGGCCAGAGGGGGGAAGGCGACCACCGCCTGGTCGTTGTTGCGCGTGTACCCGGCGGTCACGCCCAGGGACGGGAGGAGCGGCGCCTCTACCTCGCGCACCACTCCGAGTGCCGCCGAGGCCCGGGCGCGGGCTTCGGCGAGGGTGAGGTTCTGGCGGTCGAGAAGGCGGAGGGCCTCCTCGAGCGAGAGGGAGGCGGCGGCGGGCATTCCCCCGACCGCCCCCGCGGAGGCTCCCGGCGGAGGGGGTGCCGCCGGTTCGCCGGGCAGGGCGAGGAGGAGAAGTGCGGCGAGCGGGGTCATGGGGCTCCCTGGGGTGCGCCTCGATCCCGGGAGCAAGGACGGTGCCGGCCGCCGAAGAGACCCGGTTCTCGGGGAGGGCGTGGGTGAAACCGCGGCCCGCGTGTTCGGACTTCCGTACGCCCCGTCGGAAGGCCTTACAGCCCCCCCTCCTCCGCAGAGCCCTTTCCGCCAGGTAAGCCGCGGCCGATGGCCGCCGGCACGGTCCTCGCACCGGAGAGCCGGGGCCCGCGCCGAGCGCGGTCCGGGGGGGCCACCGCATGCGCCGCATCGTCGTCCTCGTCGCCGCCGCCGTGCTCGTGCTCGTCCTCCTCCTCGGAGTCCGGCTCTGGATGCAGTCGGCCCGCGAGAACGCGGCGCCGGGGGGCTCCGGGGAGATCGAGGGGACGAACGTGGACCTCTCGGCGCGCATCACCGCCCGGGTCCTCGAGCTCCCGGTGAAGAAGGGGAGCCCGGTGGAGGCGGGCGCGGTGGTGGCAAGGCTCGATTGCTCGGACCAGGACGCGGCGCTCGCCCAGGCGGAGGCGGTGCTCGGCGCGGCCCGGGCGCAGGCCGAGGCCGCCTCGGCCTCCACGGAGGCCGCCCGGCGATCCCGGGAGGCGGCGGAGGCGGCGCGCGCCGCCGCGCAGGCGCAGGCCGAGGCCCTCGTGCCCCAGCGGGACGCCGCGCTCCGGCAGGCGAAGCGCGTGGAGGCGCTCCCGGAGGACGTTCCGGCCTCGAGCCGGGACCAGACGCGCGCCGGCGCCGAGGGGCTCTCCCTCCAGGTGGACGCCGCGCTGGCGGCGGCGCGGGCGA
>Ga0335077_10004139_pt1 | contig 17681 bp, 15 predicted proteins | sample Lox_Sample_31_FD_207151 | JGI IMG/M metagenome (GOLD analysis project Ga0335077, IMG submission 207151) | Soil microbial communities from Loxahatchee National Wildlife Refuge, Florida, United States - Lox_Sample_3.1 | ecosystem: Environmental > Terrestrial > Soil > Wetlands | place: USA... | reverse complement strand
CGCGTCCTTGAGCTTAGTCTGGCGGTAGCGCGGCAGATACACGCTCACTTTGTGACCCAGCGCCGCCAAAGCGCGCGGCAAGGCTCCTACCACATCGGCCAGACCACCGGTTTTCGAGAAAGGTACGCACTCCGATGCTACCAGGGCAATATGCATGAAAACATCCTCCATTCGGAAAGTTGCCCTGTCCCGTTGCACGCTATTATGTTGATTAGACGTGCGGACCGATGTGGGCGGTCAACTTTGTATGAACCTGCCAGTCTAAATGCCCGGAAGAAAGAGGGTCAATGTGACAAAAGGCTTAGCTGAGCGCGTTAACCGTAAGGACCGGCCAAAATTAGGCCAGCATTTCCTGACCGACCCCTCGGCCGCTGCCCAAATCGTCGACGCCCTCGGGGGCGCGTCGGAGGAAACCGTTCTCGAAATCGGTCCCGGCCGGGGCGTTCTCACGTCCCTCCTGGCCAAGCGGGTGCGCCGGTTGATCGCCATCGAAATCGACCGCGTACTGGCCGCACAGCTGCGCATGAAGTTCGCCTTGTATCCCAATGTGGAGATCATCGAGGGCGACATTCTGGCCATCGACTTTCATACTCTCTTTGGTCCCAAGCCCGGAACTTCGCGGCCGGGACTGGCGCACACTTCAGAACGGGCTCGGGTGGTTGGCAACCTGCCGTATTACATTACCTCCGACATCCTGTTGCGGCTGTTCGAGTTTCGGCAGTATCTGGAGACGATCGTCATCATGGTGCAGCGCGAAGTCGCTGACCGCGTGGCGGCTTCTCCGGGCGGAAGTCAGTACGGCTTGCTCTCGGCCACGGCCCAGCTTTACGCCAACGTGGAGCAGCTCTTTACCTTGCCTCCAGAGGCGTTCTCGCCGCCTCCGAGGGTGCATTCCGCGGTGCTTCGGCTTACCATAGCTCCGAGACTGGAAACCCTGGGAGTGCCGGAAGGGGCCTTCGTCGGTTTCCTGAAGACTTCCTTCGGGCAAAAACGGAAGACGCTCTGGAACAATCTTAAGTTGGAATATGCACCGGAAGCCCTGCGGACGGCACTCAGCAAGACCGGAATCAAGCCCAACGTGCGCGCTGAGGCGCTGTCGCTCGAGAAGAGCGCTGCCCTGTTTCGCGCTCTGTCTGACGGCGCGCGCCGTTGAACGCGATGGCCCGGCTTCCGGAAGGAGGTGAACGTGGGCACGATCCTCAGACATCCGGCGGTAGCCGGACAGTTCTATCCCCGTGATCCCGTAGCTCTGTTTGCTGAAGTGCAGTCGTACACTCTCCCCAGCACGGAACCCTCGGCCGCGCTAGGATGCGTGGTACCGCACGCCGGATACATTTACTCGGGCCGCGTAGCGGGAGCGGTTTATTCCCGTCTGGCGCTGCCGGACCGCTACATTCTGATGTGCCCCAATCACACCGGCCGGGGCACGCCCCTCTCCATCATGAGCCAGGGGGACTGGGAAACCCCTCTGGGGAAGGTCCCTATCGATCGGGAGATTGCCGAGAGCCTGAAAGAACGGTTTGCCCTGCTGACGGAAGACGAGAACGCTCACTCCACCGAGCATGCCGCGGAAGTGCAGTTGCCTTTCCTGCAGGTACGGGTGCCGAGCTTCCGCTTTGTCCCGATTGCGGTCGGAACCAGTCATTACGAGGCGCTGGAAGGTTTGGGCGAGGCAATCGCGGAAGTGGTTGCCGCTCAGGCAGAGCGAGTCCTGATCATTGCTTCCAGTGACATGAACCACTACGAGAATGACCGGGTCACGCGCGTCAAGGACCGTAAAGCCATCGACCGCATTCTGGCCCTGGATCCGCGCGGCCTCTTCGAGGTCGTGATCAATGAAAACATCAGCATGTGCGGCTTCGGTCCCACCGTTGCCATGCTGACCGCCGCCAAGTTGCTGGGCGCCACCTCGGCCCAGCTCATCAAGTACGCTACCTCAGGAGATGTTTCGGGAGATCGGAACATGGTGGTCGGCTACGCCGGCGTGGCTGTGAAATAGCCCGTCCGGCGTTTACGGTTTGTGCTGCCCACCTAGGACCTCGGCGGCCTTGAAATAACAAAAAGGGCGGCTCGCAAGCCGCCCGGCCAGAAACCGGCCAACATTAATATTAATAATATTAATGTGGAGAGGTTCGATGCGGAGCCGCACTCGGATGCGCCATCGGGCGCATCGCCGGCGCGCTCATTCGAGGACTCGACGGCGACAGGGTACGCGTCGCGGTCGTGTCGGACGTTGGATATGCGCTGGGCGGCGGAGAAATCCGGACACTGGCGCTGCTCACCGTGCCTCGTTCCAACGAGTTGGAAACTTTCCCCAGGTTTCGGACCGACCCGCGCGGAATACCAAGCCCGGCGGAATCCTTGCGCACAATCATGTTCCGCGGCGAAATGCCAAAATTGCCTGGACCCCGGTTCACCACCACGGTCGTATGTCCGTAGTTCCCGGGCGGTTGGGGTTGAGTGTAACGCTGCGGAGGGTTCTGCAGCCGTGGAATCGTGTTCCAACCCGCCCAGGAATTGCCCGGCTGCCAACCCCATCCGTAGTTGGGCACGTAGGCCCAGTTGCCATACCGGTAAGGCATCCATCCCCACGGGTACGCCGAGACCCAGGTGTAACCGAATCCGGGATACCACATCCAGGCGCCATCCATGAACGGGTCCCAGCCCATGCCGGTGAAGTAGGGCTGCCACATCATTCCGTAGCCAGGAATCATGCTGTAAGAGCCGTAGTAGTTCAGATCGCTCAGCCCATACCCGTAGGGTGAGCCATAGGAGTTGTTGGCCATATACTGCTGGTGATACTGCTCCTGCTGCTTATCCCAGCCATCGAACGGATCATCCTCCAGGTTCTTGGCTAGCTCGTATTTATCACCGTTGGCCAAATCGAAGCTTGCGGTCTGATTCTTGCCGACCTGCTCGTTGCCTGACACGCCTGAAACGGCGACCAGGCCCTTGAAGACTGCCAGTGAGGCGTCGGCATCATTCACTTGAACTCGAAAGTGGGCGGGTTCGGTCGGCGAAACGTTCTCCCGCGCAAAGGTCACCGTCAACTGCTCGTCCTTCTTGCCTTTGAAATTCACGTAAACGGTACCTTCCAGCACGGCAATAGCGGAGGCGCGGCTGCCTGACTCTTTCCGCGAAAGCTGGGTAAATTCGATCACGCTGTTCGGAGTGACCCGCAGGGTGCTGCCGTCCTCGCATTCGATTTCGGCGCGTCCGTCGTCTTTGCTTTGCAGCTTCATGCCCGCGACCACGGGCATATTCAGGAATGCCTTTTCGTATCCCTGCCCGGTATTTCGATCGATCTGAACCGTGCCTTGGATGTCGCTCAGACGCACAATGCGTACCTGCGAATCAGCCAAAGCTGGAAGTGTGGAAGTCAGTAGAATCAGCAGCCAAAGCGCAGTGCCCCATCTCCGCTTGGACATAAGGAAGGCTCCTAGGGTTTATCTAACTGATTAGAACACGGCCTGAGACGGTTAGTTGCTTCGAAATCAGCGTCTTGCAGCCAAACCCAGTAATCGACGACCGGTGCACCTTACCGGCAGGGATCATCCTGTTGATAACAACAGGGATGCGGGCGAGGTCATGGCTGATTGCTTTGCTCTGCCTGGTCGATGAGCCGCTGTGCGCGGGCGCGAACCACATTGATCACCGTGGAATCGATCGCGATCTGCTGCAGAACGGGCGCAATTGCCGACAATTCGACCAGCTCTTTGTCCTTCGCCATCTGCTCCATGCGCTTCGTCTCGTCATCGAGAGCCAGCTTCTGATAGCGGTGGTAGTACTCGAGCCGGTGGCCGAATTCGAGGGTGGCTGAGAGACCCTGAAAAAACTGGGTCAACTCCTGCACCGCGGGCACCGGCGAGTAGTTGTAGCTGCCCCGTTTGTTCTTCTGTCCGTCGGTGTAGGCCAATGTCTTGGTTCCGGTGAAGGCCAAGCCCTTTTTCCCCGAATCCAGCTTTCCATCGAAGTAGTGAGCGCGCCTGGCAAGGTCGAAGACCCGGTTGCGGCTTGTGTCCGAGATCGCGAACTCCAGGTGGAAGTCTTCGCCTCCCTCCGCCTGATCGCTGAGTTTCCCGCTGGAGGTGTAGGTGCCACGGCCATCGGCGTTGATCGAAACCACATAATGGTCGGGCACGGATCCGGGAAAATCGAGGGTGAAGCCCACCACCGGGGTGCCACCATCCTGAGAGGCAGCGTGCCTGGCGCCCACTAGAAAAACACTCAGGCCCATCCAGACCAGCCATTTTCGCTGCAGGTTTCCGAAAATCATGTTGATGGGATTATCCCAGAAGTTGACGGCAGCAGAAACCCATTCCAAAAGGCCGCGCTCACGCCAGGCCGGCGCGCTGCCTTTCCAGCGTGGCCGCTGTGTGTAAGTGACAGATCGCAATCGCCAGAGCGTCGGCAGCATCGGCAGGCTGGGGCGGCTTCGGCAAACGCAACAATTGCGTCACCATGTGCTGTACCTGTTCCTTCTGCGCGCGTCCGTAACCGACCACTGCGGACTTGATGGACAGCGGGGCGTACTGCGCGACCTCGAGTCCCGCCGCCGCCGCGGCCACCATGGCAACTCCCCTGACCTGACCAAGCGTGAGCGCCGACTTCACATTGATGGCATAGAAGACATCCTCAATCGCCACCTGATCGGGATGAAATTCCTGAATCAGTTCGCCGAGCACGGCAAAGATATTCGATAACCGGAGGGGCATTGGATCCCGGGAAGAAAGCTTGATGGCGCCACAGGTCAGGCAGGTCAGTTTCCCGCTCTCGGCCAGCTGTACGACCCCATACCCGGTATATTCGGTCCCGCAATCGACACCCAGGACACGCATGAAAAAAGTCTACCTCAGCAACAGCGGGCTTGACGAGCCTTTCTGATCCCGCACTCCCGCAGAAAGGCCCGATAGGCGGCTGGTGAAGAAGGAACATGCTGGCGAGTCAGGAACCTGGCATAGGCAGACTCGTCAAAAATCTCGCGGAGCGCGCCTCGCAGAAGAAGCAGAGCCCGAACAATTCTCCCTCGCCTCGTGATTTGGCGATGATTCATGCCTGCTCCTCGGCCGCAAACCGGCTTGCAACGAACGGCGCTTCTCGAACCTCGACGCGGTTTCGCCCTGACAGAACCCGACCCCAGACCAGCACAGATTCCACGACAATCAATGCCACCAAGCCCACCAGCGCACCGGTCACCATCGCATCCAAGCGGTCGTTCAAGATCAGGCGGGATAGTCCGGGCATGGAATTGGCGGCGGCCCTCGCGGCAAGCTGCCGGGCGTGCGCCAGAAAGCCGATTCGCGGATTGGGGTCAAGGACCTTGTGCCACGCCGCAGTAAAGGTCACGGACACCAGCCATGCCAGCGGCACCAGGGTCACGGCCGCGTATTTTGCCTTACCCATCTTGATGATGATGGTGGTAGCTACGCACAGCGCGACGGTCGCCAGTAACTGATTGGCAATTCCGAACAGCGGCCACAAGGAATTGATGCCGCCCAGCGGATCTTTCACGCCCTGCCACAAGAAGTACCCCCATGCGGCCACAATCATGGCGCTGGTCGAAAGTATGCTCGGATACCAGCTCGTTCTGCCAAGCGGCCGCCAGATGTGCCCGAGCGCGTCCTGCAGCATGAACCGGCCCACCCGCGTGCCAGCGTCCAGGATGGTCAAAATGAACAGCGCTTCAAACATGATGGCGAAGTGGTACCAGATGGCCATGACCGCATCGCCGCCCAGACTGCGGGAAAAGATGTGGGCCATGCCGACCGCGAAAGCGGGCGCGCCGCCGGTACGGTTGAACAAGGTCTGCTCACCGACGGCGTGAGCCAGAGACTGCATTTCCGCCGAGGTTACCGGGAATCCCCAATTGCGGATAGTAGAGGCCGCGGCCTCCGCCGTCTGCCCGACTACCCCCGCCGGACTGTTGATGGCGAAGTAAGTGCCGGGCTGCAGGACGCAAGCGGCAATCGTGGCCATGATCGCCACCGTGGCTTCTGCCATCATCGCGCCATAGCCGACCAGCCTGGTTTCGGTTTCACGACGAATCAGCTTCGGGGTTGTGCCACTCGAGATCAGGGAATGAAATCCGCTGATCGCGCCGCAGGCAATGGTGATGAAGGCGAAGGGAAAAACGCTGCCGGCAAATACTGGGCCGGTACCGTCCACAAATCGGGTGAGCGCCGGCATCTGCAGCACGGGACGAACCGCGAGGATACCGATCACCAGCAGGGCGATGGTGCCCAGCTTCACGAAGGTGCTGAGGTAATCGCGCGGCGCCAGCAGCAGCCAGACCGGCATCGCCGACGCCGCGAATCCATAAATAATAATCAGCATGGCCAGTGTCGGCGCCGCGAAAGTGAAGTAGCGAGCGAAAGTCGGGTCCTGCGATACCCACTTCCCGGCCAGAATTGCCAGCATGACCAGCACGAATCCGACGGCTGAGCTCTCCAGCACCTTCCCGGGGCGCAATCGTCGCAGGTAGAAACCCATCAGGAGCGCGATGGGGACGGTCATGGCAATCGTGAACGTCCCCCACGGGCTCGATTTCAGCGCATTCACCACAATCAAGGCCGTCGCGCCGAGAAGAATAACTATGATGCTGATCACGGCTATGTAGGCGACGAAGCCGCCCAACCGGCCGATCTCTTCACGCGCCATCTCGGTCATCGACTTGCCGTCGCGGCGTACCGAGAACAAGAGAATCACGAAGTCCTGGACGCAGCCCCCGAAAACCGCTCCTGCCAAAATCCAAAGCGTTCCCGGCAGGTATCCGAACTGAGCGGCCAGCACCGGACCGACAAGGGGCCCCGGACCGGCAATCGCGGCAAAGTGGTGCCCAAATACAACCCATTTGTTGGTAGGAACGAAATCGCGCCCGTTGTCGAGCCGCTCCGCGGGTGTCGCGCGCGACGGATCGAGCGCCAGAACCTTGGCCGCCACGAAGCTCCCGTAAAACCTGTATCCCAGAGCAAAGCTCGCCAGCGCGGCTACCACCAGCCACATTGCGTTGATGAGTTCGCCGCGGCGCAGTGCAATTGTCGCCGTCGCCAAAGCGCCAAGCCCGGCGATCACCACCCACATCAGGATTCGAACGATCCTCTTCATAGTTGGTTCAGGCGTGCGAGCGCTCCTGACTATTACCACAAGTTGGGCCAGACGCGAACTCCTACATTGCGGTCCCCGTTCCCACTTCTGTTCAAAGCCGTGAGGTTAGCGCTTTCCCATGCAACATGAAGAATGGCTTTTGTTGTAATCTTAGGAGTTCCGGAAAGAACGGCCGCTGCGACACGTGGCGGGAGTCATTCGAATTCATACTTTGTGTACCAGGAGCAGCCATGAAAATCGGGATGCTTACCGGCGGAGGGGACTGCCCGGGGTTAAATGCGGTAATCCGCGCGATCGTTCGTAAAGGCTGCTTTCACTACGAGGATGAGTTTCTCGGCTTCATGGAGGGCTGGCGTGGGCTGTTGGAAGATAAGACCATGCCGCTCGATCTCTCGACGGTCGGCGGTATTCTGCCTCGGGGAGGCACGATTCTGCGGACCTCTCGCACCAATCCGGCCAAGCGGGCAGATGGCCTGGACCGCTGCGTCGAAAGCTTGAAGAAGTATGACATCGAGGCCCTGATCGCCATCGGCGGGGACGACACCCTGTCGGTGGCGCAGAAGCTCTATGAACGCGGGCTGAAAGTGGTAGGCGTGCCGAAGACCATTGATAACGACCTCGCCGGCACGGACTACACCTTCGGCTTTGATACTGCGGTTAACGTAGCCACCAGCGCGATCGACCGGGTTCATACCACGGCCGAGGCGCACAACCGGGTCATGGTGGTTGAAGTCATGGGGCGCGATGCCGGGTGGATCGCCCTCTACAGCGGAATTGCCGGCGGCGCCGATGTCATTCTCATTCCCGAGAGTCCGTTCGACATCGAGAAAGTCGCCGAGACCATTCGCCTGCGCCATGCCCGTGGACGCTACTTCAGCATCGTAGTCGCCGCCGAGGGCGCCAAGTTCGCCACCAGCATTGAGACCGATCGCGGCGAAGCCATCGTGCAGGATCTGGGCCGTGACGAATTCGGGCACGTGCGTCTGGGCGGCATTGGCAACCTGCTGGCCCGCGAGATCGAAAAGCGTACCGGATTTGAGACTCGCGCGGTCGTGCTCGGTCACATTCAGCGTGGAGGCTCGCCCAGCGCCTTTGATCGCGTCCTCGCCACCCGCTATGGCATAGGCGCGATCGATATGGTGCATCGCGGCGACTTCGGATGCATGGCCGCACTGCGCGGCAATAAAATTGTTTCCGTGCCACTCTCCGATGCTATTTCCAAGAACCGCACCGTGGACCAGGAGATGATTGACGTGGCCTATGGCATTCTGGATAAGCTGACCAAAGATAAGGAGCCGCAAGCGAAATAGGATGGTTGGTTGACATCCGACGCTGCCTAAGAAGCTAGCCTCCAAGCATGCATGCTGCCTTTCTCTACCTTGCCTTTTGGCTGATCCAGATCATTGAGCTCATTTTGGTTGTAGCTGCGGGCGCGCTGATCCTGATCAAGCTCCGCAAGCCGCAGCGGGCGCCCTCGCCGGCGTTCCGAGCCCTCAGCAACGCCTTCGGGCGGATGGCTCGACGAAAAAAAATGTCGATGATCGCGGTGGGACTCCTGGTGCTCGCACTGCGTGGCGCGTTGATTCCGCTCCTCGGCATTCCCGCCCCGCGCTGGAACGATGAGTTCAGTTATCTTCTCGCCGCCGACACATTCGCTCACGGCCGCCTGACCAATCCGACGCACCCGATGTGGATCTACTTCGAGAGCTTCCACATCATCGAACAGCCCACCTACATGTCGATGTACGCGCCGGGCGAGGGCCTGGTGCTGGCTGCCGGTCAACTCATGGGAAATCCATGGATCGGCCAATGGCTGAGCGCGGGTGTGATGTGTGCCGCGCTGTGCTGGATGCTTCAAGCCTGGATGCCTCCGGAATGGGCGCTCTTCGGAGGCATGATTGCGGCGCTTCGTCTGGGGATTTTGACCTATTGGATGAACGGCTACTGGGTTGGGCCCTTGCCGGCTATCGGCGGGGCGCTGCTGCTTGGCTCGTGGCCGCGGCTTAAGCGACACCAGCGAACCCGCGACGCTCTCATCATGGCGGCAGGCGTGGTGATTCTGGCGAATAGCCGGCCCTACGAGGGATTCGTCTTCGCGGCTGCCATGGCGGTTGCGATGCTCTTCTGGTTGACCGGCAAGAACCGGCCACAGGCGTCTATCGCACTACGCCACGTGGTGATTCCCATTCTCACGGTGCTGGTTGTTGCGGGGTCCGCCACTGGATACTACTACTGGCGCGTCACCGGCAGCCCGTTTCGCATGACCTACGAGGTGAACCGCGGCACCTATGCGACCGCGCCCTATTTCTTGTGGGAGACACCCCGGCCGAGGCCATCCTACCATCACGCGGTTATGGCGGATTTTTACGACTGGGAGCTCGACCAGTTTAATCAGAATCGAACCCTGACCGGCGCCCTCAGCCGTACCTGGGATAAGTTCGGTTTGTGCTGGAAGTTCTATTTCAACCCGTTGCTGACCATTCCGCTGCTGGCGCTGCCCTCGACCCTTCGGGATCGCAGGATGCGTCTGCCGTTCGCCGTCAGCGCAGTTTTCTTGGTGGGACTCGCGGTTGAGACCTGGACGATGCCCCATTATGTCGCGCCCGCCACGGGCCTTATCTTCATCATTCTGGTTCAATGCATGCGCCATCTTCGTCAATGGCGTTGGAGAAACCATGCGGTCGGGCTGGCGATCGTCCAAGCCATACCAGTAATCGCGATTGCAATGATCGTTCTTCGTGTCTCGGCGGTGGCCGCGCATGTGCAAATTGAACCGGAATGGCCGAGGGGCAATCTGGATCGGGTCATGGCGCTGCGGGAACTGAATGCCATGCCCGGCAAGCAACTGGTCCTGGTCCGCTATCCGGTGCGTACCGGACACGACGTTGATCACGAATGGGTCTATAACGCGGCGGATATCGACGGCTCGAAAATCGTCTGGGCGCGCGACATGGGAGAGCACGATAATGTACCGCTCCTCCAGTACTTCCGCGATCGCAAGGTATGGAGTCTGAACGGCGATCAGTCGCCGCCGCACCTGGAGCCCTATCCCCCGCCCATGGCGCCAGCCCCTAACTGACTTCGGTAATGCCGGCAGCGGTTAAGGCTCACACAAGCCGGTGACGCAGCTCACAGGCCGATGAGAGCAAACCGCCCATAATCCGATTAGTAGCCGGGGCCGTGGAGCGGACCCGGGAAGGAGGGCCGAACATGAAAACCTGGCCTGTCGCAATTCTCGTTCTTGCGCTCCTCGCAGTTACCGCGCCAGCGTGGGCGCAGAAGCCGGCGGCAAATCACGTTCCCAAGTACGATCCGGCCACCGAAGTTACGCTGAAGGGCACGGTCGTGGAAGTGACGGACCGTCAATGCCCGGTCAGCGGAGGCATGGGATCGCACGTCACCCTGAAGCTGGCGGACGACAAGACCATCGAGATCCACGTTGCTTCCACCAAGTTCGTCAAGGCCTACGATATCGTTCTGAACAAAGGCGATAGCATCGAGGTCACCGGATCGAAGGTGCAATTTGAGGGCGTAGACACGATCTTTGCCCGCCAAATCAAGATTGGCAACGACACCTTTGTCTTCCGCGATAAGGACGGGACCCCGGTCTGGTAGGCCGGCGTTCTCGAGATCGTCTGGAATGGTCCGGCGGGCAAAACGCCCGCCGGACGCCGTGACGGCGGTATTGCTATTTCTGCCCGGCCGCTTTCACACCCGCTTCTCCGCTTCCCATCGGCGCGATGTAAATTGCCGGAACACTATCCCTTTGCATCATGCCGTTCAGGGCCACCACGTCAGTCGACAGGATCTGCTTCCATTGCGCCACCAGCGGTGACGCCTGCTTGCTGAGATCATCGAACACGGCGTATTCCTGTGGGGTTGGGGCGGTGTCGGCCAGACCTACGAGGAAGCCCAGGCCGTGGAGTTGCTCATCGATCAGGACGGGATAGTTCAGATTGGCTTCTGAACTCTTGGCTTTTACCTGTAGCAACTGTTCTTCGACCGGGGTCATTTTCTTATCCAGATCGTGGGAGGCGGTAAGCACGTCCTTATATTTCGAATCGTCGCCCAGCCGCTTGTCCAGCGACTGGAGTTGCGTGCGGGCTTCCCGGATCTGGCGCACGGTGTCATGCAGATCGCTGAGCTGATCGCGAATCTTGAGTTCCAGATCGAACTGCTTCTGGAGATCCGCCAGCGAGACGTTGGCTCGTTGATCGACTCTGAGTTCCAGGGGCGCAGTCATACTCTTGCCGTTGGCCGTGAGCCGGACCTGGTATTTGCCAGGCAAAGCCATCGGGCCGCGGTTGCGGAACTCAGCGCCCACCTCTCCCGGTAATTCGCGGGGGCCTTCGTAAAGCAGGTTCCAGGCGAAGCGGTTCATGCCAACCTCCACGGGGATCTTCTCCTGCGGCGGCTCCTGGTCGGGCCATTCCGGCGGCGTCTCGGCCTTTTTCTTGTCAACACTGGAAAACGAGCGCACCACCTTGCCGTCGGAATCCAGAATGTCCAGCGTCACTTCGCCCTTCGGCGTAGCCTTCAGGTAATAGGAGATAAGCGCGCCAGTGGGCGGATTCTCTCCCACCGGCTGGCGGCGTTCGAAGCCCTCTGGCCAATGCAATCGATAAGTCGGACGCGGCGGAAACAACACCGCATCCTGGCCGGCGGTTTGCCCGTTCATTTGCCGCAGCGGTGAGATGTCGTCCAAGATCCAGAACGATCTTCCGTGCGTGGCCGCGACCAGGTCATCGTTCTTTATGATCAGGTCATGAATCGGGCTCTGCGGCAGATTTAACCGCAGGGTCTGCCAATGAGCCCCATCGTCGAACGAGACGTAAACTCCAGTCTCAGTCGCGGCGTAGAGAAGTCCCTTCCGGCCGGGATCTTCGCGCACTGCGTGCGCATAGGCGCCATCCGGGATGCCCGTGGTGATCTTCGTCCACGTCTTGCCGAAGTCGCTGGTCTTGTAGATGTAAGGCTTCAGATCATCCAGCTTGTGACAATCGATAGCCGCATAAGCCGTTCCGGCGTCATGGGGCGAGGCCTCAATCAGGCTGACCAGGCTCCATTCGGGCATACCTTTGGGAGTGACATTGCTCCAGTTCTTGCCGCCGTCCCGGGTCAGGTGGATCAGGCCATCGTCGGTTCCCGCCCAGAGCAGGTCTTTCTGCACCGGCGATTCGGCGATGGTGAACACCGTGTCATAGAACTCAACCGTCGTATTGTCTTTGGTGATGGGCCCGCCGGAGGATTGCTGCTTGCTCTTGTCGTTGCGGGTGAGGTCAGGACTGATCACGCTCCAACTGTTGCCATGATCCGTGCTCTTGAAGACGACCTGCGCACTGGTATAGATGACATCGGGGTCATGCGGGGAAAGCACGATGGGCTGAGTCCATCCCAGTCGATACTTCATGTCGCCCGCCCCGTGCCCGCTGGAATCCACCGGCCAGGTGGTGATGTCCCGTTCCTGTTCGGTGCGTTTATCCAGGCGGGTAATCAGGCCTCCGCCGGAACCCGCATAAACGATGTTGGCGTCGCGCGGATCAGGGACCACGTAGCCGCTCTCGCCCCCACCCGCGTCATACCAGTGCTGGCGCCCGATGTAGCCCTCGTCGGTGCGGCTGGCAATCGCCACCGTGCTGTTATCCTGCTGCGCCCCGTACACGTAATACAGAAAACGGTTATCGGCAGCGACATGGTAGAACTGCGCTGTCGGCTGGTTGTATTCCGTGCTCCAGCTCTTGCCGCCATCGACAGTGATGGTAGCGCCGCCGTCATTGCCATTGATCATCCGCTTGGGATTCACCGGATCGATCCATAGCCCGTGATGGTCGCCATGCGGCGCCGGCAGCAGCGACAAGCTCTTGCCCCCATCCGTGGAGCGGAACATGCCGGTGTTAAGCACGTACAGCGTATCGAGGCTCTTGGGATCGGCAAAGATGTGCGTGAAATACCACGCACGCTGCGTCATGCGCTGGTCATCGTTCACTTTCGTCCAGCTGTCCCCGCCATCGTCCGAGCGAAACAATCCCCCTTCTTTGGCCTCAATCAAAGCGTAAACCCGGTTGGAATCCGCGCCGGAAACCGACACTCCGATCCTGCCCAGGATGCCTGACGGCAGGCCTTTGCCCTCAAGCGGCTTCCACGTACTCCCACCGTCGCCCGAGCGGTACAGGCCGCTTCCCGGCCCTCCGCTTTCCAGACTCCATGGCGTGCGCTGCACCTGGTAAAGCGCGGCGAACAAAACGTTGGGATTGTGAGGATCGAACACCACATCGATGCCACCCGTCTTGTCGTCTTTGTAAAGGACCTTGTCCCATGTCTTCCCGCCGTCGGCAGAGCGGTAGATACCGCGATCCGGATTCGGACCATAGGCATGTCCCAAAGCCGCCACGTAGACAAGATCCGGATTACGCGGATTTACCACCACTGCCGCGATGTGCTCGGTAGTGTTGAGACCAATGTGGGTCCAAGTCTTGCCGCCGTCGGTGGTCTTGTACATTCCATCGCCATACGAGATGTTGCCGCGGATGCAGGATTCTCCGGTTCCGACGTAGATCACGTTCGGGTTGGATTCAGCGACGGCGATTGCGCCGATCGAGGCAATCGGTTCCTTGTCCGTCAGCGGAGTCCAGCTGTTGCCGCCGTCGATGGTGCGCCATACCCCACCAGCCACACCGCCGAAGTAAAAGGTGTAGGGATCGCCAGGAACGCCGCTCACCGCCAGCACGCGCCCTCCGCGATAGGGGCCGATCAAGCGCCACTTCATACCTTTGAACAGGTCACCGCTGAAGTCTTGAGCGAAGGCCATCGTCACGACCAAGATCAAGCAGGCAAAAACCACGGCGAAACTGTAGCGGCGGCTCATAAGAAAAATCCCTCCTGTGTGGGGAACCAGACATCTTACTACTACTCTTTGTCGTTGCAAGCGAAGAGGAACGTAATCCCAGGGAGCCCATACCTGTGACGACGGTCAGTGTCTTCCCGTCCCGGCTCACCCAGGGCTTATGATGCCCATGTGTTTCCTGTGCTGCTCAAGCTGTCATCGTGGTTAACCAGCCGGCGCGTCCGCGTGCACGCTACGATTCTGGCCATCTGCTTGTGGACCATCTATGCATACGATATGGCCACCCCAGGCCTGCGTGACCGGAACGGACTGATCAAGGGGACCGATTTTCTGCACTTCTACACGCTGGGGGCGACGGCGCTGCGGAGCCGCGGGGATTGGCTGTTCAACATGCAGGCTCAATCCGCCCTGGCCGCACAACTCGTGCCGGGATCGGCCGGCACTCTGTTTCTCCCGCTTTATGGGCCCCAGGTATCGTTGTGCTTTGCGCCCCTGGCTTTGTTGCCGTATGGCTGGGCATTTCTGCTCTGGATGGTGTTGAACGTCTCCATTTACTTCGCCTGCTGTTGGCTGGCGTGGAACAGGTGCGCGAATCTGCAAACACAGAAGGGGACGGTTATGATCGCGGCCGCTGCTTTCCCGGGATTCGTTCATCTAGTCGCGTGGGGTCAGACGTCGGGTCTGGCATTACTCTGCTTTACTTTCGCGTTTCTTGCCCTACAGGCAAGGAAATTATGGCTTGCCGGGCTCGCCCTCGGTGGCCTGGCTTTCAAGCCGCAACTGGCTCTGGCCGCAGCCCTCGTACTGGTGCTGGCTCGTGAAGGAAGAATCTTGTTGGCCGCAGCCGGAACCGCACTGGCTCAACTTGCCGCCGGCTGGATCGCGTATGGCACAGACGTGATGCGGCAATACGCGAGCGCCCTGTTACGAGTCAATGGACAATTAACGCTGCTTGAGCCGCGCCCCTACCAGACCCACTGCCTGAAGACTTTCTGGTCGATGCTGCTGCGCGCTCCGCATCTGGCGCTCGGGTTCTATGTCATCACCGCCTCAGGCGTGCTGCTCGTCGCCTGGCGTGCCTGGAAGGCTTCCGGTTCCTTGCCGATTCGTTACTCTGTCCTATTATTCGCCACGGTACTGGTATCGCCACACCTGACAGTCTACGATCTGGTGATTCTTGCTCCGGCCTTTCTGATCCTTGCGGATTGGGCGGTTCAACATCGAGGTCACCCGCTACAGCCATCGCTGAAGATTCTCCTCTATCTCTGTTATCCGCTTTTTCTGATTGGCCCCTGGGCCCAAACGACTCATGTTCAGTTATCCGTTTTGGCAATGATCGCCATCTTCTGGATTGCCTCCCGCATTGCGAACCAGGCAGGCGAATCTGGGGATGAGCGAGGAAGGAACTCTGTCCGTGACCTGCCCGAGCCCGGCTGACGGCCTACTTTCCGGCATCCGATCCAAACAGGAATCGCAAGGCATGGGGAAAACGCCTGGCCCAATGCACTTCGTTATGGGTTGCACCCTCGTCAATCACCACGCGGAGATGTTGCTGATCCAACCCCGCATGCTGCAGATTTCGCTCCAAGGTTCGGACATCCTCCACGAACGCCCGGTCACGATCCTCGCGGCCAGACTCCCTGGTTCCGATTCCGACGTAGATACGCTCTGGCCACCGCGCCCGTCCACGGGTCTCCTTAAGCAACCGGCGCTGCGTAAGAAACAGTGAAGGACTTTCCAGCAAGACTCGCCCGAAAACGCCCGGCCGGGCCATGACCGTGTACAGTGCGATCAGCGCCCCGAGCGAGGATCCGCCCAGACCGGTGTTCTCCGCTCCCAGGGCAACCCGGTACTTCTTCCGTACGAATGGCATGACTTCGAACATCAGGAAATCAGGATATTGGCGCCCCTGGACGCGCATGATGGGCGGATTCAATGACCGGTAAGGTACGTATTCGCGCGTGCGCTCACCCTGCGCATTGTCGATACCCACCACAATCAGTGGCGGAACCAGGCCTTCCCGAATCAGCCGGTCGGCGGTTTCGTCCACCTCCCACTCACCCGCAAAAGACGTGGCCCGATCGAACAGGTTCTGGCCATCGTTGAGATAGAAAACCGGGTAAAGCGTATTGGCACTTTCCGGATCGTCGTAACCCTGGGGCAACCAGACCCGCAGCATGCGGCTGTTACGGAAAACCCGGCTGGTGAATTCATGCAGGCGCAAGTCTCCGGCCACGGAGGGGTTGGGAGGGTTGACCGGTGATTCGGGAGCGCTGCTCTTTGGAGTGGGATCGGCCATCGCTATTGGGAAGAGTTCTCGAGAGGCCCCGGCGACCATATTAGGCGTGCCAGCGCCAGCAGCGTGATCGTCAGCATGATGCCCAGAGACGACAAACACAGGACGCACCACACCGCCAATACGAACGCTTCGATGTACGTCAAATACAGAGCGAAGCCGAGTCCGCCGACTGAGGCCGCCAGCAGCATAGCGGGTGCCCGCTTCATATTCCTGCTGAGGTTCGCCAGCACCAGGATCACGAGGTAGCCGATGATTCCGATCAAGGCCACCGGGATACCCAGGAACGCGGAGTAAATACTGCGATTCACCATGTCGCAGTTGAAGTTCGCGCCGAAACTACAGAACGACGACGGCGACCTGCCGTAGTGATGATGGAGCGCAAGCCCAGAAACGGCCACCCCCGCCAGGGACAGCAGCGAAATGATTACCCCAATGGCCGCTTGGCCGCGACTCACGGCAGCTTGCATCCGGTTTTTTGGCTGAGAAACTGCATACTCTGCGGACCTTCCTTACGTTCTCCATCGGCAAATTGCCAGGTGGGAAAGTTTTTGAGACCGGCCGCAGCGCAGTTAGCCTCCTCCTGGTGAGACCCTTTGACTCCACATTCAACGTACGGGATGTACTGGAACGAGGATCCGAACATCTCCTTCTGCTCGGCGCAGTGTTCGCACCAGAAGAGCCCATACATTTTGGCGCCTTTGCCAGCCACACACTGCGCGAAGGCGTCCAGCGTGCTGACACGCTTGCGTTGTCCCAGATAGTACGCACCGGCGAAGGCGGCAAGCACAGCAATGGCCACGGCAACCCTTCGCCACACGGTTGGCCCAGGCTCCCTGTCTTCCCGCTCCTGCTGCCGTTTTCTGCGCTCTTCAGACATAAGAAAATTGTGTCATTGAGGGATGTTGGTAATTTTGCAATTTGAAGACTTTGATCGTTTCAACTCGCCGAATTTCCTAAGCTACCACCTTCAGCGCCGAGGGCAGAACATCAAGCGTCTCACAATGCAGGGTGAGAACCTCGCCATCGACCATCACATCCACTGGGGCTTGGAGCTGGAAATCGACCCGCTTCACGGCTTGCCGTTCTGCAAGCGGATGCTGGATATGAGTGCCATCGTACAGCGTCGACAGATTCCGGATCAGCCCCAGGCGTCCGATCGGTCCCCAGCGTACATATTCGATCAGCCCATCGTCCACCTCAGCCCTGGGCGCAATCATCATCGTGCCTCCGGTGAACTTGCTGTTATTGAAGGTAAGAAAGAGACAGCGACGCTGATCGAGCGGCCCGGAGGGGTCCACCCGCAAGGGGAAGGGACGCCTCGCCAGGCGCGCCAGGCAAATGAAGATTGCCAGCTGATAGCCAGGTTCACCCCACCCGCTGAAACGGCGCGCCCGCATCGCCGCCACATCTGCGGCAAACCCCATGCTCAGCAAG